>Ga0310345_10003499_pt1 | contig 14914 bp, 15 predicted proteins | sample HC15DNA20500_MG_FD_204667 | JGI IMG/M metagenome (GOLD analysis project Ga0310345, IMG submission 204667) | Marine microbial communities from station ALOHA, North Pacific Subtropical Gyre - HC15-DNA-20-500_MG | ecosystem: Environmental > Aquatic > Marine > Oceanic | place: Pacific Ocean: North... | reverse complement strand
GGCCCGCCCGATTGTCGTCAGGCGCGCCGCCCGGTCCCGGGCGGCGCGGCCCGCAGGCTCAGCGCAGCAGCCAGGCCTGGAACTTGGCGTCCAGGTCGTCGCGGTAGTCCGCCCACCACTCGTAGTTGTAGAGGAAGGTGTTGGTGGCGTTCTCGGGGTTGGTCGGCATGTGCGGGGCCATGTCGATGCCCAGCTCGGCATGCTGGCCGACCAGCGGGGCCGAGGACTGGCGCGCGGGGCCGTAGGAGATGTACTTGGCCTGGTCCGCCAGACGCTGCGTGTCGGTGGCGAAGTTCAGGAAGTGCATCACCCGGGCCTTGCGGTCGTCGGGCAGGCCGGCGGGCACGATCCAGCCGTCGAGGTCATAGACCTGCGCGTCCCACATCATGGCGACGGGCTGGTCCTGCTCCTCGATCAGCGCGAAGAGACGGCCGTTGTAGGTCGAGCCCATCACGATCTCGCCGTCGGCGAGCAGCTGCGGGGTCTCGGCGCCGGCCGACCACCACACGACGCTGTCCTTGATCTCGTCGAGCTTGGCGAAGGCCTGGGCCTGCCCCTCTTCGGTCTCCAGCGTGTCGTAGATGTCTTCCTTGGCGACGCCCGAGCAGAGCAGCGCCCACTCCATGTTGTTGATCGGACGCTTCTCCAGGGCGCGCTTGCCCGGGAAGGCCTCCAGGTCGAACACGTCGCAGATGTCGTCGGGGGTCTCGCCGTTCCACTCCGCCACGTCGGTGCGGTAGCCGAAGGTGGTGGAATAGGCGATCTGCGGGATGAAGCAGTCGGAGACGATCATCTCGCCGAAGTCCTCGGTGGCCGAGGTCCCGTCGGGGGCGGCGGCCAGCGCCTCGTCGAAGTCGATCTCCTCGGCCAGGCCCTCGTCGCACAGGCGCATGGCGTCGGAGGCGACCACGTCCACCAGGTCCCAGGTGATGTTGCCGGCCTCGGCCATGGCGCGCAGCTTGGCCACGGCCTCGTTGGAGGACTCGTCCCAGACGAACTCGACCCCGGTCATCTCGGCGTAGGGCTTGGAATAGGCCATCTGCTGAGAGTTCTGGTAGGCGCCGCCCCAGGACACGACGGTCATCGAATCGGCGCAGCCCTCGCAGGGCGGCAGGTCGTCCGCGGCGAAGGCGGCGCCGGCCACGGCCGCGCCGGCGATCCCCGCGCCGGCCATCATCATCTTGAGCTTGAGGCTCATGAGGTTTCTCCCAGTTGCGATACCCGATCGAAACTTCGCGGCGGCGCGCCTTCGGGCGGCGACGCGCCTTTGGCCCCGCTCAGGCAGCGTCCAGAGCGCGGCAGTCCTCGGCGACCCACGACAGCGAGGCCGTCTCGCCCACCGACAGCGTGGCGTGGCGGGAGGCGTTGGGCACCTTCACGACGAAGTCGTTGTTGCCCAGCACCTCCATCCGGACCCGGATATGGTCGCCGAGGTAGATCAGTTCCTTCACCTTCCCGGCCACGCCCCATTCCTCGGGGCCCGCGAAGGAGACGCGCTCGGGGCGCAGGCTGAGGCGGGTCTTCTCGCCCGGTCCGCCGCAGTTGACCGCCAGGGCCTGGCCGGTCGAGCCGTCGACGAATTCCACCTTCACGTACTCGCCCTGGCGTTCGGCGATGGTGGCGTCGAGGGTGTTGTTCTCGCCGATGAACTGGGCGACGAAGCTGTTCTCCGGCCGCTCGTAGAGGTCGGGCGGCGGGGCGAGCTGCTGGATCCGGCCGTCGTTGAAGACCGCGATCCGGTCCGACATGGTCAGCGCCTCGGACTGGTCGTGGGTCACGTAGACGACCGTCACGCCCAGCTGCTCGTGGATGTGCTTGATCTCGAACTGCATCTGCTCGCGCAGCTGCTTGTCGAGCGCGCCCAGCGGCTCGTCCATCAGCACCAGCTCGGGGTCGAAGACCAGCGCGCGCGCCACCGCGACGCGCTGCTGCTGGCCGCCCGAGAGCTGGGCGGGACGCCGGCCGCCGAAGGCCCCCATCTGCACCATGTCGAGGGCGCGCTTCACCCGCGTCTCGATCTCGTCCTTGCCCATCTTGCGCACCTGCAGCGGGAAGGCGAGGTTCTCGGCCACGGTCATGTGGGGGAACAGGGCGTAGTTCTGGAACACCATGCCGATGCCGCGCTTGTGCGGGGGCACGGAGTTGATCGGCCGGCCGTCCAGCTTGATCTCGCCGTAGGTGGCGGTCTCGAAGCCGGCGAGCATCATCAGGCAGGTGGTCTTTCCGGAGCCCGAGGGGCCCAGCATGGTCAGGAACTCGCCCTTGCCGATGCCGAGGTTCAGGTCTTTGACGACGAGGGTCTCGCCGTCATAGCTCTTCTGCACGCGATCGAACTCGACGAAGGCGTCGTTGCTTCCGTTCATGCGTCTTCCCTGTCGTTTGCGGCGGCGCCCTCTGGCGGGGCTTTCGACCGACGCGGCAAGCTAAACATGCGGCTACGGCGCCGCACAACCCCGCCACCGGCTATTTTGTGAAGGAAAACGACCTCCGCGCGAGTCGAGCGCGCCCGTCATCCCCCTGTGCCGGCGTCATTCTTGGCGGGTTTTGCGCCGGAATTGCCGCGTCGCAATGATGAACGGAAAAACGTTGATGAACGAATGGTTTCGCTTTCGTCGTTTATGGTCGCACGCCCGTCGCAGCGATTGACGATCGGCACATTCGGCGCGATTTTGGTTGCATTGCAGCGGAGGTGGCATGGATCGGCTGAGCGAGATGGAGGCCTTCGTGCGCGTCGTGGACCTGGGCGGGTTCACCGACGCCGCGCGGAAGATGGGCCTCTCGAAATCGGCGGTGTCCAAGCACGTCGCCTCCCTGGAGGACCGGCTGGGCGCGCGCCTGCTCAACCGGACCACCCGCCGCGTCAGCCCGACCGAGATCGGGCTCGCCTTCTACGACCGCGCGATCCGCGTCCTGGCCGAGGCCGAGGAGGCCGACGCCATGGTCTCGACCATGCAGGACAACCCGCGCGGGGAGCTCCGGATCTCGGCGCCCTTCTCCTTCGGGATCCGGGCGCTGGCGCCGGCGATCTCGGATTTCCTGAAGAAGTATCCCGACATCTCTGTGCACATGGTGCTCGACGACCGCTTCGTGGAGCTGGTGGCCGAGGGCTTCGACCTCGCCATCCGCATCGGCGACCTGCCGGACAGCTCGATGCGCGCGCGAAAACTCGCCGACGCCGAGGTGATGGTGGTGGCGAGCCCGGCCTACGTGGCCGCGCACGGGGCCCCGGCCTCGGTCCAGGACCTCGCCTCGCACAACCTGCTGCACTATTCGAACCTCAGCTCCGGCAACGTCTGGCGCCTGGCCGGCCCCGGCGGGCAGGAGCGTCAGGTCCGCGCCGTCGGCCGGCTGACCATCAACAACGGCGACGCGCTGCGCCAGGCGGCGATCGACGGGCTGGGCATCGCCATGCTGCCCGACTTCATCGTCGGCGACGGCCTGGCGAGCGGCGAGCTGATCGAGCTGGTCCCCGAGGCGCGCCGCCCGCCGCTGGGCGTCTACGCCGTCTACCCCCAGGGCCGCTTCCCGCAGCCCAAGCTGCGCGCCTTCATCGACCACATGGTCGAGGCCCTGAAGGAGAGCTGCGCCGCCGGCGAAAGCCGCGCGGCCGAGTGAGCCGCACGGCCCGCGGGGGTCCCCCCCCCCGGGCCGCCCCGCTCAGACGTGCTGGCCGCCGTTGATCTCGATCTCGACCCCGGTGACGTAGGAGCTTTCGGCCGTGCACAGGTAATAGATCGTGCGCGCCACCTCCTCGGGCTTGCCGAGCCGGCGCAGCGGCAGCTGCTCGGCCATCTTCTCGGTGCCCGGCGAGAGGATCGCGGTCTCGATCTCGCCCGGCGCGATGGCGTTCACCCGCACGCCGAGCGGGCCGAAGTCATGGGCCATCTCCCGCGTCAGCGCCGCCAGCGCCGCCTTCGACGTGCCGTAGGCCGCGCCGGCGAACGGATGCACCCGGGCGCCGGCGATGGAGGTGACGTTGACGATCGCCCCCTGCGCCGCCGCCAGCTCGGCGCGCAGGCCGCGGGCCAGCACCACGGGGGCGAAGAAGTTCACGTGGAACACCTTGCCCCAGTCGCGCAGGTCGGTGGTCAGGGTGTTCAGCCGCTCCCCCTGCGGACCTTTGGGCGAGATGCCGGCGTTGTTGACCAGCGCCTCCAGCCGCCCCTCGGTCAGCCGCTCGCGGATCTGGGCGACGGCGTCCATGGTCGACTGCGGGTCGGCGAGGTCGAGCTGGATGTGGTCCTCCTCGCCCATCTCCCAGGGACAGTCCTCCGGGAAGGGCTGGCGCGAGCAGGTGATCACCCGCCAGCCGGCGGAGGCGAAGCGCTTCACGGTGGCATGGCCGATCCCGCGCGAGGCGCCGGTCAGCAGCAGGGTCTTGCGGTCGGGCATGTCGGGCTCCCGGGGCCGAGTCGGCCCCTGCATCATCGGCACGGATCACGCAGGCGCCGGGGCGCGGATGCAACCCCCGGCGGCCTCTCCGCGGCGGCGCGTCGCCGCCCCCCTCCGCCCGGGCGCGGCGCTCACGGGCTCGGCGCTCTGGGGCTCGGGCGGCTCAGGGGTTCAGGCGGCGCACGGTCCACTCGCGCGCGTCGGGCGCCTCGCGCCGCCACTGGAAGCGGTCGTGCAGGCGGTGGGCGCCGTCGGCCCAGAACTCGATCTCGACCGGGCGCACCCGGAAGCCGCCCCAGAACGGCGGGCGCGGCGGGTTCAGCGGGTGGCGGGCGGCGACCTTGGCGACCTCGGCCATCAGGTGGGCGCGCGAGCTCAGCGGGCGCGACTGTTCCGAGGCCCAGGCCCCCAGTCGCGACTGCAGCCCGCGCGAGGCGTAGTAGGCGTCGGCCTGCGGCCCCTCCTCCTTCTCCACCAGGCCGCGCACGCGCAGCTGGCGGCGCAGGCTCTTCCAGTGCAGCAGCAGGGCGGCCTTGCCGGTCGCGGCCAGCTCCCCCCCCTTGGCGGAGCCGTAGTTGGTGTAGAACACGAAGGCCCCGCCCGAGGGCGCGCCCGCCCGCTCGATCTCCTTGAGCAGCACCATGCGGGCGTTGGGCATGCCGGTCTCGTCGACGGTGGCGAGCGACATGGCGTTGCCGTCGTTGATCTCGGCGGCGAAGGCCTCGTCGAGCCAGCTCTGCGCCAGCGCGAAGGGATCGTCGCCGGCGAACTTGCCCTCGCGCCTCTCGGTCTCGTGGATGACGAACGGGCTGGGATCGACGGTCGCGTCGGCGGGCATGGGGCAATCCTCCATCAGGCCCGCCATAGGTCGCGCTCCCCCCGCCCCCCGTCAAGACCGTCGCCCGACCGCTCCCCGGCCAGCCCCAGGCCCCGGCCCGCCCCAGGCCCTGCCGCGAGCGCCTGTTCTCCGGAGCCGTCCGTCGCTGATGCCGATCAGAGCGACTCGGTCGAAGCGGTCAAGGATCGCGAAGCGACCGCGCGCAGCGCGGCTTGTCCTTGACCGCTTCGGCCGAGTCGCTCAGGCATCAGAAGCGACGGACGGCTGCGGAGAACAGGCGCGGGCCTTGTTCTTGGGTGAGTTCAGAAGCGCCCTTCCGCGGGCGAAGCCCGCGCGCGCCGCAGGCGCTCAGGCCAAGCCCGCCCGCAGGGCGCCTGCGAGCCCGAGAGCCTCCTCCGCGCCAAGGCTTCAAACTTTCGGCGTCCCGCCCCCCAGCACCTCGTGGAACTGCCGCGTGTCGACGTTCCCCCCCGAGAGCACCGCCGCCACCTTGCGCCCGGCGATCCGCTCGCGTTCGCTCAAGAGGCCGGCGAGCGCCACCGCGCCGGCGCTCTCGGCCACGTTGTGGGTGTCGACGAAGAGCGCGCGCATGGCCTCGGCCACCTGGTCCTCGCTCACCGAGACGACGCGGGCCGCGCCGCGCAGCAGGATCTCCAGCGCCTCGGGCGAGGGCGCGCGGCAGGCGACGCCGTCGGCGAAGGTGGCGGCGGTCTCGGTGCCCACCACGCGGCCGGCCGCGAAGCTGAGCGCATAGGCGGGAGCGGCCTCGGCGACCACGCCGACGATCTCGGTCGCGAGGCCCAGCCGGTCGCGCGCCTCGATCAGCCCGCAGCAGCCCGAGCCCATGCCGATGGGCACGTAGATCGTCTCGAGGTCCGGGACGGCGCGCATCAGCTCCAGCGCATAGGTGGCGACGCCGCGCACCAGCAGCGGGTGGAAGGGGCCGATGGCGTGCAGGTTCTCCGCCTCGGCGACCCGCATCGCCTCGAGGCGGGCGGCCTCGAAGTCGTGGCCGTGCTCGATCACCTCGGCGCCCCAGGCGCGCATGGCGGCGTTCTTCTCGAGCGAGTTGCCGTGCGGCACCCAGACCTTCACCGGGATCCCGTGGCGGCGCGCGGCGAAGGGGATCGACTGGCCGTGGTTCCCGCGCGTGGCGGTGGCGATCCCCGGCGCGCCGCCGGCTCGGGCGAGATCGTCGAGATAGACCAGCCCGCCGCGCAGCTTGAAGGCGCCGGCGGGGGTGTGGTTCTCGTGCTTCAGCCAGACTTCGGCGCCCGCGCGCGCCGACAGCAGGGGCCAGGCGTACTGCGGGGTCGGCGGCATCACGGCGTGCACCAGCTCCGCCGCCGCCTCCAGCTGCGCCAGGTCGAACAGGGCCATGGGGGACGTCCTCGATCACGATCTTCGCGCCGACCCTACCCACCGGCCGCCCCCGGCGCCACCGTCCGCAGCCCCTCGCGCAGGCGCGCCCGCCCCGCCGCCTCGGCCCGGGTCCGCCCCTGAGCCGTAACACTCTGAAACGCACCGCGCCTTGATGGGGCGGGCAATATCGCATAGAGCCTCCCGCCACGAAGGAAGCCGGAGGAGCGGGGCATGGGCGGTCTGATGCAGGGCAAGCGGGGCCTGATCATGGGCGTCGCGAACGACAAGTCGCTCGCCTGGGGGATCTCCAAGGCCTGCGCCGACCAGGGCGCGGAGCTGGCCTTCACCTACCAGGGCGACGCCCTGAAGAAGCGGGTGGAGCCGCTGGCGGCCTCCGTCGGCTCGACGCTGACGATGCCCTGCGACGTCTCCGACGCGGCCTCCATCGACGCGGCCTTCGCGCAGATCGAGCGGACCTGGGGCCGGCTCGACTTCCTGGTCCACGCCATCGGCTTCTCCGACAAGTCCGAGCTGCGCGGCCGCTACGTCGACACCAGCCCCGAGAACTTCAAGCTGACCATGGACGTCTCGGTCTATTCCTTCACCGCCGTCGCGCAGCGGGCGGAGAAGCTGATGACCGACGGCGGCTCGATGCTGACGCTGACCTATTACGGCGCCGAGCGGGTGATGCCCCACTATAATGTGATGGGCGTGGCCAAGGCGGCGCTGGAGGCCTCGGTGCGCTACATGGCCATGGACCTCGGGCCGAAGAACATCCGGGTGAACGCGATCTCCGCGGGCCCGATCAAGACGCTGGCGGCCTCGGGCATCGGCGACTTCCGCTACATCCTGAAGTGGAACGAGCTGAACTCGCCCCTGCGCCGCAACGTGACCATCGAGGACGTGGGCAAGTCGGGCCTCTACCTGCTCTCCGACCTCGGCTCGGGCGTGACGGGGGAGACGCACCACGTCGACGCCGGCTACCACGTCGTCGGCATGAAGGCCGAGGACGCCCCCGACATCGAGACCGCGGTCAAGGGCAAGGCCGACTGAGCGGACCGCCCCGCGAGGCCTGCTCCCGACGCCTTTCCGCGCCGGCGCCCCCCCCGGGCGCCGGCGCTTCGCGTCTCGGGGCGGAGGCGCCGCGGCGAGCGCCCGCCTGCCGCCGGCGTCCCGCCCGCGGCGCGGCCCGGCGGCCCGCCCGGGGCGACCCTCGCCCGGGGCGCGCGGCCCGACCGGCGCCGCAGGCCGGACGCCTGCGGCGGGCGCGGCCGCCGACGCGGCGCCTGCCCTCGCAGCCCATCGCCTGACGCGGACGTCTTGCCCGACGCCGCGCGCAAGGCTAGGGGACGCAGCCAGCGCCCCTCGCCAGGAGACCCGAGCATGAGCCCCACCGACAGCCGCCTCCCCCACGAGAAGGGCTTCCACGTCAGCTGGGACCAGATCCACCGCGACAGCCGCGCGCTGGCCTGGCGGCTGGACAAGCGCGGCCCGGGCGAGGGCGGGGCCTGGAAGGCGGTGGTGGCGATCACCCGCGGCGGCATGGCCCCGGCGATGATCCTGGCGCGCGAGCTCGACATCCGCATCGTCGACACGATCTCGGTGAAATCCTACAACCACCAGGCGCAGATGGACGCCCAGGTCCTCAAGGCGCCGGACGCCGAGCTGATGGGCGACGGCGAGGGCATCCTGGTGGTCGACGACCTGGTGGACAGCGGCAAGACGCTGGAGCTGGTCCGCCGCCTCTACCCCCGGGCGCATTTCGCCACCGTCTACGCCAAGCCCAAGGGCCGGCCGATGGTGGACACCTTCATCACCGAGGTCTCCCAGGACACCTGGATCTTCTTCCCTTGGGACATGGCCCTGCAGTACGTGGCGCCCTATCGCGGCGTCTGACCGCGCCCGCGCCGGGGCCCCCGCGCCCCGGCCCCGTGCGCTATCGGCCCCCCGAAACGACGACGGCCGCGCAGAGCCCTGCGCGGCCGTCGTCGCATCCGATCCCCCTGGAGGCCTCCCCGGAGGCGCCCCTGGATGCCCTCATGGAGGCCCTCCCGTCGCCGTCGCCCGCCCGGGGGAAGCGCCGCATACTCGCCGGCGTCCCCCGGGCGGGGTCAGGTCCGAGGTGGCGGTCCCGCGGGCCTCCCCATAGCCCGCGGGACCTGTGCCGCCGTTCAGCGCTTCGCCGTCTTGCCGCCACGGCGGAGATCTGAACCTGCGGCGTCCCGGTGCGACGTTCGAGGCCTGCGGACCCCTGTCCGCAGCCTCGTCCGGCGCGATCCGTTCGCTGCCGGCCGGCGACGCGTCACGCCCTCGCGCGACACCAGTTCACCTGCCGTTCACCTGTTAGTAGAGCGATTCCCCCCTCCGGCGCCAGCGTTTTCTTTGAAACGAAATGTTTCTCTCCCGGCGGCGACGTTCATATTCCACGATGCAATCGGGGGTTGCAACCCCTTGTCGTCATTGACGCAAACGGAAATCTCCGCGGCCGGCACGCCCCGCCCCGAGGGCGGCCGTCCCCGCCGCGGCCAGAAAAAAAGCCGCGCCCGGAGGCGCGGCCAGTTCGACAGGGAGGAGTGCGGGCGCAGCCCATGTCGCGCCCGCAGAACCGATCCTCGCGGAAAAAGGTTAACGCAAGGTGAGGCGTCGGCGTCGCCCCCCCGGCCGGCTCTCACGCCCGGCCCGGGCGCTCCTCCCCGCGGCGCCCCGCCTTGACCCCGGGCGCGGCGGAACGGATGGTCGGGCTTCGTCCGCCGCAGCCGCGCCGGCGCCCGCCCCGCGGGCCCGCGCAGCCGGCTCCCCGCCCCCCCCCCGCCGCCGCGTCGCGGCGGCCCCGCAGGAGAGCTCCATGGGAGACATCGGCTGGTTCGCCTTCCTGATCGTCGGCCTCGCCGCCGGCTGGATCGCCGAGAAGGTGATGAAGCGCGACCACGGCCTGCTGACCAACCTCGTGGTCGGCATCGTGGGCGCCTATCTGGGCGCCTACCTGTTCGGCGTCCTCGGCCTCGACCTCGGCGACGACTTCTTCGGCCGGCTCGCGACGGCGACCGCCGGCGCGGTGGCGCTTCTCGTGATCATCAACCTCGTCCGCCGGGCCTGAGCCCCGGCCCCGCGTGACCAGCAGGACCCAAATGACCGACATTCTCGAAGCCGGCGGCGCCGCCCTCGCCCCCCTGATCCGCGCAGGCGAGGTCTCGGCCGAGGAGGTGATGCGCGCCCATCTCGACCGCATCGCCGAGGTGAACGACGGCGTCACCGCCATCGTCTCCCAGCGCGACCCCGACGACTGCCTCGCCGAGGCCCGCGCCGCCGACGCCTCCCGCGCGGCCGGCGAGCCGCTGGGCCCCCTCCACGGCCTGCCGATCGCGATCAAGGACCTGACGGCGACCAAGGGCCTGCTGACCACGATGGGCTCGCCGCTCTACGCCGACCTGGTGCCCAACGCCGACAGCCCGATGGTGGCCCGCATCCGCGCCGCCGGGGCGCTGATCGTGGGCAAGACCAACACGCCGGAGTTCGGGCTCGGCTCGCACACCATGAACCCGATCTTCGGGGCCACGAAGAACCCCTGGGACCGCGGCCGGTCCGCCGGCGGCTCGTCGGGGGGCGCCGCGGTGGCGCTGGCGATGCGGATGCTGCCGATCGCCGACGGCTCGGACCAGATGGGCTCCCTGCGCAACCCGGCGGGCTGGAACAACGTCTTCGGCTTCCGCCCCTCCTGGGGGCGGGTGGCGAACGACTCGAGCTTCGACCTCTACGCCCACCAGCTCTCGACCGAGGGGCCGATGGGCCGCTCGGTCGCCGACATGGCGCTGCTCCTCGACGTCCAGGCCGGCTACCAGCCCGAGGCGCCCCTCTCCCACGGCAAGCGCGACGTCTTCGTCCCGGGCCTGACCACCGAGGACCCGCGCCCCTGGGCCAAGGGCCTGCGCATCGGCTGGATCGGCGACTGGAACGGCGGCTGGCCGATGGAGCCCGGCATCCTCGAGACCTGCGAGGCCGCCCTCAAGGTCTTCGAGTCCCTCGGCGCCGAGGTCGTCCCCCTGGTCCCCGACCACTCGCGCGAGGAGATGTGGGACAGCTGGACCACGCTGCGCCACTGGGGCGTCGCCGCCCGCTCGGCCGCGGAATACGAGAACCCCGAGCGCCGCAAGCTCCTCAAGCCCGAGGCGATCTGGGAGATCGAGCACGGCCTCGCCCTCTCGGCGATGGACATCCACCGCGCCAGCGTCCAGCGCGCCCGCTGGCACCGCAAGCTCCTGCAGATCTTCGAGAGCGTGGACCTGCTGGCGATGCCCTCCGCCCAGGTCTGGCCCTTCCCGGTCGAGGAGCGCTGGCCCCAGGAGATCGCGGGCGTGGCGATGGACACCTACCACCGCTGGATGGAGTGCGTGCTCCCCACCTCGCTGGGCGGCCGCCCCGCGGTCTGCGTCCCGGCGGGCTTCGGCCCGCAGGGCGGTCCCGGCGCCGGCCTCCCCATGGGTCTCCAGCTGATGGGCGCCCCGCGCGGCGACCTCGAGGTCCTGCGCGCCGCCGCCGCCTTCGAGGCCGAGGCCCCCTGGACCCGCCAGGCGCCCCCCGCCTGACCCCACGCCCGGGCGCGCCCATTCCGGCGCGCCCGCCCGCCCCAAGCGCCCCGGCGCGACGCCCGCCACGCCCTGCAAAGCGCCTGTTCTCCGGAGCCGTCTCTCGCTGATGCCGTAAAGAGCGACTCGCCCGGAGCGGTCAAGGATCGCGCAGCGACCGCCGAAGGCGGCTTGTCCTTGACCGCTCCGGGCGAGTCGCTCAGGCATCTTCAGCGAGAGACGGATCCGGAGAACAGGCGCGGGCTTGTTCTTTGGTGAGTCAGGAGCCCGCCGGAGGCTCCCGACATCAACCCTTGTCCCCCAGGCCCGCCCCACGCACGGACCCAGCCAAGCCCGCCCGCAGGGCGCCCGTAGACCGCCAATCCTGGTCCGTCAGGACCAGGTGATCAGCTCCGGCCGGTCGTCGAGATGCGGCGTCTCGTTAAAGCTCAGCAGGCTCAGCCGTTCCGCCCGCCCCGCCAGCCGGGTGAAGGAGCTGTTCTTCACCTGCATCTGCAGCCGCGCCGCCATCTCGGGAGGCGACTGCAGGATCGTCCGCACCATCTGCCCGATGGTGCCCCCGGAGGAGACGCAGAACACCGGCCGGTCGGTCCCCTCCGCCGCCTGGCGCAGGGCGTCGGCCACGTTCGCCTCGTAGTCCACGAAGGACTGCGAGCCGTGGATCTCCCCGCGGTGCCAGGACATCAGCGCCTGCACCATGGCGCGGTAATAGGTCTTGCGCTCGGCCTTGTCGGGGGCGGGGTTGCCCCCCGCCACCCAGTCGCGCAACAGGCTGTCGGCGTCGTTCTCGTTGAAGCCCGGGTGCACGATCGGCTCCGGCGCGCCGCCGAGGCCCTCGGCCAGCGCCTCCGCGGTCTCGCGCTGGCGTCTCAGCGTGCCGACCATCATCCGCACCGGGCGGATGTCGCGGGCGGCCAGCCACTCGCCCAGCATGCGCGCCTGGGCGACGCCGTGGTCCGAGAGCTTGTCGTAGTCGGCGGCCCCGAACGAGGCCTGCCCGTGGCGGATCAGCCAGACATGGCTCATGCGCGCGTCCCCCTCAGCCCGGCGATCAAGACGGATCGGCGCCCACGCGCACCAGCTGCTTTCCGAAGTTCTCGCCTCGCAGCAGGCCGAGGAAGGCCTCGGGGGCGTTCTCGAGCCCGTCGGTGACGGTCTCGCGGAACTTCACCTGGCCGGATTTCACCAGCGGGCCGACCTCGGTCAGGAACGGCTTCATCAGGTCCATGTGGTCCGAGACGATGAAGCCCTGCGCGCGCAGCTTCTTGACCAGCAGCGAGCGCCACAGCAGCGGCAGCTGGTTCTGGTCGCCCATGGTGTTGCCGGAGTAGAGCGAGATCATCCCGCAGATCGCGATCCGCCCGAACTGCTTCATGTTGGGCAGCACGCCCAGCAGGGTCTTGCCGGCGACGTTCTCGAAATAGCAGTCGAAGCCGCCGGGCGCCGCCTCGGCCATCTTCGCCGCCATCTCCTTGCCGTCCTCGACCGAGCGGTGGTCGATGCAGGCGTCGGCGCCCAGCTCCTCGACCACATAGGCGCACTTGTCGGCGCCGCCGGCGACGCCGACCACGGTCATGCCCTTGATCTTCGCCAGCTGCGTGACGACCGCGCCCACCGCCCCCGAGGCCGCCGAGACGCAGATCGTCTCGCCTTCCTTGCCCTCCAGGATCCGGTTCAGCCCGACATAGGCGGTCTGCCCCGGCATCCCCAGCACGCCCAGCGCGGTGGAGATCGGCGCGATCGAGGGATCGACCTTGCGCATCCCCTCCCCGTCCGAGAGCCCGTGGGTGGCCCAGCCGAGCCGCCCCACCACGATGTCGCCGGGCTTGTAGTCGGGATGGTTCGACTCGATGACCTCCGAGACGGTCCCCCCCTCCATGGTCCCGCCGATCTCGACCGGTTTGGCGTAGGAGGGGCCGTCGTCCATCCGCCCGCGCATGTAGGGGTCGAGCGAGAGCCACACGGTGCGCGCCAGGAACTGGCCGGGCCCGGGCGAGGGGACCTCGCCCTGCTCGAGGCGGAAGTTGTCGGCGGTCGGCCAGCCCTTCGGGCGGCTGGCGAGGGCGATGCGCTGCATGGACATGGGGGCTCCCTGGGGCTCGCGCGGCATACCCGCGCGTATGTTCTGGTCGGGCGGATAATGGCGACGGCGGCCGCGCGGATCAAGGCGTGCGTCCCCAGACGGCGCCCCCGCCGCCCCTGGCGCGAGGCGCCGCGTCGACCGTCCCGCCCGCGTCGAGGTTCCGCCCGCGGCGCGCGTCGGGCGGGGCGTGGGCGGCCAGGTCTCTCGTGGCGAAGGACGCGGAGCTCTCCGAAGGACGGCGCCGGACGCCCCGGCGGCGCGGCGCCCCCGGAAGGGCCGGCAGGCGCCCCGGGATCGAGCGGGCCAGCGGCAAGCCGCACGCGGACTCGCGGCGGCATCTCTCGAGGCAGGCCGCGCGCGGCGCGCCCGGACCGCCCGGCCCCGGCCCCATCGCCGCCGGCCGCCCGCCCGCCGCGCCAAGCCCGGCAAAGAGAGGCGCCCGGCCTCGACGCGGCCGGGCCCCGTCCGCCGCTCTTGACGCGCCGGCGTCGGGAAGGGGAGAGAGGGCGGCCGCGTCCTTCCCGCCCCGGATTCCGCGCCATGCACTCCGCCTCGCTCCCCTCCCCCAAGTTCCGCGCCGTCGGTCCCGCCCGCACCGTAGGCAGCCGCGACCGGACCCACGTCCGCCGGCACGGACTGCGGGACCGGCAGAAGCCGCGCGCCGAGACCGAGACCGAGACCGAGACCGAGACCGAGACCGAGACCGAGACCGAGACCGAGACCGAGACCGAGACCGAGACCGAGAGAACGGACTGCAAACACCTTCTGGCGCAATGGGACGGTCTGCCGTCGGGACGGGAAACGATCCCCAGCGCGCTCGGCATCCGCCCGCAGCCGCCGCTTGACCCCGTCGCCCCGACCGGCGCCCGCTCCGGCCTCCTGCCGCCACCCCGCCGGGCCCTGCTATGAGCGCCTTCGTCCTGCCCCCGCTGCGCCCGCTGGCCTATGCGCCGCCGTCGGGCCTGCCGGTGATCTTCGCGGACGCGCACCTGCTGGCGGTGGACAAGCCTTCGGGCCTGCTGACGGTGCCGGGGCGGGACCCGGGGCTCGCCGACTGCGTGGCGGCGCGGGCCGAGGCCGCCTTCCCCGGCGCCCGCATCGTGCACCGGCTGGACATGGACACCTCCGGCGTCCTGGTCCTGGCCCGCACGCCCGAGGCCCAGCGCCACCTCGGCCTGCAGTTCGAGCGTCGCCATGCCGAGAAGCTCTACGAGGCGGTGGTCGCCGGCCTCCCCGAGATCGACGCCGGAACCGTCGACCTGGCGCTCGCCACCGACTGGCCGCAGCGCCCGCGCCAGCGCCCCGACCCTGCCGGCCGCCGGGCCGTCACCGAATGGGAGGTCGTCGCGAGGACCCCCGAGGCCCCGCCGCGCGGCGCCGCGCGCCTCGCCCTGCGCCCCCTCACCGGCCGCAGCCACCAGCTCCGCGCCCACCTGCTGGCGATGGGCCACCCGATCCTGGGCGACGCGCTCTACGCCGACGAGCCCGCCTACACGACCGCCCCGCGCCTGATGCTCCACGCCCGCCGGCTGGAGCTGCGCCACCCCGTCGGCGGCGCGCCCCTGGTCCTGGAGGCCCCCTGCCCCTTCTGACCCCCCGCCCGCCCCGGGCCAGCGACGCCCGCCGCAGGCCCCCCCGGGAGCGCCTGTTCTCCGG
>Ga0310345_10003498_pt1 | contig 14914 bp, 15 predicted proteins | sample HC15DNA20500_MG_FD_204667 | JGI IMG/M metagenome (GOLD analysis project Ga0310345, IMG submission 204667) | Marine microbial communities from station ALOHA, North Pacific Subtropical Gyre - HC15-DNA-20-500_MG | ecosystem: Environmental > Aquatic > Marine > Oceanic | place: Pacific Ocean: North... | reverse complement strand
GTGGACAAGCAAGGGATCGACGAAGCCCAGTACCAGCAAGACCTCACCGACTGCCGCGCCGTCGCCGACGAAGTCAGCACCGGCCGCGACGCCGCCGAAGGCGCCGCCGGCGGTGCCGTGATCGGCGGCATCCTGGGCGCCATCTTCGGCAACTCCGGCACCGCCGGACGCATGGCCGGCGGCGGCGCCGTGATCGGTGCCGCCGGCAAAGCCGGGGACGCGGAGCAGGAGAAGAGCCAGGTGGTTAAAAATTGTATGCGGGGGCGGGGTTATCGGGTGTTGAACTAAGCCGCTACCAGCGGGTGCGCGTGCTTGAGTTTGGCGGCCAAGCGTTCGCTATGCTTGGCCAGCCATAGATCGTTTATAACCTGCAAGTTAAGCCAGAATTCCGGAGTAGTGCCCAGCACCTTTGAAAGCAGGAACGCGGTTTCGGCGGTCACACCACGGCGATTACCACACAGCTCGTTCACCGTTTTCCGGCTCACGCCCATGGCTTTGGCGAGCCGCCCCTGAGAGATGCTCATCGGAGCAAGGAACTCTTCTTTCAGCATCATTCCAACGCTGGTGGGCTGACGAGCCGGCACTCTTAATGTTTCAGCCATACTCCACCTCTCACCTGTACACATGGGCGTCCAGATAGACCCCACTCGCAACACCTGCCTTCCATTGGAAGATCACGGCCAACTGTGTCCTGTATCGATACATGTTACAACCCATGAAGCCCAGTACCAGCAAGACCTGCCCCTACTGCCATTGGCATAATATGCCAATGGCGATATGCTACGACAAACCGTCCCGACAGGAGCCTTCCCATGCCGACACGCAACGTCGTGCTTAGCGATTCTCAACATGCCTTGGTCGAACGCCTGGTGCAGTCAGGTCGCTATCAAAATGCCAGCGAGGTGCTGCGTGAAGGCCTTCGCATTATCGAGCAACGCGACCAGCGGGAAGCGGTCAAGCTTCAGGTTCTGAAAGAGGCAGCCGCCAAAGGCTGGGCGGATATTGGCGCCGGTCAATACGACGATGTGGCGGACGACCAGCTTGATGATTACATCGGCCAACTGGGGCTGGCCGCCACTCGGAATCAAACGGCGGATTAAGTGCATTATCGGCTTTCCGCCGCGGCGCGAGCGGACATCATCGACATCCTGGCCTGGACTCACGAGCAGTTCGGAGAAGCAGCCAGAAAGCGTTATGAGGCGCTCATCGTGACCGGGCTGCGCGATATTGCCCACCAGCCCGCCAAACCAGGCAGCCTGGAGCGGCCCGAACTGGGCGAGGAGGTTCACTCCTGGCACTTGGCGTTGAGCCGGGACCGGGCTCGGATGGACACCGGTATCGTGCGACGCCCCCGACATTTCCTGATCTACCGCCGGCTGGACAGTGAGTGCGTTGTCGTCGGGCGCGTACTGCACGACGCCATGGAATTGGCACACCATCTCGACCCTGATCAGGTCTGGGAGTAACGGCCTCGCTACCGCGCCAGAATCGCGCCAAGGTGCTGAGAAAATCGGGCCACATCGGCAACTAGCCCGGATCACCTAAACGCCGGCTAAGGCTCTGACAGCTCATGAGAAGCAAAACGCAAGACCTGACCCCGCCCGCTCTCTCCGTAAGGGCCATCTTTCACACGTAAGGCTCTACCGGTTAACTTTGAAGGACCGATCTAGCGAGGCGGAATGAAATGCGCCTGACTACCGAGCAAATTAAGGTCATAAAGCAAACGGTTGCCGAGGTTTTCGGTGACGACGCCGAGGTGCGTCTGTTCGGATCCCGTCTGAACGACCAGATCGGCGGCGGCGACATCGACCTTCTCATCTCATTGCCGCACGTCTGTGAGGATAGACTAGGCAAGGAACTGCGTCTCACCGCCCGCCTACAGCTACGCCTCGGCGATCAGCCCTTCGATGTGCTCGTTGTCGATCCAGAGGTAACACTCAATCCCGTCCATGCCCACGCCATCGAAACGGCACGCGCCCTATGAGCAGTCGCAAACCCTGGGCCGATTCACTGCCCCTGGACGTCTATGCATGAATACATGCGCGACGCCGCCGGCTCACCATCCATGAGAGCCGGCTACCTGCCAGCCTCTCTTAAGCCCTGATCACCCTCGCCGCCCTGCTCACCACCGCCTGCGCCTCGTCCAAGCGCGTGGTGGTGGACAAGCAAGGCATCGACGAAGCCCAGTACCAGCAAGACCTCACCGACTGCCGCGCCGTCGCCGACGAAGTCAGCACCGGTCGCGACGCCGCCGAAGGCGCCGCCGGCGGTGCCGTGATCGGCGGCATCCTGGGCTCCATCTTCGGCAACTCCGGCACCGCCGGACGCATGGCCGGCGGCGGCGCCGTGATCGGTGCCGCCGGCAAAGCCGGGGACGCGGAGCAGGAAAAGAGCCAGGTGGTTAAGAACTGTATGCGGGGGCAGGGTTATCGGGTGCTGAACTAAGCCGCCACCAGAGGAAGGGGTTATCAGGTGTTGAACTGACCACTATGACCTGAAATCACCGACGTCTTTTTCAGAGACGGCTGACAGCCAATACGATTCTCTTAATGACATCCTGCCTCCTCAACGCATGGAGGCAGCCAGTGACAACAGAAAAAGCCCAGCAAGACGACTACGATTCGCCCTGGAAAGAAGCCATCGAGATAATGTTGGCCGATTTCATGGCGTTCTATTTTCCTGATGCCTGGCGGGCCATCGACTGGCAACAACCTCACCGCTTCCTGGATCAGGAGCTGCAGAAGATTTTGCCGGAGTCCGGCACCGGGCGGCGCGTCGTCGACAAACTGGTGGAAGTAGCCCTGGTGCAGGGCGGCGACCACTGGATCCACCTGCACATCGAGATCCAAAGCAGCCGTGAATCCGACTTCGCCGAACGCATGATGATTTACCACTACCGCATCTTCGACCGCTTCCGCCGGCCTGTGGCCAGCCTTGCCGTGCTGGCCGACAATCAGCCCGGCTGGCGGCCTGGGCCCTACCGGCAGTCGATGCTCGGCTGCCAATGGATTCTGGACTTTCCCAACGCGAAGCTGCTCGATTACCGTCGGCGTGAGAAGGACCTCGCCGGCAGCGATAATCCCTTCGGCCTGGTCACCCTTGCTCACCTGCGCACCCAAGGCACCCGGAACCAGAGCGCCCGGCGCTACCGGGCCAAATACCGCCTGATCCGGTCACTCTATGGCAAGGGCTGGGCGAAAAGCCGTATCATTCAACTGTTACGCATCATCGACTGGCTCATGGCGCTGCCGCCGCACCTGGAACAAAGCCTGCGGCAACGAATCACCGCCATCGAAGGAGAAACTCACATGCAATACGTCACCAGCTTCGAACGCCTCGCCCGGGAAGAAGGAGTACAGGAAGGCGTTCAGAAAGGCATTGAAAAAGCGCGTTTCGAGACTGCTCGCAATTTAATCGCGGAAACAGACATGGACGACGCCACTATTGCCGAGCTCACCGACCTGACGGAAGACCAAGTGCGCTTGCTTCGCTCGGCCTGACGTATGCAATACGTCACCAGCTTCGAACGCGCTTCTCATAAAGATACCCCTTCCGCCAACACAGCCCGATAAGCAATTAAACGCATAAAAAGTAGCCCAGCGAGTTATTCCAATCAAGACCGCGACCGGGCAAACCGCAAGGTCCAGCGCTACTGCCAGGCCCCTCACCTTCCGAACCCAGCCGTGCTATAAAAGGTCCAACGCAGTGAAGCACCGGCCAACCCGGCAAGGAGGCACCATGCACCGCATCGCCCTGATTACCCTCGCCGCCCTGCTCACCACCGCCTGCGCCTCATCCAAGCGCGTGGTGGTGGACAAGCAAGGGATCGACGAAGCCCAGTATCAGCAAGACCTCAGCGACTGCCGCGCCATCGCCGACGAAGTCAGCACCGGGCGCGACGCCGCCGAAGGCGCCGCCGGCGGTGCCGTGATCGGCGGCATCCTGGGCGCCATCTTCGGCAACTCCGGCACCGCCGGACGCATGGCTGGCGGCGGCGCCGTGATCGGTGCCGCCGGCAAAGCCGGGGACGCGGAGCAGGAGAAAAGCCAGGTGGTTAAGAACTGTATGCGGGGGCGGGGTTATCGGGTGTTGAACTGACCACCATGACTAAATAACCAGGAACGATCAGGCACATTCCTACTGACCTCTAGCACCCTAACCTTTAGCTTCAGGGTTTACCGAAACAAAACTGCACGTTCGCTCGTCCCACATGTAACCGCCAGGAACAAAACGTAAAATCGGCAAATCTGAAACATCGTCCCCGTAAGCAAAAAGTGGAACTAAATGTTTACCATTCATCCACCGAACAACTCTAGCGACCTTCTCTTCCCCGCGGCAATTCTTACCGTCTAGCCTCCCCGAAACGAGACCGGAGGAGTTGACTTTAAACGACGAGGTTATGGCGTCAAAACAACCATGATGTAACGCCCATGGCCTCACATAAACATCCAGCGACGCGCTTAGAATCACACACTTCCTGCCTTCTTTTTGATGTCGCTTTAAATACTCAAGACCCTCTTTTCTGAGCATCGCTGGCAGCAGGTCACGACTGTATTTTTCACCCATCCTTTTCAGGTGTTCAGCGCGACGACCGAAGAAGAAAACAGCTAAAACAACCGCCTTTAAACTGTCATTCTTAATAAGGCGGACATAAAAAGCCATAAAAAAAGGAGACAACAGCAATAAACCCAGAAAATAAAATACCGGACCAACTACATACTTAATAAAAGGCATCAAAGTATCCCGGCAAGTCAGCGTGCCATCAAAATCAAAAAAAACCACAGCACCATCGTCTCTCATAAAGACATCCTTTTAAATACGAATTCGGGAATACATTTTATAAAAAACATTATAAAAGCCCAATAGGGAGGCAAATAAACCACATCTCTACCTCCATCCATGGCTTTGACTATCCCTCTAGCTATATAGTCAGGATGACTCCATAACGGGCCACTCTTCGAAAAGTCAGCAGTCATGGGTGTATCAACAAAACCCGGCTTTATGGTAACTACACGGACACCCTTCTTGTATAGACGGTTGCGCATACCTTGAAGAAATATCGTGACCATGCCCTTTGAAGCACCGTAAATATAATTGCTCCCACGGCCACGATCACCAGCTACAGAGCTAATCACCGCTATCGTCCCCCTATCGAGACTCTCAAAATAATTTGCAGCATGCGTCAACAAGCTCAAAACGCTGATGGCGTTAGTTTCGATCTCCTTTTTCGCGTGCTCAAAAGATGCCTGGCACAATGATTGGTCAGGAAGAGATCCATGCGCCACAAGTATAGCATCTATACCACCGAGCGCTTTGCGAGCACTCTCGAAAATCGCCTCATGGTTACTAAAGCTGAGCAAATCAACGATTTCACCACCAACATACGCATCTTTATGAGACCTTATGCGCAAATCGCCAATTATAACTTCTAGTTTATTCTGATCCCGCCCGACGCAATACACGGAATCCCCGCGCTCGACGAGGTAGCGGGCCACCTTTTCTGCAATTGCCGAAGTTACACCGAAAATAACAACGCGATTGTTTCTACTCATGTCACACGACGCCAAAAAGCAGAGGAAAAATTAGGGTCCACAAACTTTGAAAACGACTCCCATAAGGGAAACGAGAGTCTAAATAGGGAGGCCGGCATCCGGGCATCTTTAGCCGGGTAGAGCGCCCCTCCAGCCTCTTGCACGACCGCATCCAAAGACTTTAGCAACTTCAACACATCAGAACCTGTATTTGGAAAGTCTAGCGCAAGAGTTGTTCCCGGTCTGGCGAACGAAAGCATGCCGAGCGACTTTCGGTTCCCAAAGGTCTTAAGAACGGCGAGAAACGATCCTTGCTCTTTAGATGAAATTATATTTAAAAGCTCAGCCGTAGCTTCTTCAGAATTGTTTGGGGGCAATACGCATTGGTACTGATAAAAGCCCCTGCTACCATAGACGCGATTCCAGTTTCGAATTCTGTCCAAAGGAAAGAAATAAGAATATATATTTTGATAACACCTCGAAAACCCACGATGACGAGAGTAATACATTTTGTTGAAAAATTTGAGACTAAACTTATTAATTGGTGATACTGGGAATTCAATCGGCACGTTAAAAAAACGCTTATGACTTTTTCCTAATTTGCCGACCATAGGCGCGTGGTCCGCTTTAAAAGTAACCCCTCTACCCCGGCCCCGTCCCTTGGACAAACAGTCAACCCAAGAAACGACATAAGGAGATGTACTCTCCGAAACGCTGTTCACTTCCCAAAAATCGTCTAAGCAAGCAAAGCTCTCGGACATGACATCCATCCATGGACCCTTTATCGGCATAAGCTGCAACTCGACGCGGCGTATTAGCCCAGTAAGACCCAAACCTCCGACAGTAGCGTGGAACCATTCAGAGTTCTCTTGAGGACCGCAATTTATGACATTCCCGTCACTTCTTAGTAATTCCAAGTTTGTGACGTGATGACAAAAAGTTCCCATAAAATGATGGTTCTTCCCATGAACGTCATTGGCTACAGCTCCTCCAACAGTGGCAAAGCTCGTCCCGGGCAAACTAGGCAGAAGCCAGCCATAAGGGATTATTAGGTCAATTACATCACTCAACCTGACACCCGCCTCACAACATAATAATCCGGCTTCCGGATTAAATTCTATAAAGTGATCTAAGCTCTCAGTGAGGATCAAAGACCCTCTATCAGTTAAACAGACATCACCATAGCTTCTACCGTTACCGAAAGGGGTGAACGGCTTTGGCAGGTTATTTGGCAACAACGCATGGCGACTCGCCACACGCCATGAAGCTTCAGGTGTAAGCGCAGGCAAACGATTCCAAGATGTTTTTTTTCGATTCATTTTCTCACCTGCTGCCACGACTGCGAAATAAGGCTATCAAGCCAATCACGACGGCAAACCACAAAGTGGCAAGACGAATAAAAGCCGTTGCAGCTACAGCGATAGGCAAGTCAGCCCCTTTCACAACTAATAAAGAAACCATAGTCAATTCTGTACTGCCAAGACCGCCAGGCAAGAAACTCAAAGCACCAGCAAGCATTGACAAAGCATATATAAGAATGGCGAGATCTAACCCAACACTTATACCCATCCAGTCCAGAACCCAGTAGAAAGCGACTGCCTCCGCCCCCCATGCCACCACACTAATAATTGTAGCAGGGATTAATACTTTAAATCTGTGGCAAACCACCGCAACGTCCAATACGCTCTCTATCTGCTCTATCCAAGTCCAGGGCTTACCGAATCGCTCCCCTATTATCTTTAAAGCATTAGCCAACAATGGCAAGGCCATATAGGCTAACAACACCAGTGCAGTAGAGATAGCGATGAAAACTGGATCCACACTTCCGGGATACGATGAAAGCGTAAGAAGTGCCAAAAGAACAATCGCAATAAGGTCTGAAAATCGTTCACAAAAAAAAAGGCTAAGAACCACCGGCACAGGAACACCGTGCTTTTTAAAAAATATTGCGCGAACCATCTCGCCACTCTTTCCTGGCGTTGTGGTTAACGCAAAACCACTCAAATACATTCGAAGGTTGCTTAGCCAGTGTATTCGGAAATTAAACATCCGCAAATAAATGTCCCAGCGAACAAATCTCAGTCCGTAATTACACAACGACATAAAGAAGACCAGAAGAGAGCCTGAGACTCCAATCCGCCTTAACGCAGAAAAAACATCCGCCCAGCCGCTCCAAAGAAAAAAAATCAAGTAGACACTTGCAGAGATAACGACCGTAAAGATAAGGCCCTTCATCCAAAGCCTCTCTTGGGCATAGAAAGGCTTCATCTTATCATCCAGATTACGATGAACAACCATATTAAAATAGTAATAACTAAATGTGGGTCTGCAATGAGATCTTTTGCTGCATCGTCGCCTTTTTCTCTATTCTCTAACAGGAAAAAGTACCTAAACACACCGTAAACAACAAACGGCAGGCTGTAGATTAAGTTGCTGGTTCCATGGATTTGTATCGTTTGGTCTGAGACGGTATATAGTCCGTAGCAAATAATTGTGCATGCCGCTGTTATAGCAAGAAACTGATCTACCATTTTCCCGCTGTAATCGTTAAGGACTTTTCTAAAATCATTTTCTTTAGACTTCTTCGTCGCCACCGTCATTTGTAGTTCAGCTTTCCGTTTCGCGAATCCGAGGAACAATGTCACCATAAACCCACAGAGCAACAACCAAGCGGAAGGCGGAATGTTGAGTCCGACCGTACCTGACAATATCCGAAGCATAAAACCTATAGATATGATAAAGACATCGAGTATCACAATGTTTTTTAGACACAAAGAGTAAAGCACGTTTATAAAAACATAAAGAGCCACAAAAAATAACGCGTAATAGCTCACTACCGACGTCAGCGAAAGCGAAGAAGCAAGCAATAAAATCATTACTAACTTGGCTAGCCCGGTACTTACTTCACCGCTGGGCAAGGGCCTTTTTTTCTTAATAGGGTGCGAGGCATCTGAGTCTATATCAATTAAATCATTGAAAATGTATACTGAGCTGGCGACAAAACAAAAAGATACGAATATCAACGCAGCATCAAGTAGAACTGCAGCTGTCCAGTAATGACCAAATATAGGCCCGACCATTACAAAGCTGTTTTTCACATATTGATGCGGGCGCATGAGCATAATTAATGATTTAATTCTCATAAAGCCAAGCCATTTATTTATCTATTTGTTTCAAGCATTTATTATTTTTTTCGCACACTTGACTAAGAAACTGCCTGCGAAGTTCGTACAGTTCGGCTTTACCGTGTTCTACTATTAGCTGCTCGGCTTTGGAATATGAAATATCAGCTGCCTCATAATCCCCCAGCCCATACAATGCTAGTGCGCGGAGAAAGTGCGCGGGCGGATATTCATTCTGGTAGAATATCATTATATCTGCTTGATGCTTAGCTTTTTGAAAGTTGCGCATTCCAAGATTAGCCTCGGAGAGAACAGTAAAAGCTGAACGCGCAAACCACACATCAAGGTATCGTGATCTTTCATCTAAATGATATTTCCCTGACGCTAGTTGCTCCTCACTCAAAGCTGTATGCGGAAGGGTTATATTTACTTTATTAAGACTGTCGCGAACAATCGCTTTAGCTTCATCATACTTCTGTTGTCTCACCTTCAGAAAGCCTATCGATACGCCTAATCGGTTATTAATTTGTCCGGTCGCCTCTACTTGATTCACAATTTTCTCAGCCAATACAAACTCTCGCTGCTGTACCAATGCGGATATAAGACTATATTGAACGTAGGGATCCTCTTCATTTTTATCAAAGGCCCACTTCCACAAAATTATATTATTGCTCCATAGTGGTACGGTTACGGTGATATTCAAAATTGATAGGAGGACGATAGCAGGCAGCGCACCCAAAACAAAAAAACGCTTTTTCCCGCCCAAGTCTAATAAGTCTAGAACAACTTGACCTAACAATAAGGAAAAGAGCACTAACGGCAAACAAAGAAACCGCTCATGGCCTATATTGTCGCCTATTGTTAGCGGAATTACATTTATGACCGGAAGAAGAGATATGAAATAAGATACTACGTAAGCCTTGTATCTAGAGTAGATATTCCCTCTAGCAAAAAGCGATGCAAAAACAAAACCCCATCCAATGGCCGCCACTATGTAAGACTTCGCATCCATATCCATCGAAAAATAATGCATCGGATTTATATTAGAGAATGGCCATACAGTCATTTTTATATAAAACACGATCGTATTTCCGATGTATGCAATCTGGTCGTAGCTATCTTCGAATATCCGAGCAACATTAATGTGATAAACCGCACCATTCAAAGACCAATGCCTCAAATAAAGATAAGCAACCCCTGTAACCACCAGTGAAATCGCAAATCGCCAATGTTCGAATACAAACCTTGCTATGTTCTTATATTTAAAATCATCCGAACCTTCCGAAGCCACCCAAAACATTATCATTATAATCGCAGGCAATGTCGCTGCCATTTCTTTTGAGAATGCGGCCAGCATAAAAAAGAGGCACGAGATTACAATCCGAATTAGACCTTTTGTGTATACAGCAACGGCTATCGCCGCAGCAGAAAACATCGCTACCATTAAATCGAATCTTCCGGAAACCCAGGCTATTGGCTCGATTAAAGCCGGGTGCAGTGCATAAATCACACCGGAAACAATAGACCCTGATAGTCGCCGCTCATAGATCTGAGCGTTCAGCAGTTTCCAAGCACACGCGATAACGAGAAGAGAAGTTACGAGGTGTATTAATAGGTTAATCAAATGAGAGATGGTTGCATTGGGTCCGAATAGCGAGAACTCCGCTATAAAGGTTAATAAAGGCAAAGGCCTAAAATAGGTGGTGCCTGACAAAACTGGTGTTGTTATGCTTTCAAGGATATTTGTAGGGTTTCTCAGGTCTGGAGAATCTATGAACAGCTGTCGGTCGTCCCAAACGTAGTCAAGCGTCCATACAGAGTGATATGCTGCAATGGTTACTCCCATTACGGCTATAATAAAGATAACCCACTTAAACGTGGTTTTTTCGGTTCGCATACATTTTCCACCTGAACGAAAAAGGCCCTCCTAGGAGGGCCTTCCAAACAAGCTTTCTACAGCTATTAACTACTTTGAATCGCTTAACGGCAGTTGCCGGGGCGGTACTTATCCTCCAAACCACCGCCTGTGCAATCCCAGTTAATGCTGGTAGTAGGCACAGTACCCGCGGTCAAAGCGCTACCGCCGGCGGTCGGGCTCATTTCGATAGTGTTCCCGCCCGCTGCTGAGGTATACGTGATCGTGATTACACCGGTGCCACCGTCCACACCCACAGAACTTACCGCATCCGTGGAACCCGGCGCGGACCAGCCAGCGCTCAGAGGGGAGGTGCCAGTTGCAGCGTTCTCCGCCACGATGGTCTTAGCAGCTGATGCAAGGCTAAGGCCTTCTGTCACTTTCGCACGAACGGTGTAATCCTGATAAGCAGGAATCGCCACGGCCGCCAGAATGCCGATGATCGCTACCACGATCATCAGTTCGATAAGCGTAAAACCCTTCTGCACTTGTTTCATTTCGGAATCTCCAGAGTCGAAACTTTTTTATGTGCTCACCCCCGAGGCGAGCGCCTGCACTGGGACTATGCAGCTATTGGGCCAACTTTCACGTACCGGGTTTGCGGCTTTTCGTGTCACTTTCCATACCGGGAAGGTGCCGTTTTTTGTCAGCGAATGACAGAGTGTGTCACCACGCATGACCTGTTGCGTCAGTTAAGACTCCGATGCAGGTAACGCGGCCAAACCCTTGATCATGCGCCCTTTACAGCCGGCGGGAAGGCTGCCAATCTGCTTCGGGGGTAAGTATAAATAACCATGATCACTTCCTATGAATAGTTCCGCAGCGTCTTTAAGCGGCCTGGCCCGCCGTCTTGTAAAGGAAGGCCATCTCTCCATGGAAGCGGCGCAGACCGCCGCCGCCGAGTCGCGGCAGGCGCGGGTGGCGCTGGTTCATCATCTGGTGGCCGGCGGACACGTCGCCGCCGGCGTGGTGGCGCGTTGCGCCGCCGAGGAGTTCGGGGATCCGTTGATCGACCTGAACACCTTCTCCAAGGAGATGATGGTCAAGGATCTGGTCGATCCCAAGCTGATCACCAAGCATACGATCCTGCCGCTGCTGCGGCGGGGCAGCCGCCTGTTCGTAGCGGTGTCGGACCCCACGAACCTGCCGGCACTGGAAGAGATCCGCTTTAACACCGGCCTGAACGTGGAAACGGTGATCGCCGAGGACGACAAGCTCAGGCGCTGGATTGATCAGCTGGAGTCGGAGCAGGAAGGCAAGGCGTTCGACAATCTGGACGACGATCTGGATAACCTGGAAACGGCCAGTGCGGACGCGGATGCTTCAGGCACGGAAGACGCGGCTGCCGGCTCCGACGATGCCCCCATCGTCCGCTTCGTCAACAAACTCCTGCTGGATGCCATCAAGGGTGGCGCCTCGGACCTGCACTTCGAGCCGTATGAGAAGACCTACCGGGTGCGGTTCCGCCAGGATGGCATTCTGGAGACGGTGGCCAAGCCGCCGATCACCACCGCCAGTAAGCTGGCCGCCCGCCTTAAGGTCATGGCGCGCATGGATATTTCCGAGCGCCGGGTGCCCCAGGACGGCCGCATCAAGCTGAAGATTTCCAAGACCCGGGCCATCGATTTCCGGGTTAACACCTGCCCCACCCTCTATGGCGAGAAGATCGTGCTGCGGATCCTGGACGCGGAAAGCGCCAAGATGGGCATCGATCATCTGGGTTACGAGGAAGACCAGAAGAAGATGTATATGGACGCCCTGAGCAAGCCTCAGGGCATGATTCTGGTTACCGGCCCCACCGGCTCGGGTAAGACCGTGTCTCTCTATACCGGCGTGAACATTCTCAATACGCCGGAGCGCAATATTTCCACGGCGGAAGATCCGGTGGAGATCAACCTGGAGGGGGTGAACCAGGTCAACGTGAACCCCAAGCAGGGCATGGAGTTCTCCACCGCCCTGCGTGCCTTCCTGCGCCAGGACCCGGACATCATCCTGGTGGGGGAAATTCGGGACCTGGAGACCGCCGAGATCGCGGTGAAGGCGGCGCAGACCGGCCACCTGGTGCTCTCCACACTGCACACCAACAGCGCCCCGGAGACGCTGACCCGGCTGCGCAATATGGGGGTGCCCTCGTTCAACATCGCCACCTCGGTGATTCTGATTATCGCCCAGCGGCTGGCCCGGCGGCTGTGCGAGCACTGCAAGGAGCCGGTGGATGTGCCCAAGCAATCGCTGGTTGAGATGGGTTTCACGGACGAGGACATCCAATCCGGGTTTACTGTGTACGGCCCCAGTGGCAAAGGCTGCGAGAAGTGCAAAGGCGGCTACAAGGGGCGCGTGGGGGTTTACGAGGTAGTCCGCATCACCGACGGCATTGCGCGCATCATCATGGAGGAAGGTAATTCCATCCAGATCGCCGACCAGTGCCGCAAAGAGGGGTTCAACGATCTGTACCGTTCCGGCCTGATAAAGGTCATGCACGGCGTCACCAGTCTTGAAGAGGTGAGCCGGGTGACCAGCGGGCACTAACTACTCTATCGGTTTCGGTGGGTCAGGGTTTCGACTATGGCAAAAACAGCGACAGCACAAAAACCGGCGACCTTCATCTATGAAGGCCTCGACCGCAAGGGCAGCCGGGTCAAAGGGGAGATCACCGGGAAAGGGCCGGCGCTGGTGCGCGCCGAGCTGCGTAAGCAGGGTATTCAGGCCAAAAAGGTGGTCAAGAAAAGAGAGATGTCCTTGGGCGGCAAGAAAAAGATCAAGCCCATGGACATTGCCCTCTTCACACGCCAAATGGCGACCATGATGAAAGCGGGCGTGCCACTAGTGCAGGCTTTTGAGATCGTCTCCGATGGCCTCGAAAATCCTTCCATGAGAGAAGTGGTTTTGAAACTGAAAGCTGACGTGGAAAGCGGCAATAACTTCGCCGGCGCCCTACGTCAGCATCCACGTCTATTCGATGACTTATATTGCAGTCTAATCGAGTCCGGTGAAGCATCCGGCTCTCTGGAGACCATGCTGGATAGGGTGGCACTGTATAAAGAAAAGACCGAGGCGCTCAAACAAAAGATCAAAAAAGCAGTGAAGTACCCTATCGCTGTTATCTGTGTAGCCGTGGTCGTTACGGGCATCCTTCTGGTGAAGGTGGTTCCTACTTTTCAGGAGTTATTCCAAGGCTTTGGTGCCGAGCTCCCAGCATTTACTCAGTTTGTGATTAACTTATCGGAAGGATTGCAATCCAACTTTCTCACGGTGTTGATTGTAGGGGTGGCGCTAATTCTCGGCTTTACGGAAGCACGCAAGCGCTCACAAGGTTTTCATGATGCCGTGGACCGACTGTTACTCCGCATTCCCGTGGTGGGCCCTATCACGCACAAAGCCACGGTGGCCCGCTTCGCGCGCACGTTGTCGACAACCTTCGCCGCCGGCGTGCCGCTGATCGAAGCACTAGACGCTTGTGCAGGTGCTACCGGCAATGTGGTTTACCGCAGAGCGGTACTACAAGTTAAAGAGGACGTTGCTACGGGGCAACAACTACAGTTCGCCATGCGCTCCACGGGGGTGTTCCCGGCCATGGCGCTGCAGATGACCGCTATCGGCGAAGAATCCGGCGCGCTCGACGCCATGCTGGGTAAAGTCGCCACCTACTACGAAGACGAAGTAGATAATCTGGTGGACGGTTTGACCAGCATGCTGGAGCCGATGATCATGGCTATCCTCGGCGTACTCATCGGTGGCTTGATCATCGCCATGTACCTCCCTATCTTCCAGCTCGGTCAGGTTGTTTAACGGTGCTGCTTCTCGATTACCTGGCGGCCAGCCCGGCCGCCCTGATCCTGGTTTGTGTGCTGTTCGGCCTGCTGGTGGGCAGCTTCCTGAATGTGGTGATCCACCGTATTCCCAAGATGATGGAGGCCACCTGGCGCCAGGAGGCGCGCGAGTTGTTGGACCAGCCGGCGCCCAAGGGCGAGGCCGAGCCGGCCATCTTCAACCTGGTGACGCCCGGCTCCCACTGCCCGCACTGCAACCACCGCATCCGCTGGTACGAGAACGTGCCGGTGGTGAGTTGGGCGCTGCTGAAGGGCCGCTGCAGCGGCTGTAAGACGGCGATCAGCAAGCGTTATCCGATTATCGAGCTGCTCACCGCCCTGGTGGCGGGCCTGTGCGCCTGGCGCTTCGGTTACGATCCCTGGTTGATCTTCATGCTGTACGGCAGCTTCACGCTGCTGGCCCTGGCGGTGATTGATCTGGATACCACCCTGTTGCCGGACGATCTCACGTACCCGCTGCTGTGGGCGGGCCTGCTGGCGGCGGTGCTGGGCATCTCCCCGGTGAGCCTGTCCGAC
>Ga0310345_10003495_pt1 | contig 14919 bp, 13 predicted proteins | sample HC15DNA20500_MG_FD_204667 | JGI IMG/M metagenome (GOLD analysis project Ga0310345, IMG submission 204667) | Marine microbial communities from station ALOHA, North Pacific Subtropical Gyre - HC15-DNA-20-500_MG | ecosystem: Environmental > Aquatic > Marine > Oceanic | place: Pacific Ocean: North... | reverse complement strand
CAGTGCCTTCGCGATGACCGAGCCCGCGGTGGCCTCCAGCGATGCCCGCAACATCGAGACCACCATGCTGCGCGACGGCGACGACTACGTCATCAACGGCCGCAAGTGGTGGATCACCGGGGCAGCGGACCCACGCTGCAAGATCCTCATCGTCATGGGTCGCACGAATCCCGACGGCCCCAGCCACCGTCAGCAGTCGATGATCCTGGTGCCGGTGGAGACCCCGGGCGTGGACATCCAGCGCTCGCTGCCGGTGTTCGGCTGGCAGGACCAGCACGGCCACTGCGAGATCGTGTTCGACAACGTGCGGGTGCCGGTGTCGAACCTGCTCGACGAGGAGGGCAGCGGGTTCGCCATCGCCCAGGCGAGGCTGGGCCCCGGCCGCATCCACCACTGCATGCGAGCGATCGGCGCGGCCGAGCGGGCGCTGGCCCTGATGGTCGACCGGGTGCAGAACCGGATCGCGTTCGGCAAACCGCTCTCCGAGCAGGGCGTGGTCCGTGAGGCGATTGCCAAGTCCCGCAACGAGATCGAACAGACCCGGCTGCTGTGCCAGAAGGCGGCGTGGACCATCGACCAGCACGGCAACAAGAGCAAGGACGCGCAGTTGCTGGTGGCCCAGATCAAGGCCGTCGCGCCACAGATGGCGTGCGACGTCATCGATCGGGCCATCCAGGTGCACGGCGGCGCCGGCGTGTCCGACGACGTCCCGCTGGCGCGGCTGTACAGCTGGCACCGGGCGATGCGGCTGTTCGACGGGCCCGACGAGGTGCACATGCGCACGATCGCGCGGGCGGAGCTGGGGCGGGAGAAGTCCGCGCTGGCGGCGGCGTGCACGGCGGCGAGCCGCCAAACAGACGGCGCGGCGGCGAGCCGCCAATCGGGTCCGGCGGTGACGAGCTAGTGGCGAACGGTCAGGTCTCGAGCGGCCAGGAACTGTCGGGGGCCTGGAACTTCCGTGACGTCGCCGAGCACACCGGCATCGCACCCGGCCGGTTCTTCCGGGCGAGCGAGCTGTCCAAGCTCGACGAGGCCGGCCGCAGCGCCCTGACCGCCTACGGCGTCACCGACGTCGCGGACCTGCGCACGCTGCGCGAGCTGGAGCGCCACGGCGCCGGACTGGTGCCGCCGGGGGTGGACATCCACCACCTGCCGTTCGTCGAGACCGCCGCCACCGACGGGGAGGCGCCGCACGAGCACGCCTTCCAGCGGATGATGACCGACAAACCCGAGGGTACGTCGGTCGCCGACGCCGCCGCGCAGTACATGACCGAGGAGTACGGACGCATCGCCGCCGCCCCGCTGGCGCGCACGGCCGTCTATCGCGTGGTGCAGCTGCTCGGCTCGGAGCGGCGTGTGCTTGCCCATTGTTTCGCGGGCAAGGACCGCACCGGGTTCACCACCGCGGTGGTGCTGGAGGCCGCCGGCGTGGACCGCGATGCGATCATGGCCGACTATCTGCAGAGCAACGTCGCGGTGCCCCAGCTGCGGGAGAGCATCCTGGCCACGATCCGGGAACGCGCCGCGGAGGCGCCCGAGATCCTCGAACTGGCCGAGGCCCGGCTGACCGACGCGGTGCTCGGGGTGCGCGAACAGTATCTCGATATGGCACGGCGCACGCTGGACGACGAGTTCGGCTCGCTGCGCGGCTTCCTGGAGGCCGCCGGTGTCACCGACGAGGACCTGGCACGGCTGCGCGCCGCGTTGCGCGACTGAACTCTCAGACGGTCAGTACGACGCCGATCACCCAGGCCATCGTCGCCAGCAGGGCACCGGCCAGCTCGACGCCGACCGACAGCGCGACCCCCTTGAGGGCGTGCACGGTGGACGCCCAGGCCCGTCGCAGGTCGGGGCGCAGCACGACCTCCGCGGCGAAAACGCCGGCGACGAAGCCGATCACGAGTCCGATCACCGGGATGACGAAGAAGCCGACGACGCCGGCCAGCGCGCCGGCGACCAGCACCGAGGTGCGCACCTGAGCCTGCCGCATCCGCTTGACCGGCCAGGTGTACTTGATGACCTCGGCGGCGAGGTACACCGCGGCCGCGACGGCGAAGGTCACCCAGGCGATTGCGTTGCCCTCGACGAACGCCCACACGCCGATGGCTCCGATCACCAGCAGCCCGCCGGGCAGGATCGGCACGATGATGCCGACCAGGCCGACGGCAATCGCCAGCGCGACGAGGGCGAGGCCGCCGGTGCTCACGGCCGCGAGCCTACTGGCTCAGCCGGGCGGTGCCGGTGGGTCATGCGGCCTTGACGCCGCGCACCCACTGGATGGTGCCGGTGTTCTTGGCGCGCACGCTGCTCAGTCCGAGGCTCTCGAAGGTGTCGGCGAGTTCGTCGTCGCCGAACGCGTGGGCGCCGCCGTTGGGCAGCAGCCGGATCAGGCTGGCGGCGCGCCCCGCGGTAGGCACCATCACCGCGATGCGCCGTCCCGGCCGCAGCACCCGCACCATCTCGGCGATCGCGGTGGCCGGGTCGGGGATCAACTGCAGCATCGCGATGGACGTGACGGCATCGACCGACGCGTCGCGCAGCGGGAGCCGTTGCGCGTCTGCCCGCAGGAATCCGACGTTGAGTCCGGCCTCGGCGGCCGCCGCGCGGGCCAGCATCGGTTCGGAGATGTCCACGCCCAGCGCCAGCCCCTCGGGGCCGACGGCGCGGCCCAGCGCGGCGGTGACATTGCCGGGCCCGCAGCCGACGTCGAGGGCGGTGCCGCCGGCCGGCAGGTCGAGCCATTCGGTGGGCTGCTGCCAGGCGGTCAGCAGGCGACGGGCGACGGTCTGGGCGTTGTCGTAGAGCAGTGAGCCGATCGGCGACGCCCACAGCGCCTGGATCAGGCCGGTGTTCTCGGGTACATCGCTGATCTGGGCGCCCAGCAGGTCCAGGTAGCCCCGGCTGATGTCCGGGTCGGCGGGCGGATCGGCCAGCAGCTTCTGCGCCGCGGCCAGCGCGGGCGGGAGTGTCGCAGTCACGCCGTCCACGCTACTCGCCCGGCGGACAGCCCAGCTGGTCGGCGAGGTCGAGGAAATCCTCTGCGTGCACGTCGAATTCGCCGTCGGGGGGCCGTCGCGCGGTGCGGCCCGGGCCCTGCTCGGCGGGACGGTAGACGAACCCCGTGCCCAGCCCGGCGGCGCGGGCGGCGCGCAGGTCCGCGGGGTGCGCAGCGACGAGCATCACCTGGCCGGGTGACACGTCGAGCAGTTCGGCGCAGCCCAGGTATGCCTCGGGGTCGGGTTTGTAGTGGCCGAAGAGCTCGGCCGACAGCACGCAGTCCCACGGCAGGCGGGCGTGTTTGGCCATGTCGGTCAGCAGCGAGACGTTGCCGTTGGACAGCGTGGTGATCGTGAAACTGCTCTTGAGCCGGGTCAATCCGGCGACCGCGTCGGGCCACGGGTCCAGGCGGTGCCACGCCCGGTTGAGATGGTCGATGTCGGCATCCCCGGCGCTGATGCCGGCCGCGTCGAGCAACTCGAGCAGACGTTCGCGGTGCAGCGTGTCCAGCCGGGTCCAGGGCCGCTCGCCGTGGCGGACCCGGTCCATCGCCGGGACGTAACCCGCCCGCCAGTCGGTGGCGAAACGGGCCCAGTCCGCGTGCACACCGTTGCGCTCACCGAACGCCGCGAGTTCGCGGGTGACGCTGGAGTGCCAGTCGACGACGGTGCCGAACACGTCGAAGGCGAGCACATGGGGGCTGGTCACAGCCGCACCTGGAGGCGCGTCACAGCAGCACCTGGGGGCTCGTCACGGCTGCAGCACCAGCTTTCCGTGCACGGCGCCGTCGGCCAGCCGCTGCAGCGCCGCGGCGCCCTCGGCCAGCGGGCACCGCACCGGCGGCGGTGGTCGTAGCCCGGCCTCGACAAGCGCCCCGAGCGCCGCGCCGACCTCGGCCTGCGCGCCCGGGGTTCGGTTGACGAACTCTCCCCAGCCGACGCCGAGGACTCCGACGTTGCGCAGCAGCAGTCGGTTGACCTTCACGGTGGGAATGCCGCCGGCGGCGAACCCGATGACCAGGAGTCGGCCCTCGGTGGCCAGCACGCGGATCGCGTCGTCGAAGGCGGGACCTCCGACCGGGTCGACGACCATGTCCACCCCGCGTCCGCCGGTGTGGGCCAGCACGGCGTCGCGCCAGCCGTCGGTCAGCGGCAGCACCGCGTCGGCGCCGAGTGACTCCACGAACTCGACGGCCCCGGGCCGGTGCACCATCGCGATGACGTTGGCGCCCATGGCTTTGGCGATCTGCACGGCAGCGGTGCCGACCCCGCCGGCGGAGCCCAGAACCAGCACCGTCTCGCCGGGGTGCAACGCGCCGCTGCGCTGCAGCGCGAACTGCATGGTGTAGTAGTTGCCCAGCAGCGAGGCGGCCGACGCGTCGTCGATGTCGGCCGGTGTGGGCACCACCGCATCGGGCGCGACGCCGACCTGCTCGGCGTAGCCGCCGAGCATCGTGAACGCCGAAACCCGTTGCCCGGCCGAGAAACCGGATTTCTGCGGGGCGGACCGCACCACGCCGGCGACCTCCATGCCGGGCACGAAGGGCGGGTCGAGGCGCATCTGGTACTCACCGCGCAGGAGCAGCAGGTCCGGGAAGCACACGCCGGCCGCACCGACGTCGATGACCACCTGGTCCGGGTTCGCCGGATCCGGGGCGTCAGTGTAGACCAATCCGGCCGGACCTGACAGCTCCTGCGCGACAAGCGCTTTCATACAGGTATCAGCCCAGGCTGAACGTGGCGCGCTCGGCCGCCGACAGGTCGGCGATCTCGTCCCACCGACCGGCGATGTCGTCCACCGAGGGCACCTCGGTGAACGTGACGCCGCCGTTCTGGAACAGCGCGACCCGCTGGACCTTGCCGCCGCCGACGATGAACACCGACGCAGTCTCGGGCATCTCCTCGGTGCACAGGTAGGCCACCACCGGAGCGACGTACTCGGGGGTGAGCTTCTCGAACACCTCGGGCGGCAGGATGTCCTGCGTCATGCGGGTGGCCGCGATCGGGGCCACGGCGTTGGCTTTGATGTTGTACTTGGCGCCCTCCTGGGCCAGCGTGTTGATCAGCCCGACCAGGCCGAGCTTGGCGGCGCCGTAGTTGGCCTGCCCGAAGTTGCCGAACAGCCCGCTGGTCGAGGTGGCGACCACGACGCGGCCGAAACCGTTCTCGCGGAAGTGCGGCCACGCCGCCCGGATCACGTTGTATCCGCCGTACAGGTGCACTTTGAGCACCGCGTCCCAGTTGGCGAACTCCATCTTGTGGAAGGTGCCGTCGCGCAGGATGCCGGCGTTGCTGACCACACCGTCGACCTTGCCGAACTCGTCGACGGCGGTCTTGATGATGTTCTCCGCACCCTCGGGCTCGGCGACGGAGTCGTAGTTCGCGACCGCCCGACCGCCGGCGTCCTTGATCTCCTTGACCACCTCGTCGGCCATGTTGTGGCCGGCGCCCGTGCCGTCGCGCGCGCCGCCGAGGTCGTTGACGACGACGCTGGCGCCCTCCTTGGCGAGCGTCAGCGCGTACTCACGCCCCAATCCGCCGCCGGCGCCCGTGACGACGATGACACGATCCTGCACTCCTGGCACTGATCTTCCTCTCTGAAAGGGTCCGAACCGGCGCGGTCAGAAGAGCTTGCGCGCCAGCTTCCACGCCTTCTCTGTATACGGGGGGTAGATGAAGGCGGCGATGTCGGGTCGGGTTGGTTTGGTCATGACCGACTTGCGGTGGCTGAACTCCTCGAACCCGAACTTGCCGTGGTAGGCGCCCAGCCCGGACGGCCCCACACCGCCGAACGGCAGCTTGTGGGTGGCGAAGTGGAACAGCAGGTGATTGATGACCATGCCGCCGGCGGGCACCTCCCGGATCACGCGCTCGCGTACGGCCTTGGTCTTGGTGAACAGGTAGGCCGCCAGCGGCTTGGGCCGGGCGTTGACGAAATCGATTGCCTCGGTGAGGGATTGCACGGTCACGATGGGCAGGATGGGACCAAAGATCTCGTCGGTCATCAGCGGTTCGCCCGGGTCCGGGTCGACCACCACCGTGGGCTGGATCTTCAGGCCCGCCGGATCGGAGCCGCCGCCGACGGCGACCTGCCCCTTGGTGGCGGCCAGCGCGGTGGTCAGCCGGTTGAAGTGGCGTTCGTTGACGATCTTCTTGCCCGCGGCGTTGCCAGCCTCGAATTCCTGTACGGCCGCGCGGATCCGGTCGACCAGCTGGTCGCGGATGGGCGCCTCGGCGATGACGTAGTCCGGGGCGATGCAGATCTGCCCGGAGTTGATCAGCTTGGTCCAGGCGATGCGCTTGGCGGCGACCTCGACGTCGGCGTCGGCGGACACGATCACCGGGCTCTTGCCGCCGAGCTCCAGCGTGACCGGGGTCAGGTGCGCCGCGGCCCCCTCGTAGACCTTGCGGCCGATCTCGGTGCCGCCGGTGAACAGCAGGTGATCGAAGCCCTGGGCGATGAGCTCCTGGCTGACCGCGCCGTCGCCCTCGATGACGGCGATGGCGTCCTTGTCGAGATAGCGCGGCACCAGCTCGGCCATCAGCGCCGCGGACGCCGGGGCGACCTCGGAGGGCTTGAGTACCACGGTGTTGCCCGCGGCGATGGCCCCGACGGCCGGGCCGAGGGTGAGCGCGAACGGGAAGTTCCACGCGCCGATGATCAACACGGTGCCGTACGGTTCGTGTTCCACCCAGCCCCGGCCGGGCAGCTGGGACATCTCGAGCAGCCGGTGCCGGCGCTTCATCCACTTGCCGACGTTCTTGGCGGCGAAGGCGGCCTCCCCGGCGGTGCTGGCCACGTCGGCCAACCACGCCTCGAACGGCGAGCGGCCCAGGTCCTTGTCGAGCGCGTCGGCGATCGCCGTCTCGTTCTCGGTCATCAGCCGCTCCAGCGCGCGGAGCTGGCCCTTCCGCCACTCGACGCTGCGGGTGCGCCCGGTGGCGAACGTCTGCCGCAGGCGGCGCACCGTTGCCGGGATGTCGGTCGTCGTGCTGCTCACCTCGACGGGCGCGACGGATTCGGTGGTCATGGTGGGGTCCTCCTGGCCTGTGGAATACCCGAATCCTAACCAACCACCCGGTTGGTGAACAGCGCCCGATGGGGCGGGATGCGACCCCCGACGGGGGTAATCGTGGCCTGACGCGGAGGTCAGACCCGCTCGGCGGTGGTGAACGCCGAGAACGAATCCTCGTCCGCATCGACGATCTCGACGAGCCGGTCCAGGCGACGCATCTCGTCTTTCGACTCGACCCGCTGCGCGCGCCAGCCGTGCGCGGCCAGCCAGTCGGCCACCTCGGCGCGGTCCGGGTCCTCGTAGGTCAGTTCGGCAATGTCCATCGGCTCGTCGATGCCGAATTGCGCGGTGAGTGCGGCGAACCGTTCCCGCATCCGCTCGCGGCGGTCCTCGGCGTGCATGCCCATGGATTCGGCGGCCACCCGGCTGCCCGGCGCACTCAGCTCGGTGACCTGGGCGAAGAGCCGGTCCTGGGCGTCGGCGGGCAGGTACATCAGCAGTCCCTCGGCCAGCCAGGCGGTCGGCGCCGCGGGGTCGAAGCCGGCGTCGCGCAGCGCGGCCGGCCAGTCCTGGCGCAGGTCGATGGGAACTTCGCGGCGGTCGGCGCTGGGCTGGACGCGGTGGGCGGCCAGCGTGGCGGACTTGTACTCGAGCACCTTGGGCTGGTCGATCTCGTACACCGTGGTGCCGGCCGGCCACGGCAGCCGGAACGCCCGGGAGTCCAGGCCGGCGGCCAGGATGACGACCTGGCGGATGCCGGCCTCGACCGCGCGGGCGAAGAAGTCGTCGAAGAAGTGGGTGCGCACCGCCTGGTAGTTGCCCATGTGCTCGAACAGCGGCGCCAGCTCGGCGTCGGCTTCGGCCACCTTGGCGATGAAGTCGTCGTCGAGCATGTACTCCCAGGCGCCCGTGCCGGCGTCGGCGACCAGGATCTTGGCATAGGGGTCGTTGATCAGAGCGCCGTCGCGCGCTGTTTCCGCGGCCCGCGCGGCGGCGACCATGACGGCGGTCGCGCCGACGCTGGAGGCGATGTCCCAGGTGTCGTTGTCGGTGCGCAGTGAACTCATGACAGCTCCGTCTCGAGAAGAATTACTTCGCGAGCCTATCTAACAGAGTGTCGCGGATCCCGCTGGTGTGCTGCACACCACAGCTGTGCTGAACGCGCGGCAGTCCTCCACCCCCGGCATTCCGCAACCCCGGCTGTCCCCGTACCCGGCTGTCGTGAACACCCGGCTGTCCTGCACGCCGGGCGACGAGCGACCTACTCGCTGAGATTCCAGAGTTTGTTGGCCAGCAGCAGTTCGAGCTTGTGCACCACCGCGCCGAGCTCCGAGCGATCGCCGACGAAGCCGGCGTAGAAGCCCATCCCCCACACCACCGCGACCAGCATCTCGACCAGATGGTCGACATCGGTGTCGTCGCTGAGCTCGCCGCGGGCGATCGCATCGTTGACCGCCCAGGTGACGAAGGCGCGGGAATTTCGCAGCGGATCGTGCTCCTCGCTGACCAGCTCGGGGTGCCGCTGGGTCTCCAGCACCGAGGTCACCAGGAACGCCGCCGCGGCGCGGTCCTCGACGTCGGCCTGCGTCGCAGCCGACAGGAACGCCGACAGCCTCCCGATCAACCCGGTCTGCTCCTGCGCCCGCGCGATCCCCGCGCTAACAATCGCCTCATCGGTCTGCCGAACCACCTCGGCCCACAGGACTCGTTTGCTGGCGAAGTAGTGATTGATGGCGGGACGGGTGAGGTCAGCGCGGACCGCGATGGCCTGAAATGTCGCAGCGTCGTAGCCAAGTTCGCTGAAAACTTCACGAGCAGCACGCACAATGCGCTCGCGCGTCTCAGCAGCCTTCGCTGCGGGAGGGCGACCTGGACCTCGACTAGCCGTATACGGCACGGTCAAATTGTGCCACACGTCACCTGGCAGTTGGCCACACAGTGGCTGTCAGCGGCCCAACCGTGACAATCGGGCAAACATTCGGCGCGGTGTCGCCTGGCGCGCGCACCGCGCCGTGACAGCGCATCGAACTATCGTGCTACGGCATGGGGGGCGTCGCGTCGCGAGAGTCATTTTTTGATACCGGGCTGGAAGTGCTTTCCGACCTGGGTTACGGCGGACTGAAATTGGCCGAAGTGTGCCAACGACTGGGCGTCACCACGGGATCCTTCTATCACTACTTCGCCAACTGGCCGGTTTTCACCCGGCAGCTGGTGGCGCACTGGCAGGAGGGAATGACTGTGAAAGTCGTCGAGGCGGTGCAGGCCGAGCCGGACGCCCGGCAGCGCATCGACAAGCTGATCCGGGCCGGGCTGCTGTTGCCGCACGGCGCCGAGGCCGCCATCCGGGTGTGGGCCGCCATCGATCCGGAGGTCCGCACGGTGCAGGCCGCCGTGGACCGGCAGCGGTTCGACGCGCTGTATGTCAGCGCGCTGGAGATCCTGCGCTCCCCCCGCCAGGCGCACCTGTTCGCGGCGTGGGCCGTCTACCTGCTGGTGGGCTACGAGCAGACGCTGCTGCCGGCCGACACGCCCGGGCTGACGTGGATCGTCGAGCAGTTGCTCGACGCCCTGGACTCCGGTTGTTTCGCCACGGTGCTCACCGATGACTGAGGCCACCGGCCGGGCCGAGGATTCGGCAGCGGCCCGCGGCGACGAGCCGGCCGTCCCCGACACCCATGTGGTGGCCATGCTGCGCGAACGCCTCTACGGGGCCATCTCCTGCCTGGCGACGCTGGCGGTGCTCACCCGCTACACCGGCGACGAGACCAGCGGCTGGGACCGCATGCTCGACGTGGCGGTGACGATGGGCGGGTTGTGGCTGGCCAGCCTGCTGTCGGACTTCGTCGCGCATCTGAGCGTGTACGGCCACGCCCCGCGTGGGGTCGAGGGCTGGCGGATGCTGCAGGCGTCCGGGCAGATCCTCGAGGCCAGCGTGCTGCCGCTGGGCGCGCTGGCGACCGCCGGCCTGGGTCTGCTCGACACCGACACCGCGGTGTGGATCGCCAAGTGGATTCTCGTCATCGAGCTCGGCGTGATCGCGCTGCTGGCCGTCCGCAAAACGGCGCTGCCCTGGTGGCAGCAAACTCTGACGGTTCTGTCACTGGTCGCCGTCGGCCTCCTCGTCATCGCCATCAAGGTGCTCGCGCACTGATGGCGTGCTGACGTCCGCCGTGCGCTCCCTCCGGCCAGCCGCCCTGCGCGACCGCATCGCGCAGCGGATTCAGCGGCGCGATCCCGACGGTGACGCGCTACGGCGCGCCCTGCGCGCGGCGCTGGTGGTGCCGCTGGCGGGGGCGGTCGGTTTCGTCGTGGCAGGCAATTCACAGACGCCGCTGTTCACGATCTTCGGGTCGGTCGCGCTGCTGGTGTTCAGTGATTTCCCGGGCAACGCGAACAACCGCGCACTGGCCTACACCGGGCTGGCCCTCAACGGCTACGTGATGATCACGCTCGGAACGCTGGTCGCACCGTATCCGGTGCCCGCTGTCGTCACGATGTTCGTGCTCGGCGTCGTGGTCACATTCTGCGGGGTGTTCAGTGAGACCATCGCCGCCGGTCAGCGCGCCACGCTGCTGACGTTTGTGCTCCCGGCGTGCACGCCGGTGGGCCCGGTCGGGGAACGGCTGCTGGGCTGGACGATCGCGCTGGCGGTGTGTGTGCCCGCCGCGCTGTTCTTCCTGCCGCCGCGTCACCACGGCCAGTTGCGCCGCCGCGCGGCCCGCGCCTGCCGCACGCTGGCCGACCGGCTGGACGGAGCGGCCACCGCCGAGGACGTCACCCGCGCGATGGACCGGCTCCGGGAGACGTTCCTGGGTGCGGACTTCCGCCCGGTCGGTCTGACCGCCGGCAGCCGGGCGCTGGTCCGCGTCGTCGACGATCTCGAGTGGGTGTCCGACCGGACCGGTCAGCGGGCGGGGGCGGCCCTGGCGGACATGCGGGCCCCGGCGGTGCGGGTGCTGCGGTGCGCGGCGGCCGTCCTGCAACAGCCCCGGTCGGTGGACCGCGACGCCGGGCGCGCCGCACTCGAGGAAGCCCTGACCGACCTGCGCACCGCGGCGCGGGGCCGCTACCGAGAGGACCTGCAGACCATTCTGGGCGCGGTCGACGACGACCACGCCGTGCGGCTGGGCCGCGAACTGCTGCGCCGACGAACCATCGCGGCGACCATCGGCGCGACCGGGCGGATCATCGCCGCCGCGGCGGCCGCCGACGCCCGCCCGGTCTGGGCACGGGCGCTGGGTCTGCGCCTACCGCCGACCGGGGCGTCCGAACGACTGCTGCCCGAGACGAAGGTGGCCGCCCAGATCGCGTCCGGGTTCGTCACGAGCCGGGCGGTGGCGGTGCGCAACAGCCTGCGCACCGGGCTCGGGCTGGCGCTGGCCGTCGCCGTCACGCATTTGTTTCCCGTGGAACATGGCTTCTGGGTGGTGCTGGGCGCTCTGTCGGTGCTGCGCTCGAGTGCGCTGACCACCGGCACCCGGGTGTGGCGCGCGGTCATCGGCACCGGCATCGGCTTCCTGCTCGGTGCCCTGCTGATCAACCTGGTCGGCGTGGATCCGCCGGTGCTGTGGCTGTTGATGCCGCTGGTCGTGTTCGGGTCGGCGTACGTGCCCGAGATCGCGTCGTTCACCGCGGCGCAGGCCGCCTTCACGATGATGGTCCTCATCTTCTTCAACCTGATCGTGCCGACCGGCTGGGAGGTGGGCCTGATCCGGGTGGAGGACGTCGTCGTCGGCGCACTCGTCGGGGTGGTGGTGTCGGTGCTGCTGTGGCCGCGCGGTGCGACCGCCTCGGTAACCCGCGCCATCGATTCGGCGCGGGGCATCTTCGGCCGCTACCTGCAGGTGGCGGTGCTGCGCATCACCCGCGGAGCGTTCGAGGAGCGCCGTGACGAGGTGGCGACGCTGAGTCACAACGCGCTGGCCGCCTCCCGGGTGATCGACGACGCGGTGCGCCAGTATCTGTCCGAGAGCAGCGGTGAGACCGACTTCCGCGCGCCGGTGGTGCGGTCGTTCAACCGGGCGATCCGGTTGCGCGCCGCGGCCGACCTGATCGCCGACATCCCCACCCCGCCACCGCTGGGGGCCTACCCGAACGTCCGCAAGGTGCTGGAGTTCCACGTGGACGCGATCAGCGACCGGCTGGCCGGGCGCTTCGACCCGGATCAGGACTGGTCGCCGATCGGCGACGACTTCGTACTGGCGCTGCGCTCAGAGGTGCCCGACGACGATCTGGCGGTCTCGGCAGCACTGCCGCTGCTGACGGTTGCCGCGGCGCTCGGGGAGCTGGAGCTGATCTATCCGCTCACCGAACCCGCGGACACCGCCGCGAGTGCCCAACGGCGTTAACCGACGGGAGATGGCCGGCTGGGGGCCCCGGCCACTGAGCCCGCGGCCAGGGCCAGGCACCCCGGGTGCCCACCCGGCCGCTGAGCCCACAGCCCGGACCCGAGGGGGTTCACCGAACGTGAACCCTGTGCGACGGTCCCGCCGATTTTTCGCAAGAGATTCACTCTCGGCGCGCGCCATGCCCACCCCGCCCCAGAGCAGTCGTCGAACGTGAATCCTGCGCGACGGTCCCGCCGATTCTTCGCAAGAGATTCACTCTCGGCGCGCTCGATGGCCACTCGGCGCCTGAGCAGTCGCCGAGTGTGAATCCTGTGCGAAATCCAGGCGGCAGATTCGCAAGGGATTCACTCTCGGCGACCAAGGGATTCACTCTCGGCGACCTCGGGCGACCCGCTCAGCGCCCTCGAGCCACCCGCTCAGCGCAGCGGCCGGTGCGGCATCAGGGCGTCCGGCGGGATCGCACCGAACTTACCGGCGTTGAAATCCTCCATCGCCTGGATGAGTTCGGCCTTGGAGTTCATCACGAACGGGCCGTACTGGAAGACGGGTTCGCGGATCGGCCTGCCGCCCAGCAGCAGTACCTCCAGCGCGGGACGGTTGCCGTCCTGGCTGGCGTCGGCGGCGACGGTGATGCGGTCGCCGGGGCCGAAGACCGCCAGCTGACCCTGCTGGATCGGGTGGGCCACCGGCCCCACCGAGCCCCGCCCGGACAGCACGTAGACCAGTGCATTGAAGTCGCGGTTCCACGGCACGTTGAGCTGCGCACCCGGCTCGATGGTGGCGTGCGCCAACGTGATCGGCGTGTGCGTCATGCCGGGTCCGGTCTTGCCGTCGATGTCCCCGGCGATGATGCGCACCAATGCGCCACCGTCGGTGGAGGACAGCAGCCGGGCCTGGGCGCCTTCGATGGCCTGGTAACGCGGGGCGGCGAACTTGTCCTTCTTGGGCAGGTTCACCCACAGCTGGACGCCGTGGAAGAGGCCGCCGCTGTCCACCAGCTCGGCCGGCGGGGTCTCGATGTGCAGGATGCCCGAACCGGCAGTCATCCACTGGGTGGCACCGTCGGTGATCAGGCCGCCACCGCCGTGGGAGTCCTGATGAGCGAAGCGCCCGTCGATCATGTAGGTGACGGTCTCGAAGCCGCGGTGCGGGTGCCAGTCGGTGCCGCGCGGTTCACCGGGCTGGTATTCCACCTCGCCCATCTGATCCATGTGCACGAACGGGTCGAGGTCGCGGGCGCTGACCCCGGCGAAGGCGCGGACGACGGGGAAGCCTTCCCCTTCGTAGCCGCGGAGTCCGGTGGTCACCGACCGGACCGGGCGTTCGGTGTCGGTCGGCGCGGGTTCGGTCAGGCGGGGCAGGGTCAGGGTGTCGGCGGTGATGGCAGGCATGTCCCAGTCAACCGGACTATGGTCCGATTAATTCCCGGTCGATCGTGGCGTGAGCCCGGTGTCCGGACGTTCATCCCTGGTGAAGGTCATGCGCGCCACGTCATTCGCGTCGGCCGCGGCCGAGGTCGAGCGCGCCAGGCTGTCACGGTCCCGGGGTCCCCGTGGGGGAGCGCGTCCCCGAAACGTTCGAGCGCCTCCTGGCCCACGACCTCCCCCGGCAGCAGAGGGACCTGCACCAACGGGACGTCCGGCAGCGCGCGGCGCAGGGCGGCGACGTGCACCTCCTCCAGGGCGCGGCGCTCGGCGAGGAAGTTTCCGGCGTCGGCCGGCGAGCGCTTGTTGACCACGAGCGCCCCCACGGACACGCCGGCGCGGACCAGCTGCTCGTGCAGTTCGACGGTCTCGAGGACGGGTAGCCGCTCGGCTGCGAGGACGATGACGAAGCTGCAGCGCTCGGCGTCCACCAGGGTCTCCCGTAGCACCTCGAACCGCTTGCGGCGGCGCAGCAGGATCCGCCGGATCTCCAGGTCGCGCTCTTCGCGGGGGTCCCGGGGCCTGTCGGTACCCACGGTGCTCTCGCCCGCGGGATCCCGGTCCTCGAGGCCCCGCAGGGCGGCCCCGAACTTCTCCGCCCTGCCGCGGCGGCGCAGCAGCCCCTCCGTCCAGGCGGACATGATCTCGGGCAGCGCCATGAGCCGGGCGGTGTGCCCGGACGGGGCGGTGTCGAAGACGATGAGGTCGTAGTCGGCCGGGCCGGTGTCGACAAGCTCGGCGATCCGCTCCAGCACCGCCGACTCGTGCGTGCCCGGCGAGTCGCGGGCGAGTTCCATGTGCTTGTCGACCTCGGACGCGAGGTGCTCGGGCATGAGCCCCCGGATCGTGGCGCCCACGGCGGCGAGGTGCGCGTCGGCCGTGGCGGCCGGGTCCACCTCGAGGCCGTCGAGAACGCCACCCGTGGAGCCGCCTCCGGCGCCGCCGAGGTCCCGGGCGAGCGGGGTGATCCGGTCCCCGATCGGGCGCTCCCACAGGTGCCCGAGGTTATGGGCCGGGTCGGTCGAGACGACGAGCACCCGCCGGCCGGCGCGGGCCTGGGCGAGAGCGGTGGCGGAGGCGACGGCAGTCTTGCCGACACCCCCTTTGCCGCCGACGAACAGGACCCGGCGCGCGG
>Ga0310345_10003494_pt1 | contig 14920 bp, 13 predicted proteins | sample HC15DNA20500_MG_FD_204667 | JGI IMG/M metagenome (GOLD analysis project Ga0310345, IMG submission 204667) | Marine microbial communities from station ALOHA, North Pacific Subtropical Gyre - HC15-DNA-20-500_MG | ecosystem: Environmental > Aquatic > Marine > Oceanic | place: Pacific Ocean: North... | reverse complement strand
CTGTGGCGTCTCGGCCCGCACCACCCAGTGCCCCGTGCTCGACAGGCGCCGCGCGGCCTGCGCCTCGGCCGAGGGGAAGGGGGCGTCGCCGAGCTTGGGCTGCGTCGCGCCGGGCAGGTCGCGCCAGAGCAACCCGCTGAAGTCGTGCACGAGGGAGACCGGAAAGCGCGACAGCAACGCCATCGCGCCGTCGCCGGTGAAGCGGCCGTAGCCATGGGCGTCACGGGCCCGGTCGCGGCGGCCATCGCCGTCCAGATCCAGCCCGGAGACCAGCCCGGCATTCGAGGGCGGGGCGAGGAGATAAGGGTAATCCGGCCCGCCCGCCTCGCGCAGCAGCGCCGCGAGGGCGGCAAGCGCCACACTGCGGGCATCGCGATCAAAGCCGGTGAGCAGCAGCATGTCGGGGGCGGTATCGACGATGACGCGGGCAGCGGCCGTGACCTGCGCCTCACTTTGACGGATTTCACGCAGCAGCAGTCCGGGGCCGTCGCGGCTCAGCGCCGGGGCGTAGGTGGCGAGCCGCAGGGGTTCGGCCGAGAGGGGGGGCGCCAGAGGCGCGAGCAGGGCGGCAAGCAGGACAGCGAGAAGGGCGCGACCGAGGCGCGCCCCCGGGCTCACGCGGGCATCAGCCCGGCTTCGCGCGCCGAGGCCCGCTCGCGCTGGGCGCCGATCATGTCGGCAACGCGCTGCAGCGCCACCCCGCGCATCAGCAGGCTCGCGGGCAGAAAGGCCCAGCCGGTCATGGTCCAGATCAGCGTATGCGGGTTCGACAGGTCGATCGGCCCGAAGATCGGCGCGCCGATGTTGAACAGGGCGGGCACGATGAAGGGCAGCAGGAAGCCCAGCACGAGGTTAACCTGCCCGTCGCGGCGCAGGCGCCAGATCACGTCCGGGCCCGAGGTCGGGTCGAAGGTCGGCAGGTTGATCCAGACGTTGAAATTGCCCGAGCGCATCGGCCAGCCCCGGAAGCGCAGCAGCGCCACGAAGATCAGCAGCGAGGCCAGCGACAGCAGGTAGCTCAGCGCGGCGCCGACCCGGACCTGGTCGGCCAGCGCGCCGGAGGTGCCTTCCGGCAGGGTCAGCATCACCAGCCGCACCGGCGAATAGGGCATGTCGAGCGCATGGCCCAGCGGCGTCGTCAGCGCCGCGATCAGCGCCGTGAAGGTGGAGGCGTCGTCGGCATGACCCGCCAGCAACGACAGCAGGAACACCGAGAGCGCCGCCGTGGCGAAACGGATGCGGTTGAAGGGCGGCGCGTCGCGGAATTCGACCAGGCTCGGCGACAGCGAGGTGTATTCGACCGCGGTGAACAGCCCCGCGGCAAGCGCCACCAGCGCCACGATCTCCGGGGTGCCGGAGCCGCCCGTCTGCAGCAGCATCGATGGTGTTGCGATCAGCAACATCATCAGCACCGCCCGCAGGAGTCCACCTGTCAGTCGCGCGACCATAGTCTGCCCATTCCTGCGCCGGGCGGCCACGTTTTGATATCGCGGCTCTTTACCGGCGAATTTCGGCCCAAGCGGGCCGTCATGCCTCAATCCTGCCACTATTTGTGCCCTTTCCCAGTTCAGGCGGCAACGCATAGTTCTCAAGAAGCGCTTGAACTGCGGCGCTTTTGCGACGGAGTCGGCACTGGAATGGACCGATAATGGGACCTTCGATCAGCAACTTATGTCTTTTGGAGAGGGTATATAGTGGCTGTTCGGGCAGGTCCTACCAGACAGGGTAGGGCAGACGTGACCTTACGGCACGAGAAACACTCCCTCGTCACAATGCGAAAAGGGCGGCCCGCCGGGCCGCCCTTTTCCTGTCCGAATCTTCCATCTCAGACCCAGGGTCGGGCCTGGCTCGCCTGGCTTTCGAAGCTGTCGATGGCGCTTGCCTTCTCCAGCGTCAGGCCGATGTCATCGAGCCCCTCGAGCAGGCAGTGCTTGCGGAAGGGGTCGACCTCGAAGTGGAAGCTCTCGCCCTCGGAGGTGGTCACGGTCTGGTTCTCGAGGTCGATGTCGAGCCGCGCGTTCGAGCCCTTCTCGGCGTCCTTCATCAGCACGTCGACCTGCTCTTGGGGCAGGACGATCGGCAGGATGCCGTTCTTGAAACAGTTGTTGAAGAAGATGTCGGCGAAGCTGGTCGAGATCACGCATTTGATCCCGAAATCCTTGATCGCCCAGGGCGCGTGCTCGCGCGACGAGCCGCAGCCGAAATTGTCGCCGGCGACGATGATCTCGGCGTTCCGGTAGGCCGGGTTGTTGAGCACGAATTCCGGATTCTCCGACCCGTCGTCGAGATAGCGCATCTCGGCGAAGAGGTTCACGCCCAGCCCGGACCGCTTGATGGTCTTCAGGAACTGCTTGGGGATGATCATGTCCGTGTCGATGTTGACCAGCGGCATGGGGGCGGCGACGCCCGAGAAGCTTTCGAACTTGTCCATCACATCATCTCCCGCACGTCGGTCAGGTGTCCGGTGATCGCGGCGGCCGCCGCCATCGCCGGGCTCATCAGGTGGGTGCGCCCGCCCTTGCCCTGGCGCCCCTCGAAATTGCGGTTCGAGGTCGCGGCGCAGCGCTCGCCCGGGGCGAGCTGGTCGGGGTTCATCGCCAGGCACATCGAACAGCCGGCGAGGCGCCACTCGAAGCCCGCCTCCTTGAAGATGTCGGCAAGACCCTCTTCCTCGGCCTGCGCGCGCACGAGACCCGAGCCCGGCACGACCATGGCGCGCATGCCGTCCTTGATCTTCTTGCCCTTGAGGATCGCGGCCGCGGCGCGCAGATCCTCGATCCGGCCGTTGGTGCAGGAGCCGATGAAGACCGTGTCGATCTTGATCTCCTTGAGCGGCGTACCGGCCTTGAGGCCCATGTAGTCGAGCGCGCGCTTCGCGGCCTCGACCTTGCCGCCCTTGAAGGCGCTCGGGTCAGGCACGACATCGGTGATCGGCAGCACGTCCTCGGGCGAGGTGCCCCAGGTGACGACCGGGGCGATGTCCTCGCCGCGGATCGTGACGACCTTGTCCCAATGTGCGTCGTCATCGGAATAGAGCGTCTTCCACCAGTCCATGGCGGCTTCCCACTGCGCGCCCTTCGGCGCGTGCGGTCGGCCCTTCACATAGGCGAAGGTGGTCTCGTCGGGCGCGATCAGACCGGCGCGGGCGCCGCCTTCGATCGCCATGTTGCAGACCGTCATCCGGCCTTCCATCGACAGCGCGCGGATCGCCTCGCCGCAATACTCGATGACATAGCCGGTGCCGCCGGCGGTGCCGGTCTTGCCGATCACCGACAGGGTGATGTCCTTGGCGGTAACGCCCGGCGCCAGCTTGCCGGTGATCTCCACCTTCATGTTCTTGGACTTCGACTGGATCAGCGTCTGGGTGGCGAGCACGTGCTCGACCTCCGACGTGCCGATGCCATGCGCCAGCGCCCCGAAGGCGCCATGCGTCGCGGTGTGGCTGTCGCCGCAGACCACGGTCATGCCGGGCAGGGTCCAGCCCTGCTCGGGGCCGACGATGTGGACGATGCCCTGACGCACGTCGGAGACCGGGTAGTAGTTGATCCCGAAGTCGCGGGCGTTCTTGTCGAGCGCCTCGACCTGGATCCGGCTGTCCTCGTTCTCGATGACCTTGTCGCGGCCCTCGGTGGTGGGGACGTTGTGGTCCGGCACGGCGATGGTCTTTTCGGGCGCGCGCACCTGGCGGCCGGCCATGCGCAGCCCCTCGAAGGCCTGCGGGCTGGTGACCTCGTGCACGAGGTGGCGGTCGATATAGAGCAGGCCGGTGCCGTCCTCGGCCTGATGGACGAGATGCGCGTCCCAGATCTTGTCGTAGAGTGTCTTGCCGGTCATGGAGTGGTCCTCTTGCGGCTGGATATGTCTGACAGAGCGCGCGGCTGCGCGCCGAAGGGTCGAGCGGGCGCCAAGGCGCCCCGCCGCGTCAAAGCCGCGCGAGGATCGTGCAGGTTGCGCCGAAGAACCGCCAGGGCAGGCGCGCGCGATCATCCATGTCGAAGACCCGAGTCATGGCGTTCAGATACTCCCTCGGACCCTGCGGCACAAGAGCCTGCGGCGGCTGGACCGGGGGGCGGCGGCGCTACATGCTCTGCACATAAAAGAGAGGGCAGAGCGCACGATGGAGCCGGAGACCGGGGTGGAGGAGGTGGCGGAGACCGCCACGGTGGAGGCCGAGGCGGCCGCCGCCGAAATGGCGGAGCAGGCGGCCGAGGCGCCGGAGGTTCTGGCCGAGGCCGCCGAGGATCTGGGCCATCGGCTCCTGAGCGATGCCGAGCGGGTGCTGCAGGGCGTGATGCAGCCCTGGAACGCTTGGCAGCTGCTGATCCTTTTCGGCGCCTTCGCGCTGGCGCATCTGGGCCGCGCCTGGCTTGGGCCGAAGCTGCATGACTGGATGCGGCACCGCGAGGGCTGGCCGCGCTGGCGGATGCGCTATGCGGTGACGCTGCACCGGCGGCTGCGCGCGGTGCTGTTCGTGACGCTGCTGTGGATTGCCGTGGCGGTCGTGCGGCAGCTCGACCCGCCCGCCGGCGCGGCGGTGCTGCGGATCGCGGCCAACCTCGCCACCGGCTGGCTCTTCGTGGCGCTGGTGTCGCGGCTGATCGTCAACCCGCTCTTGCGCGGCATCGTGCGCTACGGCGCCTGGGCGTGGATCACCCTGCGCATCCTCGATCTGACCACCGAAACGGCGCGTCTGCTCGACGGGCTCGCGATCCAGGCGGGCGAGCTGCGGATCTCGGTGCTCTTGGTGCTGAAGGCGGCGCTGGTGCTGGGCGTTGCCTTCTTCGTGGCGCGGCTGCTGGCGCGCAGCTCGGCGCACCGGATCGAGAGCAACCGGGAGATCAGCCCCTCGATGCAGGTGCTGGCGGTCAAGCTCAGCCAGCTGCTGTTCTACGGCATTGCGGTCTTCGTCGGGTTGCGCGCGGTGGGGGTGGACCTCACCGGCCTCGCGGTGCTGTCGGGCGCGATCGGCGTCGGCCTTGGCTTCGGGCTGCAGAAGGTGGTGTCGAACCTGGTCTCGGGACTGATCATCCTGATGGACAAGTCGATCAAGCCCGGGGACGTGATCTCGGTCGGCCAGACCTTCGGCTGGATCTCGACGCTGGGCGCGCGCTACGCTTCCGTCGTCACCCGCGATGGCAAGGAATACCTGATCCCGAACGAGGACCTGATCACCACTCAGGTGGTGAACTGGACCCATTCCGACAATTCGGTGCGGATCGATCTCGATTTCGGCACCTCCTATGGCGATGATCCGCATCTGGTGCGCCGGGTCGCGATCGCGGCGGCGGCAGGCTGCGGGCGGGTTCTGGAAAAGCCGGCACCGGTCTGCCATATCACCGCCTTCGGCGATTCGAGCGTGGACTACACCCTGCGCTTCTGGATCGACGACGCGAAGGCGGGGCTGGTCAATATCCGCGGCGACGTGTTCCTCGCCCTGTGGGACGCGTTCAAGGCCGAGGGCATCTCGATTCCCTTCCCGCAGCGCGAGGTCCGGGTGCTCGACGGCTCCGCCCTGCGTGTCGCGCGACCCACCGCCGAGTGATCGGATGCGAGGTGCGGGATCGTTGAAAACGACCCCCCCCCTTGCTACATTTGGAACATGCCCGGCGCCGGGGCAAAGTCGGCGGCGTGAAACCGGAGGATGATGACCTGTCCCTTTCCACCCAAGCGGCGCAAGCTGCTCCCCAGGGCGCGGGCCTGATGGCCGGGGCGCCCTCCGCGACGAGCGAAAAGCTGCTGGCAGCGATCCTCGTCTCCCTCGATGACGACAAGGCCGAAGACGTCGTGCAGATCGATCTGCGCGGGCGCTCCGAGATGGGCGATTACATGGTGATCGCATCGGGCCGCTCCTCGCGTCAGGTCGCCGCCATCGCCGAACACCTGACGGACAAGCTCAAGCAGGATTACGGCGTGCTCTCGAAGACCGAGGGCAAGGAGACCGGCGACTGGGTACTGATCGATACCGGCGACGTGATCGTGCATGTGTTCCGACCCGAGGTGCGCGAGTTCTACCAGCTGGAGAAGATGTGGGCGCCCCAGGGGGCGGCCGCCGACGCCTTCCGCTGATGCGCGTCAGGATCTGCGCGGTGGGCCGGATGAAATCCGGCCCCGAGCGTGCCTTGGTCGAGGACTACACCGCACGGTTCGACCGGACAGGGCGGGCGCTGGGCCTCGGCCCGCTCACCATCACCGAGGTCGATGACCGCAAGGGCGGCGGCATGGCCGCCGAGGCGGCTCTGCTTGACCGCGCCATTCCCGACGGCGCGGTGATCTGTGCCATGGACGAGCGCGGCCGCGAGATGAGCTCGCCCGATTTCGCGAACATGCTGGCAGGCTGGCGCGACCAGGGTCGGGCGGAAGTGGCCTTCGTGATCGGAGGCGCCGACGGCATTGACCCGGCGCTGCGTTCCCGTGCCGATGCGATGCTGTCTTTCGGGCCGATGGTCTGGCCGCACATGCTGGTGCGCGCGATGCTGAGCGAACAGCTCTACCGCGCTGCCTCGATCCTCGCCGGAGCGCCCTATCACCGGGTCTGACATGGGACCCCACGGCATGCTCTGACCCCGCGTCAGTGGACAATCGGAACGCTTTGGCTCAGGACTGGCGCGAAACGTTCCCGAGGAGGCTTTCCCGATGGCGACACCCAAACCCGTGGTCTTGTGCATTCTCGACGGCTGGGGGCTACGCGCCGAAACGGAAGGCAACGCGCCCGCGCTGGCCCGCACCCCGGCCTTCGACCGGATCATGCAAGGCCCCCACGCGACCCTGACCACGCATGGCCCGGATGTGGGCCTGCCCTCGGGCCAGATGGGCAATTCCGAGGTCGGTCACACCAATATCGGCGCGGGCCGGGTCGTCGCCATGGATCTCGGCCAGATCGATCTCGCGATCGAGGACGGGAGCTTTTTCGAGGCCGAGGCGATCGCCGATTTCGCCAAGACGCTACAGGATTCGGGCGGCACCGCGCATCTGTTCGGCGTCGTCTCGGATGGCGGTGTGCATGGTCATCTCGACCATATCGTCGCCGCGGCCCGGGCACTGCGCGACCGCGACGTGGCGGTGACGGTGCATGCCATCACCGACGGGCGCGACGTCGCCCCGAAATCGGCCGATGCCTATCTCAAGGACCTGATCGAGAAGCTGCCCGAGGGCACCCGCATCGCGACCGTGATCGGCCGCTACTTCGCCATGGACCGCGACAATCGCTGGGACCGGGTGAAGGCCGCCTATGACGCCATCGTCAAGGGCGAGGGCCACGCGGCCGCCGACCCGCTGGCGGCGGTGAAGGCCGCCTGGGATGCGGGCCAGACCGACGAGTTCATCCCCGCCACGGTGATCGGCGAATATGCTGGCATGCAGCCGCAGGACGGGCTGTTCTGCCTCAATTTCCGCGCCGACCGGGCGCGCGAGATCCTAGCGGCCATCGCCGATCCGGCGTTCGACGGCTTCGAGCGCGGTGACGCTCCGGCGTTGGCCGCAAGGCTTGGCATGGTCGAATATTCCGACAAGCATGTCGCCTGGTACGAGGCGGTGTTCCCCAAGCGCGACATCGTCAACACGCTGGGAGCATGGGTCGCCTCCAAGGGGCTGACGCAGTTCCGTCTCGCCGAGACCGAGAAGTACCCGCATGTCACCTTCTTCCTCAATGGCGGCAAGGAGGAGCCGGAGGAAGGCGAAGACCGGTTCATGCCGAAATCGCCCAATGTCGCCACCTATGACATGCAGCCCGAGATGTCGGCCGGCGAGGTGACCGAGGCCTTCGTCGCGGCCATCGGCAAGGGCTACGACCTGATCGTCACCAATTTCGCCAACCCCGACATGGTCGGCCATACCGGCGATCTCGATGCCGCGATCCGCGCCTGCGAGGCGGTGGATCAGGGCCTGGCCGAGGTCTGCGCGGCGCTGGAGCAGGCGGGCGGCGCGATGATCGTTACCGCCGATCACGGCAATTGCGAGATGATGATCGACCCCGAAACCGGCGGGCCGCATACCTCTCATACGCTGAACCCGGTCCCAGTCGCGCTGTTCGGCGGCCCCGAGGGGGCACGCCTGCGCGACGGTCGGCTCGCCGATCTGGCACCGACGCTTCTGGACCTGATGGGCCTCGACCTGCCGCCCGAGATGACCGGGCGCAGCCTCATCGGATGAGGGCGGCGCTTTACCTCGCCTTGGCGCTGCTGGCCGGGCCGGCGGCCGCGCAGGAGACGGCGGTTGCGGCGCGAGCAGCCGCCGAGCGACTCGCTGCCGCTTCGGAACAGCTCGACGCAGCGCAGGGCGCGCGCGACCGGGTGTCGGCGCTGACCGAAACGGTGCGGGCCTACGAAGCGGGGCTGACGGCATTGCGCGATGGGCTGCGCCGCGCCGCGATCCGCGAGCGGGCCATCGCGGTGGAACTGGAGGCGCGACGCGACGAGATCGCGGAGCTGCTGGGCGCGCTGCAGTCCATGTCGCGTGCCCCGGCGCCGTTGTTGCTGTTGCACCCGGCCGGACCGCTGGGCACCGCGCGGGCCGGGCTGATCGCCTCGGAGGTCACGCCGGCGCTGCAGGCCGAAGCCGAGCGGCTGCGCGCCGACCTGCAGGAGGCCGCCGATCTCGCGGCGCTGCAGCAAAGCGCGATTTCCACGCTGGAGGAGGGGCTTTCAGGGGCGCAAAGCGCGCGCAGCGCACTGTCCGAGGCGATCTCCGAGCGCACCGACCTGCCGATGCGCTTTACCGAGAACCCGGTGGCGACGGCGCTGCTGATCGCCTCGACCGACACGCTGGACGGCTTTGCCTCGGGTCTCGCCCAGACCATTGATGCCGAACTGTCGAGCACGGTGCCGGACGCCACCGGTCTCAAGGGGCAGATCCCGCTCCCGGTGCAGGGCCAGGTACTGCGCGGTTTCGGCGAGGCGGATGCGGCGGGCGTCACCCGGCCCGGTCTGGTGATCGCCACCGCGCCGCGCAGCCTCGTCACCACGCCGGTGGCGGCGACGCTGCGGTTTCGCGGCGAGCTGCTCGATTACGGCAATGTCGCGATCCTTGAGCCGGCGGCGGGCGTGCTGGTGATTCTGGCCGGGCTGGCCGAGGTCTATGGCCGCACCGGAGAGATCCTGCCGGCGGGCGCGGCGCTGGGCCTCATGGGCGGAGACCCGCCCGCACCGCACGAAATCTTGACCGAAACGGCGCAGGGCGGTGGCGCGCCGCGGTCGGAAACGCTTTATCTGGAAGTACGGGAGGGGGATGCCCCCGTCGATCCCGAAACATGGTTCGCGCCGGCCTGACCGGCGCGCGCTCGAAAGGCGGCCCGGGCCGCAGGCAGAGGGAATGTTGCGCATGAGGAAACTGGTACTGGCGGCGCTTGGCGGAACCGCGCTCGGACTGATCGTCACGACGCAGGTGGCCGGACCGCTCGTCGCTCAGGAGGCCGAGCGCAATGCCAGCGTCTATGAGCAGCTCGACCTGTTCGGCGACATCTTCGAGCGGATCCGCGCCGAATATGTCGAAGAGGTCGATGAGGGCGACCTGATCGAGGCCGCGATCAACGGCATGCTGACCTCGCTCGACCCGCATTCGAGCTACCTGTCGCCCGAGGATGCGGCCGACATGCGTACCCAGACCCGCGGCGAGTTCGGCGGGCTTGGCATCGAGGTCACGCAGGAAGAGGGAATCGTCAAGGTCGTCTCGCCGATGGACGGCACCCCGGCCGATGCGGCGGGTATCCTCGCGGGCGATTTCATCACCGCCGTCGACGGCGAGAGCGTGCTGGGCCTGACCCTCGACGAGGCGGTGGACCTGATGCGCGGGCCGGTCGGCTCGGAGATCGTCATCACCGTGGTGCGCGACGGCGAGGACGAGCCCTTCGACGTCTCGATCATCCGCGACACGATCAAGCTCAACGCGGTGCGCGCGCGGACCGAGGGCGACACCATCGTGATGCGCGTCACCACCTTCAACGACCAGACCTTCCCGGACCTGAAAAAGGGTCTGGCCGAGGAGATCGAGAAGGCGGGCGGGCTCGAGAACGTCAACGGCGTGGTGCTTGATCTGCGCAACAACCCCGGCGGTCTGCTGAACCAGGCGATCTACGTCTCCGACGCCTTCCTCGAGGCGGGCGAAATCGTCTCGACCCGCGGCCGCGACGTCGAGCAGTCGGACCGCAACAACGCCACGCCCGGCGACCTGATCGATGGCAAGCCGATGGTGGTGCTGATCAACAGCGGTTCGGCCTCGGCTTCGGAGATCGTCGCCGGTGCGCTGCAGGACCACCGCCGCGCCATCGTCGTAGGCACCCAGAGCTTCGGCAAGGGCTCGGTGCAGACTGTGATGCCGCTCAGGGGCGAGGGCGCGATGCGCCTGACCACGGCGCGCTACTACACCCCCTCGGGGCGCTCGATTCAGGCGCTGGGCATTTCGCCCGACATCATCGTCGAGCAGCCGCGCCCCGCGCCCGTAGAGGAGACCGAGGAGGACACGACGGCGCGGCCGCTGCGCTCGGAGGCCGACCTGCGCGGCAGCCTCGACAATGACAGCCTCTCGGAGGACGAGCTGAAGCAGCTCGAGGCGGATCGCGAGCGCGCCGAGAAGGCCGCCGAACTGCGCGAACAGGACTACCAGCTCGCCTATGCGATCGACATCCTCAAGGGGCTCTCGGCGCTCGGCCCACGCGCGCTGCCCGATCCCGAGAAGCGCGCCGAGGCGGCGGGGGAGGCGGCACAGTGAGGCCTGCCAGCATCGCCGCCCTGCCGTTCCGCCCCTGCGTGGGCGTCATGCTGGTCAACAAGGCGGGCCGCGTGTTCGTTGGCCAGAGGATCGACCGCGACCAGGATGCTTGGCAGATGCCGCAGGGCGGCATCGATCCCGGCGAGGACGTGACCACGGCGGCGCTGCGCGAACTGCGCGAGGAAACCGGCATCCCGGCCGACAAGGTGGTCATGATCGCTCAGACCGAGGAGCCGCTGCGCTATGACCTGCCCTCCGACGTGGTGCCGCATATCTGGGGCGGCCGCTATCGCGGCCAGGCCCAGACCTGGGTGCTGATGCGCTTCACCGGGACGGACGGGGATATCGACATCGCCACCGAGCACCCGGAGTTCAGCGCATGGAAATGGATCGACCCCGCCGAGCTGGCCTCGGCCATCGTGCCGTTCAAGCGGCGCGTCTACGAACAGGTTCTCGAGCAGCTCGGGCCGCTGGTCTGAGCCTGGCCCCAGCTCTGGGATTGATGCTCGCGGCGCCACCCGTGGCGGCGCTGTCCTGTCTGGTGCCGGACCCGATCCGCAGCTTTGCGGAGATCCATGCCGCGCCTGAAAGCTACCGCGCCTATATCGGCAGCTTCGCCTTCGACGCGGATAGGCTGCCGCCGATGCAGGATCTGTCGCAGCCGGTGACCGCGACCCCGAACCCGGTGCCCGCCGAGTTCACTGGCCACCAGCTGGGGCCGACCGGCTTCGAAACGCCGGTCGCGGCGGCGATGCTGCTGCAGCCCTCCTGCGCGGGGCCGTGGTGCGGCAGCCTTTCTCCCGGCGACGAGGTGCTGGTCTTTGCCCGCGAAGAGGATGATCGGCTGATCGTCGACCTCGAGCCCTGCCCGGGCAAGGTGCAGGCCGCGCCGGACGCGGCGATGCGCGAGAGGCTGGCGGCCTGCATGCGCGGCGAGGACTGCGCCCCCGCCGAATAGAACGGCCCGCGCCCGGTTCGGGGGCGGGCCGTCGTCGTCAGCGCAGCCGCTTGAGCAGGCTCTCGGAGGCGAAGCCGTCCACCGGCAGGCCGTTGGCCTGCTGGTAGCTACGGATCGCGGCGATGGAGTTCGGGCCGATGATGCCGTCGGCGCCACCGGTGTCGTAGCCCAGCGCGGTCAGGCGGCGTTGGATCTCCGAACGTTCGGCGCGCTTGAGCGCCCTGCCCGTCGCCATCTTGGTCCTGAGCGGCCCCGCGCCCGCGATCCGGTCGCCCAGATGCCCCACGCCGATCGCGTAGGCATCGGCGGCGTTGTAGCGTTTGATCACGTCGAAATTGCGGAAGGTCATGAAGGCCGCGCCCTGCGCGCCCTCGGGCACGAGGATCTCGGCGGCCCCGAAATCACTGATCCGCCCGCCGCTGGCGGCCTGCACGCCCAGACTCTGCCACTCGGCCGCACTCTTCTTGGTGCCGCCCGCGAGGCCGTAGTTGAAGCCTTGCGGCAGCACCACCTCGACCCCCCAGGGCTGGCCCTTGCGCCAGCCGAAATTCGACAGATACTTGGCCGTCGAGGCGAGCCCGTCGGTCGGGTCGTCCGACCAGATGTCGCGGCGGCCATCGCCTCGGAAATCGGCGGCATAGGCCTCATAGCTCGTCGGGATGAACTGGGTGTGGCCCATCGCCCCGGCCCAGCTGCCCTTCATGTTCTCTGGGCTGACATCGCCGTTCTGCAGGATCTTCAGCGCGGAGGTGAGCTGCTGCTCGAAGAAGCGGCCGCGCCGCCCCTCATAGGCCAGCGTCGCCAGAGCCGAGACCACCGGCACGTCGCCGCGTCGCTTGCCGAAATTGCTCTCCATACCCCAGACCGCGAGCACGGTCTGCCGGTCGACGCCGTAACGGGCCTCGATCTCCGACAGCAGGCTCGAATATTGCGACAGCATTGCCCGCCCGGTCTCGACGCGCGTGTCGGAAGCGGCGGTGGAGAGGTATTCACCGAGCGTCTTGGTGAACTCGGCCTGGTTGCGATCCTTCTCGATCACGCCGGGGATGTAGCCCGCGGAGGCGAAGGCACGATCAAAGGTGGCGCCTGAAACGCCGGCCGAGAGCGCGCGGGGGCGATAGCCCGCGACCCAGTTGGAAAAGCCGGCATTGGGGCGGGGGCGCATGTTCTCGTCCATCTGTTCCGCACGGGCCGGGGGGCGAGGCGAACTGTCGAGGGGGCCCGAGACCGCCCCGCATGATGCCAAGGCCGCGAGTGCGAGGCCCAGAAGGCCCGCCCGTGGAAGTGTCGTCAAGATCCGCACCGACTGCTCCTTTTCGTTTGTGGCAGCACTACCGCGATGCGGGTGAGTCGCCACAGGGGGGCCGGGCGGGACGGCGGGAAACCGCTCAGTCGCGCGGCTCAACCGGGCAGCGGACCGGCGGCCCGGATCATCTCAGCATGGGCGCGCGCGATCTCGGCGTCGCGCCCGGCCCCGAGCAGCGCCATCACCCGGCCGTCCTTGACGTAGCGGGCGGTGAAATCGGCCGTGGGGTCGCCGTCGATACGGATCTCGTCCCAGCCCTCGGCATGGCCGAGATAGCGGTACTGTCGCCCCAGAGCCGTCCAGAAGAAGGGGACGTCGATCTCGCTCGCGGGCTTGCCGAGCATGGCGCGGGCCGCGCGGGCGCCATGCTGACGCGCGACGCGCCAATGCTCGATCCGGACCCGGCCCCATGGCGTCGGTACGCGTGCCACGTCGCCAGCGGCCCAGACGCCGTCCAGACCCTCGATGGCGAGGTCCGGCCCGGTGCGCAGCCCGCCATCCTCATCGGGCGACAGCCCCTCGATCGCGGTGGCCGGGCGGACGCCGATCGCGAGCAATACCAGATCGGCCTGCAGCTGCTCGCCGGTTTCGAGCCGCACCGCCGAGACGCGACCCTCGCCCTCGAAGCCCGCGACGTTGGCGCCGGTGACGAAGCGCACGCCCTTGGCCTCGTGCTCGGCGCGGATCGCGTGCCCGATCTCCTCGCCGACGATCTTCGCGAGAGGCGTCTCTTCGCGCAGCACCACCGTCACCTCCAACCCGCGCTTGGCAAAGCTCAGCGCCGCCTCCAGCCCGGTGAAGCCACCGCCGACAACCACCGCGCGCTTGGCCTCGCCGGCGGCGCGGGTGAGGATCTCGGCCTGCTGCCGCGAGCGCAGGTGGTGCAGCCCGCCGAGATCGGCGCCGGGCAGGTCGAGCAGGTTGGCGGTGCCGCCGGTGGCGATCAGCAGCGCGTCATAGCCATGGGTCGCGCCCGTCTCGGTGCGGACCTCCTTCGCGGCGGCGTCGATCGCCGCCACGCGTCCCTCGACGAGGTCGATGTCGCGCTCGGCCAGTGCTTCGGGCGGGGTGAGGGTGAGACGGCGCGGCAGCTCGCCGCTCGCCAGTATTCCCTTGCTGAGCAGCGTCCGGTCATAGGGCGGTTGCCCCTCCGGCGAGATCATCGAGATCGACCCCTCGAAGCCTTCTTCGCGCAGCGTCAGGGCACATGCATCGGCAGCCGCCCCGGTGCCGGCGATGACGACGCGGCGCGCCTCCTTGCCGCGCCGGACATGCGCCGGGGCGGGGTGGGGGTCGGCCGCCTCCGGCACCTCCACGAAGACATAGCCGTCGCGGTGCTTCACCGCGTAGCGGGGCAGGTCGCCATGGCCCGGCGGCTGGGTCTGCTTGCCGGAGGAGACGTCGAAACAGGCGTGGTGAAAGGCGCAGATCAGCCGGTCGCCGTCGAGATGCCCCTTGGAGAGCGGCAGGCCGAAATGCGGGCAGGCATGGGCCAGCGCCGTGACCTCCGAGCCGCGCCGGATCACGAGGATCGCGGTCTCGCCGGCCATGACCTTGAGCGGGCGGTTCTCTTCGAGATCCGCGAGTGCGCCGATATCATGCTGTGCCATGGGTCCCTCCACCGGTCGGTCACTGGGCGAACCGGCCGGGTGGGGATGGGTTCCATGCCGGGCCCTGGCCCGGCGCGGCTCAGCGCTTGCGGGTCACCTTGCGCTTTTCCTTCTTGGCCTTCACCGCGTTTTTCTTCTTGGCGATGCCGGCCTTGCGGCGCGGCGGCTTGCCGGGGCGGCGCGAGGGGCCGCGCGGCATGGTCGCGCCGTCGATCTCGACCAGTTCGGCGATCAGCCCGCCGGAGATCGGCGCCGCCTCCACGAGCCGGGCGGTCACCCGCTGCCCCAGCCCGATCACCCGGCCGCTATCCGAGCCCATCAGCGTCTGGCTCTCGGCGTCGAAGT
>Ga0310345_10003493_pt1 | contig 14921 bp, 12 predicted proteins | sample HC15DNA20500_MG_FD_204667 | JGI IMG/M metagenome (GOLD analysis project Ga0310345, IMG submission 204667) | Marine microbial communities from station ALOHA, North Pacific Subtropical Gyre - HC15-DNA-20-500_MG | ecosystem: Environmental > Aquatic > Marine > Oceanic | place: Pacific Ocean: North... | reverse complement strand
CCGCCGTACTGGGCGCCATAGTAGATGCCCGCGAGCATGATCAGCGAGGAATCCGGCGGCATGGAAAAGGTGATCGGCAGCAGCAGCGCGATGGTCGCAAGCGGACCGATCCCCGGCAGCACGCCGATGGAGGTGCCGGCAAGCACGCCTACAAAACAGTACATGATGTTCTGCAGGGTCAGGGCGACCGACAGGCCAAGCGAAAGGTTGGAGAGAAAGTCCATTGGATGAACTCAGCGGAACCAGTCGCCGAGCAGCGGGAGCGACATATCGAGCAGGAACACGAAGAGCACGACACAGGCCGCCGTCATTCCCGCCGACGTCGCCGCCGCCAGGCGCACCGTCATGCGCTTGCTTGCGAAAGCCACCGCAAAACAGGTCAGGAACAGCGCGGGAACCATACCAAGCGGCCTTACCGCCAAGCCGAATGCAGCAAGCGTGGCGGGTATGAGCACCACCGCACGCCAGGGGACGGGCATTGCACCTTGAGCCTGTTGAGCCAGCCCACGCAGGAAGATCGCCGCACCAAAGAGTGCCAGAATGACGCCTACACTGACGGGGAAAAAACCGGGGCCCATCCTGAAGGCAGTGCCCATGCGCAAGGTAAACCACGCATAGAGTGCGAAAAACGCACCGAGCGCAAAGAACATGATTCCTGCGCCTATATCCTTGCTGATCCTGTGCATCCGCTCTCCCTGTCGATGCATCCGCGCCGAGATGCGCCGGCCGCACCACTCCCCTTCCGGCTTTTCACTTGACTCCAATGTCTGCGAAAACCTAGTGTTCGATATACGGAAACTTCTCCGTATACCGGAAAATGCATCAAACGAGGGCTTTTGCCAAGCCCGGCACACTGAATATCGTCACCACTGATGGCGAGCGGGAGGATAGGATGAAAATCACAGGCATAATTGCGGCCGGGCTGTTTACAGCCGCGGCATTATTTACGAATGCACAGGCGCAGGACGCCTCATCCTACCCTGACAAACAGGTCCGCATCGTCGTGGGCTCCTCGCCCGGCGGAACTGCCGACACCGTTTCGCGTCTTGTTGCCGAGAAACTCTCCGAGAAGTTCGGACAGTCCTTCTTTGTAGAAAACATGCCCGGTTCGGGGGGCGCGCTGGCCTCGACGTTCCTCGCCAAGGCGGAACCCGATGGCTACACGCTGCAATTCGCCTTCATCAGTTCCCACGCAATCCTGCCCCATCTCAACAAGAATCTGGAGTATGATCCGATCGCCGACTTCGCGCCGATCTCGCTGGTCTCCTACAGCCCGAATTTGCTGCTGGCCAATCCCGAGTTTGGCGTCAAGACCATCGACGAGCTTGTGGCCAAGCTGAAGGCAGATCCCGGCAAGTATGATTTTGGCAGCGGCGGCGTGGGCGGAAGCCACCACCTTTCCAGCGAATTGTTCCTGCAGGCAACGGGCACGCAAGCCGTTCACATTCCCTATCCCGGCAGTGGCAAGCTGCTTGCGGCACTTCTGTCCAACGAAGTGCCGTTCGCGTTCGACACGATGACCACTGCGGTCCCACACGTCGAAGCAGGCTCACTGGTCGCGCTCGCAATTTCCAGCAAGGAACGTTCGCCGTTGATGCCGGACGTGCCGGCTGTTGCAGAATCCTTCCCCGGCTTCGAGGTGATTGCGTGGAACGGTTTCCTCGCCCCGGCGGGAACGCCACAGGCGATCCTGGGCAAACTCAGCGCCGCTATCGCTGAGTACCTCAAATCCGACGAGGGGCAGGAATACTTCAAGCGGCTGGGAACAACCGCAGTCGGCAGCACGCCGCAAGAGTTCGCCGATTTCATCAAGGCCGATCACGCCAAGTTCGGCAAGGTGGTCGACGAAGCCAGCATCACGCTTCAATGACGAAAGCGCAGGGGCGCGGTGCGCCGCGCCCTATGCTCGCCCCGGGGCTTGCCGGGCGACCTACCGGATTTGCTTATGAACATTACCTGCCGTAGCTGAGTTGGCGGGTTGACCGAATTCTTCCGTCTCCCGTTTCGAACACGGGGAATCTTACTTGCCCTACTTGCCAAGCCGGATATCGCCCGGCGCGCTCGACCGTGAACAATTCAAACGCGTAGGTTTGGCGTTGGCTGTTGGTGCAGCCGGCGGCTACCTTTTCGCGCTAACCGGTGTACCGCTGGCATGGATGCTGGGATCCATGATCTTCACCGCAGCCGCCGCCATCATCGGGTTGCCGGTACGGGGTCCAAAAGCGCTTCGCTCACCCATGGTTGCCATCATCGGCGCAACATTGGGCGCCAGCTTTACGCCGGCCCTACTGACCGGCCTGAGCGGCTGGGGCTTGACGGCATCCGCGCTGCTGGCCGCGAGTGCGGTGGCGACGGCGCTTGGCTACCAACTGCTCAACAAGGTGGTGAAGCTCGACAAGGCAACAGCGTTCTTCGCAGCAACGCCGGGCGGTCTGCTGGAAATGTCGATGATGGGTGAGGAGCGTGGCGGCGAAGCCAGGTCCATCATCCTCATACATACGATCCGAATATTCTGTGTCGTACTGATCCTGCCGCCTGCTCTGGCCTGGGTCTACGGGTTTGGTCAGCTAAACAGCTCGACCAATGTCGAGGAGCCAAGCCTGTTCGCGCCCGAACCGTTTGCATGGTTCCTTCTGTGCTGCGTTGCCGGAATGTATCTGGGCCGGAAGCTGCGCCTTCCCGCGGCACACCTGACCGGGCCAATGCTGATGAGTGGTTTCGTACATCTGGCCGGATGGACAAGTTTCCAGCTTCCGCCAGAGCTTGTCGCTGTTGCGCAGGTGGTGTTGGGTGCGGGTCTCGGCACCCGGTTCCTGGGGATACGGTTCCGGGAGACAGCGGTGTTGATCGCCGGCGCGATCGGCTCCATGGCCATGCACCTCATCGCCGCCATCGGCATGGCTGTTCTGGTGGCCAAGGTAAGCGGATACGACTTCCTGCAGGTGCTACTTGCCTATTCGCCCGGCGGCATCGCGGAGATGAGCCTGATCGCAATAGCCATCGGCGCTGACGCCGCCTTTGTTGCCGCGCATCATGTAATCCGGGTAGTGGTGGGCCTCGCCGTCAGCCCGCTGTTCTTCGGAAAAATGATCGGCAACGGCGATCCCTAAGACCAAAGACAAGCCGGGGCGCACCTATGACCGGGCATCCTGAAGGATCATGTCAGCCGCCTTTTCGGCAATCATGATGACCGGTGCATTGGTGTTTCCGGAAGTGATCGCCGGCATGATCGAGGCATCGGCTACCCGCAATCCCGTCAGGCCACGCACGCGAAGCCGCTCATCTGTCACCGCCATTTTCCCCTGCCCCATCGCGCAGGTGCCGACCGGGTGGAACACCGATGACGCGGTGCGGCGGGCATAGGCCAAGATTCCATCTTCGCTTGCAACAGCACTTGTTGGCGCGATCTCCTCGGGCCGGAAACGGGCGAAGGATGGCCGGGATACGATCTCGCGCACCTGTTTCATGCCTGCAATGGCAATATGCCGGTCTTCCTCGGTTGCCATAAAGTTGTTGAGGACCGCCGGATGTTCGGATGGATCGGCACTGGTTATCCGAAGCCAGCCCCGGCTTGTCGGCCGGCAGATGCATATTGAAGTACCAATTCCCGGAAAGGTGTGCGTTGGGCCGCCGACACGCTCATAGCTGGCAATTGAAATCTGGAACTGCATGTCCGGCGCTACGACCGACGGATCGGATTTCGCGAACCCTGTCAGCAGCGAGGCCGGGGCCGCCATCGGTCCGCCGAACCCCAGAACATAGCGCGCACCCAGTACCGCCTTGTGAAGCGGCGTGCGCAGCCAGTTGTTCAGCGTTGCTGTATTGGTGACGCGATGAAGAACCCGGATCATCCAGTGATCGTGCAGATTCTCACCCACGCCGGGCAGATCATGCACGATATCAACTCCCAGATCGTTCAGAAGCGGCGCCGGGCCCACGCCTGAAACCTGCAGCAGTTGGGGGGAGCCGAATGCACCGCCTGCCAGTACGATCTCGTTTGCTGCCTTTGCCCGCATCACACTTGCGCCCAGCCGGTAGGTCACCGCAATCGCGAGCGTTCCGGTGAACTCGATCCGCCTCACATCGGCGCCGGTGACTATCTTGAGGTTGGAGCGCTTTCTGGCGGGATCAAGGAATGCGCGGCCGGTCGACCAGCGCTTTCCGTTGCGGATCGTAGTTTCAAACAGTGAAAATCCCGCATTTCCGCCGCCGCCATTGTAATCTTCAAGCCTTGGCAAGCCTGCCTCTGCGGCTGAATCCATATAGGCTTCCAGTATTGGCCACCGGTACTGCGGAGTACCAACACTGAGTTCACCGCCGCTGCCATGTGTATCGTTCGGACCCCGGTCGTAATCCTCCGACCGCTTGAAATAGGGCAGGACGTCGTCCCAGCCCCAACCGGGATTGCCGAACTGGCGCCAGCGATCATAGTCAGACGCGTGGCCGCGCACATAGACCATTCCATTGATGGCGGACGAACCTCCAAGCCCCCTGCCCCGAGGCATGGAGAGAACCCTTCCGTCCAGTCCGGGCTCAGGCTGGCTCCGGTAACACCAGTCAAAACGCGGATTTCCGTGCAGGAAAGGTATTCCCAATGGTACGTCCACCCAAAAGTTCTTGTTGCGTCCGCCAGCCTCCAGCAGCAACACACGGTTGCGCGGGTCGGCGGACAACCGGTTGGCAAGGACACAGCCCGCCGAACCCGCCCCGACGATCACGAAATCAAACTCTTCCTCGACGGGATTAATCACGCTCATTCTGCAGTTCGCCGCAATCGTTCAGTTCGCGAGACTGCTGTCGGCCGTCCGGCAGGAAAATCAACGCATTGCGGGATTCCCGGTGACAAGCTGATATCCTCCCTAGAACTACCGCATAAGGCGGTCTCACATACATTGCCGTTTAACTTGACATCGGCCTACCACCCCAACATAGTTCCGTCTAGCGGAATGATCTCCGCTATACGGAAGAATTTGATTGGGTTCCGGCTACTTGGGGAAGAGGCTCCGTGGCGCGCAGGCATTGCGCGACGGCAATTGGCAGATCATGAGTAAAAGCGCCGAAATTCGAGCGGGAAGGACCGGGCACCCGGCGCGGCAGGCTGCAACGGCGCCTGGAACGGCTGCGCCATGACGCGCCGCCTCACAGAGCTGTTCTGGCGCCATCCAATCATCGTGTTGCTGCTGGTCTTGCTGTGCTCTGCCGCGATCATCACGCCGGCGATCCTTAGCGTCGGCAACATTCTGCTGATGCTGCGCCAATACTCGGCGCTGGGCATCATGGCTATCGGCGTAACCTTCGTCGTCCTGTGCGGGCGGCTCGACGTCTCCATCGGATCGCTGACCTCGCTCGTCGTCGTCGTCGCCATCGCACTGCATGACGCCTTCGGACCGGCGATTTCGATCATCGCAGCCTTCGCGGCGGCTGCTGTGGTGGGCCTCATAAATGGGGTCCTGATCGCCTATCTGCGGCTCAGTTCACTGGTGACGACACTAGGAATGTTCGCCGCCGTCCAAGGCGTTGCCCATGTGCTGGCGGTAGACTCCAAGAAGCTTGTCGAGAACCCGGACCAGTCATGGTTTGCCTTTATCGGGCGGGGGTTCGTGTTCGGCATTCCCGTGCCGGTCCTGCTTTTTGCGGCCATCGCGGTCGGCTCCGCGCTGATCATGACGCGAACCAATTTTGGGCGCGCAATCCGCGCAGTGGGTGGCAATGAGAAGGCGGCGATTTATTCCTCGATCAATGCGAAGGCGATTGTCTTCTGGAGCTTCATGATCTCCGCGCTTTGCACCTGTGTGGGTGGATTAATCATGGCATCCCGCGTCATGCAGGCGCAAAGCGATACCGGGGTGGGCCTCGAAATCTTGGCGCTGTCAGCGGTATTCCTCGGCGGCACCAGCCTGGGCGGCGGCGTTGGCGGCATGGGGCGCACCGTAATCGGCGTAATCGTGCTCGCAGCCGTATCCAATACGCTGGTGTTGACCGGCGCACCAGCTGAGGCGCAATGGCTGGTAAGCGGTAGCATCATCATTTTGGCAGTATGGCTCGACAGCGTTTCACGGCGGCGGAGGCTGCTGGCATGAGCCTGCGCAGGGACACAGTCGACACACCCCGGGTCGAGGGTGGCAGAGCAAGCCCGCTTTATGGCCTGATTGGCGGTGTGTGGTCCGCCACAGGCAAATCGCCGGCCTGGCCGCTATTGGTAATCCTGTGCGTTTTCTTCGCGTTCCAGAGCCCGATTTTTCTCAGCCTGTTCAATATCAATATCATCCTCAGCCAGGCCGCCCTGACGGGTGTGTTGGCGATCGGACTGACGCCGCTTGTGATATCAGGCAATGTGGATTTCTCGGTAGGCGCGATCGCGGCACTCGGCACCTGCGTGGCCGTTGTCATCAATAACCAGTTGGGCTTCTTTCCGGCGATCGCGCTCACACTCATGGTTTGCGCGCTGTTCGGCCTGCTTAACGGCCTGATCGTGGAACGGCTTGGCCTGAGCTCGATCATCGTGACCATCGCGTCGGGTACCGCGCTCAAGGGGCTGACCTTTATCATCTTCGGGTCCGGCACCATCATGGCGACTGGCAGCCTGTTCCTCGATATCGGCTACTACAAGGTCGCGGGCATCAGCGTCAGTGTCATCCTCTTCCTGCTGCTCGCGATTGTGTTGGCACTGATGCTGCGCCTGACCGTTCACGGGGCTCACACATTCGCTATCGGTGGAAACCGGCAGGCCGCACTGGATGCAGGCGTCAACGTGGAAATGCACGTACTGGCCAACTTCGCCATTTCGGGGCTGATGGCCGGTGTCTGCGGCATCATACTCGTCACCGGGCTAGGAGCGGGAGCGCCCTCTCTTGCACCCAGTTACGAGCTCTGGGCCATCATCGCCGTCGTGTTGGGCGGAACCCGGCTTGCAGGCGGCGGCGGCACCATCGCGGGGACCGTTGCGGCGGCGCTTTCACTAACCGTTTTGCGCAACGGAATGAACCTCATGCAGATCGATGCGCGGTGGTTCCTTATCGTGTTGGGCTCATCCCTGATCGTGGCACTCATCCTAGACAGGATGAGGTCCGGCGAACCGGAGACGGCTGAATAGGCCGCTCCACCAACCATGTTTCGCGCCGGATGGCCGGTAGCCGGTGCGAAACCCAGATTTATCCGGTCAATGGGAGGAATCTTAGATGAAGTACCTCGTGAAACTGGCCCTGGCGACGATGCTTGCAGGCCTTATGGCAACCGCGCCGGGAATGGCGCAGGATTGGCTGGAGGGCACGCCCGAAAAGCCGATCGATGAACTGAAAATCGGCTTCTCGTTCCGCGGGGGCGCGGGCGGGAACCAGTATGTCATCCAGTATCTGGAAAAGGCCCGTGCAATGGCCGAGGAGCTTGGAATTGAGCTCGTGGTGGTCGATGCCGAGGACGATCCGGCCCGCCAAACCCAACAGATGCCAGAATTGATCGCGCAGCAACCCGACGCCATTGTGGTCTGGGCGCTCAACGCGGCCGGCATAGTTCCTGCCATCCGGCAGGCGCATGGCGCGGGCATTCCGGTGGTGACAGTCGTCGCTGATGTTGATGAAAGCGGCAAGGAGTTCGTAACCGCCCACGCCGGTCCCAACGATACGTTGCAAGGCACCCAGGCCGCCGAAGCACTGGTTGAGGCAATGGGCGGCAAGGGGAATGTGGTTGCCTTACGCGGACCGACGGGATTTGCGCCGGCGGACCAACGCCATCAGGCGTTCCTCGATGTCGCGGCCAAACACCCCGACATCAAGCTGCTGGACGCCCAGGACGCCAACTGGTCGGTCGGCAAGGGTCAGTCACTCATGGAGAACTTCATCACTCGTTTCGGACGTGACATCGACGGCGTGATCTCCTCTGACGGCTATACCGGCACTGGCGCGTATCTCGCCAGCGAGGCGGCGGCAAAGGCCGGACAGATCGATGAAGGCCACATCAAGTTTGCCGACCCGAACACGGTCGCCACGGCTTATGACCTGATCAAGGACGGCAAGTATTCGGCCGGCGTGCTGCAACTGCCGCAGGACGACGCCGAGTTTTCGTTCAAGATCGCCGTGCGCGTTGCTGCGGGCATTGAGGTGCCGCGCTACAATTATCTGCCGACACCGGTTGTCACGCCGGAAAATGCAGCAGAACATCCGCGGCCGGGACTGTAGTAACCGGCAGGCAGATGAATGTGATGAAAACAATAGGGGGCGCCGCGGCGCAGACCGAGCCGCCCCCCGTTTTGAGCGTGCGGGGAGTGACGAAGACATTCCCCGGTGTCAGGGCGCTCAATAATGTCGATTTTGATGTGCGGCCCGGCGAGGTGCATGCACTGTGCGGCGAGAACGGCGCGGGCAAATCCACGCTCATGCGCATCCTTGCGGGCAACTACCAGGCCGAGGACGGCGAGATCCTGCTGCGCGATACCCCGGCGCGCTACCGCAATCCGCGCGAGGCACGCGAAGAAGGTATCCTGCTCATCCATCAGGAAATCTCGCTGGTGCCCGAGATGTCGGTTGCCGACAATATATTCCTAGGCAATTTCCCGGCTTCGCCCGGCGGTCTGGTCAACAAACGCGACATGTATGCCCGGGTGCGCCAGATACTCGACAACGCCGGCGGAGAATTTCGCAAGATCGACCCCCGCGCCAAGGTCGGGCAGCTTTCATTCGCCTATCAACAGATGGTCGAGATCGCCCGGGCCTCTGCCTTCAACAGTTCGGTTGTCATTTTCGACGAGCCGACCGCCTCGCTGACGCTTTCGGAAGCCCAATCACTGTTCGGCACTATCCGCGAGTTGAAGGCGAAGGGCGTCGCGGTGGTCTATATCTCGCACAAAATGTCGGAAGTCTTCGATCTCGCCGACCGGATCACGGTTTTGCGCGACGGAGAGATACGAGGCACGCTCAATTCACGCGATACCAGCGAGCAGGAAGTCACCCGGCTGATGATCGGCCGTGATCTCGAGGCGCCGCAAAGCCGCAAACGGTTCGAGGCGGGAAGCGAACTCCTGCGTGTCGAGGACATGCACGTCCCGGGGTTTGTTCACGGTGTTGATCTCAAGGTCGACCAAGGAGAGGTCCTGGGGCTCTACGGCCTTGTCGGCGCAGGACGCACCGAACTGATGGAGGCCGTGTTCGGCGTCAGGAAAAAATCTACCGGGCAGGTTTTCTGGAAAGGCAAACCGGTCAACATCCGCTCGGCGCGCGATGCGACCGAACTGGGCATCGGCATGGTGTCGGAGGACCGCAAGGGCAAGGGCCTGATCCTCACACTCAGCGCCATCGAGAACCTCACCATGGCACTGATGCGCCGCGCCGGTCTGTTTCGCCTGCAGGACAGAAGAAGCGAGATCACGGTGTATGAGGACTTCAAACAGCGCCTCGATATTCGCGCCGCGAGCGCCGATACGCCCGTGAACACGCTCAGCGGTGGCAACCAGCAAAAAATCGCATTGGCAAAGTGGCTGGCGATGAACCCGGCGCTATTGGTGCTTGATGAACCAACGCGCGGCATCGACGTTGGCGCCAAGGCTGAAATTCATGCGCTGATTACCCGGCTGGCCGAGTCGGGCGTCTCCATCATACTGGTATCGTCCGAGCTTCCCGAAATATTGTCGCTGACGACCCGCATCCTGACCTTCAGCGAAGGGCGGGTAACCGGAGAGTTCGACGGCCCGACAGCGTCGGAGGAAATACTGCTTTCAGCGGTAATGAACCTGTCCGGGCAATAGGAGCGGTCGCGCAGGTTTGGTGGAGGAAAACATGCAAAAGCACAGCGCTCAGCACGAGGGCACAGTTCTGGAGGCCTACGAGGCGGCCGCACAAAAAGCGATAGACAACGGCAAGATTCCCGGTGCCGTGGCTACGGTCGGCTCCGCCGACGCCTTGTTGCACGCCTCGGCATTCGGACCGAGCAACCGGGCGGACGGCAGACCGCATACGCTTGATGACGTATTCATGATCGCATCGATGACGAAAGCGGTGACCAGCGTTGCGGCGGCGCAGCTGCTAGAACAAGGACACTTCTCACTCGATCAGCCCGCCGAGGAAATCCTGCCACAGATCGCCGACCACAAGGTGCTCACCGGGTTCGACGAGAATGACCGCCCTATTCTGCGCGACCCGAAAACCAAGGTCACCATGCGGCATCTCTTCACCCACACATCGGGGCATTCGTCAGATGTATGGAACGACAACACGCTGCATTATGCGCAGGTGATGGAACTGCCCGGCATTCCCGAGTGCAAGCATGAATCCTTTCATTTGCCACTGGTGTTTGATCCGGGAACCGGCTGGGAATACAGCATCGCAACCGACTTTCTTGGAATGGCGATCGAACGCGTTTCGGGGATGCGGCTGGAAGAGTATTTCCGCAAGCACATTTTCGATCCGATTGGCATGGACTGGACCAGTTTCATCATTTCGCCGCGCCAGCGCGCTGAACTGGTTCCGGTGCGCGCCAAGAAGGGACCGGATGCATTCGAACTGATGGACTTCGAGATTTCCCAGACCCCTGAGCAATACATGGGCGGCGCGGGACTGTATGGCACTGCGGGCGACTACCAGAAATTTCTGCAGATGTTTCTCAATGACGGTGAGGGAGCAAACGGTCGGGTCCTCAGACCGGAGACCGTCGATCTGATGTTCGGCAACCACATCGGCGATATCGAGCTTCCGGTAATGAAAACTTCCCTGCCCGATCTGAGCGCCGACGTGAACCTCATTCCCGAGATGCCGCGAAAGTGGAGCCTGTGCGCGCTTACGAACCTGGCCGACATACCCGGCAGGCGCCGTGCGGGAAGCCAGTTCTGGGCCGGCCTTGCCTGCAGCTATTACTGGATCGACCGCAAGAGCGGATTGGCCGGGCAGGTGTTCATGTCCTACTTCCCGTTCGCCGATCCCGACGGACTTGAAGTTTTCGACGCGCTGGAGGCCGACGCTTACCGGCACTTTTCCTGAGCCCACGAATCTCCGATGCGCGGGCGGCGCCTATCCTCTGCAGGGTAAATGCTCAGTGTGGCCCTAGAGGTCTATGATCTGGATAGAAAGTCGCCGACCACCACAACCACGATTTGACGGATGGTGTCGCGGAGGCCGAGTGCCGTATTCTACGTTCAATCATTCGACCTCGTTATTTGCAGCGATAGCAAGGATACTTTCGACAGTTTGCTGGCGGATTCTTTCCTGAGCGGACTCCTCGAACAGGGCGTTCCCGAAGATCGTGGAAAACGATGGACGGTTTGACACGTTGAAGAAGCTCGCCGCACTGATCTGCCAGTGCAGGGCCACCGGATCCAGTTCCTGTCTGAATGTACCCTCTTCCTGTCCGCGACGGCATATGCTGGCCAGGCGCCCGATGGCTGCAGTGTTCATTTCCCGGATGATACGGGATGCGCCGAGGTTCTCGGCGTTGTGAATATTCTCGATCATCACCATGCGGATGAAGTCGGGGTTGTTACGGTGATGGTCGAAGGTGAAGGAGACCAAGGTGGCGAGCGCCTGTTTCGGCGGCAGGTGTTCCAGATCCAGTGAGGCCTCGCCTTCGCGAACCTTGAGGTAGGCAGCCTCAAGCGCGCGGGTGTAAAGCCCCAACTTGTCACCGAAATAATAGTAGATCATCCGCTTGGACGTGCGGGTGCGTGAAGCAATCGTGTCAACACGGGTTCCCGACAGGCCGTTTGCCGCGAACTCCGAGACAGCAACCGACAATATGTCCTGCTTCACCGCTTCGGGATTTTGCGTCCAGCCGCGGCGCCCCGCATCCGTCGTGATCGTCATGGTGCTCCTCTATAGCACTGATAGCAGATTCGAAATGTTCCGCGCAGTACATTTTGCTTGACGAATTGTACCAACTAGAACATTTTGGCCGCCGAACGTGTGGACGGGAGGCCACGGAGGCATGCGTCTGGATCAGGTCGACCACAGGGAGAATGCTGAATTCTGCGGCCTGCGCATGGGTCTGGTCGGACGCGGGATCGGGCTGTCCAGGACGCCGGCAATGCACGAGGCCGAGGCCGCGGCCCAAGGCTACGACTGCACCTATGAACTTCTGGACAAGGATGCCGGGATTGATGCCGAACTGACCGAAATACTGGATCTATGCGAGCGGGCCGGGTTTGTCGGATTGAACGTGACCTTCCCCTTCAAACAGGCGGTCATTCCCTACCTGCACCAGATGTCGGATGCCGCCCGGCGCATTGGCGCCGTCAACACGATCGTTTTCCGCGATGGCAGCCGCTTCGGCCACAACACCGATTTCTGGGGCTTTTCGCAGAGCCTGCGTCGCGGATTGCCCGATGTTTCGATGAACACCGTACTCCTGATCGGTGCGGGCGGTGCCGGTGCGGCGATCGCCCATGCACTGATCGACCTTGAGGTTGGAGAGCTGCTGATTGCCGACACGCGCGATGGCGCGGCGGAAGCCCTTGCACAGGCCGCAGGGCCACGCGCCAGCGCCGTTGGTTACCTCGCTGCCGCCGCTGCTGCAGCGGACGGGATCATCAATGCCACGCCGGCCGGCATGGCAAGCTCCCCGGGAATACCGATCGAGCCGTCGCTGATCGAAGCGCGGCATTGGGTGGCGGATATCGTCTATTTTCCGCTCGAAACCGAACTGCTGAGGCTGGCGCACGAACGCGGCTGCCGCACGCTTGGCGGCGAGGGCATGGCGGTATTTCAGGCCGTGCGCGCGTTTGAACTCTTTACCGGCAGGCCTGCCGATGCAAACCGGATGCGCGAGACCTTCCACCGTTTCGGGGGAGGTTAGCGCGCATGAAGACGGGCATCGCAACCGTTTCCATCTCCGGCAACCTCGAAGAAAAGATCGAGGCGATCTCGGCTGCCGGCTTTTCGGGGATCGAGATATTCGAGCAGGATTTCATCGCAGATATCCGCAGCCCGAGGGCCGTCGGCCAGCGCATACGCGATGCCGGGCTGGAAGTAATGCTGTTCCAGCCGTTCCGTGATTTTGAAGGCCTTCCCGGCTCGCTTCGAACCAAGGTGTTCGATCGCGCAGAGCGTAAGTTCGACGTGATGGGGGAACTGGGCTGCGACCTTGTGCTGGTCTGCTCATCCGTTCACCCCGAGGCGCTTGGCGGGATCGACCGTGCCGCGGCGGATTTTGCCGAGCTTGGTGAACGTGCCGCGGCAAGAGGATTGCGGGTCGGCTACGAGGCGCTCGCCTGGGGGCGTCACGTCAACGATCACCGCGACGCGTGGGAAATCGTGCGCCGCGCCGATCACGATGCGGTGGGGCTCATTCTCGACAGTTTCCACACGCTTGGCCGCGGCATCGACCCGGGTTCGATCCGCCGCATACCCGGCGACCGCATCTTCTTTGTCCAGCTTGCTGACGCTCCGGCGATCAGCATGGACCCGCTGTACTGGTCGCGCCATTTCCGCAACATGCCCGGTGAGGGAGACCTGCCGGTTACAGACTTCATGCGGGCGGTCGCGGCAACGGGCTACAGTGGGCCCATCAGTCTGGAAATCTTCAACGACCAGTTCCGTGGCGGCAGCGCGCGCACCATCGCGCAGGACGGATACCGTTCTCTTGTTGGATTAATGGACGAGGTGCAGCGCACCGAGCCCGAGATCGCGGTCGATATGCCGACGCTGCCGCCACCAGTGCCCGTGCGTGATACGGCCTTTATTGAGTTCGCCGCACAGGGCGAAGCGCTCTCCCTGCTCGAAACACTGCTGGAAAGCCTCGGCTTCCGGCGGGCGGGACGGCACGTTTCCAAGCGAGTATCGCTTTGGCGGCAAGGCGAAATCCGCATCGTTCTCAACGCCGAGACCACGGGCCATGCCGGCAAGATATGGGAGGCCCGCGGCGCGGCGGTCTGCGATATCGGCCTTTCGGTCGCCTCGGCCTCCGACACGGTATCGCGCGCCATGGCGCTCGGTGCAAAACCGTTCTCCCAGCCGCTCGGACCAGGCGAACTGCCGATCCCGGCAATCCGGGGAATAGGCGGCAGCATCATGCACTTCATCGACGATGGCATGCTATCGCAGGTTTGGGACGTCGAGTTTCTTGCGGAAGACGGCGCGGTGCAGGATGCCGGGCTTACCCGGATCGACCATATCGCGCAGACCATGACCTACGACCAGATGCTGTCCTGGTCGCTTTTCTACACCACGCTTTTCGACATGAAGAAGGCGCCCATGGTCGACGTGGTCGATCCTGACGGACTGGTGCGCAGCTTGGCAATCGCCACGCCTACCGGCAATCTTCGCATCACGCTCAACGGGGCGGAGACACGCCGAACGCTCGCCGGGTCGTTTCTGGCTGAAGGTGCCGGGGGTACCGTTCAGCATATCGCACTGGCGACGGACGACATCTTCGCCACGGCGAAGGCGTTGCGCGAAAGAGGCTTCGCCGCACTGCAACTGTCTCCCAACTACTTCGACGACCTTGCCGCGCGTTTTGAACTCAGCCCGCCGATGCTGGAGCGCTTGAGGTCTCACAACATTCTCTACGACACGGACGGGACGGGAGAGTTTTTCCAGCTCTACTCGCAACCGCTGGCCGGGCAAATGTTCATGGAAATCGTCGAAAGGACGGGCGGCTATGACGGCTACGGCGCCGCCAACGCGCCGTTCCGCATTGCTGCCCAGAAACGAATGCAGGCCTCGAAGGGAATGGCCACCATCAAAAATGTATGATATTTTCAATTTTATCATACATAATTGCTTCAACCCCACCGAAAACCGGTGACAACGTCATAGGGAGGAACCAATGACACACATGACCCGCCGCATCGCTATTGCGGCAGCACTCGCCGTGACAACAGCTGTCGCATTGCCGGACGCAGTCTCCGCGCAGGACAAGCCAACCTTGCGGTTGAGCTCGGTTGTGTCGGAAAACGATATTCGCGCCGAAGCCTTTGCCGAAATCGCCGCGGCAGTTTCGGATAC
>Ga0310345_10003492_pt1 | contig 14921 bp, 8 predicted proteins | sample HC15DNA20500_MG_FD_204667 | JGI IMG/M metagenome (GOLD analysis project Ga0310345, IMG submission 204667) | Marine microbial communities from station ALOHA, North Pacific Subtropical Gyre - HC15-DNA-20-500_MG | ecosystem: Environmental > Aquatic > Marine > Oceanic | place: Pacific Ocean: North... | reverse complement strand
GACCTGCCGAGCATCCTCGGTGCAACCATTGCCGCTATCCGACGTGCCGCAAGAGGAGAGATGGGCCAAAGGGCACCGACACCCACTCCGGTTACAGCCGGTCGCACCGGCGCGTCCATGGTTCAGGAACGCGATCCCACCATTCGCATAGCCTCCATTCCCAAGGTTGGCCCGGCCAACCGCAACCTCCAACAGCAAACGGTTGCAAAATTGATTCCCCAAATGGGTAAACCCAATATCGCCGCACATCGCATGATCCGCCGTGATGGGTTTGATCTAGAGCCAGTTGTCCAGCCGTCAGTTCTGAGAACTATTCCCGACAACAGGGACATGGAGGGAGCCACTTACCTTCTGACTATTCCGGATGGCGGAATGGGGGGAGAAGAACTTGGTCTCCTGTCGAACACCGGCGTGACCAACCTGACATACGTCAGAGAAGATGGCACAAGCGTGTCGTTGGCGAAGGTGCGAGAACTCACCGTCGGTGAGCGTAGGAAACTCGGCCGCACGGTCAACGCCGCTATGAAGAAGGACGACAGCGACGATCCTCTGGCTCGTCTTAACTTCGTTTCCGAGGAAACCGGGGACGGCATTCAAGTCGCGGAGAGGGCCGCTTCCACCAGCACACGGAAACCACCTGCCCCAGCGAAAAAGGCTCCAGAAGGACCGGAAACCAGCAAGATCACAAGTGTCGATGCAGCGCTAGCCCATCTTTCCGAAGGTGGCAATTTGTCAGATATCGCACCATCCACACTACAAAAAGCGATACAGGAAAGAAATGCTTTAGAGGCTACGAATAGGCTGGTTACGACTCCACAAAAACAACAGTATCTAGTACGAGATGCGAAGTATAATAATGAACACCTGCACGCAACTTTCGCTGCTGACGTACAACGACATCTTGGTCTCACTGCTCCCGACGTTGCTTTCGTCGGGGAAGGAGATCGACGGCGCTACCTAGTCCAGGACGCCGCCTCAACGGTACAGGGAGGGTCGATTGATCGAAAAAAGTCGATCGCCCAAGCGTCCCCTCGAGAAATGACAGCCATGCTGATAGCCGACGTGCTCACCGGCATAGATAACAGACTGCCAACCTCGGTAGCAACGGTTACGGCAGATGATAAATCTCGCTTGATGGCAATCGACAACCCCTCCGCCCTCATCCCTCTGGATGAACGTGAAATCGCAGAGGCAACGAAACGACGCATCGCGGAAATGCGCTCCATCCAAAAGCAGGGCATTTATGGCAAATACTTTGCCACCCTTCAACAGGAACAAAGACAGATCATCCAACAGCAATTTACTAAACTAATCGAACGCGCTGAGGCATTTAAAATTAATCAGTTCCGCGAGAGCCTGATGCGAAATGGCGAATTGTCTGACGCAGAAATAGCGCACCTTGACATCATCGAGTCTATTTACGAAACTCGAATCAGACTACTGAGGGGCAGCCTTGAAAATATTCTTAACCTCATAGGGGCAGACGAACAGTGAAGCATTACGCAATTGTCACTGATGTGATCCGGGATGAGCCATTCGGGGTTGTCGTAAAAGAGGGAACACATAACATCTGTCATGGTTTCCATGAGGCCGGATATGAATGGGCAGACCTGTACAACACGGGAGCAGTCAAGGCTCTCCATGATGGGTTGCCCCCGGGAGTTGAACTCGGAGACTTTGGACCACTTCCACTCGACACGGAAGACCTACTGAACAAATCACCTCAGGACATCCCTGTCCCGAAGACGTTTCACCTCGTTGAATCCGAATGGCTAGAAAACGATTCACTTGGGCCCGCCATCAAAGATGTTGGTTTGCGCGAGATGCCACAGGAGTCCCGCCAATTGGCGATCGACTACAAGGCACACGCTTTCCTCGTTGAGTCAAGTCGTTCAAGCACCCTTCTCGCTGTCCGTTTAGGCGGCGGCGGGTTTACTCCCGACGGCACTGGATTCCGTAGCAAGACGGCTGCCAGGCACGAGTTCTCCCATTTGGCCCTCGGGAATTCGCATACTCGGCGAATAGCAAAAGACGTTTTGAACGGCAAGATGTTGATCTTGTCGCAGCCTTACCGTTTCACAGATGTTCCCGAGACGGATATTGTCACCAAGGCCCTTGGGGCGAAACTGGGCGGCAACCTCGCTCGCGGTGGCAGGCGGGCTAGGCGGGCGGCCCAAATATTCGATCCGAACGCCATTGACGCCGACATGGATCTAATGGTTCAGGAGGGGACCCCCTGGGAGCGACCGCTGATGCGGAAGCCCAACCTTCCCGGCCTCCCCGGTACCGCTAGGAGCAGGGCCGCAGATCGCACCCCGGAGGCTCGTACTACTGCTGCCAGGGCGGTGCGTGACCGTCGCGGACTGAGGTCGACCCGTGACCTCAGGGGTGATATGCCCGACGAGGGGATAGACCTCTCCCCTGCACAAGAACGGCTCATTGGTCGCCTGCGCGATGACACCCTCGACACCACTCTGGGGGACCTTTACAGCGACCCCACTACCCCCACTAGCGTTACCAACGCAATCGAGAACTTTACGGGCTTAGACAAAGACGACACTGATCCGATTTGGAACCAGAAACTCAGTGATATTTCCGATACTACTTCCGCAAACATCTTGGACCTCATGGAAGCAGATGTTCACGGTGATCCGGAAAAGTACTTTGGCCAAAGGCACACACGCGGGCTCGCTTCGGTAACCGACATATCCAATAGCCATATGAAAGAGGGTGAAACATCGAAATTCCCCGGCCCGGGGATGATTGGCCCAGAAATGCACAGGCGTCTGGGGATACTCCGGGATAACGGATTCCATATTTACAAAGGCGACGGCAACAACTACAAGATAGTTCCGCCTGATCGCGTCAGGAACGCGCATCGACTCCAGGCCCTTCGTGGCCGGGAGGGTTCCAACCCGAAGGCATTCGACGCTGCGATTGAAGAAATAGCCGCCGAACTCGGTGTTCGACCGGAGCAACTGGATGTCGGAAACGACGCCCACTGGAAGATCATTGGCGACAAGAAAAGAGGGTATGCGGACTTGGACTTCTTGGGCATGCGGCAAGGACGCACCGACGCCCGTTCCATGATGTCATTCCATGCCGACTCTACGGAATCGGTACTGATAAATGCCCAGAAGAATTGGTTACGCCTCATCGTCGGCAACGATCCAGACGACAATGATGTAAGGCTGGGCGACGATCTGATTCTGGGCAACCTTGAAGACATCGCAAGGACGGGAGAAGGTCCGCTCGGCTACATCCCGCAGGAAAGCATGCGTCGGGCTCCGAGGGGTGTAGGCGGCAAGGAAAAACTCTGGTCACCGGTGGAACGCCCAATCGGAGGTAGTGAGACGCAGAGGCGAGACTTTAACGAAGCCGCGCGCAACATAGCCATCGCTGGCGCCCGGAGAGACCTTGATGCGGCGGAGGTGATGTGGCGGGAAGCCCGGGATGAGGACAGGAAGGGCCGCACCCCTCGGACGGCGGCGCTTCGGGCCGAAGCAAGCCGGTTGCTCCAAGAGGAGCAAGATAAACTTACCGACCTCGAATCACGATGGACCGACCCGACGGGTGGCGGCCGTGGACCCAAATCCCGAGGCCCAGACCCGGAAGATTTTGATGCCTTCTGGAATCAGGCCAGAGAAGAATCCGACAATCATGTCGCGGGTCTACTGGATTCAGTCTCCGAAGAGTTAGGGCAAGCAGAACCTGACTTTGAAAAGATCAAAGCCTCCCACGTCGAGGTGCTTGACGCCATCGACATTGCTCGCAAGAAGGGTTTGCGATCCGTACTCCGGGATGGCGATGACGACTACACCCCAGATCCTGACCGCTGGCATGACGACCCGTTCGAACGCGACCGAGCCATCAACAGCAGTATCTTTGGCGACCGGATGGACGGCATGTCCATCGATAACGCTGCAGAGAAGTACGGGGTTAACCGACATGAGGTTCGTTCTCGTGAGATCGAACACCTGGAAGAACTCGCAGGACAGGAGCGGTATAACGCTCAGCCGAACCTAAACCAGCGGATCTTCGACGACCGTATGAGTGGCATGTCCCTTGAGGATGCTGCCAAGAAGTACGACGTAGACCGGATTGAAATTCGAGCGCGTGAAGTAACCCATTCGAATGCGCTTGGGGGGCAGGAACGGTACAACGTACAGCCGAACCTGAACCAACGTATTTACCGGGATCGCATGCAGGGCTTGAGTCTTGACGAGGTCGGCCGCCGGTATGCAATGGACCGGGATGAGGTTCGGTCGCGTGAAATAACTCATATGGGGTCCGACGGACGCGGCCTGCGCTCAGAAGGTTCAAAGCCTGAAGTTGATGCCGCTAAGCCTGAAGTCGATGCCGCCAAGACTGCTGAACTCAACCGCAGAATCGACACATTACGCAAAAGCAAACTGCAGCCCTGGGTTGACCGTGTTGAGGAAGCCAAAGAAAGAGGCGACGACAAAGCCACCCACTCACTCACAAAGGAACTAAGGGGCTTCCAGGAAGAAGAAGCAGAACTTCGCGAACAACTCGGCGAAGCGATGGGCAAGGGTCGGGTCGCCATCGGCCTCCGATCACAGAGGGCCACAGAAGACTGGGACGCCGACTGGGCCACAGCCCGCGAAGAGTCCATAACCGAGATGACGGAACTTGGCGAACAACTTGCAGGAGAACTGAAAAAGAGCAAGACGGACAGGAAGAAAATCAACGACCTTACCGACAAGATCTCCGGTTCTATCGAAAAGGCCCGGGAGCGCGGTTTGGCGTCCAAGGGACCCGGAAAGCCCTGGCAGCGTCCGGAGCCTGACTCCACAAACTCGTTCGGCACAGATGGACCCCCGAAGGATTGGGCTCGAGCCAAGCGTGCCATGGACTTGCACAGCAACTGGGAGATGTATCCCCCGTCCGACGGGCCCGGCTATAGCCCCAAGTCAAGGCACTGGGGGGATGACGACGTAGAGATATTGGGACGCTTGCGTACTGGGAATATGGACGCTGAGATCATTCGCGGAGAAAACACTGGAGAAGACGGCTTCGTCATCGTCGGGATGTTCCGCGATCCCGATAGCGCCGTCAACGCCGCCGAGTACTTTGACAGCGGCGTTTCCTCCTTCAGGACTACCACAGAGGCTCAGAAGTGGCTGGACGATTTCGATAAGCGACTCGCAAACGACCTGGATCCGTGGGGAGATGATGAAATCCCCGCCCCGGACGCGGTCGGAAAAGCCCGCGGCTTGCGCTCCCAACGTCTACGTCAAGGGGACAAGGTCACCGTTAACCACAGGGGTGAGGATGTTGAGGGAACTGTTGTTCGATTCGGGCGCGGCGGAGCAAGCGGCGTAGGTACCGATTCTTATGTCGTAAGTATTCCCGGAGAACAAAGGTCAATATGGAAACGCCCAGACGAGATTCTGGAGGGCCCGGACTCTGAGCGCGGCCTGCGCTCCCGGGGGAATGATCCCTCCTACGAAGGTCCCTCGCCAGCAGAAGAACGTGGCTTCGATGCCCTAATGGACCGTGTTGACAAGACGCCCATTGGCGAGTTGTACGACATGGATGAACTCAGCAGTCGATCAAACAGGTTGCTGGATGACCTGATCACGGAACACGGTTGGGATGTTGAAGAGGACGGTGCTGATGTCGGCAAGACACTTGCAGAATTGCTCCCTGGTCGTGGGAAAATCGGTGATTCCCGCTCCAAGTTCCTTGCTGAAGTAGAGAGCGATTTTTGGGACGACCCGTCAAAGTTTGTGGATCTTGGACCTGGACCTCCTGATCCGTATGACGTAATGGTAGAGGACCGGATGGGCGGCCTGCGTTCCCGTACTCGTGCTGCCACAACGGAGCGTGCGGCTACTCGCCGAGGGTTGGCTTCCAGGAAGGCGGATGAACGGACCCTAAGCGGCATCTATCGCGGCGATAGTCCACGACAGTCCGGTACAGCCGATGGGAAGATTTGGGACACGCTTTCCGCCGATGGGGGAATGACCCCGGAACGCACTCAGGCGATTGCCGATGCAGCCGCAGCACTGGAACAGGACTTGATGTCCGGAACCGGCACCCCCGGAAAACGGCTCGACCAATCAGTCAGTTTGGCCGGCACGAACGCCGACAAGGCAGGCACCAGTTGGGAATGGGTTATGAGGCCCGCAATTGCCGATTTGATGTTTGGTGACGAGAGTCGGGTGGGCGACGTGCCTCCTGCTAGCGAATGGCGACTCGGCGAACTTACCGGCGACATAGATACAGACATAGCCGGCATCGAAGACATCCTCCAAAACCAGGTTGTTCGAATAGGGGCAGGCTCTGAGAACACCGTGGCCCATAAGAGGAAGTTGTTGGACTCGCTAGCAGTGCTCGCCCATATGCGCAAAAGCGGCAATTATGAAGCGCTTGAGCAACTCCATCCGAAACATCGAGCACGACTCCTTGAAAAGGCGCGAGAAATCGATCAGACCATTCCCGAAAAGGTCAAGGCGGGTGCCGGCAAATCATCGATCTTTGGTGCGGTCGGCGGTTACGACAGCGTGGAAGCATTCAAGAATGAAATGAAGGGACGCACGCGGTCGCGCAAAGGAAGGACACCGGGCGCCAAGCGCGGCACGCGACGAGAACGGATGGGGGAAGAAGCGCAGCGGCTCACGGGGGCCATTAGGGGTGAGGGTGGTCCGGCGGCATGGTTGAAGCGTCGGCGAGAAGCCGAACAACTCCGACGAGCCGCCACGGGAACAGGGGCTCCCCGCAGAGTATGGGAGCCTGCAGAAAAACCAGACTACAAAAAGGGAATCCAGCCACATCAAAGAAAAGAACAAAAGAAGAGCGCCAAGATAAGGCGCAAACTTGGAAGGCAAACTTTCGAGAAGAGGCTTGGCAGAATCCGCGACAAACGCGAAAAAACATTCCTAACGCGCCAAGCCGACACGCCGCTCGAGGGTGCTGCGACCTCAAGAAGGTTCCAGGGCCCGCAGGAAGGGCTGCAGGGTCCTGGCAACACACCAGATCCCGCAGTCGTAGATGTCCTCCATGACTTTGAGGACGTAGAAAACGCTCCGGAAGTTACTCCGGAGTTCATCAGTCGAATGGCCCACCTCGCCCAAATCTGGAGAAGAGAAGAGACGGAAGTATTAGAAAAGAACGCTACGGATACAGCCGGCAGGGAGGCGACCGGAGAGGACAAACTTCGGCAGATGGCGCTCCACAACGCCTGGGTTGAGGGCGGACATGCCCAACTTCCGGAAGTTGCTACTGCTGAAGAAATTCAATCAGAACTCTTCGAACCAGTCTTAGATGGGGCTGGGAATCCAGTATCGGATGATGCCGGTGACGCCGTGTATCAACTGAGAGAGGGAGTCAGGCCTGTTCATCGTGGCATGGGTGACGCTGATGATGGCGCAGAGGGCGAAGCCTTCTACCAGCAATGGATCGGTGAACATCGACGATTCGTTCCAGGGGAGGGCGGCCAAGGCCATAAGGCTGGAGAAAATCACGCCGAACTCGCTGTTGTTCCGACACAGAATGGTGTCCCTATTCCTGGTCAAACCACAGAGGTGGAGAGATTTGGCCTAGCCAGAGGTAAGGACTACGGGAATGGACCCCTTTCGTTCATTACGCCCGAGACCCGAGTTGTTGGTTGGCGCAAACTCCTAGAAATACGCGATGAAGGTACAACCATCACCAAAGCCCTTGAAGGAGACGGGTTGCATGAAGTTGAGACTCCCAACGTGTCCATCAAAGAAGATCGCGCCAATTTCGCTGGCAGAGTGCGGGACGCGTTGGATAAGGCACACAGGGACGGAAAACTCACAACGCCCAAACGTACAAACGACCGCACTCCACACAACCCGGAAAACCCGCCTGCGCAAGCATCGGGAGTAACGGGTTCAGGCTTCGGACTAAACGAAGTAGCGTCCGGCAGCAATCCACTCCGGTCGGATTGGAGAGACACAATGTTCGGATCGATGGTTGATCAGTTCTTGGAGCATGTTGATAGTCCGGATTCTGACATAGACCCAGAACAACTCCATCAGGCTTGGGAACACTTGATGAAAATGATGGAATTGACTAACAGGGGTGGTAGCAACGACACCTACCTTTTCGACCTTCTCCCGATTCTCGGCTTCGACGCAGTGCAAAGGCACGGTGGCGTCGTCAGCGTCTCTAACCGAAGTGCTGTTATTACACTGGACACGTCAGTTCGCCGCAAGGACGCTGTCAGGATAATCGAAAGACTCGCCAAGAGGGGCAAGTTGGATCAGGCTAGCCTCAAAGCGCTTCTCGACGAGAAACTAGCAAGGGCTGAACGATGAAAAGCATTCTAGAAATGACCCCCGAAGAAGACGCAGCAGATGACGCTCGAATGGCAAAAACTGGAAAGATCTACCAAGAACTGGTACTCCTGCTCGACTGGCCGCCCTTCTCTCTTGACGAACGGACATGGAATCGTTACGCCGATGCCGTTAACAACCCCTCAGACCCTGAAGCGGATGATCCGTGGAAGTCCGTTAAATCCAAATTTGCAGATGAAATTGAAGAGGCTCGCATGTATCAAAAGCGATACGGCGATGACGCTGAGGCTGCTACACGGGCTGCTGCCAAAATCCAAGGCGGCTAATCGTCGTGGCAACCAGCACCGACTTGGTGGCGGACAAGGCCACAGCATTACGTCTTGCCCAGCAAATGGGCTGTTCTGGCGCGCACCAGCATCCGGATGGCAAGTGGATGCCCTGTTCCACTATGGCGGAATACGAGAAACTCAAGGCTGATTCTGGAAAGAACACCGTTGCAATAGTCGAGCAGCGACGGCGGTATCGCAGCGCGAAGGGCAAGAACAAGCGCAACGGCTGGGAACACCTGGGGGAACGCGGCCTGACCTCTATCGACACAATCGCTGGCGGTGGACTTACCGGCGGCAGGAGCGGGTCCATTAAGGCTGCTGGGGGATGGGCTCCGGATGACGAAGATCCGGATGTTTTCACCAACGCCCGATCTGCTCGTCGCAGGGCACGACAACTCGGCTGTATCGGCATTGCTCGTCGCACGTCCCGCAACGGCAAGGTCGTTTGGACGCCGTGCAGCAACATGACCGATTATGCAAAGCGTACCGGATCAACGGCATTCGGTCGCCATCACCAGCGTCGCCGAGCACGGCGAACATTGGAACGTGCGGTTGCCCGTGAAGTTCGCCGGCAGTTACGCCGAAAAAAGTCATTGATGGAAACGTTGTACGAGGGCAAGGCTCTGGGCCGAAAACTGCGGACTGCCGCAAGTCGTTTTGACCCCAATGCTGTAGATGCCGATATGGACATGCTCGTACAGGAAGGAACCCCTTGGGAACGGCCTGCCCGCCCCAAGATCCCCGGCAGCCGACGCGCCGAACGCATGGCAGACCGGATCCACCTGCAGAGCAGTCTCGCCAAGCAGCCCAAGCCGAAGGGTCTCGCCTCGCGGGCGACTTCGGCTGAGGAACTTCGAGAAGAAACCCTAAGCAAGGTGAAACGCCGCGACAACTCGGAAAAAACAATCCATTGGGTGTTTGGCACTCCGGGGTCGGGCAAAAGCACGCTAATTAGAACCGGCGACCTCAAAGCCCCACCCGCAGACGAGGCTGCTCATATAGATCCCGACGATTACAAGCGATTTCATCCGAAATGGAATAGCGGAACGGGAGCACACGAAACGCATCCCTGGTCTGTCGGCCAAGCCGAACACACGATGGTGGAAGCCGACAAGGCGGGCATGGATTTGGTTGTTCAGGGTACGGGTAAGAACGGAGCCCTCATTAACCGGTTCGTTCAGGAGAAGGGAGATTACAGAAATGGACGACGAGAGAATGTAACGTCTGTTGCCCATCTCGTATATGCCCCCCAAATGGAGAGCGAACGACGCCTCCATGACCGAGGTCAGCGGCGGGGACACGGTGATCAGAGAGCCAGGCTCACCGGAACCCTTCGCGACAGGGCTGAAATCCAAGAGAAAATGGCTCGCTATATCACGGAGGGGCGTTTTGACGAGACCCATATATACGACAACAGTGGCGTGGAAGGTGCGGCAACTCCGCTAGTCGCTGCTCAAAGGGCTGATGGCACCTATGAAATCCTCGATCAGGAGAAGTTTGAAGATTTCTTCGGCAGTCCAGAGACTGCGGCTCGGGTTGAGGAGTATTGGAAGAGTCTCGGTGATAGCAGAGAGAGTCTCGGCAACACATTCCGTCGCACCAGAGAGAGGGCGGGCCTCAAATCTCGCATAGATGATTCCTTCGAGGACAAATACGGAAAAGAAGCACCGCAAGGTAGGGGCGATTGTTTCCCTGCGGCGCTTCTTGCCGGCAGGGATCTAGAAGCAGGCAGCACAGACAACAACGGCAATCTCGTATCCAACATCAGGGTTGTGAATGGTTCACCCCTCGGCGTTGGGGGGAATGCCAAGGGGCTGCGATTCCCGCACGGCTGGATTGAATATGACGTAAAACTACCCCCGCCTCCGGAACTGCCCGAAGATCTCCTAGACCGTGTGCCCCAAGACATGCGAGAAGAGTTTGCCCGTCTGATTAAAACACAGAATGAATTAGCAGAAGCCGTCCGCACCCAAATGGCAGACCGTGGGAAGGTAACCATGGTCAGAGACTTTTCCAATGTCAAAAAGGACAAAAACGGTTTACCAATCTCATTCCAAAAAATGGACCGCAAAAAACTAACTTCCATGCGACCCGATTACTTAAAAGAAGATTATTACAAGATGGGCAACATTCGCGAAGGTGACATCCTCGGACAATTCACCCTTGACGAATACGAAGCGTTGACCGACCAGTTCGGAATGCAACACTTCTCTCAACAGGAAGCCACAGAACTGCTAACTGAAATCCAAGGTGAGAATAACCTTCGCGGTCTCGCCAGCAAACAGCAATCGGGGGCCGATCACACACCAACTATTTCCATGGTCGCTGAATCGCTGGAGACAGTCGGCATGCCCGCCCTGACCGAAGACGAACAGAAGTTAATCCGTAACGCCTCTTCCGTAATCCTTACAACGACGGACGAGCCGCACGTCGACATCGCGGTGGCCGACGAAGATGTCGACGAGAAGGCAGTGGTAGTTGGTATTCCGTACAGCATGAGGGGGGCTGTAAAACGCGAGGGCATTAAGGCAGTCGTGGACGAGATGACCCCAAAGGAAAAAAACATTATCAAAAAGGCTCTGCCCGATTATCCCGTTGAGGATTTGGTGGACCGCATGCACGATCAGTGGAGCATCGGCGTGTCAGACGGGGAAAACTCAGAGGCCTTGTTGGTCCAACTGTCCATGGCCAGGGTATTGGGCTGGGACGACGAGAAAATCCAGAGGGAAGTATTCCATGTCGTCCCTGAGACGATAGAGATACCCGATGGTCGTGGAGGAACCAGGCCAAAGGACATACGCTACGCTGACTTTAAGAAAAAAGCAGCAGCAGTTGTTAAAAAACTCGGACCCATGGATCAAACGCAGTCCCACAGAAGCGTGGAGCGCCGTCGCAATAGTATCCGGAGAGTCGCGACGGGTCGGACTCCGAGCGAGCAAGGCGCTATTCGAGCCCTCGTTTTGGAACATTACTACGGAAAGGCATATCAAGCCGTTCTTGGCGCAGAACAACGAACCGCCGCGAAACGGCTAAAAGCACGGGAAGTAGAGAAAATAACCCTGTATCGGGGAGTTATCTTTGGCGGATCTGAAGCAGATCACCTAGATACATTCGTAGGTCAGCCACCTCAGTCTCTTGGAGCAGACAGGCCGGGCTCGCCATTGTCCTCATGGTCGATTACAGAAGCGACGGCCAGATCCTTTGCCAACTCGCACGTTGGAGCAAACGAACCGGACTACACCGGATTTGTCATGAAATCAGAAGTTTCCGTCGATGATATCGTCGGTCTATCAACCAACGGCTTCGGCTGCATAGCGGAAGGAGAGTGCATTGTCCGCCATGGAGAACAAACAATCCAAGTCCTCGAACGCATCAGGGGATAAGCAGTTCCCTAATCTGGATGCAGACCCCCACAATCAAGACTGGATAAGAAATCGGACAGACGACTCTAACGAAGCGTTGGGGCTAGAGTCATCGCAGTGGGACAACTCCTGATGGGCTTGTCAATTGAAAAGACACAGGCAAAAATCGAAGAATACATCAGCCAATTAGAGGACTTTCAGACGTTGCTCAATGGAACAGAGGCAGCGCGAGACAAAATCCACTTCCCGAACTCGATCGACGAAATCGGCAAAGAGCCTCCGAAGTAGTAGTAGTTGCACCGATTTTCCCAAAAGCCTAGTAATGTATTTACTAATGGGACGGGTGCTTACCTAGACCTATCAGCAATTATCCATTCAACTCTACTCACATGAGGTGAGCACTATGTCAGAAAACTCTTCCCGCTTGGGCGAATTGCAGTCTGCACTTCGCACCAAGATGGATAGTAACAAGGCTATTGCTGACTCCTTCAAGATTGAAGACGAAGTTGTTGTCGTAGATCAGGACCAGAAGTCCGCTTTCGACAAGAACATGGTCGACATCAAGGAGTTGCAGGGTCTTATCAAGGGCATTCAGGACCTTGATGAAATCAACGAGTGGGGCTCAGCCCCTGCTCCCGTCGAAGTTGAGTCGGTCTCTGGTGCTGCTGCCGCTGGTACTGCTTTCGAGCAGTCCTTCGCGCCAACGCAGTACAAGACCCTCGGCCAGGCTTTTTGCGAATCAGAGGAATTCAAGTCTCTCGCAAATGGTCGCAACGGCGCCAACATGCCGAACCCTTGGCAGTATGAGGGTTCACTGACCACAAAGAGCGCCTACGAGTACGCCGTCAAGGATGTCTACAACACCTTGCCGACAGGTACTCCGGGTCAGTTCGGTTCCATCCAGCGTGATCCGATCGTCATTCCGCCACAGCGGACGAAGCGAGTTCGGGAACTCTTCCCGACACGGACCACCAACGCGGCTATCGTCGAGTACTTCCGGATGACCGGATTTACAAACAACGCTGGCCCAGTTGGGGAGCGCTCAAACGACGGCACCGTCTTCGTGGAGAAGCCACAGTCAACGTTCACATTCGTTGGCGAACAGGCTCCTGTACGGACCCTCGCTCACTGGGAGGCTGCTCACCGCAACGTCCTGGCCGACGAGCCGCAGTTGCGGTCGATCATCGACAACGAGTTGATGTACGGCCTGAGGCTGCAGGAAGACGCTCAGATTCTCAACGGTGCTGGCACCGGCGACAACCTGACTGGCGTTCTCCAGACCACAGGTATCCAGACCTACGCATGGTCAGCCGGTGCAACACTTCCGGTTCCGGATACCAAGGCTGACGCCATTCGGCGCGCGGCAACCCTGTCGTTCCTCGCATACTACGAGCCCACGGGCGTCGTGTTGCACCCGAACGACTGGGAAGACATTGAGTTGACCAAGGATTCGAACGGCCAGTACTTGGTCGCCATTTCCGTGGCACTCGGTGGCGAGCCTCGCGTGTGGCGGATCCCGGTTGTTGAGACTCCGGCTATTGCTGAGGGCACCGCTTTGGTGGGCGCTTTCGGTACTGGCGCGCAGTTGTACGACCGCGAGCAGGCCAACATCCGCGTTTCGGAGCAGCATTCAGACTTCTTCGTGCGCAACGCAATCGTGATCCTGGCCGAGCAGCGTCTCGCGCTGGCAGTGAAGCGCCCCGAGGCCTTCACCAAGATCACCTTCGATGCGGCTCCTTCCTAAGCCGTAACCGATAACGGGGGCGACTAGCGCCTCCACTAACTAGAAGCCTCCGGCCCCCGCCACCAGGGTGGGCAAGCCGGAGGCTTTTAGTTGTTCTAAAACAATGCTGAAAGCAGTAGTGTGCGATGCGATATCCAGGACCGGACGATGAGTTGTACTGGCGTGAAGAGGCGTTTGGAGAACATCCCATTCTCAACCCTTGGGGCGATCCCCATCATCCTTCGCAAAAAGAAGAAGCAGAGGAATGCTCGACAAGTTCCTAATACCAGTACTGATAATGGTCTTACATTTGTCTATTGGATCGACGGTATGGGCATTGGGGCGGGCTACACAATGGTTATTCGGATAGACCCCAATAGCGACTAATATGTAGTAGTGTCCAAGAACTCATCCGATAGTGAAATCTGGGAAGAGTGGGAACGACTCGCCACTGGATTCCAGGGCCCACTCGAAGAACTCGAAAATTTGATGGACGATCAACTCTCCGATGACCCGAAAAAGTCGTGGCGTCGCAAACGGCCCAGCCAGAAGGATCGAGATGTCAGATTCCGATCACACGAAGATTAAGCGTTTTTGCTACAACGCGAAGGTAGTTAGAGTTGTTGATGGAGACACTATCGACTTGATGGTTGATTTGGGGTTTTCCATTCATCACAAAGTTCGCGTGCGTCTCCACGGAATCAACACGCCAGAAAGCCGGACCAGGGACCTAGAAGAGAAGGCTCTGGGTCTCAAGGCAAAAGACTATGTAGTGGACTGGCTGGACGGACATCCGACGATCGTGCTCGAAACCAGCAAAGACAAGGCCGGTAAATTTGGACGCATCCTCGCCACCATTTGGTCAGACGGCGAGATGACTGCCTGCCTCAACAAAGATCTCCTCGACAGTGGAAATGCCGTGGAGTACTTCGGCGGGAAACGTTAGGAGCGTGTAGTGAGTGTTTTAGTCCATGAGACATTCGAGGACGGCTGGCAGGATTCCTGGAAGGGGGACATCAAAAATGCCTATGTAAGTGGCGACGCCTTGCGGCTGATGTTCCGGGAGGGCAATCATTACGGCTGTGCTCTATACAAGGAGGTGCCACCATCTCGCCATGTGAAGGTTTCCTACATGGTGCGAGCGTTGAGTAACTGGAACTCCCACAGCACTGGCAAAACGCTCGGGTTCTGCGATTTACGATACAAGGACGAGAGGGGC
>Ga0310345_10003490_pt1 | contig 14923 bp, 14 predicted proteins | sample HC15DNA20500_MG_FD_204667 | JGI IMG/M metagenome (GOLD analysis project Ga0310345, IMG submission 204667) | Marine microbial communities from station ALOHA, North Pacific Subtropical Gyre - HC15-DNA-20-500_MG | ecosystem: Environmental > Aquatic > Marine > Oceanic | place: Pacific Ocean: North... | reverse complement strand
TATCTTCGAGATGCGTCCGGTAATCTCGAAGGTGAAATGCTCGGTGGAGGCGTCAATCACCTGGGCACGGAAGGCATCCGCCAGCCGCATCGCCTCCACCCGGTTCTCGCCCCTGCCCGCCACCTTCACCAGCGCGAGCTCACGTTCCAGCGGCTTGTCGTGGCCATTCTCCTCAGCCAGCAGGGTAAGGTCCACCACGCGATGTACCGGAACCATGCGCTCAAGCTGCTTCTTGATCTGCTCCAGCACGTGCGCCGTGCCGGACGAGACGATGGTGATGCGCGACAGGTGTTTCTCGTGGCTGGTCTCCGAGACGGTGAGGCTCTCGATGTTATAGCCACGCCCCGAAAACAGCCCAATCACCCGCGCCAGCACGCCGGGTTGGTTATCGACCAACACGGACAGAACATGGGTGCGCGGCTTCTCGGTGTCCTGGACGATGAAATAGGCCGAGCCGGTTGGTGCGTGTTGTGCGTTCATGGTTCTTCTCTTCCAGAATGTTCAGCCAGATCAGCGCCCTGCGAGGCAAAGATGAATCACTTTCCTAGACAAGCGCCTTGCCTTTTTCGTCGATAGCAGTCGAGACTGCCTCGTCGGTAGCTTCATCCGGCAGCAGCATCTCGTTATGCGCTTTGCCCGACGGGATCATCGGGAAGCAATTGGCGAGATTGGCGACGCGGCAGTCGAAAATCACCGGCTGGTCCGTCTCGATCATCGCCTGTATGGCGTCATCCAGCTCGTCGGGCTTTTCCGCCCTGATACCGACACAGCCATAGGCCTCCGCCATCTTCACGAAATCGGGCAGCGCCTCGGTGTAGGAATGCGACAGCCGGTTTCCATGCAGCAATTGCTGCCACTGGCGTACCATGCCCATATACTGGTTGTTCAGAATGAAGATCTTGATCGGCGCGTTGTGCTGCACCGCGCTCGACATCTCCTGAATGGTCATCAACACCGAGGCATCACCGGCAATATCGATGACCAGCGCATCGGGGTGGGCGATCTGCACGCCGAAGGCTGCCGGCAGGCCATAGCCCATCGTGCCGAGCCCGCCGGAGGTCATCCACATGTTCGGCTCTTCGAACTGGTAGAACTGTGCCGCCCACATTTGGTGCTGGCCGACTTCGGTCGTGATGAACGTCTTGCGGTCCTTTGTCAGTTCATACAGCCGCTCAATGGCGTATTGCGGCATGATGACGTCTTTCGACGGCTTGTAGGCAAGACTGTTGCGCGCCTTCCATTTGGCGATCTGTTCCTTCCAGCCCGAAATCGCATCCTTGCCGGGCTTCTTGTTATGTGCGCGCCACAACCGGACCATGTCCTCGAGAACGTGCGCGACATCGCCGATGATCGGCACATCGACACGCACATTCTTGTTGATCGAGGAAGGATCGATATCGATGTGGATCTTGCGCGAATTTGGTGAGAACGCATCAATGCGGCCGGTAATCCGGTCGTCGAAGCGCGCGCCGACGCAGATCATCACGTCGCAATCATGCATCGCCATATTGGCTTCGTAGGTCCCATGCATGCCCAGCATGCCGAGCCAGTGCTCGCCGGATGCCGGATAGGCGCCCAGCCCCATCAGCGTCGACGTGATCGGGAATCCGGTCATGGAGACGAGCTCTCTCAACAGATGACTGGCTTCCCTGCCCGAATTGATGACGCCGCCGCCGGTGTAGAAGACCGGCTTCTTCGCAGTCGCCATCAGTTCGACCGCTGCCTGCACCTTTTCGAGATCGCCCGCGACCTTCGGCACGTAGCTGGCATGGCGGAACTGGCCCTTCGGCTTGTAGGTACCGGTTGCAAATTGGACGTCCTTGGGAATGTCGATCAGAACCGGGCCGGGACGGCCGCTCATCGCAACATAAAAGGCTTCGTGCAGAATGTCGGATAGTTCATCGACGGAACGAACCAGCCAGTTGTGCTTGGTGCAGGGCCGGGTAATGCCGACAGTGTCGGCTTCCTGAAACGCGTCGGAACCGATCAACGCGGTTGGTACCTGCCCGGTAATGCAGATGATCGGAACCGAATCCATCAGTGCATCCTGCAACGGGGTAACGGCGTTGGTCGCGCCGGGTCCCGATGTCACCAGCAAGACGCCGGGCTTGCCGGTCGAGCGGGCATACCCTTCGGCGGCATGGCCAGCACCCTGCTCATGACGCACAAGGATGTGACGAACCTTCTCCTGCTGGAAAATCTCGTCATAGATCGGCAGCACGGCTCCGCCCGGGTAGCCGAAAATGGTATCAACACCATGATCGGCCAAAGCCTGGATAACCATTTCCGCGCCGGTCATCTGTTTCGCCTTGGTCATGTCTTCTTCCCGTATTGCGGCTCTGCCGCCTGTTTTCTGCCTGCCGGACCGAACTCCTTAGCCGTCAATCCGGATTTTCCCAAAAAAAAGGCCCCGTTCGGGACCTTGTTTCGCGCACATGCTGGCTTGCCGCCGGCGGACTAGCTATCCGCCACGCATGTACGCTTCATCACCACAAGAATGAGTTTACGGCACATTGCCCGTCTCGCTCCTAGTTTCGCGGCGCAAACTACTGTGCGCCCGGAACTGCGTCAACCGTGTTGTGCAGGCAAAGTCTGCTCACGCAGCGACACGGTTGCGGCCATTGCGCTTGGCTTCATAGAGCTTGGCGTCGGCCGCCTTGAACAGATCGTTGGCGAACAGTTCACCGTTGGAATTGGTGGCAACACCGATTGAAATCGTCGGCTTGATGATCGTGTCGCCCACATCGACCTTAAGTCCTCCGATCTGCGCGCGGTAGCGCTCGGCCACACCCATAAGCTGATCCATCGTGGCGTATGGCGTGATAACCGCAAATTCCTCACCGCCGATGCGTGCTACGACATCGTTTTCGCGGGTGATGGCGCGCAGCCGCAATGCGACTTCCTTGAGCACCATGTCGCCCGCGTCGTGGCCGTAGGTGTCGTTGACCTGCTTGAAGTGGTCGAGATCGAAGATCAGCAGGCCAAGCGGTGCCTGGCGGTCGTTGAACTCGTTGAGATATTCCTGCAGCGCCTTTTCGAAGAAACGGCGATTGTTGAGCCCGGTCAGCGGATCGGTCGAGGCCTGCACCTCCAGAGATTGTGCAAGATCGTGAATCTGCGCACGCTCTTTTCGACCACGCTTGAACATCGGAATGATGACGCCAAGGAAGACCATCAATGAAGAAGCCATCAACCCGCAGGCATAAAGCAGCTTCTTCATCGCCTGCGCCTGCTGGTCGCTGATGGGAATAACCAGTTCGCGCACGCCGATCACCTCGCCGCGCTGGTAGGGTTCGTAGCCGAGCGTTTCACAGCGCCGACAGTCGCGGAAGGCCTGCATGGGCACCGCAACACGCAAAAACCCGGCGCCGCCCAGATATTCAAGGGATTCAACCTTCGAGGTCTCGCCGCTTTGGAACTTTTCCAGTGCCGCGGCGCGAAAGGCGTCTTCTTCCAGGCTATTGGCCGCAAACACGGGGTGTTGCGAATAGATCGCATACTGGGCGGCAGGCGCGACTTCAGTGATGAGCTTGTTGGCTTCAGTCAGGCGCTTCTCGAACTGCAACAACCCGTCGCCATCGGCCGGAATGTCAGAAAACACGTCGTCGCGGGAAAAATCGTCGGCTACGGTCAGCATGGCGTCAGCCATTTCATGGGCGTGGCGCACCGGCGCATCGTTGATTTCGCGGTAGGCGAGGACAACCAGGAGGCACGCCAGCGAAATCAGGATGGCGTCCATAATCATGACGACATCGAAATTCCGCGAAGAAATACCGCTTTTTGACTTGCGTTCCATGAACCGCTCGTCCCCCTGCGTAGACAAACTAGGCTCAAGAACTGAAAAGCCGATAAACGGGCATGGTAAAACGCAGGTTAAGAGAAAGAACCGGTTCTCCCGATTTACTCAGGGGTTTCATATTCCGGGCCGACCCACGCCTCGCCCATCTGGTGCCTGAACCAGGTCATCTGCCGCTTGGCATATTGCCGGGTTGCCGCCTTGGCCCGCTCGCAGGCCTGCGACAGGCTGGTTTCACCGGCCAGGTATCCGCCCAACTCGCGCAAGCCAATCGCCTTCATTGCCGGCAGTGACGGATCAAGCTTGCGCGCCAGAAACGCTCCGACTTCCTCGATAGCGCCGGCCTCGATCATCGAGTCGAAACGCCGGTTGATCCGTTCATGCAGCAAGGCGCGTTCCGGCTGGATCAAATGCCGCTCAACCTGCATTTCCTGCGTGATCAGGGGCTGCTTTCCCCGGCCATGCCAATGTCCGAGCGGCTTGCTTGTTCCTTCGATGACCTCGAGCGCCCGAACGAGCCTCTGCGTGTCTGACGGCTTCAGTCCGGCCGCGCCTGCCGGATCAAGCCGGGCCAGCTCGCCGTAAAGGGTTTCCGGCTGCTCTCGACCGAGCTTGCGCCAGCGGTCGCGGATTTGCGGGTCGATTGGAGGCACCGTGCTGATGCCTTCCTCGACAGCCTTGAAATAAAGTCCCGTGCCGCCGCATAGAATGACGGCTTTGCCTTGCGCATGCAGTTCGGCAGTTAACGAGCGCACCGTTTCAAGCCAGTGCGCAACCGACCATGCCTGATCCGGCGCCACTTCGCCGTAAAGCCTGTGCGGCGCCAGTGCCAGTTCCCCGGGCGACGGCTGCGCCGTCAGTATCGGCAACCCCTCATAGATCTGCATGGAATCGGCATTGACGATAACCCCTTCTTTACGCTGAGCCATTTCCAGCGCCAGCCCACTCTTGCCGCTCGCCGTGGGTCCGGTTATCAAAACGAGTTCTGGTCCGGTAGCCAATGCGCCCACCTTGCCGTTTCTAGTTAGGCCGCCAATGCCCCTGATTGCCACCCTGATCGGAAATCCAGCAAGCGGCACGCTTTCCCCTCAACTGGCCTACGCGGCCATGCGGGCACTGAAGAGCGAGGAGATTCACTGGCTCGGCGACCATATTGCATGTGACATCACGCTGCCAACCGGCATGGGCGCGCAGGAAGGTGGAAGCCTGCTCCGCTCGATGCTCGAGAAAAACGGTGTCGATAACGCTGTGCAAGAGGCGGCAACGCGCCGCAAGAAGGCGCTGATCGCCGACATGGATTCCACCATCATCGATCAGGAATGCATCGATGAACTGGCCGCAGAAGCCGGTTTCGGAGAGCAGGTCGCGGAAATCACCGCGCGCGCCATGAACGGAGAAATCGCATTCGAACCGGCGCTGCGCGAGCGGGTCGCGCTCCTCGAGGGACTCGAACTGGCGGTGATCGACCATGTGCTTGAGAACCGTATCTGCTTGGCGCCAGGGGCACGCCAGCTCGTCATGACGATGCGGAAACACGGTGCGCGTACCGTGCTGGTTTCAGGCGGTTTCACCCGCTTCACCGGCCCGATCGCTGAAAAGGCAGGATTCGACGAGCACCACGCCAACACGCTGATCGAGGATGCAGACAAACTGACGGGCGGCGTTAAGGAACCTATCCTTGGCCGCGAGGCAAAGGTCGATCGGTTGCTTGCAGTCGCTTCGCAGCATGGGCTTTCGCCGCGGGATTTCATCGCCGTAGGCGATGGCGCCAACGATCTCGGCATGCTTCAGCTTGCTGGAACAGGGGTGGCGCTGCATGCCAAGCCGGTCGTCGCCGAACAGGCGCGCATCCGCATCGATCACGGCGACCTCACTGCGCTGCTCTATTTGCAAGGATACCGCCAGTCGGAATTCGTTTCGTGACGCTTCACTTGAGTGGCGACGGGGTGATCCTGCGCAACTGGCGCGAGACGGATCGCGACGTGTTTCACGAGATCAATTCCGACCCAGAAGTAATGCGGTTCTTCCCGTTCCGCCGCACGCGCGCGCAATCCGACGCATTGATGGACCGGCTCGCGGCATCCATCGCCGAAACCGGCCTGGGCTTCGCAGCCCTTGAGATCGAATCAACCGGCGAATGTGCCGGTTTCGCAGGGCTGGCGAAGATGACGCCGTCCTCAATCTTCCCTGACGATACCGTCGAGATCGGCTGGCGGCTCATACCTCGCCATTGGGGCAAGGGCCTCGCCACCAAGGCTGCGCGGCTGGCGCTTGCTCATGGATTTGAGGCTCATCGGCTGGAAGAGATCGTGTCATTCGCGGTCCATGACAATCACCGCTCACTTGCCGTCATGCAGCGCATCGGCATGAGGCCCGACCCGGCCCGCGATTTCGACCATCCCGCAGTTCCAGACGAGTTCCCGCATCTCAAGCGCCACCGGGTCTACGTGATGTCGCGCGAAGGTTGGTTCACACAGAAACGAAACCAGCGGCCCGAATGAATTGGCCCCGGAAGCGCACCTCCGAGGCCGTAAATAGCTTCTCCGGATAGGGCTATCCGCCGATCCGTAACGCCACCTGCCGCACGTCGCCGGACTTGCTTGTCAGCATGACCATCGCGAAGCGGCGGCCCTTTTTCTCGAGTTCCTCAAGACGCGCCTTGACCTCTTCGATCGTTTTCACCGGCTCCTGACCGACCTCGACGACGATTTCGCCCGCCGTGACACCCTTGTCCTCGGCATGGCTGCCCGGCTCGACACTGGCAATCAGCAAGCCCTGGATATTGTCGCCCAGTTCTTCGGCGGCGCGCATTTCTTCGGTCACCGGCTCAAGTTCAAGCCCGAGCAGATAGACAGGCGTCGCATCGGCGCTGTCGCCGTCGGTGTTCTCATCCTCATCCGTTGCGCCAGCCAGTTCACGCTCGCTGTCTTCCAACCTGCCAACTTCGACCTTGAGCGTTTGTTCCTCGCTGTTTCGCAGGACCACCACATCGACTTCCTTGCCGACGGCGGTATCGGCAACGATCTTGGGCAGGTCGCGCATCTCCTCGACCGGTTTTCCGTCGAAGGACAACACGAGGTCGCCCGGCTTCATGCCGGACTTCTCCGCCGGCCCGCCACGCATCACGTCTCCGACCAGCGCTCCGCGCGCCCGGTCAAGGCCAAGCGCCTCGGCCACATCGTCGGTTACCGTCTGGATCTGCACACCTAGCCAGCCGCGCCTCGTTTCGCCGAACTCGACCAGTTGGTCGATCACGCCGCGCGCAAGGCTTGTCGGGATTGCAAAGCCCAAGCCAATGGAGCCGCCCGTCGGTGAAATGATCGCAGTGTTGATGCCAACGACCTGGCCCTGCATATTAAACAGCGGTCCGCCGGAATTGCCCTTGTTGATTGAGGCGTCCGTCTGGATGAAATCATCATAGGGGCCTGAATTGATGTCGCGGCCGATTGCCGAGATGATGCCCACGGTCACAGTGCGGCCAAAGCCGAACGGATTGCCGATGGCCATCACCCAATCGCCTATACGTGCGCTGGAAGAATCGCCAATCTCGACTGCCGTCAGCGGTTGGTCCGGCTCGACCTTCAGCACCGCAAGATCGGTCTTGGGATCGCGGCCAACCACTTCGGCTATGAGCTTGGTTCCGTCCGAGAAATTGGCGGTCACCTCGTCGGCGTCGGCGATGACGTGGTTGTTCGTGACGATGTAGCCGTCCTCACTGATTACAAAGCCCGACCCCAGCGAGTTGCGGGTGCGCGGCCCGTCATTATTGCCGTCGGGAAACAGCTCGTCGAAGAATTCCTGGAACGGACTGCCGTCAGGCACCTGCGGCGTTCTGGGACCACGGTTTCCCGGGCGGCGCTGGCTGACCCGCTGCGAGGTGGAAATATTCACCACCGAACCAAGAAGGCTTTCCGCCAGATCGGCCACCGATGCCGGCCCTTGTGCCAGCGCGGGCACAGGCTGCAGCATTGCATGGCTGGACATCATCGAAAGAGACAGCGCGAAAACGGCTACAATTCGCAAGATCTGGCGGGCCATGAATTGACGGGGCATTGAGCGGATTCCTTTCCGGGTGTCTGTGCCTCGCTACCAATTTAACGCAGGAGCCGGCACGCCGCATAATGTAAACGCGTTTGTGGCAAATTTTCAGACCAAAACACCGTGATCAGCATGTAACCGGGCAACGGCCATCGGCGTTCGAGCGCACCGGCACCGTCTAACGTTTGATTAGCCAGATCAACACAACTCCGATCGCCATGGCAATCACGCCGAAATTGCGCAGCGTCGACTCCGGTATTTCCGGCATCATAGCCGCCATGCGTTTCACGCCTCCGGGAAAAAGGGCGTAGACCAGCCCCTCCAGCACCAGGAACAGGCCAAACCCGATTGCCAACTCCTGCATTGCGGTCCGATCCCTCTCAGGCCGGTTCGCAGGAGTGGCGGGCGCAATGCGTCACTGGGATTGCTGCGTGCTGCTTCCCGATGCGGGCGGAGCCGCCGGATCGGAACGGGTCGCGCCACGGAAATACCTGAAGAACTCCGAATCTGGAGATAGCACCATCGTGGTGCCGGAGTTTTCCAGTGCCTGCGTATATGCCGCCATCGAGCGATAGAAATCGAAGAACTCCTCGTCCTGAGAGAAGGCCTCGGCAAAAATTCGGTTGCGCTCGCCCTCGCCCTCGCCTCGCAGAATCTCGGATTCGCGATTGGCTTCGGCAACCGTCTCGACCACCTGCCTGTCGGCCACGGCGCGGATACGCTGCGCCGCTTCGCGGCCGCGCGCACGGATGAGTTCGGCTTCGGCAAGACGTTCGGCCTTCATCCGCTCATAGGTCTGGTCGGAGACTTCCTTGGTAAGATCCGTCCGGCGGATGCGAACATCTTCGACCTGTAGCCCGAGAGACTCGGCATCGGGCCGAAGCTGGTTACGCACCTCGCGCATCATGGAAAGGCGTTCATCGGAAAGCGCTGCTTCGAAGCCACGCAGACCGTAGACGCCGCGCAAGGCCGAATCGAGACGGGTGCGCAGCCGCGCCTCGGCCGCAGTCAGGTCACCGCCGACGGTCGAGCGGAAGCGCCGCGCGTCGGTAATCCGGTAGACCACGAATGCGTCAACCTCGTAGAACTTGCCGCCTGAAACCTGCACGCGAATGTCATCAAGGTCGAAACGCAGCTTGCGGTCCTCGATGATCTGCACGTTGTCGGCCTCGAAGAACGCAAACGGCAGTTTGAAATACAGGCCGGGCTCGGTTTTCACATCCTGGATGTCACCGAACCGCACCACCAGCGCCTGCTCACGCTCGTTGACGACAAAGATCGAATTGTAGGCCAGAAACGCGATAACCGCGACGATGACCGCTATGATTGGAAGTCTGGTCATTACTGGTTTCCCTGATTGGCGTTGCGGCGATTGTCGATTTCGGGCAGCGGCAGATAGGGCACGACGCCCTGCCCGCCGCTCTGCTCGACGATCACCTTGCTGGAATCGCGCAATACGTTTTCCATCGTCTCAAGGAACAACCGCTTGCGCGTCACTTCCGGCGCCTTTGCGTATTCCTGATAGACAGATAGGAAGCGCTGCGCCTCACCCTCGGCTTCTTTCACCACACGGTCCTTGTAGGCAGCCGCAACTTCGCGGATCTGCGCCGCCTCGCCTCGCGCGGCACCCAGTTTCTGGTTGGCGTATTGCTGGGCTTCCTCGACGAAGCGGTCCTCGTCCTGTTCAGCACGCTGCACCTCGTCAAAGGCGTCTGCCACCGGACGCGGCGGCGCCGCATCCTCGATCGTCACAGTGTTGACCTGAACACCGGCGCCATACTCTTCCAGCGTCGACTGCAGTATGGTCCTTACATCTTCGGAGATGCCTGCACGGTCGTCACGGAAGACATCCTGTGCAGGCCGGCGTCCAACTACTTCACGCATGGCGCTTTCAGCCAATTGGCGCACCGTATCGTCCGGTTGGGCGACGTTGAACAGATAGGATTTCGGATCGATCACCGAGTACAGAACCGCGAACGTCACATCGACGATGTTCTGGTCGCCAGATAGCATCAGGCCGGCCTGCGCGCTGGTGCGCGAGGCGCTACCGATGGATATCTGGCGTTCCTGGATGTTGGCGATTTCGACTGTTTCGATCGGCCAGAAATGGAAATGCAGGCCGGGCATGGAGATTTCGTCCTTCGGCTTGCCGAACCGCAGTTCGACGCCGCGCTGGTCAGGCTGCACGGTGTAGAGCGCCTGCATCAGCCAAAGGCCAACCAGCGCGATTGCCGCAATTGCCCAGATGAGCGGAGAACCTGCTCCCCCGCCGCCTGGCACAGCGCGCCGCAGACGGTCCTGCCCGCGCCGGATAATGTCTTCAAGATCGGGCGCGCTTCCCCCGCCACCGCCGCCGCGCGGTCCGCCGGGATTTCCCTGCCCCCACGGTCCGCCTGATCCGTTATTGCCGCCGCCCCACGGTCCGCCGCCGCTCTGATTGCTCCAAGGCATATACTGTCTTGTGTCCTCTTGCTGTATCGGCGGCACTGCAGCCGCCATTGCGTTCAAGCGTTTATAAGGATGGTGTGAAAGCCTTTCAACGGCGTGTGACGCGATGGTGATGCGATTTCGCCGTCATTTTCCTGCCAAATGGCCGCATCATTGCGGCATCCGGCCCAGCTTCCGGGCTCCTGCGTCAACGGTTGCGGCGTTCATACGTCACGAAGACCATGTCTGCGCTGTCACGCTCGCTTCGCTCGGGGATCACCGTCTCTACCACTTCCCAGACTGCTTCATCGATGACTGGGAAATACGTATCGCCCGCCACCTCCTGCTCTACATGGGTCACGTAGAGGCGATCGGCAAGCGGCATGGCATCGTCGAAAATCGCGCCGCCGCCGATCACGAATGTTTCCACAGCAGCATCATCCAGGCCGCTTTGGGCCAGCGATATGGCCTGCTCCAGTGAATTTGCGGTGTCAGCGCCCTCAAACCGCAGGTGCGCGTTGCGGGTCACCACGATGTTGTGCCGACCGGGCAATGCCTTGCCGATGGAGTCCCAGGTCTTGCGGCCCATGATGACCGGCCCGCCCATGGTCACTTCCTTGAAATGCCTGAGGTCAGTCGGCAGCCGCCATGGCAGCCCGCCATCGGCTCCGATGACACCATTCTCGGCAACGGCGACGACGAGTGCGATCACCGGCGAGGCAGAAGGCGGTTGGCCGCTCAAACCGCGATCGGCGCCTTGATCGACGGAGCCGCCTCATAACCGATCAGCTCGAAATCGGCAGGCGTGAAGGAAAAGATGTCCTTCACGTCGCGGTTGAGCTTCATTACCGGCAGCGGACCGGGCTTGCGGGTGAGTTGCTCGCGAGCCTGCTCGAAATGGTTGTGATAGAGATGCGCGTCGCCAAGCGAGAGAATGAACTCGCCGGGCTTCAGCCCCGTCACCTGTGCGAGCATTAGGGTAAGCAGCGAGTAAGAAGCGATGTTGAACGGCACGCCGAGGAAGATATCCGCCGAGCGCTGGTAAAGCTGGCAGGAGAGCCGGTCCCCGGCGACGTAAAACTGGAACAGGCAGTGGCATGGCGGCAGCGCCATATCGTCCACTTGTGCCGGGTTCCAGGCGTTCACGATGTGCCGGCGCGATTGCGGATTGGTCTTCAGGCTCTCTACCACAGCAGCGATCTGGTCGATTTCACCGCCATCTCCATCGGGCCATGATCGCCATTGCCGGCCATAGACCGGTCCCAGATCGCCGTTCTCGTCCGCCCACTCGTCCCAGATGCTGACACCATGCTCATGCAGATACGCAATGTTGGTGTCACCACGCAGAAACCACAGCAGTTCCACAATGATCGAACGCAGATGCAGTTTCTTCGTGGTGAGCACGGGGAAGCTGTCCGCCAGATCGAAGCGCATCTGGTGGCCGAAAATCGAGCGCGTACCGGTGCCAGTACGGTCGCCGCGGTCGACGCCCTCGTTCAGCGTCTTTTCAAGCAAGTCGAGATATTGCCGCATCGGGTCTCCGCCAAGCAGATTCGCTGGCTCCGATACTACCGCATTCTGCCATCTGCGTAACGCCCGGGGGGTCGCAGCCCACAACTCATTCCAGCGCCTCGCACGTATGCCTATTCCAGCACCTTCGGCCAGTTGGCATCACCCTTGGTGATGTTACCGGCGGTATCTTGTTGCCATTGCGACCGCACACCGGTCGAATAATTCAGATACAGCTTTCCATTGACGACCGACCATGCCTCGGGCTCGGTCTTGGCGGTGTATCCCTTCGACACCGCCCAGGCGCAGTAACCGCCGTATTGCGGCGCATATCTCGCCGGATCGGCAAGAAACGCATTCTTGTTGGCTTCAGATGCAAACTGCCAGGTCACTCCGTTCCATTCAGCGGTGATGGCAGCATCGCCGGCAACGGGCTTGGCGTCGGTGAAATAGGCAACCGGATCGTAGCCGTTGATCGCCACACCGGGTATTGAGCCTGTGAACACTGGGGCCTGCGCTGCCCATGCCGCAACTGCAAAGGTCAGGGCGAAAAACGCTGCGAGGGTGGCGAGGCAGTGCCGAAAAGTTGCCGTCATTAGTGTTGCTCCGGATTGATCCTTGTCGCCGGCGAAACTAGTGAGGTGCGCCACCGACCGCCAGACAACTCCGCTTGAGGGCGCCGTGAGGTCCCTGAAACGCGGCTCGCCTGTGGAGGGCTAGGCCGCCTGCCTCGTCAGTTTCTTCTGTTCGAGTTTGAGATATTCGCGCTGCTTGTCGATAATGTAGTCACGCTGCAAAGGCGTCGCATCCCGTGAGCGCGAAAGCTGCAGCTGGAACACCTGCTGCGAACCGCCGCGAAACATCATCTCCGCGCTGTTGAGATAGAATTCCCACATGCGGGCAAAACGTTCGTCATACATGGCGACCACCTTGTCGCGATTGGCGACAAAGCGGTCATACCAGTGCCGAAGCGTCTCGGCGTAATGCAGGCGCAGAATTTCGACATCGAGCGCCCAGATCTTGTTGCGTTCCAGCGAAGCGAACACCTCCGAAAGTGAGGGGATTGATCCGCCCGGGAAGATGTATTTGCGGTAGAACGAACTAGCGGTCGTCGGCGGTTCCATCGAGCCGATAGAGTGAAGCATCATGACGCCATCGTCAGGCATCAGATCGTTTATCTTGGCGAAGAACTCGTCATAGTGGTGCGAGCCGACATGCTCGAACATGCCGATCGAAACAATGCGGTCGAACTTGCCGGTGAGATCGCGATAGTCCTTCAACCGGAACTCGACCCGGTCCGCCACTCCGGCCGCAATGGCGCGTTCGCTCGCAAGCTGCAATTGCTCCCGCGAAAGTGTCACCCCGGTAACGTGAACATCTTCCATTTGCGCCAGGTAGATCGCCATGTCGCCCCAGCCAGAGCCGATGTCGAGCACCCGGTTTCCCGGCTTGAGATGGAGTTTTGAGGCCGCCAGCCGCAGCTTGTTGCGCTGCGCCTCCTCCAGCGTATCGTCCGGCGAGCGGAAATAGGCGCAGGAATAGATGAGGTTCCGGTCGAGGAATAGTTTGTAGAGATCGTTGCCGATATCGTAATGGCGCGAGACGTTTTGCTGTGCTTCGCCAATGCGATTGGATTGTTGCCAGCGCCGCACCGCAAAACCAATGCGGTGAAGGATACGCTGCAATCCGTAGGATTCCAGACCTTCCTGGTTGCGGAAATAGAACGCGAACAGGTCGCGCAACGTAGTGCCGTCTTCGAGTGTGACCTTGCCGTCCATATAGCCTTCACCGACGGCGAGATCGGGATCGACCAACAGTTTCCTGTAGATGGAGGCATCGTGGATGCGCACGGTAACGGGTCTAAGGGCGGACCCATTGTCGCCCCCGGTCGGCTTGCCTCGGAAAACATGGCGGTTTCCTTCGGCATCAATCAGGGTGAGTTCGCCATATCGGGCGAACGCCGTCATCATGCGGTGGAGCGGAAACATCCCAAAAATCTCTCGGTACTGCTCAGCCTTTCTGCGAGACAGCCGCCTGAAAAGGCGCTTCTGCCCGCCTTTGATGAAATTTTAGCGCCACCGTTGTGTTCCGGCAAGATGTGGCGATGCCGTTGGACCTTCGGCGCTGCTTCTCAAAACAAAAAACCCCGGCTCGTCGCCGGGGTCTCATTGATTGCCGCTTAGCGGCATCTGGGCCGCGCTTCTACAGCGCGCCCAGCTTGCCCATATGCTTGGCTACAAGATAGTAGAAGGTGACGCGCGCCTTGTTGCGGTCGCCCGACATTTCCTCACAGACCTTTTCGATGGTAGAATCGCAGGCCGCACCGTCAGTCGCTCCCAGTTTTTTCATGCACCATTTCTCCTTCACCCGCTCCAGTTCGGAAGGATCGGTACACGAAACCAGCGACGCATCGCGGCTCTGCAGGGCAATACCCAGATGCTTCACGATCTTGTCGACAGCACCTGCATCCGCACCGGAATCATAGCGCTGAACATCCCCAAGATAGTCACTCATGAAAGACTCCAATCTGTCTGGTTCCCCGGTGGCGGGCACCGGAATCGCTTGCTGCGATTGATTATCACATAATTCTTCCGCAGCGTAACCCGCGCGCCACCCCGGTGCCGCACCGAACCGCCTCTGCCAGATTGGACTTTAACCGCAAGCCGATCAACCCTATATTGGGGATGCCGGTTTTCCGGCTATGACGATAAATGGCCTGTGCAATAAACCTATCGGACCCGGGGGCGGTACCCGGCGCCTCCACCAAAATCCACCCGATGCACTCTTGCTGATCCGGTGGCTTTCGGCGGGGGCGAAACAGGATCGACGAGGGCGTAAAGACAGTGTTTTCGTTCGGCATGGTAGCCACCGTTATCGGGCCAAACCTTATAGTTGCAAACGACAACTATGCGGAAGCACGTCTCGCCGCGTAACGCGGTGCGAACGCTTCATCTAAACTCCTGACCGTTCGCACGGTCAGGCGGGGTTCGGAGGCACCTGGCAACAGAAGCCTCCACTTAACCCACCCTGTCTTCACCACGCCTGATGCTGCCTCATTCGCCAACTGCCTGTTGCCCAAGAGGCTTTTGGGTTTATATCAGCGCCTAGCAACCGATTCCGGCATCCTTCAAGCCTATGAGCGAAGACCTTATC
>Ga0310345_10003489_pt1 | contig 14926 bp, 12 predicted proteins | sample HC15DNA20500_MG_FD_204667 | JGI IMG/M metagenome (GOLD analysis project Ga0310345, IMG submission 204667) | Marine microbial communities from station ALOHA, North Pacific Subtropical Gyre - HC15-DNA-20-500_MG | ecosystem: Environmental > Aquatic > Marine > Oceanic | place: Pacific Ocean: North... | reverse complement strand
AAAAAGCCGGAGGCGAAATCCGGGTCAATGGCGGCGCTGTGCGCAACGCGCTGATGGGCCAATCGATCGATCCGGCCAATGCCGTGGATCTCTCGACCACGCTCCTGCCGGAACGTGTGGTCGAAGTGCTGGAGCAGGCAGGCAACAAGGCAGTGCCGACCGGCATCGAACACGGGACCATCACTGCGGTGATCGAGGGCGACGCCTTCGAGATCACCACGCTGCGTGAAGATATCGAGACCGATGGACGCCATGCTGTGGTCAGCTTCGGCACCGACTGGAAGGCCGACGCCAGACGCCGCGACTTCACCATGAACGCGCTATACTGCGAGCGCGACGGCACCTTGCATGATCCGCTTGGCGGGTATGGCGACCTGATGGCGGGAACCGTGCGTTTCATCGGCGACCCCGATGAACGCATTGCCGAGGACCGGCTGCGCATGTTGCGCTTCTTCCGCTTCTTCGCCTGGTACGGATCGGGCCGCCCTGATGCGGACGGGCTGAAGGCCTGCGCACGCCACAAACAGGAACTCGGTGAACTCTCCGCCGAACGGCTGTGGCAGGAAACGAAGAAAATGCTCGCCGCACCCGATCCGTCGCGGGCTCTATTGTGGATGCGGCAGGCGGGTGTACTCACAAGCCTGCTGCCGGAGACCGAAAAATGGGGGATTGATGCTGTCCACGGGGTGACGGCGTCCGAAACCGAGTATGGCTGGGAGCCAGATGCGCTGTTGCGGCTGATGGCAATCATCCCGCCGCGCCTCGAAATTATTGAGGAATTGGCAAAGCGGCTCAAACTGTCGAATGACGAGCGAAACCGGCTGATTGCCTGGGCCGCAGCGTCATCGCTTCAACTGGATAGGTCTGAAGCCACACGTGCCGCCATCTATCAGCATGGGGCAAAGGCAATCTCCGGCAAGCTCAAGCTGGCTATCGCTGCACAGTCTGAGGATACCGGCAGAAAAGATCTCGCCGGCTTGCTCGAGATTGCAGCGAACTGGAGCCCGCCGCCCTTCCCTGTCTCGGGCAAGGACCTTGCTGAACTGGGCTACAGGCCCGGCCCGGGAATGGGCGAGCAACTTACCGCACTGGAGAAAAGATGGGTTGCCAGCGATTTCACACTGACGCGCGGCGAACTGCTCTCGCTTGCGCGGAAGCCCTGAATTAAGTCAGGCCGCGTTCTGCTTGGCAGGCTTGATGCGCTGCTTGATGTTCTCGACCATGTTTTCGCGGATCAGGGTTTCGCCATGCGCCGATCTCATGTGGTCGATGGCGCGGCGCACGATCTCCGCTTCGCTTTCGTCGGTGACGCTCCAGTCACAGCCGGGCACCAATGTTCCGCATTCATAGGTTTTCATGACGAAATCCTCCTTTTCTTCTCCTCGCAGGACGAATCTAGATCAGGATTGTTCCGATTTTGAGGTCTCTGCCCGAAATTTGCGCAGACCCGGCCTTGCACAATCTATGGCCAGCGCACCACTGGCGGCATTGAGGACAAGATGGAATCGACGTTTCCGCCGGTCTTCAGGCCAAAAATCGTGCCCCGGTCATATAGCAGGTTGAACTCGACATAGCGTCCGCGCCGGATCAACTGCTCCTCGCGCTGGCCCTCGGTCCATTCCGTGTTCATATTGCGCTTGACCAGCATCGGATAGACGACGTTGAACGCCTTGCCGACATCTTGCGTAAAGGCGAAATCGGCTTCCCAGCCGCCCTTATCGTCAGCGGAATGCAGATAGTCGAAGAAGATGCCTCCGATGCCGCGCATCTCCTTGCGGTGCGGCAGGTAGAAATATTCATCGCACCACTGTTTGTAGTCTTCATAATCGGCGACCGCGTGCCGCGAGCACACGAAACGCATCGCCTTGTGAAAATCCACCGTGTCGGGATGCTCCTGCGTGCGCCTTGCTGCCAGCACCGGTGTCAGGTCCGCGCCGCCGCCGAACCACTGACCGGTGGTCACCACCATGCGCGTGTTCATGTGGACAGCGGGCACGTTGGGGTTCCAAGGATGGACGATGAGCGAAATGCCGGACGCCCAGAAGCGCGGGTCCTTGTCGGCGCCCGGAATCTGGCTGCGGAACTCCTCGGAAAACTCGCCATAAACGGTCGAGGTATGGACGCCGGCCTTCTCGAACACGCGCCCATTGAGCATCGACATGACCCCGCCACCGCCGCGCCCCTCGTCGCGCTGCCAGCGCGTCGGTGTGAAGCGGCCAGGCGGCAGGTCTGCGCCGGGACCCTCCAGACCGTCTTCCAACTGCTCGAGCTTGGCGCAAATCGCATCGCGCAGGTTCGAAAACCACTGCGCTGCAATCCGCTTCTTTTCCTCGACATCGGCAGGAAGTCCCTGCACGAGCGCAGGTTTTCTGGCGTTCATCTAACCCCCGGACCGGCCCTAACGTAATCACAGCGCCCCAATCCGGACGGGATAGCAAAGCAGCGATCGCACGCGCAATAGCCAACAACGCGGCACAACCGCACCCGCCGGATTTTGCTGCCGCTTGACTCCCGCAGCGCAAGGCGCACATTTCATTTCTGCCGATAACGTCGGCGAGGAAACGGCATGCAAAGCGACCGCAAACAGCATCACCGCACTTCTGATTCGAACGACCGGATCGAGCGCCTGCGCCGCTCCGCCCTTGACGGATCGGCAAGAGCGAAGCCATCGCGCGGCCAGCCGCCGGCATCTTCGGCCTGGAAGCGTGAAAGCTGGACGCTTCCGCGCAATGAAGCGCGGGAAAAGGCGCGTGAATTCCTGAAGCGTTATCCAAGAGCCGCATATTGGAGCGAGGTCGAAAGCTGGCGCGTTCTGGAAGACGATCGCATCGAGTTTACCATGCGCCGCCTGCCAAGCGCCGACTGACGCCCATTGTCTCGCGCTATCGCACCTGTTCGCGCAGCAGCCTTGCGATCTCAGCGGGAATTTCGTCGGCCAGCGAATGGCCAACACCTTCGAAGACATGTCCCGCGAACACACCCGGCAGCTTGTGTGCTTGCCGCGTCGGCGTGATGCGGTCCTGCGTTCCCCAGACCACTTTCACCGGTATCTCCAGCTCAGCTATGGCCTCGCGACCGACCTCGCGTTGCGTGTCGTTGCCGAACAGGTAATCCGCCAGCGCGACTAGGTGTGCGCTCACGCCGGGATGTTGTCTGCTCGCTGCGAGTTCCACCAGCGCACCTTGCGGAACTGACATGCGCCAGCCATAGAACTGCTCCAGCAATGGCAGCAGTTCCTCTTCGCTGTCAGCCGCCGCGAATCGTTTGATCAACCTTGCATTGACCTCCGGGCCGAATCCGCCGGGCGCAAGCAGCGTCAGCGATTTGACCATTTGCGGATTTTCGAGCGCCATGACACAGCCGATCGCCCCGCCCATGGAGTGGCCGCACAGATGCACTGGCCCGGTGCCGCGTTCTTCCAACTCCGCAAACAAGGCTTGCGCAACCTGTCTCGGTCGCCCTTCGTCTTTCAGAGGACTTCTGCCGTGGCCCGGCAGATCGAAGGCGAGAATGTGGAACTGGTCCCGCAAATGCGTTCGCAACGGCTCCCAATAGCCGGCATGCGAACCGAAACCGTGCAGCAGGACAAGCGGCGTGTCCGCCCTGTCCGCTCCGGTTTCGACGCTGTGGATCATTGACCGATCATCAGGCAGCCGAGCTTCGCTCTTCCTGCCGTTTCGCCAGCATCCGGTTGGCGGCCGAAAGGATGGCTTCGAGCGAAGCGGCGACAATGTTTTTGTTGATGCCTGCGCCGTACCAGCGCTCGCCGTCACAATCAGTTTCCATGTAGCAAATGGCGCTGGCGTCGGACCCTTGCTGCAGCGAGTGCTCGGAATAATCCACCACCGACAGGTTCACACCCAGATATCGCGACAGCGCATCGATGAAACCGTCGATTGGACCGGTGCCCTTGCCCTCGATGGACACTTCCTTCCCATCATCGACTATTGTGGCAGTCACCAGCCTCAGGCCCGGCGTCGCACCATCTGCGCGCGTTTCATGGTCCACGAACGTCAGCCGGTGATCGGGCTGCTCCACATATTCGCGCAGGAACTCGTCATGGATGCGTTTTGACGGCAATTCCACGCCTTCGGTGTCGGTGATCCGCTGGATCACTTCGCGAAACGCGATCTGCATGTTGCGCGGCATGTGGATGCCGTAATCCTCGGCCATGATGTAATCGATGCCGCCCTTCCCCGACTGCGAGTTGATGCGAATAATCGCCTCATAGGTGCGCCCCACATCCTGCGGGTCGATGGGCAGGTAAGGCACCTCCCACAATTCCTTGTTGGCCGTCCTGAGGGATTTCATCCCCTTGTTGATCGCATCCTGGTGCGAGCCGGAGAACGCGGTGTAGACCAGTTCGCCCACATAGGGGTGACGCTCGGGGATTTTCATCTGGTTGGAATATTCGAACACCTTCTTCATGCGTTCGATGTCGGAGCAATCCAGTGCCGGATCGACTCCCTGCGTGTACATGTTGAGCGCCAGGGTGACGATATCGACATTGCCGGTGCGCTCGCCATTGCCAAACAGCGTGCCCTCCACACGGTCCGCACCTGCCATCAGCCCCAGCTCGGTCGCCGCAATGCCCGTGCCCCGGTCGTTATGGGGATGCAATGAGACGATCAAGCTATCGCGATTGTCGAGATTGCGGCACATCCATTCGATCTGGTCGGCATATATGTTGGGTGTCGACATTTCGACTGTCGCCGGCAAATTGATGATCAGCTTTTCTTCCGGGGTCGGCTGGATGATTTCGGCGACCGCGTTGCAAATCTCCAGCGAGAAATCGAGTTCGGTGCCGGTGAAGCTCTCCGGTGAGTACTGGAAGCGGTACCCGCCGCCTGCCTGCTCCGCCATGTCGCGGATCATCTTCGCCGCATCGGTAGCTATGTCGCGGATACCCGCCCGGTCCATTCCGAACACCACACGGCGCTGCAGTTCAGACGTCGAATTGTAGAAATGCACAATCGGCCTGTTGGCGCCCTCAAGTGCCTCAAAGGTGCGCGCAATCAGCTCGGGTCGGCACTGCACCAGCACCTGCATGGAAACCTCATTCGGCACACCACCCTGCTCTATTGCCCAGCGCGCGAAGTCGAAATCGGTTTGCGAGGCCGACGGGAAGCCGATCTCGATTTCCTTGAAGCCCATGTCAAGCAACAGGGCGAACATGCGTTCCTTGCGGTCCTGACCCATCGGGTCGACCAGCGCCTGGTTGCCGTCGCGCAGATCGACGGAGCACCAGATCGGCGGTTCGGTAATCGTGTTCGACGGCCAAGTCCGGTCCGTCAGCCCCACCTGCGGATAGGGCTGGTATTTTCGTGTGGCGTTCAACATTGAGTGTGACATCGTCATTCCTGCTTTGCTGCCGCGCCTGTCATCGCCAGGGCTGCGGTCTCATTCAAGTGCGATTGTGAAGAGCAAAGGGGCAGGCCGTTCTTGCGGCGGCCAATTCGACCGCCGGACGCCCACTTCAGACGCGAATCCGGCGGCCGCCGCTAAGGCCGAGGCGGGCAAGCAGGAGGTCTAGAACGAGGGTCTGAACGTATGTCATGGCGCTCTGATAGCTTTGAGCCGCTCGCTTTTCAAGCACAAAGCGTTCCTCGGCATCACGCAATCTGCGCCGAGGCGCGGCGGTTCAGCCATAGCCGCCGCACGAAAGCGACGATGAAGACGCCAGTCAACATCAGGATGATCGTCGGCGCAGGGGCGCTGTCGAGCCAGAAGCTGGCGTAGACGCCCGCAACCATCGCAACCAGCGTGATGACCACAGAAGCAACCAGCATGTGGCTGAACTCGCGCACGATCAGGAAGGCGATTGCGCCCGGCGCGATCAGCAGGCCGATTGCGAGGATCAAGCCAACGGCCTTCAGCGTCGCCACGATGGTGAGCGACAGCATGGCCAGCAGCCCGTAATGGATAAGCCGCACCGGCAAGCCAGCCGCGCGCGCCTGAACCACATCGAAGGAATGCAGCAGCAGGTCGCGCCATTTGGCGATGATGATGACCGCAACCGGCAGTGCGATCAGGCCCGCCGTCCACAAATCTTCCGCACCCACGCCCAGCATGTTGCCGAACAGGATGTGGTCAAGATGCACGTCGGAACTGATCTTGGTGTAGAGCACGATGCCGAAGCCGAACATGCCGGAGAAGACCACACCCATCACGGTGTCTTGCTTGATGCGGCTGTGCTCCTTCAGATAGCCGGTCGCGAGCGCGCAGACCATGCCGGCGGCAAACGCGCCTATCAGCAGGGGTATGTTGAGGATGTAGGCCAGCACCACGCCCGGCAGGATGGCGTGGCTGATGGCATCGCCCATCAGCGCCCAGCCCTTCAATACGAGATAGCAGGACAGCAGCGCCGTCGGCACCGCGATGATCAACGCGATCAGAAACGCGTTTTGCATGAAAGGGAACTGGAAGGGGAGAAGAAGTTCAGACATCGCGATCAGCCTGCAACTCTGCCGTGATGACTTCTTCATACCGAATGGCCGTTTGGTGAAGCCATGCACAGGCCTCGTCCCAATTCGCTCGATCATCAGTATCAATCACATATTTTGAATAAAGAAATGCACCATTCTTGTTGGGTCCTAATTCCGCCCCCAGCAACTGAGCCAACCGCGCCGCGTCGGGACCAAGGATTTCGGAAACCTTCTCACGGACAACGCCACGGTCGGGCCTGACAAACACCCCAACACTTCCTTTAGAGACAAACTGGACCGCAACCAAGCCGGTGTTACCCAAACCCCTCCATCGAGAGCTTGCCGCATCGGCGGGGTAGCCTGATCCTTCCTCTGGATAGTTTTGCGTGAACAGTGTCCAGAACTCCAATCGCTTGCGACCCACTGCACTCAATTCGCCCTCTTCTCGCGACTGCCGCATCAAACGGCGCTCCCAGTTGTTAGGCTGTTCGACAACCTCGAAGAGTGGCGCGAAGGGGGAGTCGTCTATCTGCAGCACCCGAAGCTTCACAGCAAAAAAGGCGAAGGGATCAAGGGTGTGTTCGTTCAACCAGCGAACTGCGGATAGATGTTCCTCGCGGAAATCTATCGCGACCCAGATCATGACTTCGGTCTCGAGGCCTGCCAGATAGGTAAGAACCTGTCCCAGATGTGTGTGATCGCTTGCTTCAAGCTGGTTCTCAATAAGCACTTTGCGGTCATTGACGATGTCACGAGCGAGGATATCGGCGGAGTAAGGCCCTACTCGCTGTTCCGTTCCCAACTGATCCAGTTGCAATCCAACCGCCTCGCCAAGGTAGTCCAGATTATCGGCCAACCACGGTGTAAGATGATGCGCCTCGTGCAGCCATGCTTCTCTGACTGGCACATCTCGCAAAGCGGAGAAGCGGAGGTTTTTCTTGTCCATCACACTGCCTCAAGCGCCGTCCTCGCCCTTCGCTTCGCCGCCAGCAGGCCATGCTTGGGGGCAAGGAGGAAGGTCGCCAGAAAGATAATCGTTTGGAGCGAGATGATGATGCCGCCGGTGGCACCGTCAAGGAAATAACTCAGATATGCGCCAACAAAGCACGTAATCGATCCAATCGCCACGCTAAGCACCAGCAGCCTTGAGAACCGGTCGGTCAGCAGATAGGCGGTAGCACCGGGGGTCACCACCATGGCGATGACGAGAAACGCACCCACCGTCTGCAGCGCCGCGACACAACAGGCCGACAGCAGGGTGAAGAAGATGAGCCGCAACACGGTAGTGTTGAGGCCTATCGAGCGGGCATGCGTCTCGTCAAAGAATGTGACCATCAGGTCCTTCCACTTGAGCAGCAGGATAGCCAGCGAGACGAAACCAATGATCGCCAGTTGCAGCGTGTCGGTCGGCGAGATGGCGAGGATGTTGCCCATTGTGATCGTCTGGATATCCACCGATACCGGCGAAACTGACACCATGAACAGCCCGAGCCCGAAGAACGAGGTGAAGATCAGTCCGATGATCGCATCTTCCTTCAACCCGGAGCGTTCATTGAGAGACAGCATCGCGCCCGCGGCCAGCCCGCCGGCGGCAAAGGCACCGAGCGAGAACGGTAGCCCGAGCATGTAGGCTCCGGCCACACCCGGCACGATGGAATGGCTCAGCGCATCACCGATCAGCGACCAGCCCTTGAGCATCAGATACGCCGAAAGGAAGGCGCACACGCCACCGACCAGCGCGCTCACCCACATGGCATTGGTCATGTACTGGTAGGCGAATGGCTCCAACAGAACCGCCCAATTCATGGCCTGGCGTCCCCGTCTGTCGGGCTGTCCGGATCATCATTCGCCGCCGTGCGGGTCTTCTCATCATACATGACGAAGGGCCGCTCGTCGTCGGTCAGGATGGTGACGCTGCGCTCATCCTCGTCATCGTGGATGTCCTTGCCGGCAAGCACGAAATGGCGGAGCACGCCACCGAATGCTTCTTCGAGATTGGCCTGCGTGAAGACTTCTTCGGTCGGTCCATGCGCGAGCACCGTGCCCTTGATGAGAACCGTGCGGTCGCAGAATTCCGGCACCGACCCCAGATTATGGGTCGAGACCAGCATCACCCTGCCCTCGTCACGCAGTTCGCGCAACAGCGCGACAATGGCTTCCTCGGTCTTCACGTCGACGCCGGTGAAGGGCTCATCGAGCAGGATCACCCGGCCTTCCTGTGCCAGCGCACGTGCCAGAAAAACGCGCTTCTTCTGCCCGCCGGAGAGTTCACCGATCTGGCGTTTTCGGTAGTCCGTCATGCCGACACGATTGAGCGCCTCATCCACGATCTGCCTGTCACGCTTTGAGGCGATGCGCAGAAAATTCATGTGGCCATAGCGGCCCATCATCACCACGTCTTCGACGAGGACCGGAAAGCTCCAGTCAACTTCCTCTGCCTGCGGCACATAGGCGACCAGATTGCGCTTCAGCGCTTGGCTCGAACTGCCGCCCAGAATGCTGATTTGACCGCGCGCCAGCGGCAGGAACCCCATGATCGCCTTGAACAGCGTAGACTTTCCCGAGCCATTGACGCCAACGAGTGCAGTGATCGTACCGGCAGGAATCTCGAAACTGGCGTCGTGCAGCGCGGTAAAGCCGTTGCGGTAGGTAACGGTGATACTCTCGACCGTAAGACCGGCAGCCGGACTATTCTCCGCGCGCTGCTCGCCATTGCTTTGGGACTGGATGATGGTTTGTAACACTGCGTGTCGCTATCGTCTGGATCAGTTCACCGCTGCCAGGTTCTTTGCAACCGTTTCGGAGGTGACCCGCAACATATCAATATAGGTTGGTACCGGGCCATCGGGGCCGGTCAGCGAGTCTACATAGAGCTCGCCGCCATATATGGCACCCGTCTCGCGCGCGACCTGTTTGGCCGGGTCGGTATTGACCGTGCTTTCGCAGAAGACGACCGGGATATCGTGCTCCCGCATGCCGTCAATCACCTTGCGCACCTGCTGCGGCGTGCCGACCTGATCGGCGTTCATCGGCCACAAGTAAAGTTCCTTCAGACCGAAATCCCGCGCCAGATAGCTGAACGCCCCTTCGCAAGTGACCAGCCAGCGCCGGTCCTCGGGTAGTGCTGCGACCATTGCCTTGAGTGGCTCGATGGTGTCGCGGATTGCTTGCTTGTAGCTCTCCGCATTGGCGGCATAGGCCTCCGCATTCCCGGGATCATGCTCGGTGAACGCATCGCGGATATTGTCGATATAGACGAGTGCGCTTTGGAGCGCCATCCAGGCATGCGGGTTGGGCTTGCCTTCATAGGAGCCCTCGGCAATCGAGATCGGCTCGATACCATCCGTCAAAGTCGCCGCCGGGACGTCGCGCAGATTGGCAAAGAATTGCTCGAACCACAGTTCCAGGTTCATGCCGTTCCACAGGATGAGATCGGCATCCTGCGCCTTGAGGATGTCGCGCGGCGTCGGGCTGTAGCCGTGAATCTCCGCCCCTGGCTTGGTGATCGATTCCACCACCGCCGCTTCGCCGGCCACATTACGCGCCATGTCGGCAATCACGGTAAAGGTGGTCACGGCCTTGAACTTGTTCTGCGCTGCTACCGGAACGGCTGCCAGCAGCATCCAACCCACGAGAGCCGCGCTGGCAGCAACTGCCATTAACAAATTCCTGCCTATCGAAGTGATCGGCATCCGCGTCCGCTCCACAATTCGGAATGAGAATGATTATCAATCACACGATAGCGAAACACGCGAATACGTCAATGGTTTTTGCGAACGATTCTCAAAAGGTTCGCAATGGCAAACGCAACGTCAGCCCGGCAGCTTCTCATGCCCTTTGGCATTACGCCGCAATGCCAGATGTGCCACCACGTTTTCGATCATGCGCATCCCGGCCTCGCCGCCTAGCGACATGATGGATTCGGGATGGAACTGCACGGCGGCGATCCGTTCCTTCTTGTGCTCAATGCCCATGATCACCCCGTCAGTGGTCTGGGCAGTGATTTCCATGTCCCTGGGCAGGGTGACGGGATCGGCGAATATCGAGTGGTAGCGCCCAACCGTCACCTCATGAGCGAGACCGGAGAACACCAGCCCCGGTTTCACCACCTTGATGCGCGACGGCTTGCCGTGCATCGGAATCGCTAATTGCCGCAGCGATCCGCCGAAGGCTTCCGCCAGCGCCTGCAAGCCCAGACACACACCGAACATCGGCAGCCCGCGCTCCCGCGCCTGTGCGATGGTAGCAGCACAATCGAAATCGGTCGGCGTACCCGGTCCCGGCGACAGCACCACCAGATCGGGTTTCAATTCGTCCAGCAACGCTCCGGCAATCGGCGTGCGCACGGTTGTGACCTCCGCGCCGGTCTGGCGGAAGTAGTTCGCCAGCGTATGCACGAAACTGTCTTCGTGATCGACCAGCAGGATGTTCACGCCGCGCCCAACGTCAGCCACCTGCCGCTCGGCCGAAGCCTCGTTGGAAATCCCTGCCTCCCTCACCGCCGCCAGCATGGCCGAAGCCTTCAACTCGGTCTCGTGCTCCTCTTCCACCGGATCGGAATCGTAGAGTAGCGTGGCCCCAGCGCGTACTTCGGCTATCCCATCCTTCAGCCGAACCGTGCGCAGCGTCAGTCCGGTATTCATGTTGCCGTTGAAATGCACCATGCCGACCGCCCCGCCATACCAAGCGCGCGGGCTTTTCTCGTTCTCCTCTATATAGCGCATCGCCCACAGTTTCGGCGCACCGGTTACTGTCACAGCCCAGGCATGGCTCAGGAACCCGTCAAACGCGTCCATGTCCTCGCGCAGCCTGCCCTCGATATGATCCACCGTGTGAATGAGCCTCGAATACATCTCGATCTGGCGCCGCCCAATGACGCGCACCGTGCCCGGATCGCAGACCCGGCTCTTGTCGTTACGGTCGACATCCGAACACATGGTCAGTTCGGATTCGTCCTTCTTCGAGTTGAGCAGCTTGATGATCTGTTCGGAATCCTCGATCGCGTCGCGCCCGCGCTTGATCGTGCCCGAAATCGGACAGGTCTCGATACGGCGCCCCTCTACCCGCACAAACATCTCCGGCGAGGCACCAATCAGGAACTCGTTGCGGCCGAGATTGATGAAGAAGGAATAGGGCGAGGGGTTGGTCTGCTTCAGCTTGCGCGAGATCGCCGACGGGCTGGTGGTGCATTTCTCATAGAAAGTCTGCCCCGGCACCACCTCAAACAGATCGCCGCGCTTGAATTTCTCCTTCGCCTTCTCGACCAGTTTCGCATATTCGCCGGGGTTGTGATCGCCGCGCGGCGGATCGGTGTCAGCTGCAATGAAGGGCTGGTCATCGGTTTCGCGCGGCAGGCCTTCGGTCGTTTTGCCGTCCAGCGTAAACTCGTAACGGTCATGCCACGCAATCGCCTGGTGGTGGTCCACGACGAGGATTGCGTCGGGCAGATAAAGCACCAGATCGCGCTGATCCTCCGGACGCTGCATGACTTCTTCTATCTCGTCGAACTGGAAGGCGAGATCGTAGCCGAAGGCGCCGTACAGGCCGAAGTTCGGATCCTCGTCGCTGCGGAACAGGTCGACGATTTCACGCACCGCCGAAAACGCCGTCGGCACGCGCGAGCGCTGCTCTTCCGACATCACCTTGCCGCGCGCCGCGATCTGCACCTCAAGCCGTGCTTCGCTCCAATCGAGTGAGCCTACATGATCGTGGCTTCTAAGCGCATTCGCGATCACCGGCAGCAGCAGCTTGCCCCGCTCATTGTAGGCGATCACGCAGACCTTCCGGCCGTTGGCCTCAATGCCAAGCGGTGGATCGACGATCGCAGTGTCCCACCGCGTGTAACGGCCCGGATATTCGTAGTTGGAGGAAAACACCGCGCCGCGCCTGGTGTCGATGCGCTCCAGCATTTTCGAGATCGCCGTGTCATAATCATCGGCGTGGCTCTTGCGCGAAATGCCGATGCCGCCCTTGGTCATATAGTCCAGTTCCGCAGATGCCATGACTTTTTTTCCTGCTGCCGGTTGAGGCTACCGGCGGCGATACCTGACGGACAAGAAAAAACCGCCGGGCGGGCCGCCGGCGGCTTGGTTTCCATGCACAAACGCGTGGGTCCGGGCCGCCTTAGCGAACCAGCCACCACCAATTGTTTGCGCGCGAAGTCTTCATGCTTGCAGTATTAGCCAGCGATCGCTTGGCGTGCAAGCCGGTTCGGCGTTCTCAAGAACGCGATAGGGAGGCCCGGACAGGGCGATTGTCCGGACCTCCCCTATTGCCCGCCTCGGAACCAGATCCTCCGCAGACACCGCCATGCCGAGAAACCAGGGGAACAGCATGGCGCGCGGGAGCATGTCACTTACTGCACCCCGTCGACGACAACATAGGCGGGAGCGATGGAAGCGCGGTTACCGCCCAGTGGTGGATTTGCGTAGTGGGTTATGTCTGACCGCGGCTGCGCGGCCCCAGTTCGATACCGCTATGCGCGTGTGCCTTCTCCTGCGGCTCGACATGGATGGTGACACGCACGCGCGATATCTTTTTCCGCAGCGCCGCTTCGATCCGGTCGCATATGGCGTGAGAGCGAGAGACCGTCATGTCGCCCGGCGTCACGAGATGGAATTCAATGAATGTCGCCGTACCCGACCTTCGTGCCTTGAGATCATGCGCCTGCAACGCTCCCTCACCGGCACTTGCGATTGCCGATTGGATGGCGCCCAGTGTTTCCTCGTCAGGAGCCATATCCATCAAGCCGCCGACCGAGACCTTGAGCAAACCCAATCCCGACCACAGTATGTTTACTGACACGAGCAACGCCAGCAGGGGATCGAGGATCGGCAACGCAAAGCCATAGGCAAGCGCTATCCCCGCCAGCACGCCCGCCGAAGAGACAACGTCGGTAAAGAGATGCCAGCCATCAGATTCGAGAGCCGCCGATCTGAGCTCTCTGCCCTTGCGGACAAGCAGCATACACCATGCGCCGTTTATTATCCCCGCGGCGATATTGACGGCAAATGCCTCCGGCGGGATGGCGAGCGCTTGCGGATTAAAGAGTTCTCCCCACGCCGCAGAAATAATCGACCATGCCGCCGCCCCGATAAGAATGGCTTCCAGCAGCGCGACAAAATACTCCGCCTTTTCGTGACCATAGGGATGATCTTCATCGGCCGGCCGGGCGGCATAAAGAATGCCGATCCAGGCGACGAAGGCCGTGACGACGTTCACGACCGACTCAACGGCGTCGGAGAACAGCGCAACACTTCCCGACCACCAGGCCGCAAGCGACTTCAGGCCGAGGACGACCAGCGCTACAAGAATACTCTTCCAGGCAATTGATGCTGCATTATCGAACAAGGCGGTTTCCGTCCCGGCATTTTGCGCCAGTGTCCAACATCCACCTCCACTGTTTCAAGCTGCGCCATCGCAGCGGCGCGATCAGAACAGTCCTTCGATCTGCCCCTGCTCGTTGAGGAAGATTTTCTCCGACGACGGCACGCGTGGCAGGCCCGGCATAGTCATTATCTCACCGGTGATGACCACAACGAACCCTGCTCCCGCCGACAGTCTTACCTCGCGAATGGGCACCGTATGGCCCGTCGGTGCGCCGCGCAAATTGGGGTCGGTGGAGAACGAGTATTGCGTCTTCGCCATGCAGACAGGCAGGTTGCCATAGCCCTTGGCTTCCCAGTCGCGAAGCTGGTCGCGCACCTTCTTGTCGGCGATCACTTCCTCGGCCCGGTAGATGCGCTTGGCCACTGTCTCGATCTTCTCGAACAGGGTCATCTCATCGGCATAGAGCGGGGAGAATTGCGCTGATCCCGATTCAGCCAGTTCCACGACCTTGTTGGCCAGTTCTTCCGTGCCTTCCGAACCCCGCGCCCAGTGACGGCAAAGAATGGCCTCCGCGCCAAGGCTGGCGACATATTCCTTGACCTTGGCGATCTCTGCATCGGTGTCGGAAATGAAATGGTTGATCGCGACCACAGCCGGCACCCCGAACTGCTTCACGTTTTCGATATGCCGGCCAAGATTGGCGCAGCCCTTGGTGACGGCTGCGACATTTTCCGCGCCAAGGTCTTCCTTTTTCACCCCGCCATTCATCTTGATCGCGCGCACGGTCGCTACGATGACCACCGCAGATGGTTTCAGGCCGGCCTTGCGGCATTTGATATTGAAGAACTTCTCCGCGCCAAGATCGGCACCGAAACCTGCCTCGGTCACCACAAAGTCCGCGAGCTTCAGCGCCGTCGTCGTTGCGACCACGGAATTGCAGCCATGCGCGATATTGGCGAACGGCCCACCATGCACGAAGGCCGGATTGTTTTCCAGCGTCTGCACCAGATTGGGCTGCATGGCATCTCTGAGCAGCACTGCCATGGCCCGGTCGGCCTTGATGTCGCGGGCATAGACCGCGCTGCGGTCGCGCCGGTAGGCCACGATGATATCACCCAGCCGCTTTTCGAGATCGGCGAGGTCGGATGCCAGGCACAGGATCGCCATGACCT
>Ga0310345_10003485_pt1 | contig 14937 bp, 11 predicted proteins | sample HC15DNA20500_MG_FD_204667 | JGI IMG/M metagenome (GOLD analysis project Ga0310345, IMG submission 204667) | Marine microbial communities from station ALOHA, North Pacific Subtropical Gyre - HC15-DNA-20-500_MG | ecosystem: Environmental > Aquatic > Marine > Oceanic | place: Pacific Ocean: North... | reverse complement strand
TGGTCCTCGAAGAATCGTATCAACTACATCATTAAAATCCTCTTCAGTAACTTGGGAAAGAGGACCAAAACGAGTTCGTGCAGCATTATTAATTAAAATATCTAAACGGTTAAATCGTTGGTATACAGTTTCTACCAGTCGTTCAAATTCTTGTTTAGAACCAATGTCTGCTTGAAAAGCCTCTGCCTGACTTCCAACCTCTTCTACTCGACGGACTGTTGCTGCTGCACCTTGATGATCGGTCTTATAATTCACTCCAACTACAGCTCCCTGACCAGCCAATCCAACGGCTAATCCCTGACCAATGCCCTTGCTCGCTCCTGTAATTAAGACAACTTTTCCATTTAATCTGTCTCCCATAGGACTACCGCTCTTGAAATGTCTTCAAAATGCTACTAACTGTTAAAACTATTATAATGTTACGCCAATATTTCTAGCCTTCTGTTGAATAAAATTCAATGCCTCTGCATAGGCTGATTTACTTTCTAGGTGTTCTATAATCAAAGGAGTATTAGGAGACAGCTTTTCTATCTGACGGAGATAAGTATTATAGTTGAGCACTCCACTACCAGGAAGAACCTCCTCAATTGCAACAGTCCTCGCATCTAAAGCATAGTTAATATCTTTGGCATGACATGATTGGATCCAAGGACCTAGCAAATCAAAACATCGATTAATAACTCGACCGGTTGAATAAAAATCACGGGGATTGCGAATAACATTAGCTGGATCCAAATGAACACCAAGTCCAGTCCGATCAATAGCTTTAAGAAGGTCAAGATAAATTTCAGGGCCATCTAGTAGTGTCCAAGGAGACATTTCGAGTGTTAACTTGGTTCGTGTAGGTTTTACCTCATCGAGTACCTGGCGAACCCATTGAACAACTTCCTCAAATGCTTTGGGACCAAAGTTTTCAGGATGATGACCAACATGAGAACAGGGCGTATCAGACCCATCAAATGAACCTGCAACTGTCGCACAACAAACAGCTTCAAGCTGATCGGCAATTGTCAATGTCTCAGCAATCTTTTTCAAGTTCGTCTGTCTTTTTTTCTGGTTAGGGTCCAGAGGATTAACCCAAGCTGTAACTTCAGCAATAACAATGTCAGCTACTGCAAAAATCCTCTTGATTTCCTGAATTTCATCTGATTTTCCAATGAGAACATTTGGGAAGCTGATTGCCCTATATCCTTGTTTTTGACATTCCTTCACATAAGCCAAAGGGTCACGTGATTGGATATAATCTTCAATGGTGGCACCAAGTCGCATTTTCAAATCCTAGCTGTAAAAGCTTTACTCAAAGAATTTGTTTTGGAATTGATTGGACAAAGGAGTATATGAGTCCGATTGAACGACCAGTAAAGATCGCAAACTCAATAGGGGGGAAAAGTGGATACCCCATCAAAGAACTATTTTAATTACACCAACTAATCTAAAAATCAAATTTTTGATTAAAATCCCAATAAATACTTTAGTCTAAAGAACTCAAGAAAGAAAACCATCTAGTCTGTAGTTTAAACCTCTTTAAGTTTTAATCCCAAGAGCAGACGCTGTTTCAGCTATAGATTGCCAAATATCATCAGCGATTGGAATACCATCCTCCTGCCGAATGTTTTGAGCTTTAGCTTCTGGCATACCCGGCAATAGAACTTCTTCAAAGCCTGGTGCTGGTGGAATGGCTTGGGTACGTTGAGACATTTCGTCAGCCCGTTTGGCATACTCCGAAAATGATTGAAATAAATCGGCTCTAAAAACAATCAAAGTCACTCCATGTCGACGAAAAAGAGGATTTGAATAATTAAGATTAGCTCCATTATCAGATCCACTAAAAGTCCTACCCAGAAATTCTGTAGCCAACATCAGGGCATAACCCTTGTGTCCACCAAAAGGTAAATGAGCACCCCCATTAAAGAAGTCATTAGGATCAGTTGTAGGATTTCCATCCTTATCCACAATGCACTGAGGAGGTAATTTTTCTTTTCGGTTAAAGGCGTTAACTACTTTAACTCCTGCCGTCGCAGAAGTTGCAAAATCAATAATGATTGGTTCCTCCGTACCTAGAGGAATTCCCATTGCAATAGGGTTAGTATGAAAAAGAGGTTTGCGACCACCGAACGGCACAGCTGCTGGTTCCTCAGCACCTTGACCACCTGCCCAAACCATGGAAATCATTCCTTCTCGAGCTGCTATTTCCGCATAGTGGCCTAGTCTGCCAATATGATGAGTCTGAACCACTGAAACCACTGAAACTTCTCGATTATTAGCCTTTTCAATAGCAGTTTGGATTGCAAACTCTGTCACTACATGACCAAAGTTCCACCCACCATTAATAAGGGCACTTACTTCTGTTTCCTGAGCAATTTCAGGTTCTTTATCCAAAATGATGCTCCCATTTTGAATAGCCTCGACATAACCTGGAACATGCCAAACACCATGAGAATCTACACCACGAAGATTGGCAAGTACTAGATGCTCTGAAACAATTTCTGCGTGATTCTTATTAGCACCAGCTACATGCAAAATTTCATAAGTTAATTGGCGAAGCTCATCGGCATTTTTTATTACCATTAAAAGTTCTCCGAAATGTACAAAAATATTTTAAAATTTTTCTCAGCAGATTTTCCAAAATCAATCCCAGAAAAATCATTACAAGGGGTAATCTAAATTTTAAACTAAGAAAGAAATCCCTTCCTATTGTGATGCAAAGTCAGGAACAACAAGAGACTGGGTTTCGGGATGTTTTCGCAGAATATCAGCAATACCAACTCTATCTCTTGGATCGACTTGATTAAAAGCAGGTCTTACTGGACCTCCAGCTCGTCCTAAAGCTTCCATTGCTACTTTAATCCCACTGATGCCATAGCCCGGTTTATAACCGCGAATTCTAAGAATTGGTTCTAGCTCGTTTTTGAAAACCTCATTCATCTTGGAAATTTTTCCTTCCACCCCATGTTTCCAAAAACGTTTTGAACTCTCTGGAATAAGAGAAGCAACCGCTGTTGAATAAGCTCTACTACCCTTAGGAAAAGAAGCTGCTGCTGCAGGTTCATTTTCTGAAACAAACAATAACAGTTTAGAAACTTCCTCTAAAACCTGGCCACCCACTCTAGAGTAGTAATCATTGTCAAGACCTAGAGAAGGGAAAAAACCAATCATATTGGGAATCTTAGCTAATCGAATAAGTACATCAGGCCAAAAGTCATGCTGGCCATGGGGAAGTATCACTGCCCCAATATTAACTGATGTTAATATTGTCTTGTAATACTTATAATAATTCTCAGCTGAATGATTTCTTACAGGTCGAGGTGGGAAAATAACTAGGGCATCAGCCCCAGCTGCCTCACAATTTTTTGCCATTAAAATAGAATTTTTGTAGCCTCCAATTACACCTGCCATTACAGGCATTTGCCCCTGCGCTCCAACAACAGCAGCTGTTACCAATTCCCGGTGTTCTTTGAGACTTAGGCTCAGACCTTCACCAAAACCTCCACCCACCACTACAGTTAGACGATCTCTTTCTGCGTGAAAAGCTACATTTTCAAGAAGGCCCTCAGAATCAAGATCATAATTGGCATGAAAGGGAGTCGGAAGATAATTGTGAGGACCATCTAACGCCACCACTAATTCCTCCATCGAAGGCCATTTTCTCTTGGAAGGTAAGGAGCACCCAGTCATTCTTGGAAGTACCACTCCTCCAAAAGCTAGTGTTCCCAATTTAAGTAATTTTCTTCTGGAGGATTTGTTATTTAGCATGTCTCTGACAGGATTTGTTTTCTTTTTCAACACCCTTCTCCTTTCAAAGGTTACCTAAAAGATTCTGCGAGAACTTCTATATAAACTATTCCTACAATCTCAATTTTTTCAAGGTGCTTTCCGTTAAAGAAAATATTTAGCTGGAAAATCTATTGTTTTTGGAATTAATTTTCCTAGTAGAAACGAAAACTACGTTAACATTTATAGTTTCAAACTAGGATTGGTTTAACAATTTTCCCATGGACATCAGTTAAACGAAAATGACGTCCCTGGAACTTGAAGGTTAACCTTGTATGGTCGATTCCCAGGCAATGGAGAATGGTGGCGTGTAAATCGTGGATATGCACTGGATCATTAACAATATTATAACTGTATTCATCGGTTTCCCCGTATGTCATGCCTGGTTTAATTCCCCCTCCGGCCATCCAAATAGTGAAACAGCGCGGATGATGATCACGCCCATAGTCATCGGAGGTCAATTTCCCCTGACAGTAGATCGTCCTACCAAATTCTCCTCCCCAAACAACTAAAGTATCTTCAAGCAACCCCCGTTCCTTCAGATCTTGAACAAGGGCAGCCGATGGCTGATCAGTATCTAGAGCTTGTCCAGCAATTTGCTGCGGCAATTTACTGTGTTGATCCCAGCCACGGTGAAACAATTGAATAAAACGCACTCCTCGCTCTGCTAGCCTTCTAGCCAGCAAACAGTTAGCTGCAAAGGTTCCTGGCTTTCTAGCACTAGGCCCATATAATTCAAAGGTTTTATCCGGCTCACCATCCAAATCCATTAAACCAGGAACAGAAGATTGCATCCGATAGGCCATTTCATACTGGGTAATTCGAGTAGAAATTTCTGGATCTCCAAAATCCTTTAACTTCAGTTGGTTAAGTTTGGAAAGATCATCTAGAAATCGACGTCTTGCGTCAGAAACAAGTCCTGGAGGATTGGAAAGATAAAGTACTGGATCCCCTACTGAGCGAAACTTAACTCCTTGATACTTAGTTGGAAGAAATCCACTACCCCAAAGACGGTCATAGAGAGGTTGGCTATCTTGCTTACCTGTGCCTTGAGAAATCATAGACACAAATGTAGGTAAATCTTGGTTTTCACTTCCAAGTCCGTAGGATAACCAGGCACCAATACTAGGACGGCCAGCAATTTGAGCCCCCGTTTGGAAAAATGTTATTGCCGGATCATGATTAATCGCTTCTGTGTGCATTGACTTAATAAAACACAATTCATCTGCAATTTTTCGAGTATGAGGCATAAGATCACTAATCCATGCACCAGCTTGACCCTGTTGAGCAAATTTAAATACAGAAGGAGCAAGGGGTAGGGTTTCTTGGTTGGCAGTCATTCCAGTTAAACGTTGTCCTTTACGAACTGACTCTGGCAACTGCTGTCCTCTTCTTTCTATAAGCTTAGGCTTGTAATCGAACAAATCCATTTGTGCTGGTGCCCCAGACTGAAAAAGATAAATAACCCTCTTGGCTTTAGGGGCAAAGTGAGGCAACTCGGGCAAACCACCCTTGACTGAACTAGATTCAAGTTCAGCAGATAAACCTGTTCCCGAAGCCAAGTCCTTGTTAAGTAATGAAGTTAAAGCAGCAGTTCCGACACCCCAACTTGCTAAGCTGAAGAAATGTCTTCTGGTGAGCAACAGCTGTGTTTCGAGAAAAGGATTCATAGCTTATTCCTTGGTAATGGTCTCATCAAGATTTAAGACTAAACTAGCTACAGTTGTATAAGCGGCTAATTCTTTTAGATCGAGTCCTTTTGGAACCAGAGAATCGCCGACACTAACCAACTTTTCAGCCAACTTAAAATTAGATTGATAGAAATCTAAATTGACATTAAAGCTATCGATTAAGATTTTTCGTTCCGTAGCCTTCGGCCATCGAGCTAATGCTATCCGAAAAGCGTAAATAAGACGATCTTCGGGTGTTATTAGTTTTTTATTAGTCAAAAGACGTTGAGCTAAACCCCGGGCTGATTCCACGAAGGTAACATCGTTCATCAAATTAAGTGCCTGCAGGGGAGTATTAGTCCGACTTTCACGCACAGTACACATTTCTCGCTGGGAAGCATCAAAATTCAACATGGAGGGTGGAGCAATTGTTCTTTTCCAGAATGTGTATAGGCTTCGTCGATAAAGATCGTCTCCTTTACTTTGATTATAAGCAATATCTCCGGCCAGTTCTTCCCATAGACCTTCAGGTTGATAGGGTTTAACGGATGGTCCTCCCAGTTTTTCAACTAATAATCCTCCAACAAACAGAGCCTGATCTCGAATAGCTTGAGCAGAAAGTCTGACTCTTGGCCCTCGAGCCAACAAGAAATTTCTTGGATCTTCTTGAAGGGACTTAGCAGTTACTCGAGAAGATTGACGATAAGTAGCACTCATAACAATAATTTTCTGCATCGCCTTAATATCCCATTTACTCCTAACAAATTCGGTAGCCAGCCAATCAAGTAAGTGGGGATGCGACGGACGCTCACCCTGTGAACCAAAGTCTTCGATTGTCTGGACAAGACCTTGCCCAAAGTACATTTGCCAATAACGATTGATAACAACTCTAGCTGTTAAAGGATTTTCTGGATTGACTAGCCACTTCGCCAAGTCTAACCGAGTCTTCAGATTATCACCATTCGGACCCTTTAAAACCAATGGAATCCCAGGATTAACTTTTTCGCCAGGGCTATTATAGACACCACGAAGCAGCATGAAAGTAGGCTTTGGCTGCTCTCGCTCCTGCATAACCATTGTCGTTGGAACGTCTTCCATAAATATAGCCCTGCGTTTTTTAAGGGAAATTATCTCCTGGTGTACTGCTTTAATAGCCTTCGGTGCGTGACGTTCCAGAAAGTATGCTCTAAGCTTATCTGTTTCACTTGGACTCCTTTGTTTTACTGATTTTGCAACGATGTCGTTAATGGAAGTCGCAGTTGAAACTATTTGCACTTCTTCGGATGAAAGCGTTCGTCCATAGATCCTGACGTCATCGATTAGGCCCTTAAAACGACTCCCAGGTCCTCCCCCAGAACCGATACGGAATGGTTCTTTTACCTCATTAAAAGTAAGGTTTAAATCATCAACGAACACTTTAAACTTCATCGATTTTCCATTGACATATATTTTAATCGCACGAGCAGTTCGAGAACCATCGTAGGTAACCATGATGTGATACCACTCATTAGGAGAGAACTCTTTTTCAGTTTCAACTCGGATTGCATCATCTAACCACCGCTTTACAAAATTGACTTGAAACTTACCCTCTGAAAAAACAATCTGATATCCCTCTTCCCTTGCCAGTTCCACGGTCCTCGAAAAAATAGCACCCCCTTTTTTTTCTGCCGGATAAATCCATGCTCCTAGAGAAAATCTGTCATAAAAACCAAAATTTGCAACATTTCCAGCATTGATAAAGCGCTTTCCATCAAAATTACCGGCTTTACCAATTCGACCAACAGTAAAACTACGTCGCCCAGATTCAAATTTTCCCTTTTTCAGATTTCTCTTCCTTGGCCCTGGCATCAAGTATTGCACTCCCCGAGTATTTCCATCTAAGGGAAAATGAGCCAGTAGGTCTTCGGAAACAGACCAGTGAAGAGGACGTCTTTTTTTGAAAGAGGCCTCCCATTTTTCTTGGCCTTTTACTAATTTAGAGGTTAACTTGGAAAATTTCTGATGCGATAACTCTATTTGATGATCGAAGCCAGCAAGTTGCTGTTGTTGTTGTTTGGTCGGAGCCTTTATCATGGGTGGTGAATTGCCATATTTCCATACCTTACCCCGTTCTGGTATATTGTTGAAAAAGGCAAAGGCCTGGTAAAATTCTTTTTGTGTAAAAGGGTCATATTTATGATCATGACAGCGGGCACAGCCCAGGGTTAGACCCTGCCAAACTGTTGCAGTAGTCTCAACCCGATCTACTACATATTCCACGGCAAATTCTTCCGGAATTATTCCACCTTCACCATTACCACGATGGTTGCGATTAAACCCAGTGGCAATTCGCTGCTCTAGGGTAGGTTGAGGAAGCATGTCACCTGCAAGCTGTTCAATAGTAAACTGATCAAAAGGCATATTGGTATTAAAAGCATCAATCACCCAATCACGCCAGCGCCACATTATCCGTTCACCATCTGTTTGGTAACCGTTACTATCAGCGTAGCGGGCAGCATCTAGCCATTGCTGAGCCATTCGTTCCCCATATCGTGGGGATCGTAACAAACGATCCGCCACTCTCTCATAAGCACCTTCTGATTTATCTGCGAGGAACTCTTCCACTTCTTCTGGGGTAGGTGGTAATCCTGTCAAATCAAGAGAGACTCGCCTAATTAATCTAGTTTTCGCTGCTTCTGGAGAGGGTACCATCCCCTTCTTAGTTAATCGTTCTAACACAAAAAAATCGATACCATTGCGTGGCCAATCCTTATTAGTTACTTCTGGAAGCTTGGGACTTTTCGGAGGAATAAAAGACCAGTGTAGTTGCCACTTAGCACCCTGTTCAATCCACAACCGAATAAGGGCAATTTCTTCTTTACTCAGCTTGAGTCCAGAGTATACAGGCGGCATTCGAAGACTTAATTCTTTCGATGAAATTCGGTTAAAAATTTTACTCTTACTAGGGGAACCTGGCAGAATGTAATGATCTCCTTGCTGTTGAGAAAAGACACCTTCTTTTGTATCCAAACGAAGATTAGCCTGACGGTTTGCTTCATCAGCCCCGTGACAGGCATAACATCGATCCGAAAGAATTGGACGAATATCTCTGTCAAATTCCACCATCGGGGTGGATCGAGTCTGACCAAAAAGGATTAACCCTCCTCCAACTATTAATCCTAGCCAGCTCAACAAGAAAGTCTTTAATTGTCTGGTGTTCATGGTAATTTTCTTCTCTAATTGAGACACATAATACCTGTTCATTTATACAGTCAACTTTATGAAAAAGGATTTCCGTCCTAAAAGCTCTTTTATTTTTGAGTCTGTAGTGTATCTCTCTCTGTTTTGTCTCTCAACAGAAAATTAAATCTTCGTGACAATCGAAAATTTTACCACTTTAAAAAACTTGCATCACCTTTGTTTTTCCGAGACTTAAAAATTACAGTTAAAACACAAAAAATTAAAACCAGCTCGACCAGTACTACAAACTATTCTAAAATGATTTGCATGTATGCAATAGCAATAAAAGAGATCATAGTTTGAACTAAAGACTTTCCCAGGAAAGTTAAACTTTGCTTTTATTATTTTGCTATTTGACAAAATTTCTCCAGTAATTTTTGGTTGAATCATTGATAAAATGCTTGAGGAATTTTCCTAAAAAATTAAGTTACCGAAATCGTATTTTGCCCATGCTTTAAAATAGGATCGGACAAAGAGGTATCCTTTGAAAAAACCGACCGTCGCTATCATAGGTCGCCCCAATGTGGGCAAGTCCACTTTATTCAATCGCATTTGCCGACAAAGACGGTCCATGGTTGGCAATGAATCTGGAATGACTCGAGATCGCATAGATGTATCAGCTCAATGGAACGGCCATCACTTTGAACTGATTGATACCGGTGGGCTCATCCCAGGCAATCAGGACCTAATTCAGAGTTTAATCTCTGAACAAGCAGGAACAGCCATTCAAAATTCACAGGTGCTCGTGTTGGTGGTAGACGGACGTAAAGGACTGACTCCCTTAGATCTTACCCTGGCCAAATTTTTGATTCAAAAGTCTATACCAGTTATTGTGGCGGCCAATAAATGCGACACCATTAAACAGTGGGCTAATACACAGGAATTTTTTGAACTAGGTTTTGAAACAATTATTCCTATCTCTGCAGCACACGGTTTAAATGTTGGAGATCTTCTAGATGCAGTCTGTAAGTACATTCCACTCAAAGGCACTCCAAAATCTCCAGTTATTAAGGACATCCGGGTCGCTATCGTTGGCAAGCCCAATGTAGGAAAATCAACACTACTCAATACCATCTTAGGAGAAGAAAGGGCTATTGTTTCTCCCCTGCCTGGTACGACGAGAGATTCCGTTGATTCAGTAGCAACCAGAGAAGGTCAAACCTATCGATTTATTGATACTGCTGGAATCCGAAAAAAACGACGAACCTTTTTGGAAACAGAAAAACTCAGTGTCATTATGGCAAGAAAAAGTTTAGAACAAGCTGACGTTGCTTTAATAATGGTGGATGCCACTGAAGGTGCTTCATCAGTTGATGGAACAATTGCAAATTATGCACACACAGCAGGTACATCAACAATCGTTGTCATTAACAAGTGGGATCTAATCAATAAAAACAACACCACAATGCAATCCTTTCAAGAAAACATTCGAGAGCGATTACGTCTATTAGACTATGCCCCAATCCTATTTATATCTGCCGTAACCGGTCAGAGAATCAATAAATTATTCCCTTTGATTGATAAGGTATTCAAAGCCCGGCACACTCGAATTGGAACTGGAAAACTGAATTCCTTCTTACAACGGATTGCTCTTAATCAAGTCTCTGTTCCTTATAATCGACAAGTCAAAGTTCACTACATGACACAGGTACAAAATTCTCCTCCAACTTTTGTACTAATGACCAATCGGAAATCTTCATTGCACCTTTCAGTACAGAGATATTTAATTAACAAAATGAGAAAGCAGTTCGGTTTTCTGGGAACACCGATTATATTGAAGCAGAATCTTGAACGGAAAGTAGGATAGACTAGGATGGTATCTCAGTTGGACATCTTCAGTTATAATAAGTCATGAATCAACGTCATCGAAATCGAAATCGAAAAACTACACCACAGACAGACATTCCCAACAAACTATTCTTCCGGATTAGTGAAGTTTGCAAAATAGTTGGCGTAGAACCTTATGTTCTGCGTTTTTGGGAATCAGAGTTTCCAACACTCAACCCAGCCAAAGGAACAAATGGAAGACGAACATTTCGAAAGAGGGATATCGAAATAGTCCTAACTATAAAACGTCTCCTTTATGAAGAGGAGTTTACAATTGCCGGAGCACGAAATTTTCTTTCTAAAAAACATATGACTCAACTTTCAATTACTTCCCCAGACTCTTACAAAAAGTTGCCTGAAGAAACCCGAACAAAGGAAACTTCTGCTGGTACTGAAGTAGTTAAAACAGTCCGTTCTCTTAAGTCTGAACTTCACACAATCTTGACAATGTTAAATCGAAGATGGTAGATTCCGGCTTGGTTTCGGGACGTAGCGCAGTCTGGTAGCGCACACGCTTGGGGTGCGTGGGGTCGGAGGTTCAAATCCTCTCGTCCCGACCATTTATTTTTTCGAGTCCGTGATTTGGCAGAAATCTTACTGACTAATGACGATGGAGTTCGGTCGCCAGGCATCACTGCTCTGGCTCAACAACTCCGTTCGCTCGCACAGATTAATACTGTGGCACCAGACCAAGAACAAAGTGCCACTAGTCAATCCCTTACCCTCCTCCGTCCTATCCATTATGAAAAAATAGGTTCTGATTGTTATTCCGTCAATGGAACCCCAACAGATTGCGTCCTCATGGCTTTAAATCATATCCTGCCTCGACAACCTGATTTAGTTATTTCCGGAATTAATAGAGGGCCTAATCTAGGTTATGATATTGCCCATTCCGGAACAGTGGCAGGAGCCATGGAAGCTGCTAGACATGGACTGCAAGCCGTAGCTATATCTCTGGCTACCCGCAAAGATTTTATTTTTGACCAGGCAGTCCAATTTGTAGCCGAGCTATCCGAACGATTATTGACCACACCATTGCCAAAAGGCGTTATCCTTAACGTGAATATTCCCGCTGGGAATTGGAAAGGTGTGAAGGTAACTCGTCAGAGTTCTTATCAAGTCCGTAACCTGGTTGTGGAAACCCGTGACCCACGTGGACGAACTTATTTCTGGCTTGATCAAGACCTGGATTTTAGTTCCCTACCTAGCAACGGGGATACTGATGATGTTGCTGTTCGCTCTGGCTATATTTCAATGACTCCACTTAAGCTCGATCAAACTGCTATCGAGGTTATATCCGAGCTAAAATCATGGTCAGAAAGTTTTTCAGCCAATAAGCGACCAATCATTCAATAACGGGGCGTGGCTCAGCCTGGTAGAGCACCTGGTTCGGGACCAGGGGGTCGGTGGTTCAAATCCACTCGCCCCGACCAGCATTATCAATAAGTTAGCAGAGAGATCTTCCGGACTGTTAGGTCTATGTCCGTATTAATGTCCGTATTTAATCGATTTTCCCCCTGCTTTTGGGGACTCTTAGGGTGGTCACTTGGCAGGTGGATTTAACCCCTTTGGCCCCATGGCTTTATCTTGGCACGAGGCTGGGCTTTTCGTTTTCCTCTATCGATACCCCCCCCTACCCCCCCTTTTGTGCCTACCTTGCTTGTATCTATAACCCCCCCAGCAAAAATTGATCCATTTTAAAAAGGTGGTTAAGGGCTCAAAATATTTTTTTTGAGGACTAGGAGGAGCAATGAATTTTTCCGTTAGGGAATGCTGTACAACCCTTCCAAATAAAACTAGTCATCCACAGTTTCAGATTAAGTTCTAAGGTTCTATCATTAGTAGCATCCATTAGCTTTTTAAGGTAAGACACTCTATATGGATCTTGGTAGTTTCTTTTCCTCAATATACTATAATGAATATAGATTTTTATTCTAACCTCTGTTTCTAGAATTTCTTCATGGCAACTTAACTCAACAAAATAAATATCATCAATTCTGAAGTCGGTTTAAACTAAGAACATAAGTATTATTTATTTTTTACTGCCCACAATGTAAACACCATCTCAGAAAATGGACAAACTTAAGAAAAGACCAGCGAAAGGTAATGAACTTCAGTTATCTCTGGTTGATACTGATGTTCATAACCGACCTCGGTCTTTTGATGATTTGTTACCCTATCTCCCAGCAGGAATGAGAGATCGAGGATTTCTCATTCCAGAAGTAGCTACCTCTGGTTATGCTAATCCAATGGGCGTTTTGAGACGTGACGCAGTACCTGAACAAGGCGGTCCCCCAGGTTCTTGTCGTGACACCCTAGCAAAGCAACTGCTAGACCCCTATAATATCGACTACGCTGTACTAACTGGAGCAGAAATTGTAGGGATCGGTACACTGGCTGACTATTATTACGCGCCCATAATGGCACGCGCCTATAATGACTGGCTAATCGACATCTGGCTTCAAGATGATCCTCGCTTTCTAGGATCATTGATCATTGCTCCCCAAAATCCTGTGGCAGCGGCTCAGGAAATTCGGCGTTTAGCACCTCATTCCCAAATCAAACAAGTGCTGATGACCTCTGCTTCCCGAATTCCCTATGGTCAGCAATTCTATCATCCCATTTACGAGGCTGCCCAGGAAAGCAACTTACCCGTTGCCATCCATCCAGGTCACGAAGGATCTGGAATCACCGGTCCACCCAGTGCAGCCGGCTATAGTTCCAGTTATTTCGAGAAGCACACCAATATCAGCCAGGGATATATGGCTCAAGTCACTAGTCTAGTCTGTGAGGGTGTTTTTGAGAAGTTCCCTAAGCTAAGATTCGTCTGCATTGAAGGCGGCTTTGGTTGGGTACCACACCTTATGTGGCGCTTTGACAAAAATTACAAAGGACTGAGGATTCAAACTCCCTGGTTAAAACGACTACCAAGCGAGTACATCCTTGAACATGTACGCTTCACCAGCCAGCCCATTGAGGAACCGCCCCAACCATCTCAGTTGCTTGAGTTATTCGAAATGATGCATGCTGACCAAGTGTTAATGTACGCTAGTGACTATCCCCACTGGGATTTTGACTCTCCAACTGCGGCCTTTCCCAAATTACAAAAAGACTTGAGTGAACGAATCTTTTGGCGAAATGCCCAAGAACTATACGGATTAGGATAATGTCAAAACGCTACTGGGTTTGCAAAAAGGAAGAGTTAGAACCTGGAGCCTGTAAGCTCATTAACGCTGATGGCCGGTCAATTGGTGTTTTTAACATCAAGGGAACTCTTCATGCTCTCCGAAACCTATGTCCTCATCAACAAGGCCCCCTGTGTTTAGGAAAAATCAGTGGAACCATGCTGCCATCAGATGTGGGAGATTTTCGGTACGGTCTTGAAGACCAGATTATTAGGTGCCCTTGGCATGGATGGGAATTTGATGTCACTACGGGTAAGTCGGTCTTCAAATCAGACCAGGTGAAACTCAAAACCTATCCTGTCACGGTTGAATCCACAACGTCCAAATCCACTGTAGAAACCTACAAAGTAACCATTGAACAACAGTCTGTTATTCTTCACGCTTAGCAATTTGTTAATAGAATTATTTCTTAGATTTTTCCTTCTTGGGTTTGAATTCTCTGGTTAGTTGTTGGGATTCTTGAATTTGGGAGGGGGTCATTTTCTTGGCTAGATCATCTCTTCCTTTGGCAGGAGATTTAAGCCCCTGATTAGCAGCTAGGTTGAACCACTTATGGGCTAACACATAATCCTGTGAAACACCTTCGCCATCTTTATACATCACTCCTAAATTGTATTGAGCATAAGCATGTCCCTGTTCAGCAGCTAGTTGATCCCATTTAGCAGCTTCTTGGAAATCTTGTGGGACATCTATATCGTTTGAATATGTCAGTCCTAATCTGTATTGAGCCTTAGCATCTCCCTTCTCTGCTAACGGTAGCAATTCTTGAACTGATTTATTGGAGTAATCCTGCCCAAACACACTGGTACATCCACCTAGAAGGAAAAGTGATAGTAAGAGGTAGTTCAAAACCCTCATAGTCTTACCTGTTTGTTTTTGGAAGTTTCTACGATTTTACACCAAGGCTAAATATATTTTTTTATTTTTTTGGGATGTCTGGGATTTTTTGCAAAAATTCCATTCCATGATATTTTAAACCCAACAAGAATTTAGCCAACTTACATTATTAATGTGAGTAAGGAAGCACCTTGGAAGGAACCTCAGTGGGGGATTATGTTTTCTTGATAATAGTCGGAGTCTTGCTGGTTTATGCGACAGCCTACGATGATAAATGGCTAACAGCATCCCTACATTCATCTGTGAATGTTGGGAATGCTCCCCTTAAAATCTTTTTTGGGAATCTTTCAGGATTGACATAGACGGATATGAGTAATATCTTTTAAGGTGGCGTAATTAAGTCAGCAGGACACATCCAATATCCAGAT
>Ga0310345_10003484_pt1 | contig 14940 bp, 12 predicted proteins | sample HC15DNA20500_MG_FD_204667 | JGI IMG/M metagenome (GOLD analysis project Ga0310345, IMG submission 204667) | Marine microbial communities from station ALOHA, North Pacific Subtropical Gyre - HC15-DNA-20-500_MG | ecosystem: Environmental > Aquatic > Marine > Oceanic | place: Pacific Ocean: North... | reverse complement strand
ATAGGGCCTCAGGTTAGCCGCGGTTGGCCGGTTGGCCTACCGGGATTCCCAGAGTGGCGATCTGACAGGATGTGTTAGCGTCTAGCTTCCAATTCGGAACCTGAGACCGGTCAAGGGGATTACCCCCAGCCGACAATATTTTCTTGGGGATTCGATTCGGTCGGTAGACCGGCGGTGGTTCGGCCCGACTTCAGTAGTAGGTATTGCGCCCGGAGGCGGGCGCCTCGAGAAAAGCGAGATGGCTAACAACAAGCTCTATATCGGAAACATGTCGTACGACACTAACGAGACCGAACTCGAGAGTGCGTTTGCGGCGTTTGGCAACGTGCAGTCAGTCGCCATCGTGATGGATCGCGACACGGGGCGCCCCCGTGGGTTCGGTTTCGTTGAGATGGGCTCCGCAGAGGAAGCCCAGGCCGCGATTGATGGCATGAACAACCAGGATCTGGGTGGCCGCACCCTGACCGTCAATGTGGCACGTCCTCGCGAGGATCGCGGCGGCGGCGGCGGCGGTGGCGGCGGCGGCGGCGGTCGCTGGTAGACCCGCAGCGTTCAGAGCCCAGAATGACACTGGCCTCGCGGGGCGCCGACTCCCATGTGGATCGGCGCCCCGCCTGCAATTCTTTGATCAAGTCCGGTCGCCCGTCGGAGCCATCAGGATCCTGACTCTTGGGCCCCACGTCAGTAAGCTGTGGGGGTGCGTTTTCCCGTCATCTTGATCTTCCTCGCCACCCTGACCTCCCAGCTCGTCTCCCAGGGTGCGCGGTGGCCTGATTTCCGTGGCCCGACCCGGGACGGTCATGCGCCCGCGGCGCGGGTTCCCTTGCGTTGGAGCGAGACGCATAACGTCCGCTGGAAGGTCCCCATTCCCGGCGTGGCCTGGTCGTCACCTGTCGTCTGGGATGGCCAGGTGTGGATGACGACTGCGTCCCCGAAGGGCCACAAGATGGGCGTCGTCGCGCTCGACGTGGCGACGGGGAAGAAGCTCCACGAACGCTTATTGATCGAGACCGAGAAGCCGGAGGAGAAGAACCCGCTCAACAGCTACGCCTCTCCTACCCCGGCGATCGAAGAAGGTCGGATCTACGTCCACTTTGGCTCTTACGGGACCGCGTGCCTCGACACCAAGACCGGTAAGACCGTCTGGGAACGCTCAGACTTGCCGTGCGATCACGCGACCGGTCCTGGGTCGTCTCCGATCCTCTACAAGGACCTGCTGATCTTCCACATGGACGGCCGTGACGTGCAATACGTCGTCGCGCTGGACAAGAAAACGGGCAAGACCCGCTGGAAGACCCCTCGCACGATTGACCTCTCCAAGCAGGCACCCGATATGCGGAGGGCGTTCAGCACCCCCATCGTGATCGACGTGGATGGCGCCCCTCGCTTGGTGAGCACCGGGTCCCAGGCGACCTACTTGTACGAACCCGAGACAGGCAAGGAGGTCTGGCGCCTGTTCCACAAGGGGTTCTCCCAGTCTTCGCGTCCCGTGCAGGGTGACGGGCTCCTGTTCCTCAATACGGGTTACGTGCGGCCTCAGCTGCTCGCCGTGCGCCCGGGAGGTCAAGGGGACGTCACCGACAAGGATGCCATCGCCTGGACCTTCCGACGTAGCGTGCCGACCATGCCGTCTGCGTTGTTCATCGACGGCCTGATCTACATGGTCAGTGATGGCGGCGTGGCTTCGTGCGTCGAGGCGAAGACCGGCAAGAGCCTCTGGCGCGAGCGGATCGGCGGTGAACACAGCGCCTCGCCGGTCTTCGTGAACGGACGCATCTACTTCTTTGACCGCGAGGGCGGGTCGGTGGTCATCGCGCCCGGCCCTGAGTTCAAGAAGCTGGCCGAGAACACCCTCGAATCCGGTTGTATGGCGTCCGCGGCGGTGGTCGGGGATGCGTTCCTGCTGCGCACCAAGAAACACCTGTATCGCCTCGAGAAGGACCCGGAGTGACATGCGACCCTTGCTGTGCTTGATGATCGTCGCGGGCTTGGCGTCCGCTCAGTCGTGGACCACCTGGCGTGGGTCCGATGGCCTCGGTGTATCCAGGGATGGGAACCCGCCCACGGAGTGGAGCGAGGAGAAGAACGTCCGCTGGAAGACCGAACTGCCCGGCAACGGCAGCTCCTCACCCGTGGTCTGGAAGGACAGGATCTATGTGACCTGCGCCGTCGAGACGGAGCGGGTGGGCGAGCCGACGGGCAAGCCCACCGGTCGGTCACGCCGTGGCCGCGGTCGTGGAGGCTTTGGGAGGTCCGCGCTCCCTACCCACTACTTCGAGTTCCTGGTCGTCGCGGTTGACCGGAAGACGGGGAAGATCGCCTGGCGTGTGAAGGTGGCTGACGAGATCCCCCACGAGGGCAAGGGCCACAAGGACACCTCCTACGCGGCGCCGTCACCCATAACGGACGGAGAGCGCGTCTACGCTCACTTCGGGTCCCGCGGCCTCTACTGCCTGGGCCTGGACGGTGAGGTCATATGGTCGAAGAAGCTCGGACGGACGAGCACGATCTTCAAGTTCGGCGAGGGCAGCACGCCGGTGTTGCATGGCGAGACCCTGGTCGTCAACTGGGATCACGAGGGCGAGTCGTTCGTCGTCGCGTTCGAAAAGACAACGGGGAAGGAACTCTGGCGGACGGAACGTCGGCAGGGCACGACGTGGGCATCGCCGGCGGTCGCGCAGGTGAAGGGCAAGGTGCAGATCGTGATCCCGGGTCCGAAGAGATCCATTGCTTACGACTTGAACACCGGCAAGGAGTTGTGGAGTTGTGGAGGCATGACCCGCTCCTGTGTCCCGACGCCGGTGGTCGTCAACGGCATCTGCTACATCATGAGCGGCTTCATGGGCGCGGTGCTGCAGGCCATTGACATCGGATCAGCGAAGGGGGACATCGGTGATACGTCGTCTCTGCGCTGGGTTCACAAGCGCGGCACTTCGTACGTCCCGAGCCCGCTGGTCTACGACGGGTTCCTCTACTTCTTCCGCGTCAACACCGGGACCCTCTCCTGCATCGATGCCACGTCCGGTGAGGTCCACTACCAGGGCAAGCGCACTGGTCTGCGCACGGTCTATGCTTCTCCGGTCGGGGCGGGGGGCAGGGTCTATCTCACAGGCCAGGAGGGGGCCTTCAAGGTGTTGAAGTTGGGCAAGACGTTCACGGAACTGGCGAGCAACTCCCTCGACGACATCTTCGATGCGAGCCCGGCGGTCGTGGGTGACGCGCTCTACTTGCGCGGCCGCAACAACCTCTATTGCATCGCAGAGGAAGAGTGAGTCGCCGCCTACTCGCCGATGCAGAACAGCTTGGCGTTGGTTCGGATGAACAGGTTCCCGTGGGCCACGACGACGGATGATCTGATCTGATCGTCGTCCTCGGACTCGCCCATCCACGTGCGCTTGATGATCTCGCCGGTGTTCGCGTCGACCACCAGGACGAGCCCGTTGTGATCGATGAACCACACCTTCCCATCGGCGTACGTCGGCGAGGCGCGCCAGCGGTAGTCGTTGGGGAGCTCGACAGTCCAGGCGACCTTGCCGGTCTTGGCGCCGACCTTCGATAGGGCGGACCGCACGTCGCTCAGCACGTAGAAGTTTCCGTCGGCGTACGCGGGTGTGGGGACGTCGCTGGAGACAGGATTGGGCCGGCCTTCGCTCTGCCACGCCAGCCCTGCTTCCTGACCGATCTCGCCCGAGCCCCCGAGCTTGACCGCGAATACGGGGGCTCGCTTGGGGGCGCACACGAGCGCGACGCCGCTCCCGGCCACCGCGGTCGGCACCAGGCGCCAAGCGCGCTGCCGGTGCCCCTCGTTCCAGGTACCCCAGCGCCATAACTCCTTGCCGGTGTCGGGGTCGTGCCCGGTGAGCACGTCACCACCGACGCACAGCATCTCCTTGCGTCCGTCCGTGTTGATGAAAGGCACCATGGTCGCGTAGCACTCGCGAGACTCGGCTTGCGCCTTGGATGCGCGCGCTTGCTTGTAGAGGGTCTTGCCGGTCTTGGGGTCCAGCGCCAGCACGAACGAATCAATTGGCTTGCGTTCGTTGCGCTCATCGCCGCCGTCGCGTCCGCCGCGACCCCGTCCACGCCCTACCGGGGCGTCGCGCTGCAGGATCGGGAGGAAGATCTTGCCGTCCCACAGCGTCGGGCTCGCGGAGAACGTCCAGAGGAACGCGAAGTTGCCGTAGTCCTTCTGGAGGTTGCGGCGCCACAGCAGCTTCCCGTCCTTGCTGTACGCGACGAGATCCCCGTTGCCGAAGAAGAAGATGACGCGCTCTCCGTCCGTGGTCGGGGACGGTGAGGCGTAGTTGCTGCGCCTCCCGGCCGTAGCGTCACCGCCGAACCCGCTGCCGGCGTCGTGCTTCCACAGCGTCTTGCCCGTCTTGCGATTCAGGCACATGGCGACGAGCTTGCCGCGCTCCTTGTCGACGGAGCTGAGGAATATGCGGTCGCCCACCACGATCGGGGTACAGGCACCGGGCCCCGGCATGTCCGCGGTCCAGCGCACACCCTTCTTACGACTGAAGTCGGTCGGCAGGCTCTTCGCTTCCGTGGACCCGTCATAGTTGGGTCCACGCCAGTGCGGCCAGTCCTGTGCAGGGATGCAGGCGGCGAGGAGCAAGCCGGCGAGCAGGGTCCTTGGCATCTTCATGGTTCCAATCCCCAGTCGAGTCGATTCATCACTTCGTGGCGGAGACGCAGAACAGGTTGTCGTTGGTGCGGATGAACAGCGATCCGTGCGCGACCACGACGGACGCCCGCACGTGATCATCATCCTCGTCCCCCATCTGGGCGGTGTGGATGACCTTGCCGGTGTCGCTGGCGAAGACCGAGACCTGTCCGTTGTGATTCATGCAGTAGACCTTGCCGTCGGCGACCGTCGGCGAGGAGCGCCAGGCGTAGTCGCGAGGGAGCTCGGTGGTCCAGGCCACGCCTCCGGTCTTCGCGTTCACCTTCGAGAGGGCGTGGCGGACATCGCTGAGGACGTAGAAGTGACCGTCCTCATAGGCGGGAGTCGGGACATCGCTGGAGAGGTGGTTGGGACGTCCCGTGCTCTTCCACGCCAGCGCCGACTGGTTCAGGGTGCCGCTCCCGTCGAGCTTGACGGCGTAGACGGGGGCCCGCTTGGGCGCGCAGACCAGCGCGACTCCGTCACCGACGACCGGGGTGGGGACGAGCCTCCACCAGCGTTCCCTGTGCCCCTCGTTCCAGGTGCCCCAGCGCCACAGCTCCTTGCCGGTCGCCGGGTCGTGCCCCGTGATGACGTCGCCGCCGATGCACAAGAGCTCCTTGCGACCGCCCTTGCCGACGCGCGGTATGAGCGTGCCGTACGACTCGCGGGATTCGACGATCGCGTCCGAAGGGCGGTTGTGCTTGTAGAGCGTCTTGCCCGTCTTGGGGTCGAGTGCCAGCAGGAAGGACTCGATGGGGTTCTCCGGGTCCTTCGGCCCCGTCCGCCGCCCCACCGGAGTGTCGCGTTGCAGGATCGGCAGGAAGACCCGACCTTCCCAGATGGTCGGACTCGCTGAGAAGGTCCACTGGAACGCGAAGTTCCCGTAGTCCTTCTGCAAGTTGCGCCGCCACACCTCCTGGCCTTCGAGATCGAAGCAACACAGGTCGCCGTTGCCGAAGAAGAAGACAACCCGTTGACCGTCTGTGGCGGGGGAGGGGGACGCGTAGTTGCTCCGATTATGGAGCGAGAGGCCGTCTGTATAGTCGCTCCCCGCGTCTCGCTGCCAGAGCACCTTCCCGGTCTCCCGGTGGACGCACAGGGCGACCAGCTTGTCGCGCGCGGCGTCGACGGAGGTCAGCAGGATGCGCTCACCGACGACGATCGGGGTGCCCGCGCCGCGGCCAGGCATCTTCGCCGCCCAGCGCACGTTGTGCTTGCGGCCGAACTCCGCTGGCAGGTTCGACGCTTCGGTGGAACCGTCGTACTCCGGGCCACGCCACTGGGGCCAGTCCTGGGCGGGCGCGACGGTGGCGAGGAGGGATGACACCAGGACGATACGGGAGAGGATCATGCCCGCAGTCTAACCGCCGAGGGTCGCGGAGATCGCTCTTGCGACGCGGTCCGCTGACGGCGTCCCCACGTCGCCCGTGAGGATGTCGACCAGACCCTGCCGTCCGTCCGCGTCCTTTGCCAGCGGTCCGAAGTGAAAGCCCTCTGTGTAGAAGGCGCGGACGATGGACAGGAAGCGGTCCCACGCGGATCGGTAGGAGGCGGCATAGGACTCGAATCTGGGAGGGCCGCCGGCCTTGAACGCGTCGTCCACGGCGTCCGCGGCGAGCTCGGCCGAGTACACGGCGAGGAACAAGCCCGAGGAGTACACCGGATCGATGAACCCCAGCGCGTCTCCCGCGAGCAGCCACCCCTCGCCGCCCTCCTGCTGGGCGACGTAAGAGAAGTCGCGGGCGACATGCACGTCGGTCGTGCGAGAGGCCTCGTCGAGCCGCTCCATGAGGTGGGGGCAGGCGCCGATGGCGGCATCGAGGACGCTCTCGGGTTCGTCCCCGTATGACCAGATGGTCTTCGACGGAGCGACGAGGCCGACGCTGACCACCCCTGGTAGCGGGATGAACCACAGCCAGGACTTGGCCTCGAGACGAAAGATGAGCGTGGACCCGGCGTCGATGCCGTCGTCGAGGCGGGCGTCGCGATAGTGGGCGAAGACGGCGAGGTTCTCGAGGTCAGGGACGCCGGTGCGTCGCCCGAGGCGCCTGGCCACGACGCCGTTCTGACCGGATGCGTCGATGACGACGGGGGCGTCGAACGTCAGTTCTTCGTCGTGACCGTTGGTCGCTCGGATCCCCGTGATGCGGTCGCCGTCCCGGCGAGCTTCGAGGGCCCGCGTGCCCATGAACGTGGTGACGCCGTTCTCGACGGCCTTGTCGAGGAGCATGGCGTCGAAGTCGCTGCGCAGCACCTGCCACGTCTGGTGCATGCGCGGGTCGGTGGCCTCGGAGAAGTAGAAAGGGCGCCCCGCACCCTTCGGGGAGTAGAACTGGACGCCGTGCTTGCTGGGGAACCCGTGGCCGTCCATCTGGTCGAGGACGCCGAGGCGATCGAGGGTCAGATTGACGGCGGGGATGAGGGATTCTCCCACGTGGAAGCGCGGGAAAGTCTGCGCTTCCAGCAGTGATACCTCGTAGCCGGCCTGGGCGATGAGCGCGCTGGCGGTGGCTCCGGCGGGTCCTCCGCCGATTACGATTACGTCGCTTGAGTGAGTCACTTGGGTCATTCGTTGAGGGTTGTGGATGGGGACCGTACGATCGGTCTACTAAGCGGACAAGTCTCCATGAGCACTGAAAAGAACCCGGACGGCAACGCGCCCATCCTCCAGGTCGGTGACCGGGAGGAGACGACGGTCGGAAACTACTTCGTTTCCAATTATCCGCCGTTCTCGTTCTGGACTCCAGAGGGGGTGGCGCGAGAGCGGCTGGATGGGTCGCCCGATCCGTCGGTGCCGTTCGGTTTGTACGTCCACATACCATTCTGCCGTCGCCGGTGCGACTTCTGCTACTTCCGTGTCTATACGGGCCGGGATGCCAAGGATGTCGAGCGCTACGTCCAGGCGGTGATCACCGAGATGAGGCTCTATGCGGCCCTCCCGCTGGTGCAGGGCCGCAAGCCCCAGTTCGTCTATTTCGGTGGTGGGACCCCGTCGTTCTTGGCGGCGGATCAGCTCCGGGAGCTCTTCGAGGGCCTGCAGGAGGCCTTCCCGTGGGACGACGTGGAGGAGGTGACGTTCGAATGTGAGCCCGGGACCCTGGACGAGGGCAAGATCCGCACTCTCCGCGAGCTGGGGGTGACGCGGTTGAGCCTCGGCGTGGAGAACTTCAACCCGGAGATCCTCGAGCTCAACAACCGGGCGCATCGGGCGAAGGAGATCGGCGCCGCGTACGAGCAAGCGCGCGCGATGGGCTTCCCCCAGATCAACATCGACCTCATCGCCGGCATGGTCGGCGAGACGGAGGAGAACTGGCGGGACTGCATCGCCAAGACCCGGGTGATGGCTCCCGAGGCCGTGACCATCTACCAGATGGAGATCCCGTACAACACGACGGTCTACGAGCGCATGAAGGACGGCGGGGATCGCGTCGCCCCCGTCGCCGACTGGAAGACCAAGCGTCGCTGGGTCGCGGACGCGTTCGCCGCCCTGGAATCTGACGGTTATCGGGTCGGCAGCGCGTACACGGCGGTCAAGGACGAGGATGTCAGCTTCCTGTATCGGGACGGCCTCTGGTACGGCGCCGACATGCTCGGCATCGGCGTCGCGTCGTTCTCGCATCTGCGGGGGGCGCACTTCCAGAACGAGCATCACCTCGATCCCTACATCGAGAGCCTGGAGCGGGGCGCGCTGCCGATTCACCGCGGCATGGTGCTGACCGACGACGAGCGCTTGATCCGTGAATTCGCGCTTCAACTGAAGCTGGGGAGCGTCGGCACCGAGTACTTTCAGGACAAGTTTGGTGTCGATGTGCGCGTCCGCTTCGGTGAGGTCCTGCGTCAGTACGAGGCCGACGGTTGGCTGAAGGTTGAGGATGACCGGATCACCTTCAGCCGTGACGGCCTGCTCCAGGTCGACCGTCTGCTGCACGGGTTCTTCAACGACGAGCACCGAGGCGCCCGCTACGCCTGAGATCTTCCATGCCTTACGAATTCAAGATGGACCGACGGGTCGCGTTCGCCGAGACGGATATGGCGGGCATCCTCCACTTCTCGAACTTCTTCCGGTACATGGAGGAGGTCGAGCACGCGTTCTTCCGCTCACTGGGTCTCCGGGTCCACGAGGCCAGCGCGGTCGGATCGATGGGCTGGGCCCGTGGCGAGGCGTCGTGCCGCTTCATGCGGCCCCTCACCAACGAAGACGTCGTCGAGCTTCATCTCCTCGTGAAGGAGAAGCGGGCGAAGTCCATCGCCTACGAGATCGTCTTTCTCAAGGACGGGGAAGAGATGGCGCGCGGGAACGTCACGGCTGTCTGTGTCGGCCGCATCCCCGGTGAGCATCGGCTGGTCGCCGTGGATATGCCGACCGAGGTGGATGAGCAGGTCCAGGTCGCGCCGCCGACGCTGTTCGAAGGCGCCTAGCTGGCGTTTACCGCGTCGACCAGGGCCGTAGCCGCCCGGTCGATCTCATCTTCGGTGGTGAAGCGTCCCGCGGACAGGCGGACGCTCCCGAGCAGCAGGTCGTCGTCGAGTCCGAGCGCCCCGAGGACGTGGCTCGGCTGGACCGCGGCGCTGGTGCACGCAGAAGCGGTCGACACGCAGAGGTCGGGTAGCCGCCGCAGGAGCGCCTCGGCGTCGACCCCAGGGAAGCTCACATTGAGGGTGCCGGCGAGACGTGGAGCGCCGTCGCCGTTGACGACGGTGTGGGGGAGGGCCGTCACGACGGCGGATTGGAGACGATCGCGCAGGCCCGCGACACGCGCTCGCTCGGCGTCCATCTCGGCCGCGCACAGCTCGGCCGCCGCACCTAGCCCGACGATGCCGGGGACGTTGAGCGTCCCCGAGCGCGCGCCGCGCTCGTGCCCGCCTCCGTGGATGATGGGCTCCAGGCGCACCCGTGGCCCCCGGCGTCGGACGTAGAGACCGCCGCTCCCCTTGGGGCCGTACATCTTGTGGGCGGAGAAGCTCAACAAGTCGATGCACCCAGCCTCCACGTCGACCGGTTCCTTGCCGACGGACTGGGTCGCGTCGGTATGGAACAGGACGCCGCGGGCGCGGCATCGGCGGCCGATCTCGGGCACCGGGTGGAGGGTCCCGACCTCGTTGTTGGCGTGCATCACCGAGACGACCAGGGTGTCGTCGCGGATCGCTGCGTCCAGTGCGTCGAGGTCGATCTGACCGCGTTCGTCGACCGCGAGCCAGGTCACCTCAAACCCCTGTGTCTCGAGCCAGCGACAGGGATCGATCACCGCGTGGTGCTCGGTGCGGACGGTGACGACATGGCGGCGCCCGTCATAGGCGGTCGCCGCGGCGAGCCCCTTCAACGCGAGGTTGTTCGATTCGGTGGCCCCCGACGTCCAGACGATCTCACGCGGGTCGGCGCCGATGAGGGAGGCGACCTGCTCGCGAGCCCGCTCGACCGCCCCTGACGCGGCGCACCCGAGCCGATGGTGTCGGCTCGCCGCGTTACCGAACGCGTCCTCCAGGTATGGCCGCATCGCTGCCAGGACCCGCCGGTCCAGCGGGGTCGTGGCGTTGTAGTCAAGGTAGATCAGGTCGGACACTGCACGCGCTCGAGAGCAGACACGGTGAAGATGATCGGGTACAGACGCTCCGAGTACCAGAGCTTGGCGAAGTACAGGCCGATCGGCGAGGCGGGGAATCGGGTCCCATTGTCCGTGGCGTCGGCCAGCCAGGCGAGCGCCTTCTGGAGCTGGGGTTCGCGGGCTCTGGCCTCGGTGGACAGGGCCTCGATGGCGAGGGCGGTCTCCTCGATGCATGGGGGGACGCCTGGGGCGCCGCCGAACCCGCCGCCTTGATGTTGCGCCCGGAGGAGCCAGGACATGGCGCGGTCGCGGACGTCTCGTGGGAGCATGTCGCCGGCGAGCAGCACCCGCGTGGTGCCGTACAGGGGGTTCTCTTCTTTCGGCGCCGCCTGGTTGCCGAACCATAACGGGATCCAGGCACCGTCCTCTCGCTGGGTCCTCTCGAGGTAGCGAATGGCCTTGTGGGTCGCGGCGTCGATGCGACGGCGAAGCCCGGGGACCGCCTCGCTCCACGTGCGCCAAGCGCGGAGCGCGTGGGCCGTGATGTCCGGGCAACTCTGGTCGAACGGCAGCTTGCCCCAGCCGCGGCAGAACGTGGGGATCCCGCCGTCACGGTTCTGCAGGTCGAGCAGCCAGGTGATCCCCCTCGCGGCCGCGGGGCCCGCGTCCGGGTCGAGCTTGTGAAGCGCCAGGAGGGCCCCCGAGGTGTCGTCCGCATCCGGGACGCCACCAGGGAGGTCGGTCCATGCCCATCCTCCGGGGTCCGCGTGGGTGTAGGGGTGGACTTCCGTGTATTGCTGCGCTCCCAACCACGCTCGAGTCCCGTCGCCCGGAGAGCTGCCGAGCGCGTTGACCGCGAGGGTCGTCGTCCACACCTCCAGGTTGGTGTCGATGGGCCAGCTACCGTCGCCCCGCGCGGTGTCGGCGAGGAAGTCGAGTCCGCGCTTGACGACGCCGTGATCGTGCATCCCCATGGACAGCAGGCTCATGGCTACGAAGCTGGTCAGGGGCGCCGCCTCGAGGAAGCCGCCGCTCGCGGGCTGTATTCGCTCCAGGATGCCCAGCGTGCGTCTGCGGGTGAGCGCTCGCAGCGGATTCCACGAGGGGTGGTGGAAGTGACGTGCTTGGCCGACCGCGATGAGCGCCGGCAGAGCGTAGCTCACCATCCGCAGGTTCAGCGCCTTGAACCAGGAGTGGGGGGCCGCCGCCAATTCGAACGGGAGCGCCGGGACGAACCGCCAGCCACCTTCTCCCAGACGTCCGCTGATGGCGCAGGTCACGAGGATCGGCGTCGAGAACGTGTGGTCCTTGCCGTAGCGCGCCCGGATGGCGCGCGCCACCGACGCCGGGGAGAGGTCGCCGCAGGCGGCGCTCAGCCACGCTTCCGCGCGCTGCACGACGCCGGCGTCGCCATCGCCGAATCCCAAGGCAGACCAGCACAAAGTGGTGGTGCTGATGTTCGTCGGGCTGTCGATCGTGTCGCCCCATCCGCCGTCGGAGTTCTGGTGAGCCGCGATCCACGCGCGCGCCCGCTCCGCCAACCGTTGATGGTCGGGGTTACCGGTGGCGTTCGCGGCGAGGGCGAACGCCACGGCCGCCGTCGCTGTCGACAGCGCGCTCGCTGAGAGCTCGCCGGCGAAGGTACCCCGCTCCGTGAGCTGGGCGATGAGCGCCGCGCGCGCGTTGTTTCGAAAGGCGTCAGACACTCAGGTGTCCGAGGGCGAGGAGTCCGTAGTAGCTGTATTCCGAGTCGACCACATCGTCGGCCCAGTTGCCGCAGAAGCCCTGACCGGTCCACAGGGTGTCGATGAAGTCGAGGCAAGACTCCCGCAGGAAGTCTATCTCGACGTGGAGCCCGGCGAGCGCGTGAAGCGCCGTCGCCGTTGACAGCAGGTCCGGCATGGGGGCGCCGGGGACCGCCAAGAAGCCGCCATCATCGTGGCGTTGTGCGAGCAGGAACGCGGCAGCGGCGGGAGGAATGTCGCGGCCCAGATAGCGAAGCAGGGTGACCGCGGCGGCGGTGACGGTGGTGATCTCCCAGGGGCGCTGCTCGATGCTCTCAGCGACGGCGTCCATGTCCGCCGGGGCGCTGTCGATGTCCTGATGGGCCGCGACCGCCATGAAGCCGTGGTACACGGTGCCCGAGGCGGCCCCTGTCTCAGCCGCGTAGCCGCCGTCCTGGCTGCGGAACCGCTCGAGGTTTCTGGCGAGGCCCGGAGGAGGGGGGCCTGGCATGGCGGCCCAGCATCGGGCGAGGCAGCACAGGTGGACCAGATCCAGCTCCGCGCCGTCGCCGAACGTTTGCAGATAATGGGTGACACGTTCGCAAGGCAACTCTTGTTGCATCGCGATGAGCCCTTCGAGGACGAAGACGGTGTAGTAAAGGTCGCTGTTGCCCGCGCGGTCCTTGCCGCCACCGTCGTCGTTGAGTTGCGCCTCGAAGAAAGCGCGGACCCGGTCTGTCGCGTCAGCCAGGTGTCGAGGCGCCAGCCTCGCGACCTGGAGCATTTCGAGCCTCAAACTCACTGCAGTATCCCTCGATGAGGGTCCGGGGAAAGATCTTCCCCACGACACGCCGCAACAGCCCCTTGAGCGTCGCGTTCTCGAGGAACCGCAGCGCCCGGATGGCCTGCTCCTCGTACGCGTGTTTCAGTTCGCTCGCCTTGTCGACGACGCCCCGCTCGCGCAGCAGGTCGTCGACCTCGTCCTGCACGTCGTCGTAGCGCGCCTCCTTCCTCCAGAGGGAGTCCACCAGGGCGCGTTCCTCGTCGCTCTTGGCCCGCTTGCCGAGGATGGCAAGGAGGAGCGAAGGGCGCAGGTCGCGTAGATCGTGAGAGTCGCTGTTGCCCGTGAAGTCCTCCAGGTCGTCCTTGATCTGGTAGGCGATGCCGATCGACTCGGAGTACTCGGCGAGGGCGTCATGGACCTCGTCCCCCGCATCCGCGAACAGGGCGCCGAGCTGCAGCGCGACGTCGAAAGCGGGCGCCGTTTTCTCGCGGAAGATCTTGAGGACGTCCTTTGACGATAGGGGCTCGGGGTCGCGGGCCCAGACGAGCTCACGGCCCTGGCCGCGGCTCAGGGTCACGTGTCCCGTCGCCGCGAGACGCAGCATCTCGACCTTCGTCTCGGGCGAGATGTGGTCGGACAGCTCGCTGATGAGCCGGTAGCCCTCGCCGACGATGAAGTCCCCGACGTTGATGGCGACGGCGTCGCCGTGCTCGGCGTGCAAGGTCGGCGCACCGTAGCGCTGCTGATCACCATCCTCGATATCGTCGTGGATCAGTGAGGCCTTGTGGAAGCACTCGATGGCGACCGCGAGGCGCTTCAGGTCGTCGGGAAACCCCGGTTCTTTCGTCTTACCGTCGCACTCCAGGGCCACATTCACGCAGGTGGCCAGATACGGCCGCCAACGATTGCCGGAGCGCGTCATCCAGTCCCGGGCGATCTGCGCGGTCGGATCTGCCGGCGCGCCCATGAGCGCGTCGAGGGCGTCGGCGGTGAACCAACCCTGGACCTCTCCCTTCAGCGCGTCGAGATCGAGCCGGTAGGTCTGATCATCGGATGTCAGGTGAATGACGTCCCAGACCCAGTCCATGTCGACGGTGCAGTTGATGCAGTCGTCCTGCAGCAACGGTATGGCCACCCCGGGGACGGCCGCCGCTTCCATGTGCGGGAAGCTCTTCTCGAGCACGTTGAGGCACGACACGCCGACGATGGCGTCGATCTTGCCGGTCTCGATCATCGAGCGCACGATCGCCGATCCCTCGGCGACGAGGACCGCGTAGCCGAGGCGGTCGGCCTCCGCCGTGAAGTCCTGGATCGAGCAGAGGCCGCACTCCTTGCACAAGAGCCCGAACTCGTCGAACGGGGCGGGGCAGTGCTCCTCGACGCGGAGGCACTTCGGCAAGAGCAGCAGGCGCCGGTCGTAGGGGACCTGGGCGAGGGTGTCTCGCCAGGATTCGTTGTTGATCAGAACGGCGATGTACTCGTCGTAGGCCTCAGGCAAGAGGGCCGCTTCACGAACGACGGCCGCGTGTTCCCGCAGCTCCGCCATGGGCATGGGCGGAACGAGGTTGCCCCTCGTGACGTGATCTTTGACCAACTGCTTGATCCGATCCCGCACCGGACGTTCGTTGGGGACGTTCGACTGGGCCGGACGGTAAGCCTGCTGCGGCACCTTGGCGGGGAGCGCGAGATCTGGGATGGCCTGATGCTGTTCGGGGGCGGTCAGGTGTAGGCTCCGAATCCGAAGAACCAGTGCTTCTTTGCGAAACGATACAGCCAATGCAGCTCGGGCACCTCGTTTCCGGGCTGGTGCTGGCTGCCACGGGACTCCAGGGCTTCCAGCTCCACCATGGCGGCCCCTCGCTGGGTCGTATCGGTGGCGCCGTGGCGCTGGACGACCTCCTTCAGGAGGTCTGGACGCTCCAGCACAATACAGCCGCGGGTGGCGCTAGCGGCTGTTTTTCGGAAGTCCTCTAAGAGCGGTGACTTGGTCATGGTCTCGAACAGGTCGCCGTCATTGTCACGGATCGACTCGTTGGCGAACTGGATGATCGGGCACGGTTCGATATCTCCGTACGGGCTGATGTGGTGGCTGACACCGATGGCCGCCGGACACAGGGCCTGCCCTTGATCGTCCCAATAAGCGTCAACGAACGCGATGGGCTTCTCGTTTCGCGTCCTCACCACGAAGCGCCGGGTGGCGATCAGTTGCTCCGCGGTCAG
>Ga0310345_10003483_pt1 | contig 14940 bp, 22 predicted proteins | sample HC15DNA20500_MG_FD_204667 | JGI IMG/M metagenome (GOLD analysis project Ga0310345, IMG submission 204667) | Marine microbial communities from station ALOHA, North Pacific Subtropical Gyre - HC15-DNA-20-500_MG | ecosystem: Environmental > Aquatic > Marine > Oceanic | place: Pacific Ocean: North... | reverse complement strand
CGGCCAGCGCGCGCTCGGGCTGGAGATACGCGACATTTACGGCAGGCTGATCGATTCCTCTCAAGGCGCGTTCGGACGCATTCGCTCAGGCGGCGACGGGCCGGGTCTGACCGCACAAGGCAGCCCTCCGACCGAGAAACTCCTTTCGCTTTATTCGGGCATTATCCGCCTCGACTCCGAGGGCAAAGCGGTTGTCGATTTCGAAGTCCCGCAATTCAACGGCACGGCCCGAATCATGGCGGTTGCCTGGTCGAAATCGGGGGTCGGTCAGGCCAATGTCGATGTGATCATCCGCGATCCGGTCGTCGTATCCGCCAGCCTTCCGAAAGTGCTCGCGCCAGAGGATGTGGCGAACACGATTGTCGAAATCCACAATACGGACGGGGAGGCGGGAACCTACGAACTGTCGGCCGCTTCCGACGATCTGGTCAGCTTCGACGGTTTGCCGGACACGATTGAACTCGGCGAAGGCGAGCGAAAGGTCCTCGATCTCTCGATCACGGCGCAGAAACCCGGCATCGGGGAGATGGTGTTCACGGTAATGCGCCAAGGAGAAATCGCCGCGCAGGTGGTTCGTGTGGTCAATGTGCGCCCGGCAACCGCGCCCGTTTCCACGAAGACGGAATTCGTCCTTGCCGCCGACACAGGCAGCGTCATCGTCGATTCCGCCATGCTCGGAGACAGCTACACCGAGGGAGCGCAGGTCTCGCTCAGTGTCACCCGCGACCGCGCGATCAATCTGTCAGCCCTGCTCGCGAGGCTCAACCGCTACCCCTATGGCTGCGCCGAACAGACCACGAGCAAGGCGATGCCGCTGCTCTATTTGTCAGACCTCGGCGCGCCTGCGGAACTGACGCAGGCGGACGATCTTACCGAACGCATCGAGGGGGCCATCGAGCGCGTGCTGACCTTCCAGTCCGCCGGCGGTGCCTTTGGCTTGTGGGGACCGGGCGACGGCGATCTGTGGCTCGATGCTTATGTCAGCGATTTCCTGACCCGGGCGCGCGAGAAGGGCTTTGACGTGCCTGAGCAGGGTATGCGACTTGCCATCCAGAACCTGCAGAACACGCTGGCCTATCAAGATGACATCGCAAGTAATGGAAACGCGATTGCCTATGCGCTCTACGTGCTGGCGCGCAACCGTATGGCCTCTGCGACCGACCTGCGCTACTACGCAGACACCAAGCTCGGCGACTTCGACACGCCGTTGTCGCGCGCGCATTTGGCGGCCGCACTTTCCCTCTATAACGAGCAGCAGCGCACCAGCCGGGCTTTCTCTTCCGCGCTGGAACTTGCCAATGCAACGGTGGACGAGAACATCTCGCGCGCCGACTATGGCACACCATTGAGAGATGGCGCGGCCATGCTGGCATTGGCGGCTGAATCCCGCGAGGCGGCGCCGCTGGTCCCGCAAATGCTCGATTTCGTCGAACAGGCGATTGCCGGGCGCAGCTACACCTCCACGCAGGAGGATGCATGGCTGGTGCTGGCGGGTCGCGCGATTGCCGAGCGCAACGCGGAGATCATACTGGATGTTGATGGCGCACCGCATCAAGGCGCGCTTAACCGGCAGATTTCCGGTGAGGAGTTGGCAGGCGGCTCAATCAGGGTAGCCAACCGCTACGCTCAGGATCTGACCGCCACGGTCACCAAGCTGGCCTCACCTATCCAGCCGCTGCCGGCCGGTGGCGAGGGTTATGAAATCCAACGCCAATATTACGATCTCCAAGGCGATGAGGCGACGCTCAACGCGGTTTCGCAGAACGACCGGTTTGTGGTGGTTCTTACCGTTACCGAGTTCGAGGATCGGCTGTCGCAGGTTCTCGTCACCGACCTGCTGCCCGGCGGGTTCGAGATTGACAATCCGAGCCTCTTAAAAAGCGCCGAACTGGAGAATTTCGGCTGGCTGCCGGAGGTCGATGTCGCCCATACCGAGTTCCGTGACGACCGCTTCGTGGCCGCACTCACCCGCAATTCCGGCTCCGACCGCACCTTCCAGCTCGCCTATGTCGTTCGTGCGGTGACGCCGGGCACCTATACCCATCCGGCGGCGAGCGTCGAGGACATGTACCGGCCCGAGAATCAGGCGCGCACGGCGACCGGATTCCTCGAGATCGGCCCATCGCAATAGGCGGGAGATTGGCGTGATCTTGGCGATGTTGAGACGGGCAGGGCGAGGGCAGCGAAGGCTGGTCTTCGCCGCCGCAGGTCTCACATTGCTTGCCGCGGCGGGGGTGGCGGGGCTCGCCGCACTTGACCGCGCCTTCCCGCCGCCCCTGGACTTGCCTGCCGATTATTCGGTGGAAGTGCTCGACCGCGATGGCGAGCCGTTGCACTTCTTCGCCAATCGCGAGGGGCGGTGGCGGCTGAAGACCGATCTGGACGCGGTCGATCCCGCCTTCATCGAAATGCTGGTTGCCTATGAGGACAAGCGCTTCTGGAACCATTCCGGAGTGGACTTGCTGGCGCTTGGCCGCGCTGCAGGGCAATTCGTAGCCAATGGTCGGATCGTATCGGGCGGTTCGACGCTTACCATGCAGCTTGCCCGGTTGCTGGAGCCGCGCGCCGAACGCTCGGTTACCGCCAAGCTGCGCCAGATCGCGCGCGCCTGGCAGATCGAGCGGCGGCTTACCAAGCACCAGATTCTGGAACGCTATCTGACGCTGGCGCCCTATGGCGGCAATGTTGAAGGCATCCGCGCGGCAAGCCATACATGGTTCGGCAAGGAGCCGAAGAAGCTCGCCTTGCGCGAGGCTGCCTTGCTGGTTGCACTCCCGCAGTCGCCTGAGCGCCGCCGCCCGGATCGCTATCCTTCGCAAGCGAAAACCGCGCGTGATCGTGTCATCATGCGGCTGGCCGGAATTGGCCTCGCCGATGTGGCCGAAGCTGACCGGGTCGCACGCTTCGCGGTTCCTTCAGCCCGCCTGCCCATGCCTCGGCTGGCCGCGCATCTGGCGCAGGATGCGATAGACCGCGATCCGATTGCAGTCTCACATGAAACCCGGCTCGATGCGCCCGTGCAGGCGCAACTCGAAGCACTGGCGAAGACCGCTGCACGTCGCTTTGGCCCGCGCGTTTCGGTGGCGCTTGTCGCCGCCGATGTGAAGTCTGGAGACATTCTTGCCTCGGTGGGCTCGCCCGATGTGCTCGACGGCGCGAGACAGGGCTGGGTGGACATGACGCAGGCGCTGCGTTCGCCCGGTTCCACGTTGAAACCGCTGGTCTATGGCGTGGCGATCGAGGACGGGCTGGTCATGCCGGAGACGATGATCTCCGACCGGCCTTCCTCCTTTGGCGGCTACCGACCGGCAAATTTCGACCTCACCTATCAGGGCGACATCACCGTGCGGCGCGCGTTGCAGATGTCGCTCAACGTGCCCGCCGTCAGTCTCGCCGATGCCGTATCGCCATTGCGGCTGGTCGCGCGGATACGCCGGGCGGGGGTGACGCCGCAGTTCGCCGGAAATGACCGGCCCGGATTGAGCCTCGTGCTTGGCGGCGCCAGCTTCACGCTCACCGATCTGGTTCAGCTCTACGCCAATCTGGCCTCGCCCGGCGCCGTTCCGATGGCGCTCGGCGACGGGGTACGCAGCCAGCCGGGCAGCCTGTCCGGGGCGCCTGTTCTAAATGGAATGGCCCGGTGGCATGTCGCCGACATGCTGTCAGGCATTGATGAACCCGTGGGCGCGCCGCCGCGAAAGCTCGCCTACAAGACAGGAACCAGCTACGGCTACCGCGATGCATGGGCCATCGGCTATGACGGCCGTCATGTGATCGGTGTTTGGGTCGGTCGCGCAGATAACGGTTCGGTTCCCGGCATTTCCGGGATGAAATCCGCCGCCCCCATCCTGTTCGAGGCTTTTGGGAAGGCCGGCTTCAGGGAAACAGCTTTTGCCCAAGCGCCCGCAGGTGCATTGCGGCTGGAGGCGCGTGAACTGCCGGCGGGCCTGCGCAAATTTGAGAACCCCGGTTCGGCGCAGCGGTTTGCAACAATCGCGCCGCGCGACCGGCTGGAGATCAGCTTTCCCGTTGACGGCGCGGAACTCGAGACATCGAGCTTTGCTGACGGGACTGCCGCACCCGTCGTGGTGAAGCTGCGTGGCGGCGTTCCGCCCTTTCGCCTGCTTGCCGATGACCGCCCGCAGGAAGGGCAGGTGCGCCGCAGACAGTTGCAATGGTTGCCGCCAGGGCAGGGCGTTGCCCGCCTCACGGTGACCGACGCCATCGGCCAAGCCCGTTCGGTCAGCGTGCGCATACGCTGACAAGCACGGGCGGCAACCCAATTCACCCCTTGGCAAAGCAGCCTCGAACCTTTATGTGACAGCCCGATTTCAGGGCTTTGGCTCTGCGTCGAACAAGCAAGGGCGCACGGCGTCCAAAACCATTCAGACCGGGACTGAACAGGCATGGCAAAAGCAAAGTTTGAGCGCAACAAGCCGCATTGCAACATCGGCACGATTGGTCACGTTGACCATGGCAAGACGACGCTGACGGCTGCGATCACGAAGTATTTCGGCGAGTTCAAGGCGTATGACCAGATTGATGCCGCGCCTGAGGAGAAGGCACGCGGTATCACCATCTCGACGGCGCACGTCGAATACGAGACCGAAGCACGCCACTATGCCCATGTCGATTGCCCCGGCCACGCCGACTATGTGAAGAACATGATCACCGGTGCCGCCCAGATGGATGGCGCGATCCTGGTCGTGTCGGCTGCCGATGGCCCGATGCCGCAGACGCGCGAGCACATTCTTCTGGCCCGCCAGGTTGGCGTTCCTGCCATCGTCGTCTTCCTCAACAAGGTCGACCAGGTCGATGACGAGGAGCTGCTTGAGCTTGTCGACATGGAAGTGCGCGAACTGCTTTCGAGCTACGAGTTCCCCGGCGACGACATTCCGATCACCAAGGGTTCGGCACTTGAGGCGCTTGAAAAGGACGGCACCGACATTGGCGAGAAGGCCATTCGCGAACTGATGGGCCATGTGGACAGCTACATTCCCCAGCCCGAGCGTCCGGTTGACCAGCCCTTCCTGATGCCGATCGAGGACGTGTTCTCGATTTCGGGCCGCGGCACCGTCGTGACCGGCCGTGTCGAGCGTGGCGTCATCAATGTCGGCGACGAAATCGAGATCGTCGGCATCAAGGACACCACCAAGACGACCTGCACGGGCGTGGAAATGTTCCGCAAGCTGCTGGATCGCGGTGAGGCGGGCGACAATATCGGCGCGCTGCTGCGCGGTATCGACCGTGAGGGCGTTGAGCGCGGCCAGGTGCTGTGCAAGCCGGGTTCCGTTACCCCGCACACCAAGTTCAAGGCGGAAGCCTACATTCTGACGAAGGAGGAGGGTGGCCGTCACACGCCGTTCTTCACCAACTACCGTCCGCAGTTCTACTTCCGCACCACGGACGTGACCGGCATCGTCTCGCTTCCCGATGGCACCGAGATGGTGATGCCGGGCGACAACGTCGAGATGACGGTTGAACTGATCGTGCCGATCGCCATGGAAGAGCGCCTGCGCTTCGCCATCCGCGAAGGCGGACGCACCGTCGGAGCAGGAATCGTCGCGAATATTATTGAGTAACGAGGCTTGGGCAGCGGTTCGCCGCTGCCCGCCATCCGCGCCGCGATTTTGGACGGGGCGCAACAAGGACACCGAAACGGACCCTGCCAAGGGCGGTTTCATCAGGGATGACTGACTATGAACGGCCAGAACATACGCATTCGCCTCAAGGCGTTTGACCACCGCATTCTCGACGCTTCGACCAAGGAGATTGTCTCCACCGCGAAGCGCACCGGCGCGCAGGTGCGCGGCCCCGTGCCGCTGCCTACCCGCATTGAGAAATACACGGTCAACCGTTCGCCGCACATCGACAAGAAGAGCCGCGAACAGTTCGAAATGCGTACCCACAAGCGTCTGCTCGACATTCTCGAGCCGACGCCGCAGACGGTCGATGCGCTGATGAAACTCGACCTGTCGGCAGGTGTGGACGTGGAGATCAAGCTCTGATCCCAAGCCGGACGGAGCCATTGAATTAGGGATTGAACCGATGCGTTCAGGGATAATTGCACAAAAGCTGGGAATGACCCGCGTCTACACAGACGCCGGGGAACAGGTCCCCGTGACGGTGCTGAAGGTGGACAGCCTTCAGGTCGTCGCCCAGCGCACGCAGGAAAAGAACGGCTACAACGCCGTCCAGCTCGGCACTGGCCTTGCCAAGGTGAAAAACACCTCCAAGGCCATGCGCGGACATTTTGCCAAGGCTTCGGTAGAGCCGAAGCGCAAGGTAGCCGAGTTCCGCGTGTCAGAAGACAACATGCTGGACATCGGCGCCGAGATCACCGCCGACCATTTCGTCGAGGGCCAGAAGGTCGATGTGACAGGCACCTCGATCGGCAAGGGCTTTGCCGGTGCGATGAAGCGGCACAATTTCGGTGGTCTTCGCGCCACGCACGGCGTTTCCATCTCGCACCGTTCGCATGGTTCGACCGGTCAGAACCAGGACCCCGGCAAGGTGTTCAAAGGCAAGAAGATGGCCGGTCACATGGGCGATACCCGCGTGACCACGCAGAACCTGCAGATCGTCAGCACCGATGCCGATCGTGGCCTGATCCTGATCCGTGGCGCCGTTCCCGGTTCCAAGGGCTCGTGGATCCTCGTTCGCGACGCGGTCAAGGCAGCGCTGCCCGACAATGCGCCGCGCCCCGCTGCACTCAAGGCTGCCACCAATGGCGCGGCCAAGGCCGAAGCACCTGCTGAAGAAGCCCCCGCCGAAGCCGGCGCCGAGGGAGGTAACGAATAATGGACCTCAAGGTTACGACACTCGACGGCAAGGCGTCCGGCAAGGTCACCGTCTCCGAGGCGATTTTCGGTCTCGAGCCGCGTGAGGACATTCTGGCGCGCATGGTTCGCTACCAGTTGGCCAGCCGCAGGCAGGGTACGCATGAAGTGCAAAACCGTGCTGATGTTAGCCGCACCGGTGCGAAGATGTACAAGCAGAAGGGTACGGGCCGCGCCCGCCACTCCTCCGCCCGTGCCCCGCAGTTCCGCGGCGGCGGCCGTTCCTTCGGCCCGACCACGCGCGATCACTCGATTGGGATGCCCAAGAAAGTCCGCGCATTGGCGCTGAAGCATGCGCTGTCGGCAAAGGCTGCTTCCGACGCACTGATCGTCGTTGACGATCTGGTCGCCAAGGAGCCGAAGACTGCGAAGCTGCGTGCCCAGCTTGCCAAGCTCGGCCTTGGCGATGCGCTACTCATTGGCGGCGCCGAACTGGACGGAAATTTCCGTCTCGCCGCGCGCAACATTCCTGCGCTCGACGTGCTGCCGGTCCAGGGCATCAATGTTTACGACATCATGCGCCGCGACAAGCTGGTGCTGTCCAAGGCTGCCATAGAGGCGCTCGAGGAGCGGTTCAAATGACCGATATTCGCCACTACGACGTTATCGTCTCGCCGGTAATCACCGAAAAGTCGACGCTGGCGTCCGAATCCAACCAGGTCGTGTTCAACGTCGCGAAGAACGCCACCAAGCCTGCCATCAAGCAGGCTGTCGAGGCGCTGTTCGGCGTCAAGGTGACGGGCGTGAACACACTGGTGCGCAAGGGCAAGATCAAACGCTTCCGCGGCATCAAGGGCCGCCAGAGCGATGTGAAGAAAGCCGTCGTCACGCTCGCCGATGGAGATTCCATCGACGTGACGACCGGGCTTTGAGAACCGGCTTGAGGAACTGAACCAATGGCTTTGAAAAAGTTCAATCCGACGACGCCGAGCCAGCGCCAGCTGGTCATTGTCGATCGTTCGGAACTGTACAAGGGCAAGCCGGTCAAGAAGCTGACCGAAGGCCTGTCGTCGAAGGGCGGCCGCAACAATACCGGGCGCATCACCGTTCGCCATCAGGGCGGCGGTCACAAGCGCACCTACCGGCTGATCGATTTCAAGCGTCGCAAATGGGATGTTGCTGCCAAGATCGAACGGCTGGAATACGACCCCAACCGCACGGCCTTTATCGCGCTTGTCACCTATGAGGATGGCGAGCAGGCCTATATCCTCGCCCCGCAAAGGGTGAAGGTTGGCGATGCGGTGATTGCCGGTGAAGTAACCGACATTAAGCCGGGCAATGCCATGCTGTTGAAATCGGTTCCCGTCGGCACCATTATCCACAATGTCGAAATGAAGCCGGAAAAGGGTGGCCAGATCGCCCGTTCCGCAGGCTCATACGCCCAGATCGTCGGCCGCGATGGACCCTATGCCATCGTCCGCCTCAATTCTGGAGAACAGCGTCTCATTCACGGCAATTGCATGGCGACCGTTGGCGCGGTTTCCAACCCGGACAATTCCAACACCAATATGGGCAAGGCAGGACGTTCCCGCTGGCTCGGACGCCGTCCCACCGTTCGCGGTGTCGCCATGAACCCCGTCGATCACCCGCATGGCGGCGGCGAAGGCCGCACCTCTGGTGGCCGCCATCCCGTTACCCCTTGGGGCAAGCCCACCAAGGGCAAGAAAACCCGGACCAACAAGGGGTCCGACAAGTTCATCATGCGCTCGCGTCATCAGCGCAAGAAGTAAGAGGCCGCAAACGTGACACGCTCAACCTGGAAAGGCCCGTTCGTTGATGGCTATCTTCTCAAAAAGGCAGAGAAGGTAGGTCAGGGCGGCCGCAAGGAAGTAATCAAGACCTGGAGCCGCCGCTCCACCATCATGCCGCAATTCGTCGGCCTGACCTTCGGCGTCTATAACGGCCAGAAGCACGTTCCGGTGCTGGTTTCCGAAGATATGGTGGGCCACAAGCTCGGCGAATTCTCCCCGTCGCGGACCTATTACGGTCACGGCGCGGACAAGAAAGCGAGAAGGAAGTAAACCATGGGCAAGCCGAAGCGCGAGCGTGCGCTGAAGGAGAATGAGGCGAGGGCAGTGACCCGCACCATTCGCGTCAGCCCGCAGAAACTCAATCTGGTCGCCCAGATGATCCGCGGCAAGAAGGTTCAGACGGCCCTCGCTGATCTGGAATTCTCGCGCAAGCGGATTGCGGGCACCGTAAAGAAGACGCTGGAATCTGCCGTCGCCAACGCTGAAAACAACCATGATCTGGATGTGGACAGCCTGGTGGTCGCGGAAGCCTGGGTCGGCAAGTCGATCGTCATGAAGCGGTTCCATGTTCGTGGCCGCGGGCGCGCGTCGCGCATCCTGCGCCCGTTCTCGCACCTGACGATCGTAGTCCGCGAAGTTGAAGAGGAGGCCGCCTGATGGGCCAGAAAGTCAATCCGATCGGCATGCGCCTCGGCATCAACCGGACGTGGGACTCGCGTTGGTTCGCCGGCAAGGGCGAATACGGCAAGCTGTTGCATGAGGATCTGGAAATCCGCGAATATCTGGAGAAGGAACTCTCCGCCGCGTCGATCTCCAAGATCGTTATTGAGCGCCCGCACAAGAAATGTCGCGTGACCATTCATTCGGCGCGTCCGGGCATCATCATCGGCAAGAAGGGCGCCGACATCGAGAAGCTGCGCAAGAAGTTGTCGCAGATGACCAATTCGGAAGTGCACATCAATATCGTCGAAGTGCGCAAGCCCGAACTGGACGCGACCATCGTGGCGCAGTCGATCGCCCAGCAGCTCGAACGCCGCGTGGCGTTCCGCCGGGCCATGAAGCGGGCGGTTCAGTCCGCCATGCGTCTTGGCGCGGAAGGCATTCGCATCAATTGCGGCGGCCGTCTTGGCGGCGCCGAGATCGCGCGTATGGAATGGTATCGCGAAGGCCGTGTGCCGCTCCACACGCTACGCGCCGATATCGACTACGGCACGGCGGATGCGCAAACCGCATATGGCATCTGCGGCGTGAAGGTCTGGATCTACAAGGGCGAAATCCTTGAGCACGATCCCATGGCTTCCGAGCGCCGCGCCATCGAAGGACAGGAACAGGGTGGCGGTGGCCGCCGCGAGCGTTCGCGCGAAAAAGCGTAACGTATCGAAGAGTAGTATTGGGACGAAACGACAATGTTGCAGCCAAAGCGCACCAAGTTCCGCAAGCAGTTCAAGGGCCGCATTCATGGCAATGCCAAGGGCGGCACCGCGCTGACTTTCGGCGCCTACGGCCTCAAGGCCCAGCAGCCTGAACGCGTCACCGCGCGCCAGATCGAAGCGGCGCGCCGCGCGATCACCCGTCACATGAAACGTGCGGGACGCGTGTGGATCCGCATTTTCCCGGACGTGCCTGTAACGTCCAAGCCGACTGAAGTGCGCATGGGCAAGGGCAAGGGGTCGCCTGAATATTGGTGCGCCCGCGTCAAGCCCGGCAAGATCATGTTCGAGATCGACGGCGTGCCCGAGGACATCGCCCGTGAGGCGCTTCGCCTGGGTGCAGCCAAGCTGCCGATCAAGACCCGTTTTGTCGCCCGCATCGCAGAATGATGCGGCAGTGAACCGAATACCGGAAGGAAGAAAGCCATGAAGGCTTCAGACGTTCGCGCAATGACAGAGGACCAGATGGCCGACGAATTGGCCAAGCTGAAGAAGGAGCAGTTCAACCTGCGCTTCCAACAGGCCACCGGTCAGCTCGAAAACACCGTGCGGGTGCGCCAGGTGCGCCGCGACATTGCCCGCATTCATACTATTGCTGCCCAGAAGGCAGCCGAAAAGACAAAGGCTTAAGACCGGTCCCCGGCCTGGTCGAAAGGAAACCGAAATGCCAAAACGCGTTTTGTACGGCACCGTGATCTCCGACAAGAACGACAAGACTGTTGTCGTGAAGATCGAGCGCCGCTTCACCCACCCGCTGTTCAAGAAGACGGTGCGGCGCACGAAGCACTACAAGGCTCATGACGAGGCCAACAAATACAAGGTCGGCGATCAGGTGGCGATCGAGGAATGCCGCCCGATTTCCAGGCACAAGCGCTGGACGGTAGTCGAAGCGCAGGCTTGACGGCAATAACGTGGTGCCAGGAGCTGTAGGGTTCTTCCTGCTGCTAACCGGCTCCCGAACTAGGAAAAGAAGGTAGCCAGTCATGATTCAGATGCAGTCAAACCTAGACGTAGCCGACAATTCCGGCGCGCGCCGCGTCATGTGCATCAAGGTGCTGGGCGGATCGAAACGCAAATACGCCAAGGTCGGCGACGTTATCGTGGTTTCCATCAAGGAAGCCATCCCGCGCGGCCGCGTGAAGAAGGGCGATGTCATGAAGGCGATCGTCGTGCGTACCGCCAAGGACATTCGCCGTGCCGATGGCAGCGTCATCCGCTTCGACAGCAACGCCGCCGTCCTCGTCGATAACAAGAAAGAGCCCGTCGGCACCCGCATTTTCGGACCGGTTCCGCGCGAACTGCGCGCCAAGAACCATATGAAGATCATCTCGCTGGCGCCTGAAGTGCTTTAAGTCGGGGCAAGGAAGAAGACGATGCAGAAGATCAAGAAGGGCGACAAGGTCGTCGTCATTGCCGGCAAGGACAAGGGTCGTTCCGGCGAAGTCGTTCAGATGATGCTGAAGGAAGGCCGCGCGATTGTCAGCGGCATTAACATGGTCAAGCGCCACCAGCGCCAGTCGGCAGGCCAGGAGGCCGGCATCATCAACAAGGAAGCGCCAATCCGGCTTTCCAATCTGGCGATTGCCGACCCCAAGGACGGCAAGCCGAGCCGTGTGGGCATCAGAATCAACGAAGACGGCACCAAGGTGCGCTTCGCAAAACGTTCCGGAGACCTGATCGATGGCTGAGGCACAATACACGCCGCGCTTGCGCCAGATGTATGACGACACCATTCGCGGCAAGCTGGTCGAAGAGTTCAAGTTCGCCAACCCGATGCAGGTTCCCCGCATCGACAAGGTCGTGCTCAACATGGGTATTGGCGAAACGACACAGGATACCAAAAAGGCACAGTCGGCAGCCGACGACCTGACGCTGATCGCCGGCCAGAAGGCTGTGATCACCCGTGCGCGCAAGTCGATCGCAACCTTCAAGGTGCGAGAGCAGATGCCGATCGGTGCCAAGGTCACGCTGCGCGGTACGCGCATGTATGAATTCATCGACCGCCTGGTCACCATCGCGCTGCCGCGCGTTCGTGACTTCCGCGGCCTCAACCCGAAGAGCTTCGATGGCCGCGGCAACTTCGCCATGGGCATCAAGGAACACATCGTGTTCCCCGAGATCAACTACGACAAGGTCGACGAGATCTGGGGAATGGACATCATCGTCTGTACGACGGCGGAAACGGACGAGCAGGCTCGCGCCTTGCTCACGCATTTCAACTTCCCCTTCCGTCAGTAACGGCAAGCGAAAAAGGATCAGACATGGCCAAGAAGAGTGCCGTCGAAAAGAACAAGCGCCGCAGGAAGCTCGTCGACCAGTACGCCGACAAGCGCGCAGAACTGAAGTCCATCATCATGGACAAGTCCCAGCCGATCGAGGAGCGCTTCCGGGCGCAGCTCAAGCTGGCTGAACTGCCGCGCAATTCCGCCAAGAACCGTATCCGCAATCGTTGCGAGGTGTCGGGACGTCCGCGCGGATTCTACCGCAAGCTGAACATCTCGCGCATCGCACTGCGTGATCTGGGTTCCACCGGCAAGATCCCCGGCATCGTCAAGTCGAGCTGGTAAGGGAGAGCATCAAATGTCAATGAACGATCCCCTCGGCGATATGCTGACGCGCATCCGCAACGGTCTGATGCGCCACAAGTCGAAGGTCTCCACACCGGCCTCGACCCTGCGCGGTCGCGTGCTTGATGTGCTGCAGTCGGAAGGCTATATCCGCGGCTACTCCCGCGTCGACTACGACAACGGCAAGGCGGAGTTCGAAATCGAACTGAAATATTACGAGGGCGCTCCCGCGATACGCGAGATATCCCGCGTTTCGAAGCCCGGCCGCCGTGTCTATTCGTCGGTAAAGACCATCCCCCACGTGGCCAACGGTCTGGGTGTTTCCATCCTCTCCACGCCGAAAGGCGTGATGGCCGATCACGATGCTCGCGAACAGAATGTTGGCGGCGAAGTTCTCTGCCAGATCTTCTGATCAGGCGGGCAGCAAAAGACAGGTTGAAGCAATGTCTCGTATAGGAAAACAGGCGGTCTCGCTTCCCGACGGTGTTACGGCAACTGTTGAAGGCAGCACCGTGACGGCCAAGGGTCCCAAGGGCGAATTGTCCGTCGTGCTCAATGACGACGTGCTGGTGAAGATGGAAGACGGTGCGATCCAGGTCGATCCGCGTGACCAGTCCAAACGTTCCCGCTCACAATGGGGCATGTCACGCACGCTCGTCGCCAACATCGTCGAGGGCGTCAAGGAAGGCTTTGAGAAGAAGCTGGAGATCAACGGCGTCGGCTACCGTGCCGCCATGCAGGGCAAGAACCTGCAATTGGCGCTCGGCTTCAGCCATGAAGTGCTCTACGAGGTGCCCGAAGGCATCCAGGTCGCCACGCCGAAGCCGACCGAGATCGTCGTTACCGGCATCAACAAGCAACAGGTCGGCCAGGTCGCCGCGGAGATCCGCAAGTACCGTCCGCCGGAGCCCTATAAGGGCAAGGGCGTGAAATATGCCGAGGAAACCATCTTCCGCAAGGAAGGCAAGAAGAAGTAATCGAGGCCCGCAATGGCAAACAAGAAGGCTACAAACGATCGCCGCGTCTCGCGTGTGCGCCGCGCTGTAAAGGCGGTGGCCAACGGCCGTCCGCGTCTTTCGGTTCATCGTTCGTCGAAGAACATCTATGCCCAGGTAATTGATGATGCAGAGGGCAAGACGCTCGCTGCGGCTTCGACGCTGGACAAGGATCTTCGCGGCAAGGTTTCCAATGGCGGCGCAATTCCTGCCGCCACCGAGGTTGGCAAGTTGGTTGCTGAGCGCGCGAAGAAGGCAGGCGTTACCCAGGTCGTGTTCGACCGTGGCGCCTATATCTACCACGGCCGCGTAAAGGCGCTGGCCGATGCCGCCCGCGAGGGTGGTCTGGAATTCTAACCGGTCCGCTCCTGAACGTTCAGGGGTGGATACCGAAACAGATGTGCTACCGGAAAAGAACAAAGGCTCAGGATAATGGCACAGGATAGAAGAGGTCCCCGCGACCAGAACCGAGACCGCGACGAGCGCGACAGCGAATTCGTTGACAAGCTGGTTCACATCAACCGCGTTGCCAAGGTGGTCAAGGGTGGCCGCCGGTTCGGCTTTGCAGCACTTGTCGTTGTTGGCGACCAGAAGGGCCGTGTCGGCTTCGGTCACGGCAAGGCGCGCGAAGTGCCCGAAGCCATCCGCAAGGCGACTGAATCAGCAAAGCGCGAGATGATCTTCGTGCCGCTGCGTTCGGGCCGCACCTTGCATCACGATGTTGAGGGCCGTCATGGCGCTGGCAAGGTCGTGCTGCGCGCCGCCGCGCCGGGTACCGGCATCATCGCCGGTGGTCCGATGCGCGCCGTGTTCGAAACGCTCGGCGTGCAGGACGTCGTCGCCAAGTCGCTGGGCACGTCGAACAAGTACAACATGGTCCGCGCTACGTTTGACGCGCTCAAGCGCCAGATGCATCCCAAGGATGTTGCTGGCCGCCGCGGGCTGAAATATTCCACGCTTCAGGCCCGTCGCAAGGACCTGATCGGCGCTGACGAATAAGCCGGAGCACGAACATGGCCGACAAGAAGAAGACCATTACCGTCGAGCAGACCGGCAGCCCGCTGCGCCGTCCCGGCATTCAGCGCGCCACGCTGATCGGCTTGGGTCTGAACAAGAAGGATCGCCGTCGCACACTGGAAGACACCCCTGCGGTGCGCGGCATGATCGCCAAGGTTTCCCACATGGTTCGCGTTGTCGACGAAGCCTGAGCGGCTTCGCGTTACGCAAGGAGTATTCGAAATGAAACTCAACGAAATTCGCGACCAGGAAGGCGCGATGACCTCCCGCAAGCGCGTCGGCCGCGGTATCGGTTCCGGCAAGGGCAAGACGGGCGGTCGTGGCGTCAAGGGTCAGAAGTC
>Ga0310345_10003482_pt1 | contig 14941 bp, 14 predicted proteins | sample HC15DNA20500_MG_FD_204667 | JGI IMG/M metagenome (GOLD analysis project Ga0310345, IMG submission 204667) | Marine microbial communities from station ALOHA, North Pacific Subtropical Gyre - HC15-DNA-20-500_MG | ecosystem: Environmental > Aquatic > Marine > Oceanic | place: Pacific Ocean: North... | reverse complement strand
CGCCAGCGGCCGATTGAACTGCTTGCGGTCGAGCCCGTACTGACGCGCCCGGAACCAGCAGTCCTCGGCCGCCCCCATCACCCCCCAGGCGATGCCGTAGCGCGCCCGGTTGAGGCAGCCGAAGGGGCCCGTCAGCCCCTCGACGTTGGGCAGGAGCGCGTCCTCGCCGACCTCCACCCCCTGCATCGAGATCGAGCCGGTGATCGAGGCGCGAAGGCTCAGCTTCTGCTCGATCTTGGGCGCCGAGAGCCCCTTCATCCCCTTCTCGAGCACGAAGCCGCGGATCTTGCCGCCATGGGCGTCGGACTTCGCCCAGACCACGAAGACGTCGGCGAAGGGGGCGTTCGAGATCCACATCTTCTCGCCCGTGAGGCGATATCCGCCGTCGATCTTCTCGGCCCGGGTCTTCATGCCGCCGGGGTCGGAGCCCGCCTCCGGCTCGGTCAGCCCGAAGCAGCCGATCAGCGTGCCGGCGGCGAGGCCGGGGAGATACTTCTTGCGCTGCTCCTCCGAGCCGTAGGCGTAGATCGGGTACATCACCAGGCTGCTCTGCACCGACATCATCGAGCGGTAGCCCGAATCCACCCGCTCGACCTCGCGCGCGATCAGGCCGTAGGAGACGTAGCCCGCGCCGATCCCGCCGTATTCTTCCGGGATGGTGGAGCCGAGCAGCCCCATCTCGCCCATCTCGGCGAAGATCTCGGGCTCCGAGGTCTCCTCGAGGAAGGCCTTGGTGACGCGGGTCGCCAGCTTCTCCTGGGCGAAGGCGTGGGCGGCGTCCATCAGGGCGCGCTCGTCCTCCTCCAGCTGGTCGCCCAGCAGGAACGGATCCTCCCACACGAACGACGCCTGCGACGGACGATCCTTCGGCTTCAGCTGCGCGGTCATGGTCTTCTCCTCCCCGCGCCTCTCGCCACTCGGCGCAGGCCGGCGCGGCCTTGCGCGGGCGCGGCAGGGGGCGGGGGCCTGCGCGCGGCGAAACAGAGGGCGAAAGGGTTACCCCAGCCGGGCGCGGATGCAAACCGCGCCGCGCCCCGGGACGCCGCGCGACGCTGCACGCGGTTGTGAGCGGACCCGGCCCTCGCTATAGCTGGGCCGGACCGCCGCGCGCCTGCGGGCGCGCTCCGCGGCGCCGCGACCGGGGCCCCGGCCCCCCGCGCGCCCGGACCCGAGACCCGAAGCTCCAGGACCGCCCATGACCGACAAGCTCAGCCAGTTCCTCGCGACCCGCCCCTGGATCCTCGCCGACGGCGCCACGGGCACCAACCTGTTCGCGCTGGGGCTCGAGCATGGCGACGCGCCGGAGCGCTGGAACCTCGAGGAGACCGACAAGGTCAAGGCGCATTACCGCAGCTTCATCGATGCGGGCTCGGACCTGGTGCTGACCAACACCTTCGGCGGCACCGCCAACCGCCTGAAGCTGCACCAGATGCAGGACCGGGTGCACGAGATCAACGCCGCCGCCGCGCGCCTCCTGAAGGAGGCGATCGCGGAGTCGGGGCGCGACGTGATCTGCGCGGGCGACGTGGGCCCCACCGGCGATCTCTTCCAGCCCGTCGGCCCGCTGAGCTTCGAGGACGGCGTGGCCGCCTTCGAGGCGCAGATGCAGGGCCTCAAGGACGGCGGCGCCGACGTGCTCTGGGTCGAGACGATGTCCTCGGAGGAGGAATACAAGGCCGCGCTGGAGGCCGCGCATCGCGTCGGCCTGCCGGTGGTGGGCACCATGTCCTTCGACACCAACGGGCGGACGATGATGGGCGTGGCGCCCAGGCGGCTGGCGGCGCTGGTGCACGAGTGCGACCACGACCATGCGCCGATGGCCTATGGCGGCAACTGCGGGACCGGCGCGCCGGACCTGCTGGTGGGGATCATCTCGGCCGCGGACGAGATCCGGGACGGCGACGTGATCGTCACCAAGGCCAACTGCGGCATCCCCGAATACGTCGACGGCGCCATCCAGTATTCCGGCACGCCGGAGCTGATGGCCGACTACGCCTGCCTCGCCCGCGACCTGGGCGTGAGGATCATCGGCGGCTGCTGCGGCACCCAGCCGGGCCATGTCGCGGCGATGCGCGAGGCGCTGGAGACCCGCGCCCCCGGCCCCCGGCCGAGCGTCGAGGACGTGATCGCGAGGCTCGGCGCCGTCACCGGCTCCACCATGGACCTGCTCAGCGACGCGCCCGCCGCGGCGCCGAAGCGGGGCGGCGGGCGGCGCCGGCGCGCCGGCTGAGGCGGTCTCCTGCGCAGGATGCGAAGCGGCGCGCCCCGTCCGGGCGCGCCGTTTTCGTTCCGGACCCTGCCCGACCTGCCGCGAGGGCCGAGGCCCGCCTGCGTCGCGCCCGCGCCCGGCGGGCCGGGGCGGGCGGGTGGGAGGCCTGCCGGGCGCGGGCGCGACGCAGGCTGCGGGCGCCCGCCCCGGCGCAGGGGGCCGGACGCGGCCCAGGGCGCGCCCGTGCGCGGACCTCAGGGTTCGGAGAACGTCCCCCCGGTCGAGAGACAGGCGGCGCGCACGTCGGCGGGCTCGTGAAAGTAGGTCCAGGTGACCTCGACGGCGCCGCCCGCCTCCTGGCGGCAGGACCAGCCGTTGGGGTCGCAGGCCTGCCCGGCGTCCAGCACCCGGCTGCCGGCGGCGCGGCAGGTGTCGGCCGCGGCGTCCCGCTCGGCCCGGCTGGGGAACGTGAGGTCGACGCAGATCAACGCGCGGGGATCGTAGCAGGAGAGGCCCGCCGGCTCCGTCGCCGCAGGCGCGGCGGAGGGCTGGGCGGAGGGCTCGGCGACGGTCGGGGCGGCGGCCGCGGAGGCTTCCGCGGCTTCGGCAGCGGCCTCGGCCTGCTCGGCGGCGAGGCGGGCCTCAGCCTCCTCGCGGTCGAGCCGGGCGAGCGCGGCCTCCGCCGTCCGGGCATCCTCGGTCCCCGGGCGCGCGTCGCGGATCCGCTGCAGCGTCTCGCGGTCGCCGGAGCGGGCGGCCTCGGCCAGGGCGCGGGCGTCGGCGGCGGTCTGCAGCTCGGCGAGAAGGTCGGGCTCCTGGCGGAGCTGGCGGGCGAACTCGGCGCCCAGCGCGACCCCGGTGTTGTAGCCCTGGGCGCGGTAGTGGGCGGGGTCGTCGCCGGCGTCGCAGGTCTCGCTGGGGCGGCGCATCCGGAAGCGGCGCACCTCCCGCTCGGCGTGCAGCAGGCGGCAGTCGGTGACGACGTCGGCGCAATTGGTGAAGCCGTCGTGCTCGCTGGCGCAGATCAGGCGCAGGTCGTCGGCGCCCGAGGGCGCGCCCGCCCGCCACTGCGGCACGTTGCGGGCGAAGTAATCCGCCAGCCCCCGCCGCATCGCCGGCCCCGCCACCTCGCCCTCGAGCGTGGCCGTCGCCGAGAGCCCCACCGTCGCCGGCGGCAGCGAGGCGACGTCCATCGGCGGCGACGTGCGCCCCAGGCTCGAGGGCGCCGGGTCGCCCGCGCAGGCCGCGGCGAGCGCCCCCAGTCCCAGCAGGACGCCCGCGGCGGCAGGCCGCCGCCCCCGCGTCGACGTGTTCGTTCGGCTCATGTCTTCCCCTCGTCGACGCCCGCCATGAGGCTCTGCGGCGGATCGCGCGCGGTCAACGTGCGAGGCCGAAAGAAAACGGCCCGCGCGGGGCGCGGGCCGTTGCTGTGTCCTTCGGGCCGCCCGTGACGGCGCGGCAGGCGGCCTCAGCCGACCAGCTCGAGGCCCGAGAAGAAGAAGGCGATCTCGGTGGCGGCGTTCTCGGCCGAGTCGGAGCCGTGGACCGAGTTCTCGCCGATCGAGAGGGCGAAGGCCTTGCGCACGGTGCCCTCGGCCGCCTCGGCGGGGTTGGTCGCGCCCATCACTTCGCGGTTGCGCGACACCGCGCTCTCGCCCTCGAGGACCTGCACCACGACGGGGGCGGAGGCCATGAAGTCGCAGAGCTCGCCGTAGAAGGGGCGCTCGGCGTGGACGGCGTAGAAGGCGCCGGCCTGGGCCGGGGTCAGCTGGATGCGCTTCTGGGCGACGATGCGCAGGCCGGCATCCTCGAACATCTTGTTGATCGCGCCCGTGAGGTTGCGGGCGGTCGCGTCCGGCTTGATGATGGACAGCGTGCGCTCGACGGCCATGGGTGGTCCTCTCGTCAGGAGATCGGGGTGTCGATCGGTTGTCGGAGGGGCCGCGCGGTCGCGCCGGCCCCGGAAAAGGCGCGCGCTCGGTAGCATGGGAGACCGGACCATGAAAGCGCATTTCGCGGGCTTCGCCCGCTACAACGCGTGGGCGAATCGTCGCCTCTACGAGGCCGCGGCAGGGCTGAGCGAGGCCCAGCTGCGCGCCGACGAGGGGGCGTTCTTCGGCTCGCTCCACGCCACGCTGAACCACCTGCTGGTCACCGACGTGATCTGGATGGCCCGGATCCGCGGCATCCAGGGCCCGCCCTGGAGGCTCGACCACATCGCCCACGAGGATTTCGCCGACCTGCGCGCCGCGCGCGAGGCGCTGGACGCGGACATCATCGAGGGCGTGGATGCGCTGCGCGAGTCGGACATCTCGGCCGGCGAGATCGCCTACACCCGCGTCACCAGCCCCGAGCCCATCGTGCAGCCGCTGGCCGAGGCGCTGGCGCATCTGTTCAACCACCAGACCCACCACAGGGGGCAATGCCACATGATCCTGACCCGGCTGACGGGGCGCGCGCCCGAGCTCGACCTGCTGTTCTACCAGCGCGAGGCGAAGGCCGCCGCATGACCGACCTCCGCCCTCCCGTCTGGTTCGAGGACCTGACCCCCGGGACCGTGATCCGGACCGCCGGCGCCACCCTGACCGAGGCCCAGATCATCGAGTTCGCGATGCGCTGGGACCCGCAGCCCTTCCACATCGACGTCGAGGCGGCGAAGGAGAGCATGTTCGGCGGGCTGGCGGCCTCGGGCTTCCACACCATGCTGACCGCGTTCCGGCTGCTGCACGCGACCAACTTCATGTATCCCGCCGGCCAGGGCTCGGGCGGGATGGAGAGCCTGCGCTGGCTGATCCCGGTGCGCCCCGGCGACACCATCCGCATGGAGTGCGAGGTGACCGACGCGCGCGTGCTGAAGTCGAAGCCGCACATGGGCGTGTGCAGCTTCCACTATCACGTGTTCAACCAGCGCGACGAACGGGTGATGGACTGGAAGGCCTCGGCCTTCTATCTGCGCCGCCCCGAGAACCGGCCCGAGAGCCAGGTCGAGAGCCAGGTCGAGGATCGGGCCTGACGCCGGCGGAGGGCCGCGCGGGCCGGTCGGGCCCTGCCCTCCCTGATCCGGCCGCGGAGATCCCTCCGGCGCGCGCCGCCGCGTCAGTCGAGGCGGGCGGCGAGCGCCAGGGGCGAGATGCGGGAACGGTTGGCGGCGCCGAGGCTGATCGCCTCGATCCGGGCGCGCGCCCGGGCCGCGGTGCGGGCCGCGGCCTCGGTCTCCTCGTGAAGTTCGCGGCAGGCCGACGACATCTCGTCGAGGGCGTCGCGCGCCCGTTCCGCCTGCACGGGGTCGCCGTTCAGGCGGGCGACGTCGGCGAGGAAGGCTGCGATCTGTCCCGCGACGAAGCCCGCGGACTCGACCGCCTGTTTCGGTGGAAGGTCGTAAAGTTTCCCGAGCGCTTCGAACACGGCGTCCTCCAGCTCGGATCTGCGGTCGGAACATACGCTCCGCTGGGTCTCTGCTTCTGCTGCTCGCATGACCGATGCCCCCTTCAGGCTAGCGACAGACGGTGCGTCGAAGTGTAGCTGCATCGTTGCTCGCCGCAACGGCGTTTCACGGTCTTTACACAGAAATTTCAATTACTGCGCGAAACCGTACGCGACCCACAACTCCGCGCGGCGCCTGTGCGGCGCCGCGTCTGAGGGGGCCCCGCCCCTCGGCCCTTCCCCCCGCCCGCGGCCTGCGTTATCGGCGGGCGCATGATCGCGATCCGCAACATCGACTTCTCCATCGCCGGCCGGCCGCTCTTCGAGGGGGCCTCGGCCACGATCCCGCTTGGCCACAAGGTCGGCGTGGTGGGGCGCAACGGAACCGGCAAGACCACGCTCTTCCGCCTGATCCGGGGCGAGCTGCACCTGGACGGCGGCGAGATCGAGGTCGGCCGCGGCCTGCGCCTGGGCGGCGTCGCGCAGGAGGCGCCGGGAACGGAGCTCTCGCTGCTGCAGACCGTGCTCGACGCCGACGAGGAGCGCGCGGAGCTGCTGAGGGACTCCGAGACCTCCACCGACCCCCTGCGCATCGCCGAGGCGCAGGAGCGGCTGGTCGCCATCGAGAGCCACACCGCCGAGGCCCGCGCCTCGGCCATCCTGCGGGGTCTCGGCTTCGACGCCGAGGCGCAGGCGCGGCCCTGCTCGGAATATTCCGGCGGCTGGCGGATGCGGGTGGCGCTGGCGGCCGTGCTGTTCTCGCGCCCCGACATCCTGCTGCTGGACGAGCCGACCAACTACCTCGACCTCGAAGGCTCGATCTGGCTGGAGAATTTCCTGGCGACCTGCCCCGCCACCGTCATCGTGATCTCCCACGACCGCGGGCTCCTGAACCGGGCGGTGAACCACATCCTGCATCTGGATCGCAAAAAGCTGACCCTCTACGGCGGCGGCTACGACCAGTTCGAGGAGGTGCGCCGCCTGAAGATGGAGCAGACCCAGGCCGCCGCTGAGAAGCGCGCCAAGGCCCGCGCCCACATGCAGAGCTTCGTCGACCGGTTCCGCGCCAAGGCCTCGAAGGCCAAGCAGGCGCAGAGCCGGATCAAGATGCTGGAGAAGATGACGCCGATCGAGTTCCAGGCGGACTCGGACGTCTCCCCCTTCTCCTTCCCCTCGCCGGCCGAGCTGCCGCCGCCGCTGATGCAGGCGGAGAAGGCGGTGCTGGGCTACAACGGCCGCGCGGTGCTGCGGGACCTGAACTTCCGCATCGACCAGGACGACCGCATCGCGCTGCTGGGCGCCAACGGCCAGGGCAAGTCGACGCTCGCCAAGCTGATCTCCGGCCGGCTGCCGCCGATGGAGGGATCGTGGCGCTGCTCGCGCGGCATGAAGGTGGGGTTCTTCGCGCAGCACCAGCTCGACGAGCTGGTGCCCGGCGAGACCCCGATCCAGCATGTCCAGCGCCTGCTGCCCGACGCCCCCCAGGGCAAGCTGCGCGCGATCCTGGCGCGCGGCGGCATCGGGGCGGAGATCGCGGCCAACCCGGTCGACCGGCTCTCGGGCGGGCAGAAGGCGCGGCTCCTGATGCTGCTCGCCGCCTGGGACGCGCCGCATGTGCTGGTGCTGGACGAGCCCACCAACCACCTCGACATCGAGAGCCGCGAGGCGCTGGCCCAGGCGCTGGCGGAATACGAGGGCGCGGTGATCCTGATCTCCCACGACCCCCATCTGGTCGAGGCGGTGGCCGACCGGCTGTGGCTGGTCAAGGACGGCCGGGTGCGCGCCTACGACGGCGACATGGAGGACTATCGCCGGCTGCTGCTCTCCGAGCGCGGCGGCGGCGGGCGGCTAGCCTCCCAGGCCGAGAAGCGCGAGGCGAAGGAGGCGAAGGCCGCCGCCAAGGCCGCCGCGAAGGAGGCCGCGCGCCCCCGCCGCTCCCAGGCCGAGCTGCGCCGCGCGCTGGCGCCCCTCAAGGCCGAGGTGGCGAAATGCGAGGAGCGCATCGCCAAGCTGGAGGCGATGCGGCGCAAGATCGACGCCCGCCTGATGGCGCCGGACTTCTACCTCAACGCCCCCGCCGACGAGGCCGAGGCCCTGCAGCGCAAGCGCGCCGAGGTCGAGGCCGCGGTGCTGCGGGCCGAGGATCTGTGGGCGGCGGCGCAGGAGCGGCTCGACGCCGAGGAGTCCGCGGCCTAGGTCCCGGGTCGGGGGGGCCGCGAGATGGAGGCTCCGATGCCGAACCCGAGCATCAAGGACGAAGACACCTACCAGGCCCTGCGCGACCAGGGCGCGAGCAAGGAGAAGGCCGCGCGCATCGCCAACGCCCGCGCGGCCGGCGACCAGCCGTCGAAGAAGGGCGGCAAGACCCCGCCCTACGAGGAGTGGACGGTGGACGACCTGCGCGAGCGCGCCGCCGAACTCGACGTCTCCGGCCGCTCGAAGATGCGCAAGTCCGAGCTGATCAAGGCCCTGCGCGACCGCTGACCCGCCCGCGGGCGCGGCGGGGCGGACCTCGCCGCCCACGGCCCGGCTGACCCGCCTGCTCGCGGCGCGGACGACCCGCCAGCGGCGCGGCGAACCTGACCGGCCGCGGCGCGGCTGCCCCGACTGTCCACGATGGGACGGACCTGACTGGGAGGGGCGCGACTGGCCCGGCGGTCCGCGGTGCGGATGACCTGACCGGCGGGACCCGTGGACCGCGGCGCGTTCCGCCCGGCCCCGCCCGTCCCCGCCCGCGCGGCCGCCGCCCCGCTGCCGGGCCTACAGGCGCCCTGCGGGCGGGCTTGGGCCTGGGGCCGGCGCTGGCGCCCGCCCCCCGCCCCTTGCGCCCGCCTCCCCGCACCGTGACCTGCCCCTCCGCCCGCCTCCCGAAACGGTCCATCCTGGCGCGACGCCCGCCCCGCGCCGCGGGCCGGACGCTCCGGCCGGACGAAACCTCGACGCGGCGCTCCCGCGGCTGCCGCCGGAGGCGGCGCCAGTCCTCTGGACGCCACCGCGCCGCCGCCCCGGCGGCCGCCGCCCTCGCGCCCGTCCTTCACCAGTCCTCGGCCTGCCCCTGGAAACGGTCCATCCGGGCGCACCGCCCGCCCTGCGCCGCGGGCGGGGCGCTGCGGCCGGGCGGGCGCGCGACGCGGCGCCTCGGTCAGTCGTTTGGGGCGTCGAGGCCGGTGGTGTCGGAGGGCGGGGCGAAGACGTCGACCGCCACCGTGTCCTCCAGCGCCTCGATGGCGTGGGGCACGCCGCCGGGGAGGCGCAGGAGGTCGCCGGGGCCGATCTCGTAGACCGTGGTCTCGCCTGGGGCGCCCACGGTCAGGCGCAGGCGGCCGAGGATCACGATCGTGAACTGCTCGTTGGGGTGGCTGTGGGGCGGCAGCGACAGGCCTCTCGCCACGATCGCGTGCTGGATCATCGCCTGGTCGCCCCGCACCCGGCGCAGGATCGCGCCGGGGACCGGCGCCAGACCCTCCATCTCCTCGAAAACGGTCTTCAGGCCCTGCATCGCTCCCTCCCTCGATCCGCGGCGGCCGCACGCCGGCGCCGGGGACCCAGGCTAGGCCCGTAGGGCCCTGGGCGGAAGACCGCAGGCGGGCCGCCGGAGGGCCGCAGGCGCGGGGGCGGAAACCCGCAGGCGCATCGCCGGAGGGCCTCGGCGGGAGGGCGGCGCGGCGGCGCGGCGGCTCCGGACAGGCGCATGTGAAGCGCCGGCGCTTGCGTTCGAGGCCTGCGCGTCCGATGTTCCGGGCATGAACGCACTCGACGGCATCGCGCTGGAGCGCCTGGTCTATCTGGTCCTGCTCCTGGGCGCGGTGCTCGCGGGCGTGGTCACCGTCTACCGCGGCCGCATCGGCACGGGGCTGCGCGACGCGCTGCTCTGGGGCCTGATCTTCATCGGCTTCGTCGCCGTCTACGGCATGCGCGAGGACCTGGCCGCCTCGTTCTCCTCCACCCAGGACCGGGTGACGGCCACGGGCGAGGTGGTCATCCCTCGCAGCCCCGACGGCCATTTCCGGGTCCGCGCGCAGGTCGACGACGCCGACATCGTGTTCCTCGTCGACACCGGCGCCTCGGGCGTGGTGCTGACCGCCGACGACGCCCGCCGCGCGGGCTTCGACCCCTCGGAGCTCGCCTACACCGGCCGCGCCCGCACCGCCAACGGAGAGGTGCGCCTGGCCCCGATCCGGCTCGAGCGCATCCGCCTGGGCGCGGTCGAGGCGGAGCGGTTCCGCGCCTCGGTCTCGGAGGGGGAGCTGTTCTCCTCCCTCCTGGGCATGGACTTCCTGCAGCGCTTCTCCCGCGTCACGGTCGAGGGCGACCGGATGGTGCTGGAGCCCTGAGGCCCCTCAGCCGATCCGGGTGAAGGCGTCCAGCAGCCGGCCCCCGGCGGCGATCAGGCGGCCGGACTTCCACACCTCGCGCCCGCCGGGCGCGCCGGCGACGGCCTGCGCCACATGGGCGGCGGGGAGGGTCACGAAATCCGCCGCCGCGCCGGGGCGGAAGCCGTAGTCGCTCAGGCCCAGGACCCGGGCCCCGGCCGCGGTGACCACGTCGAAGGCCATGGCGAGCTCGGCGTCGGTGTTGAAGCCGGAGCGATAGCCGATCATCCGCGCCCGCCCCAGCATGTCGCCGTCGCCGTAGGGCGACCACGAATCGCGGATGTTGTCGCAGCCCGACCAGACCGTCGCCCCCGCCGCGCGCATGGTCGCCACGGGCGGGAAGGCGCGGGCGCCGGGGGCGGTGGTCATGATCGCCACCCCCGCCGCCGCGATCCGGTCGGCCGCGCGGCGCTGCGCATCCCGGTCGACGTCGCCCAGCGCATAGGCGTGGCTGACCCCGACCCTGCCCTGCATGCCCAGCGCCACGGTCCGCTCGCAGATCCGCTCGATCTCGAAGACCCCCAGCGTGCCGTTGTCGTGCAGGTGGATGTCGACCGGCGCGCCCCGGCGCTCGGCGAGGCCGAAGACCGCGTCGAGGTGCCCCTCGACGTCGCGGTCGAAGCTGGCGGGGTCGAGGCCGCCCACCACCTCGCAGCCCATCGCCATCGCCTCGTCCATCATTTCCGCCACGCCCGGCGAGTGGAGGATGCCGTTCTGGGGGAAGGCGCAGAGCTGCAGGTCGATCAGGCCGGCGTACTCCTCGCGCAGCGCAAGCAGGGTCTCGACATGGCTCAGCCCCACGGTGAGGTCGATCATCACGTGGCTGCGCATGCGGGTGGAGCCCTGGGCGAGGCAGAGCTCGAGCTGGTTGCGCGCCCGCACGGCCAGGGGGGCGGCGAGGCGGAGGTTCTCGTGCTGGAAGGCCACCCGCTCGTGCACGTCGAAGCCGTCGGTGCAGGGCTTGTGGGGGATCCAGGCGTCGCCCCAGAAGGAGGTGTCGAGGTGGATGTGCCCCTCGACGAAGCCCGGGGCGACGAGGGCGCCCTCGAAGTCGACCGTGCCCTCGGCGAGGGGGCGCGGCTCGCCGGGCGGCAGGATCGCCTCGATCCGGCCGCCGGTCACGGCGAAGGCGGCGCGGCTCCCGTCGGGGAGCAGGGCGTTCTCGAAGATCAGGTCGGTCAAGGCGGGCTCCGGCGGCAGGGAGGGAGAGGCGTCGCCGCGCAGGCTAGAGCCTCGCCGGCCGCGAGGAAACCGCGGCGCGGGGCGCCGGCGGCCCCGGCGGAGGCGCCGCGTCGGGCGGGGCGCCCGGCCCGGCCGAGGCGCCCGCGGCGCGAGGCCAGCGAGGCGCCCGGGACGACGGCCGCGGGCCGGAGAGGGCGCGCCAGCCGCAGCCGTCGCCGCCTGAGGCGGGCGGCGGCCCGGGATCCGCGGCACGTACGGCTTGGCGCGGCCGCCGCCCGGGGCCGGGCGCCGCGCCCGGGACCCTGCGGGACGCCTGCGGCAGGCCTCCGCCCGCGCCGCATGCGCCACGACCGTCCCGCGCCGCGGGCGCGGCCGCGCGGCCGGCGCGACGCCCGACGCGGCGGCGCCCGACCTCGACGCCGGGCGCCGCGGCGCGTGGCGCGCGGGCCGCGCCTCGCCCGCGCCCGACGCCCGCCCCCGGCGAGACGCCCGCCGCGCGCCGCGGGCGGACCCGCGGGACCGGCGCCCGGCCCGACGCGGCGCCTCCCCGGCCGGCGGCGCGAGCCGCGCCCGCCGGCCGGGGAGCGTCAGACGGCGACGCCGAGGTCGACCAGGTGGCGCGCGCCCTCGGGCAGATCGGCGCGGTCCTTCAGCTCCAGGATCAGGCGGGCCTGCGGCGCGTGCTCGGCGAGGGCGGCGAAGAGCGGCTTCCAGGCGATGCGCCCCTGCCCCGGCGCCCAGTGGCGGTCGGCCCAGCCGTCGACGTCCTGCACATGCACATGACGAAGCCGCGCGCCGGCGGTCAGCACATGCCAGTCCGTCGGCCGGCCGCCGCGGGCCACGTGGGCGTATTCCGCATGCCCCGTGTCCAGCGACACGAAGACCGGCGCCGGGGCCAGCGCGTCGACCAGCGCCACGCGGTCGGCGGGGTCCTTGTCCTCGACGTTCTCGATCACGAGCTCCACGCCGAGCTCCGCCGCGCGCGCCAGCACCGGCGCGAGCAGCTCGGCGCAGCGGGCGATCAGCCCCTCGCGGCCGCCGGGCGTCAGGGCGAGGTTGTCGTGGCTCCAGGTGGTGAAGGGCGAGTGGGCGACCATCTGGCTCGCCCCCAGCCGACCCGCCGCCTCCAGCCCCTGCATGAGGCGGCGGCGCGCGAAGGTCTGCGCCTCCGGGTCCCAGGCGGCGAGGTCGACGTTGAAGAACGGCCCGTGGATGCCCAGCCGCCCCGACCAGCCGTCGAGCGCCTGCTTCGCGGCCGCGACCAGCGGCGCGGGGTCCTCCAGCGCGGCGGGCAGGAACCAGTCCTGGATCTCCAGGTCGCGGTCGCGCTCGCGCAGCCAGTCGATATGGTCGGGGATCTCGGCCGTCATCATCGCGGCCCCGAGAACGAGGGTCATGGGCAGGCTCCTCTCAGCACGCCCCCTTGCACGCCCCACGGACGACAGGCGCATGACGCGGAGGCGAAGATTGCGCGACGCGCGCCGGCCTCAGCTCCCGCTCTCGGCGCGCTTCACCCAGCGGCCGCCGTCCTGGGCCCAGTAGACCGCCTTCATGCCGCTCGACGAGACCTCGCGCCAGGCGGCGCGGGCGCGGTCCTTGGCGGGCGCGTCGGCGTCGTCGAACATCAGCACCACCCGCGCGAAGCCCGCGAACTCGGGCACGTCGGGGGCGGCGCCGTCGACCAGCATCAAGACGTCGGGGCGGTTGGGCGTCTCGCGCCCGGCGGTGAGGTAGATGGGTTGCGCTTCGGCGAAGCCGTCCTCGGGCGCGCCGTGGGGGAGGAAGCTCTCCTCGCGATAGGTCCACAGCCGCTGGTTCAGCGCCGAGACCCGGGCCTTGGAGCCCGAGCGCACGCAGACCCGCCAGCCGCGGGCGAGGCATTTCTCCAGGATCTCCGGCGCCGCCGCCTCCAGCGCCGTGTCGGTCAGGTGGTAGAACCAGGCCTTGGCCATGCTCTCGATCCGCTCCGCGATCCGGGCGCCGGCCGGCCCCTCGGGCCGGCGCGGTCGAGGGGGGGGGCTCGACGCCCCCCGAGAACGCAGCCCGACGCCGGGGCCCGCGATCAGCCCTTCTCGCGCCCTTTCACCAGCGCGTCCACCGCCCGCACGCCCCAGCCGGTCGCGCCGCGCGGCGCGAGGTCGGTGGCCTCGGACATCAGCGCGACGCCGGCGATGTCGACATGGATCCACGGCACCTCGTCCTTGACGAAGCGCTTGAGGAACTGGGCCGCGGTGATCGAGCCCGCGGGCCGGCCGCCGGTGTTCTTGATGTCGGCGAGGCGCGACTTGATCTGCTTGTCGAAGGCGGGATCCATCGGCAGGCGCCAGGCCTTTTCTCCGGCCGCCTTCGCCGCCGCGCCGAACTCGTCGGCGAAGGCGTCGTCGTTGGCGAAATAGCCCGCGTACTGGTGGCCCAGCGCGATGATCATCGCCCCCGTCAGGGTCGCGAAGTTCATCATGCAGGCCGGCTTGAACCGCTCCTGCGCGTACCAGAGCACGTCGGCGAGCACGAGGCGGCCCTCGGCGTCGGTGTTGATCACCTCGATCGTGTCGCCCTTCATCGACTTCACGATGTCGCCGGGGCGCTGAGCCTTGCCGTCGGGCATGTTCTCGACGAGGCCGACCAGGCCGACCACGTTGGTCTTCGCCCCGCGCAGCGCCAGCGCGCGCATCACGCCGGCGACCAGGCCGGCGCCGCCCATGTCCATGGTCATCTCTTCCATGCCGCCCGCGGGCTTGAGCGAGATGCCGCCGGTGTCGAAGACCACGCCCTTGCCGACGAGGGCCACCGGCGCCTCGTCGCCGCCGCCCTTCCACTGCATGACCACGACCTTGGAGGGCTGGCAGGAGCCCTCGCCCACCCCCAGCAGGGCGCGCATGCCGAGGCTCTTGAGGTCGGCCTCCTCGAGGATCTCGACCTCCAGCCCCAGCTCGCCCATGGCGGCGAGGCGGGCGGCGAATTCTTCCGTCCCGAGCACGTTGGCGGGCTCGTTGACCAGGTCCCGGGTGAAGAACACCCCCTCGGCCACCGCCATGTCGTCGCGCGCGGCGCGGGAGACCTTCTCGGGCGCCTCGGCGTAGAGGCGGACCTCGCCGCGCTCGACCTTCTCGTCCTCGCCGGTCTTGTAGACGTCGAAGGCGTAGGCGCGCAGGGCCATGCCGAAGGCGAGGGCGGCGGCGATCTCGGGCGCGCCGGTCCCGCCGGCGAAGACGGAGATCCCCTTCTTCGCGGCCTTGCCGGTCACGGCGGCGGCGACGGCGCCGCCGGCCTTGCGCGCGTCCTCGACCGAGGGCTCGGCCCCCAGCGAGACCAGCAGGAGCGCGTCGGCGGCGAGGCCCGCGGGGGCGGGGAAGCGGATCAGGTCGCCGGCCTTGCCGGCCCATTCGGCGGCGGCGACGGCGCGGGTCAGGCCGCCGCCCATGGCGGCGTCGGCGGACCTGGCGGCGGGGGTCAGGGCGTCGGGGCCCAGCGCCAGGACCACGACGGTCCCGCCGGCGGCGGCCAGCGCGCCCTCTTCCTCGGTCTCGAACTCGATCTCGATCGGCGCGCTCATCCTCGGCCCTCCCCGGCGCTTCTTGCGATGACTTGGGACACAGACCTAGCCCTGCGCAGGGCCCCTTGCCAGCGCCGCAGGGTCGCGGCGCGGAGTCGCTGGCAGGCCGCAGGCCGGCGAACGCCGCGCTCCGCCGCGCGGGGCGGAGGCGCCGCGCGACGCGCCCGCCCCGGGGCCGGCGTCCGGCCCGCGGCGCGCGGG
>Ga0310345_10003480_pt1 | contig 14947 bp, 16 predicted proteins | sample HC15DNA20500_MG_FD_204667 | JGI IMG/M metagenome (GOLD analysis project Ga0310345, IMG submission 204667) | Marine microbial communities from station ALOHA, North Pacific Subtropical Gyre - HC15-DNA-20-500_MG | ecosystem: Environmental > Aquatic > Marine > Oceanic | place: Pacific Ocean: North... | reverse complement strand
CAGGCAATGGTCATCACTCCGTACCTGACAGCGGACGCAGGCGACACCGTCGAGTTCTTCGCGACGACGCCCATCGGCGAAGTCAGCATGGCGTTCAACAACGACGACGACCGGATCATGGAAGTGGAGTACGCCGCTGTCGCCGACACGACACAGGCTGACGGCAAACTGCTCGGCCAGATGAACATCGTCTGATCGCCGCTTGAGGACGCTCCCAGCAGTTGATACCCTTGCCGGTATATCTGGCAAGGGTATCAACTTTTGAAGGGAGCCGAAGATGGCAGAAAGTCCTGAGATCATCTCTGTCACACTGACTGACGGGAGGGTCGTGGATGTTGAGCATCTCGACTGGGCCGGTTACAAAAAGCTCCGTCCAAAATTGTCCGAGAAGCTGGCTGATTCCATGACAGCCTTTGACGGGGACGCGGAGATGACCTCGATGGGGATGATGAAGCCTGTCATCGGTCTCCTCGACCAGATTCTCGGGGATTTCACCGAGGACTTTGTGACTGCCTGCGTGCGCGAAAAGAAGTCACTCAAGAACGTCACGAAACCCATCGACTGGCTCCGGCTCAGGGAAGCAGCCGCAAAGGTGAATAACATCACCGAGATTCTGGACATGGAGGGAAACGCAATAGCGGCCAGCGTGAGGATCGTGATGACGAGATTCAACACGCTGGCCGACGATGGTGGACCGGCTTCGAACACACCTTAGCGTTTCATTACGGATGGACGGTCAAGGCGATTGGCATTCTCCCGTGGGTGGAGGTGCTAGACCACGTCGAGCTAATCCGCCGTTCTCTCGGAGAACAGATGCAATGGGATCTGGCAGCGGCATCGTTTGCGCACACGTCCGATTCGGGTCGTCGGAACATACAATCCGGCGTGACCGAATATCTGAAATTTGAACTGGACCGGGGTGGACACCAGAAGGGAAAACACGCCGCCTACGACGCGATGCCGGACGAGGCTAGGCTACTGTCCGTCGGGAGCTGTCTGGAGAATGAAGGAATAGGATTCCTTGACCGACGACCGCATCACCGGAAGTGGCTGGAGGAAAAAGGAATCTCGCCCGACGAGTGTCGCTTGAGTTATACTGAGTGGCGAGCCGAGAATGACGCTGCCAAGGAGCGACGGGCAGCCGGTAGTGATCCGGTGGGTGGAGATGATTGATGGCTGACACGGTCACGCTCGGGACGGTGACGATGAATGGGCCGGTCGGCGGCGGCCAGAGCGTAAGACCGCAAGCACGGTTCGTGTCCGGTCGTACCGTCAACGGGACGACCTACACCTACCAGAAGAACGACCAGACCCAGAACATCTGGGTGTTGTCTTTCAAGGATCTGACCGCTGCCCAGAAGGCTGCGTTGCAGACCTACTTCAACGACGTGGCGAAGGGTCCGAGCAACACGTTCAGCTACACCCACACGGACGCGACGGTTTATACCGGGGTGCGGTTCGTGGACAACGTGCTGGAGTTCTCTCGAATCGACGGCGGTGCGTTCTTCTCCTGCCAGATAAAGTTGCTGATCGCTGCCGAGGTAGACGCATAACTTGTCACGGATGATGACATGGCAACACTCAATCGCCTAGTAACCGTCTTTTCCGCCAACACCACGTCGTTCACCGCCTCGACGAAAAAGATGGCTGTGTCGATGGTCGCGTTCAAGGCGAGCGTGATGTCGGCAGGAAAGGCCGTCAACTCAGCCTTCAACCGGATGGCACTCGTTGCGGGAGTCAGTGCCGGGCTGATGATAAAGCACTACGCCGATTTCGAGAAGCGAATGGCGTCGGTGGGGGCGATCCTCGGAAAAAACTCCCGAGAGATGGGAACCCTGACCAAAGCGGCGAAGCTGCTGGGTCGGACCACGATCTTCACCGCGACGCAGGCTGCCGAGGCACAGCAAGTCTTGGCGATGGCCGGTCTCACCCAAAAAGAGATATTGATGGCACTCGGGCCTGCGCTGCAACTCGCGGCGGTGGGTGAAATTGAAATCGCCCAAGCGGCCGAAGTCGCCGCCAAGACCATGCGGGGGATGGGACTCGACGCAGAGCAGTTGTATCGGGTCAACAACGTGCTGGCCGGAGCGTTGGTGAGCAGCACCACGAACATGACCCAGCTCGGGGACGCGTTGAAATACGTCGCCCCGCTCGCCGCAGCCACCAACACGTCCATCGAAGATACGGTGGCGATGATCGGCACGCTCTCCAGTGCCGGGTTCCAAGGGGAGATGGCGGGAACCGGGCTGCGGCAGGCGATGGCGAAACTGGCCGGTTCGACGCCGCACGCGACCAAGGTTCTTGGTGACTTCGGCATCCAGACGGTCGACGCCAGCAAGAACATGCTGCCGATGTTCGACATCCTCTACCAGATGGAGCAACAGGCACTCTCCGCTGGTCAGGTGTTTGAAATCTTCGGCGCGAGAGCCGGGCCGCAGATGCTCTCGCTGCTGCGCGAGGGCGTCGTGGGGCTGGAAGAATACTCGGCGTCACTGAGGAAAGCCAACGAAGATATGTTGGCGGCCGAGATCGAGCAGGCAAAGCTCGACACCATCTGGGGTGCGTGGAGGCTGATGTTATCGGCCGTCAGCGGGGTCGTCATTGACGCGTCAGAAGACATTGCGGCCACGATTAGAGAGGTGCAGGCGCGGTTCACCAAGTTTTTCGACAGCGTAGAAAGCCGCCAGCGAGTCATCAGGGCATTGTCATCTTTCATGCGTTCGTTCATGGGGACGCTGGAAAGCCTCTTGGGGTGGCTCAACGGTAACTCCGAGGGGGTGATGCGGTTCCTCTCGGCGTTGGGCGGGTTGATGAAATTCATCTTTGATTTTATGTCCACGTACCCAACGCTCATGGCGGCGTTGGTTGCACTAAAGATTGCCGGTCTTCTCGGACTGACAACTGCCGCCCTCTCATTGGGTCGTGCGCTGGTGCATTTGGCTCTGATGTTTACGTCTGTCGCGCCCGCTGCCGCAACCGCGGCAGCCGCAACAACGGCGGCTGGCACCGCAGCAGCGACGGCGGGCACCGCTGCCACAGCAGGCGCGGCGGGATTCTCGGCACTTGCGATTGCGATGGCCCCATTTGCTCTCCTCGCCGCAGGAGTCGTAGCTGGTCAGGGCTTGCTCAAGATGGCGCAGATGGATCTCAATAAAGAGATCGAGGAGGGCGTCCGGCTGACCGACAAGCTGCGCGACGCGCAGATGCGCAGATTCGACGCTGACAAAACAGCGGCAGTCGAAATCGAGGATGTGAAGGATAGGCTGAAAGCACTCGGAGAGGTTCAGGGGGATGTCGCTCAAGCGCACGAGCAATCAAAACAGGCGATCAAGGGATATGAGACTGAGGTGGTGCGTCTCCAAGGGCGGATCTCCCATATCCGCGCGCAGGCCGAAAAAGACAAGACGAGGTCGTTAACGCTGATCGAAATGGGGGTCGGGGCTGGAGGCGCGCAGTACCTAGCCTTTGTGGCAAAAAAGAAGCAGGCGTCGGCAGATTTGCAGGATGAAATCAAGAAAGAGATCGCGCTGAAGAAACAACTTGAGGCGGTCAAGGAAACACTAGCGGAGCAACGGGGGGACATAAATCCTTATACGGGAGAGAGACAATTTACTGCGAAGCAGTTTGCGGCTGCGGAGGGCGCGGAGACGGACAAGCGTGAGCCTTGGCAATTGGAGCGGTGGCTGGATGCCATTGTGACTGACTACGCACCACGCGACTATTCTGGGGCGGCTGTCCCAACCAAGGCCGAAGAACCTGTGACGGACGTTGCAAAAGCAATCGCCGACAGAATCAAAGACACCGAGCGCACGGAAGAACGAGAAAAGTTCGGGCGTCCGGCTGCTCGTGAGGGAGCCGAGTTGGGGGAGTTCTTGGGGTTGGGTCCGGCCAAGGACGAAATCCAGTCGTTTATGAACTCCCTTGAAGGTCTGTCTAAAGCACAAGTGGACAACTTGCTTGACGCGCGATCGTTTCAGATCGAGATCAATGGGGACATAGCCGCCGCCGATAAGCTCATGCGCGAAGAAGCGATGGCTGGCCTTCAGGCCCATCATGCCGAGATCAAGAGTCTGGAGGATGTCAAGAAATTGCAGGAGGTTCAGGCAAAGGCCGGATCTCTTGAGGAACGTCTTTTTGCGGACGCCGACGCCTCGCAAATTATGCGGGCGCAATACGACGGCATAAAAAACGCACTCGATGCGGGGACTTTATCGGCCCAGATGTATTCGGAAAAACTTGCCCGAGTATCAGTGGCATACCAAAGCGCGGGGTCTATGGCTGACCAGCTTGCGAAGGTCAAATTATCGGAATTCCAGCAGCAAAAACAGGCTCAGGAGGGAGCAAAGTCGTTCCAGACGCAATACGAAGACCTGCAAAAAGCGTTCTTTGATGGCACGCTGAACACGTCCCAGTACCGCTTCGCGATCAAGGATCTGTCGGAAGCAATGCGGGCATCGACTGCTGCGGCTAAGGCAGAAGCAGCAGAGAAAAAGAAAGCGGCCGCTCAACGCAAACGCGATTTAGAGAATGTCAAGAGACTGACCAAGGATGCCTACAAAAATACAACAAGTCAGCAGCCCGGCCAGCAGATCGCAGAGGGGCCGATGGATCAGCTCCAGAAGGCTCACGCGATGGCGATGGCTCGCGTGCAGCTTCTCGCCCCGACGAAACTGTTTGGTCGCAACATTGCCGGTTTCCGGCTCGGCGACATAAGAAAACGTCGCGAGGAGTTCCAGCGGGCGGTCTCGGACGTGAACAACATACAGCGAATGATTGAGGAGATGAGAATGTCGGCGATGCGTGGGCCGGTGATGGCGATGGCGGCAAACGCCCCGGTATTCGGGCAAGGCGTGGGCGACCCCGGTTTGGTAACTCAACAGGGGAATGTTACTATCAGTCTGCCCAACGTGAGCCGCGTGAACAACGAGGACATCGCTACGCTGTCCGACCGTCTTGAGGAGTATCACGAACGGCAGGGCAGCCGGAGAGTGTAGATGCCGCGGTCGCTGAACCTGCCGGACTCGTTCGCCGCCGAAATGACCCGAGTGGGTGGGTCGTTTCCCCGGTTCGTCTTAGGCATCGACTACGACGGCACGTTGCGTTACTACAGCGATGTCGCCATCGCCACCGCCGACCTGAACGCGGACGGGAAGATCACGGACTGGGGTCAGCTCCAGTTGCAGGCTCAAGCCGGATCTGTCGGTGGTCACCAGAACATCTCGTTGACCATCGAAGACAGCGACCTCACCCTGCTCGATGAGTTCACCGACTGGCCGGGCATCCAGACGCGGGCCTGCTACATCTTCATGTATTACGACCCCGCCCCGACCGGGGGTGGCTGGGACGACCGCATCACTCTGTTCAAGGGTGTGGTCGGACCAGCGGTAAAGTTCGACGAGAAGACGGCGACGTGGAATATCACGCTGGTCGATATTGGGAAGAAGAACAACCCGACCATCGGCGTGCCGTGGACCCGACAGATATTCTCGTCCATGAACTGCGGGACGTGCCAACAACAGGCGGAGTCGAGCATCATCCCCATAGCCTACGGCGACCCGGTGATGGGTGTGCGCGGGTGTGCGATCCACCGACCCGGCTACGGGTCCGTGTGTCAGGCTGAATGCACGGTCTATCCATACTGGGCGGAGGTTGAACCGTGTCGATTGGACCCAGTTGACCTCTGGTTCACGATCTGCGAGAGCCGGATGTGGCAGTTCGAGACGGGCGAGCAATGCGTCGCTGTGCAAGGAAGTACATGGTGGATGGGCGTCGATCAGTGGGTCGGCGAGGGCCACGAAATCATCTGCGGCAACCTGCACTCCAACGGGCTGTTCGAGATATATGACATCCACAACCAATCTCATTTCTCTTGGGATGCCGGGAGTCAGCGGGACGCGCGTGGATCATGGGCGGCGACCGGGCGAGGCAGTTATTACGTCACGGGGGGCATCAAGTATCTCACTGTCCCGAAGAATGCGTTTGCCGATTGGACAAATGGTGGAGCAGGCTATCAGGGAGCGTTGACCGTCTGGGTCAACTGTAGCGGTGGCTGGATGCCATACACCTCCACTGAGTGGGTGTCGGTGTCAGCGAGTCATGTCGCCTTCGCAAGCACTGGCGGTGGCCCCGGTGATTTCACCGATCCGTGCCCGAACAACAACTATCCGTTCGTCGCGGTGTTTGGACACATGCAGAACGGAGTCCACCATCTCGGCTCGAAGGTGATGGCGGGTGACCCGTTCGTGTATGCCGTCAACTTCTTGCCCAGCGAGTCGGTAGACGCGCTTTACTTGGCCGACGCTGGGTTCATCGACAACAGCCTTTGGTCAGCCAACCTCAACGACAAGACGTATAACGTAGCACTGAAACGTGATCCGAGCGACGAGGGGATCACGACGGTTACCTTCCACGGGTGGTTCCAGCACGCCTACTGGTTGGGGAAGATGATCTATGGCGAGGCGACGCTGGATTCAATCGTAGCCAACCTCAAAGGGATCATGGGCCACCCCGATCACCGGGCGAATGACGGCACCGCGTTGTCCAACCCGGTAGACATCATCGAGGACTATCTGACCAACCCGTTCCTCGGCAACACGCCCTATTCGATGCTCGACACCGCTGCGTTCGATGTGGCGAAGGATCGGTTGGAGGCGTTGACCGACGACATTGCCCCGAGCAACGACCCGCAGGGTCTCCGGTTCGCCTTCGCCCAGTACGAACCGGAGGAACTCAACAAATACATCCAAGAACTGGCGTTCCACGGGACGATGTTGTTCTTCTGGGATATGGGCTTGGCTACCCTGTCGGCCATATTCGCCGTGTGGGAGCAGGACGACACGGTCTTTGAATTGAACGAGTCGAACCAATCCGACGACACGTTCGCGTTCGAGATGCTCGACATCGAACAGGCACCGACCGAACTGGTGGGCGTGTTCTCCCCGTGGACGAGACTCTACAACCAGTTGGGACAATATCGAGGGGTGAGGAGCGCGACCCAGAACATCATTCGCCGCTCCGCGGATGCCGAGTTGTTCCGTCCGCGTAAAAGCGAGGAGTTGACGCTGTGGATGTATCAGGAAGTCTACTCGGTCAATTACGTTCTGGAGACGTGGCTGCGGGACCGGGTGAACACGAGTGCGAGGGTCAGTGCGTCGGCTCACCTAGACGCGATGCACCTCCAGCCCGGCGACATCATCGACATCCAAAGGCAGAGCGGTGTGCCGAAGGTGTTGTTACACAAACTGGCGAGGGTTGAATCAGCGAGCCAAAGCATCGGCGACCCTCGCGGGGACAAGTCGGGCGAGATCAGGTTCAAGGCAGTCGTGCGGTTGACCGACTTCGCCATCGAAGCGGCAATAGTCATCCAGCAGGATTGCGACGACACGGTTGACGGGCCGTTGGTCACCACTCCACCACCGTCACCAATTTCCGGCACCACCACCGTTCTGCCGACATCGACGACGCTAACGACTCCTCCGGTCACAACGCTGCCAGCGACCACCACCACCGCACCGATCCCGCCTACGACCAGCACGACCACGACGACCACGCCACCCACCTGCGCCGCGTCGGGCGACTGTGCGTGGAAGTATGACCCGACGCAGGCCAGCGGGGGAAATCCGTGTTGGCCTTGGATTCTGATTGACAGCGATTGCGGTGCGGGCGAGTTCTGCCACCCGATCTACAGCGGTGGCGCGGGGAATGGTTGTCCGGCTGGGACACCGGGATTCCTTCAGTGTACGAACACGCCGTGCCAGACAGCCACGACCGTAGCACCGACCACGACAACGACAACCAGCACGACGCTCACCACACCGGCTCCGAACTGCACGACCGAGACGTGTTATTGGCACTGGACGGTCGGGACCAACGGCATCGGCGTCTACGTTCTGAACCCGCTGAGCAACACCTGCATCGCCATTTCGGGGTGTGATTGTCTGGCGACACCTCCGATTGCGTATGCCGGGATGACTTGGACGGCTCCGTGCGGATCGGGATGGGCGACGACGACCACCACAACGACCACGACCACGACTTCAACTTCGACAACCGCCACGACCGCGATGGGGTGCATGGGCACTTGCGGGTGGGAATGGGCCGGAAGTTACGACCAGCAGGGCAACCCGCTGTTTGGGTCGTGGGTACTGGTCGTCAACACCTGCATGGGCGATGTCGCGTGTGGGTGTTGTGAACCGGCATTGGCCGGTGGTGGCGTCCCACCGGGCCAACCGAGTTACCAGATGGGACAAGTTCAACCGGGGACCGTTTTGTGGTTCTCGTGTCAGGCAACGGACTGCGTCGCGGTAGACGATGACCCACCACCGCAGACATCGACAACCACGACGGTTCCACCCGTGACGACCCCGGCGGCAACCACCACGGTCACGACCAGTACCACCACAAAGGCTCCGACGACCACCACGACCGCGTCACCTCACGGGACTTGCACAGGTCTCTGCGTCTACTGGTGGAGTAAGGCGAGTTGCTCCGGTTTCTGTCATTACAAATGGGACGCGACGCTGGCCCGATGGGTCATCGAGTACACGGACAAATGCCGCTCAAACGGTGGGGCCGAGTGCGAATGCGACCCGTATGATCCCGTTGCGGTTGACCCGTACAATCCACAGCCGGACGGTCGGCGAACGGACGGTAGCGGCAACCCGCAGAACACGTCCTACCTCAGTAGATGCACCTGCAAGGACGTGACTGGTGAGGGAAGCACTCAGATACATTGCGGTTCGGGATATGTTCTCGGGCGGTCAACCTGCGCGGGGACCGACATTTATTGCGTTTGCCCGAATCCGGGGACGAAGTACCGGGGCGATAGTCTGACGGTCTCGTGTACTAGCGTAGCGTCGATATACGCCACGACGACCACAACAACCACTACTACAACAACCACTACTACCACAACCACGACCACCTCCACGACAACGACCTCCACGACAACGACCTCGACAACAACCACAACCACGACGACAACCACGACTACCGCCGCTCCCACCACTACCACCACGACGACGACCACGACTACCGCCGCCCCGACCACAACAACGACGACGACGACAGAAGACCCGTGTGCCGAGACGGGCACTTGCACGTTCACTTGGAACGCTTTGCTTTTGATGTACGAGGAAACGGGCGAAGCCTGCGAGGAGGGATATCACTGTCCTGCTCCTCCGGTCAGCTACGAGGGCGACGAGTGGATCGACTGTTGTAACCCGATCCCCTAGTGGCTTGACGGTGTTGGGGATTGTGATAGCTTACGTGCTATGTCCGGTCTTCAATTTGATACAGGTGCCCCAGTTCCCCATCTGGTCGTTGACGACTTTGCCCCAGCGTGCGTCATTCGTGCTGCCGCCAAGACGTGGCCTGACGAGACATGGAACTGGTGGCACAAATATGACGATGAGACGGCACTAAAGTTTGCCACGATGGGACGCGCTCCCTTCCCCCCTGCATCGGCCCTGCTGCTGGACCGCATGGCTACGCTAGACGTAGCTAACCTGTCTCCAGATGCGTTCCCAGACCTGTCTTTCCACGCAGGCGGAATGCACACTCTCCCCCCCGGTGGGTTTCTCGGGCGACACAAGGACGCCGAGATTCACCCCCTGACAGGATGGTCCCGTATCCTGAATGCCATCCTGTTTATCGAGGGTTCTGGAGACCTGTATCTGGACAAGGACGGCAATTACAACATTCATCCCGTGCCGGGGAGACTCGTCTTGTTTGAAACGAGGGGAGCGTGGCACGGAGTAGAAAAGACCAGCGAAACCAGAAAGTCGCTTGCGGTCTACTGGTGGGCCGACCGGCAGGAGCAGGGAGCCGAGAGGGCGGTGTTTGAATGACGGGACCGGGCATCGGTCGCAAGGCGTGGAACTTCGGAAAAGCTGTCGTGCGTCACGCGGCTGACGGGTTTCATCGGGCTGATGACGACGTGGTGGAAAAGCGGGAGGGGCTGTGTAACGCCTGCCCGGCAAACAAGAGCGGGGAATGTGAGCTTTGCGGGTGTCTGGTCAATCTCAAAGTGACGTGGCGATCCGAGAAATGCCCTATGGAGATTTGGTGAAATGGCCCGAGTAGACGACATCAGCGAAACATTTGATACGCATGGCGTAGAAGGCTTGAAGGCAGATGACGTGGAGCATCTCCTGAACGAAGTGACCGAATTGCAAGCAATCTATGACGGCGTGACGCTATGGATTGAAAACACATACGCCTATTTCAACGTGGACCCGAAGATTGTTAGTTCCGAGAGCGACGCTATCGAGCTGTTGGAAGGCATTGCCGGTCTGTTCAAGGAAGCTATCGGAGAACTGTGAAGGCAACGCACGAACAGGTGTCGGCCTACTACGAGGTCATCGTTGAGATCGTGAAGGGCTGCGCGTTCGAGTCGTTTCTGGAAATAGGAATCGGCTGCGGGGTGCTGACGGGGAAGCTGTCTCAACAGTGCCCGATGCTCAAGCAGATCACCGGAGTTGATATACACGACGGCGATCCGCCGCCGCCGGGCGTCGAGTGGATCAGGGAAGTGGGCAGCGATGACTTCTTTCGCGACGATGGCCGGACGTGGGACGCGATCTTCATAGATGGCGACCACATGAGACCGCAGACGGATCGGGATGTTATCAACGCGATGCGAGTGCTGAACGACGACGGTCTGATTTTCATGCACGACACCTACCCTCCGAACACCGACCCCCACACCACGAGCTGGCTGGTGTGTGGGGATGTCTACAAGACCTATCTCGCGCTGGCCGAGAGGACTGACTTGGAAGTTGTGACCCTGCCGCTGTGGTGCGGACTGACAATCGTGCGGCGAGTCCACGAGCGACGCCTGTGGACTATAGAGGGGCAATGAAGGCAACCGCTGACCAGTGGACCGCATACTACCAAGTGATCGTCGAGATCGTGCGAGGCTGCGCGTTCGAGTCGTTCTTGGAACTGGGAATCGGCGAAGGTTATCTGGCCGGGTATCTGAAATCTCATTGCCCATCCCTGACCCAGATCACGGGCGTTGATATCTCCTCATATCACACTCACCTCCCCGCCGACTATGTGACACCCGAGGGAGTCGAGTATCTTCACGATACGCCGACCGACCAGTTCTTCGCCGAGGATGAGCGGGGGTGGGACTGCATCTTTGTCGATGCGCTCCACGAGCATCGCCAAGCCACCCGCGATTTCACCAACGCGATGAGGGTGCTGAACGATGACGGGTTGATCTTCCTGCACGACACCTACCCGCCAAGCCCAGCGAGCCTGCTGCCGCTGGTATGCGGTGACGTTTACAAGACCTACCTCGAACTGGCCGAGCGGAATGACTTGGAAGTTGTGACCCTCCCGCTTTTCAACGGGCTGACAATCATCAGGCGAGTGGACGAGCGACGCCTGTGGACAATGGAGGAGAACTGATGGCAGACTTGAAGCTGACGGTGGGCATGGCGGTGTATAAGGACTTCGCCAACCTCTGGTCAACGCTGACCGCGTTGCGAATGTATCATCCCGAGATTCTGGAACTGCTCGACATCGTCGTCGTGGACAACGCTCCCGATACACCGGACGGCGAGCGGTGTAAAGATTTCGTCGAGAATTGGGTGGCGAAGCAGCCGGGGTTGGGCGGTGCGCGGTACTTCCCGTTTTCTGAGTTCAACTCGACGGCGGCCCCTCGCAATCATGTGTTCGATGTCGCCGACTCGCCGAACGTGCTGGTGATGGACAGCCATGTGATGATCGAGCCGGAGGCGGTGCGGCTGCTGATCGAGTGGTACGACGCCAACCCCGACACCCTCGACCTCTATCACGGGCCGCTGATATACGACGACCTGCGGCACGCCTCGACGCACTTCCAAGACGAGTGGCGATCTGAAATGTGGGGGACGTGGGGAACCGACGAGCGGTATCAGTATGAGCGTCGGGTCGAGGTCACGAAATCCGACAGCGGCGAGGTAGCCGTTCAGGTTCACAGAACCGAGTGCGAGCCGTTCGAGATCCCCGGCATGGGGCTGGGGCTTTTCACTTGTCGCAAAGATGCGTGGTTGGGATTCAATCCCGAGTTCCGAGGCTTCGGCGGTGAGGAGATGTACATCCACACGAAGTACCGGCAGCTCGGCCGCAAGGTCTGGTTGCTGCCGTGGCTGCGGTGGGCGCATCAGTTCGGTCGTCCCGGCGGCGTCCCGTACCCGTTGTCGGTCGAGGACAAGTTCCGCAACTACCTGATCGGGTTGGGCGAGCTGGGGCTGCCGCTGCGTCCTGCTGTCGATCATTTCGAGGAGAAGCTGGGCGCGGTGAAGGTTGACCAGATGTTGGCCGACCGAGGGACGAGCCGGGACAAGATCGACGAGGGACTGGCTCCGGTGATGCCGGGCGCGTCTGCACGCGGGCCGGATGACAACCGGGTCGTGGACCCCCAACGCGACGAGATGATGCGGCGAATGATGGAGCAGATGCAGATGATGACGGTCGAGCGGGACCGATTGAGTGAGGAGCGCGACAAGGCAATGGATCTGCTGGCCCAAGCGCAGGCGTTGTCTGCCGAGAGCCACCACCGGAGGACGGCACCGTGAGGATTCTGGGTTGCTGGTACACGCACTTCGATCCGCTGAATCTGGATCGGGACCGGGCATTGCTGGAATGCTCTCTGCGGTCAGTCGAGAAGATGGCGGCGGCGTCCGAGAAGTGTGAGCCGGTCATTGCCACCTGCGTCTGGAAGCCGCTGGGGTCGCTCAACCGCTTCGAGGAGTTCGTGCATTGGCACCGGCACGCGAGCCACCTGTGCATCGCCCAGCAGATCCTTCGCATCCTCTACGAGATGGAGGAGCGTGGCGAGCAGTTCGATTATGTCGCGCTGCTGGAGCATGACGTGATGTACCCGCACGACTACTTCGACCGGATTGCCAACGCTGTCGAGTCCACCGAAGACGAGGGCAAGCTGCTCGCGATTGTGAAGGCAACCTACGGCGGCGAGGATGTCACCGAGTCGGTTGACCGATTGGCGTTCAGCGGTCAGGAGTTCAAGGCGAATACTGACCTAACCGGAGGTCGAGATCCGCAGCCGGGCGTCCTCAAGGATTTGGTGATCGACTACGAGGCCGAGGCCGGTGAGCGAACTCAGGCGTGGAGCGAGGGGCTGACGGTCGCGTTCCCGAGAACGAAGCCGGTCGGCATCAGTCATCTGGACTACATCGGCCTGCGGGAGACGGGATGGTGCGAGGCTAACCAGCGGGACGAGCCTCTGCACCAGATGAGCTGCACTTGGGAGATGGCGTTGTGGCACTTCGAGCGAGTGTGCCGCGAGTGCGTGGTGAGGGGGTCGCGGCTGCTGGAGTTCAACGACCTCATCAACTGCATCATCCCCTATCAGGGCGACTCGCCATCTGTTCACATCAACCACGAACGGACCTTCACCAGTCATCGGAACATCTACGCCGACGAAGGTCGCCCGTCGCATCCTTATTGGGGTGAGTCGTCGGAGTATTGGAACGAGGAGTGGTTGAAGAATGAGTGACTGCCGACACCGACAGGGGATGACACGACACGAGTTCAGCCGCACCGACGATGGTAGTATTGCCGAGGTCTTCGGTTGCGAGAAGCACGGTGGATGCACGCTGGTCGACCACGGGGTGACGATGATGGACCTGATGGCTCCCGCCGATCCCAACGGCTGCGATCACCGGGGCGACAAGATTCGCGAGGCTGAGGGAACCTGCTGTTCGGGAGGACCGATCATCGTCTACGCCTGCGCAATATACAGTGAGTGTGCCCCCACTGGTGGACCCGGCGGTGAGCGGGCGTGCGTGCGATGCCACCGGCACACCCAGAAGGAACGCCGGTTGATGGTGTGTGATCGGTGCGTGGACAGGCAACAGTAGTTGTCAAAAAAAGAGAATGGTCCCACTTGCCCGTATAGGATTGATGGGATATTATCGTTTCATGAAAGCAACGACGACGACATCCCCGATGTTGAAGTTTCTGTCTGACAGGGTGCGAGAGCGTCGGGTGGAATTGGGGATGAGCCAGAGCGAACTGGCAGACCAGATTGGGTGCTACCAGCCGGACATCAGCGAACTGGAGCATGGGAAAGCCAACCCGCGACTCAACCTGCTCCACCTGCTCTCATGCTCTCTGAGGGTTCCCCCCTCGCACTTCATCTTGGACGAGCCTCCCTGTAGGTAGAGGCACGATCTTTTTGAAAATCGGGGAAATTCCGACTTGTGCCTTCATAGAATAAAGACTATAGTGCCATGTGCCGATAATTGTTGATGGCAACAGCTTGTGTCGGCTTTCTCGTCAATTTCGGCCAAAACAAGGGAGCGGTCAGATGATTAGTCAGTTCAAGAAACAGCCTTCCCAGACCACCGGCACCCCGCTTGTGTGGACTCCAAGCCGCTCGGACGGGATTGGCATTCTCAGGGCGAACCGTGAGGGTGTGAAGTATGAGATCGCCGAGGCATTTGGTGATTTCGTTCTCTGGATTGGAAAGGGCGATAAGACGGGTCTGGTCGCCATTTCGGTGGACCGTGACAGGCTCAAGAGTGAGGCAGACATCTTTGCGAACCAACTGATCCCTTATGCGGAGGACTGCCGGTTGGATCTCGCAAGTCTCGTGATCGCTAACTCCGATCACATGGCGACCCTGTGGACTCTCTTGGTGAGTCCTGTTTTCAAATTCGATAACAGTGAGGTGAGGAATGCCGATCAACCGAAAGAGAAGTGAGGCGATGCGGCTCTCGTGGGCCAGACGGAAGGCTGCGGCGTTGAACGGGGAGAAGATTGAGGTGGGTCGAGTTGTGGTGGCCGTCAATCTTGCGAGAAAACTCGTCAGTGAGCTGAATGGCAACCGGGATGTTGCCCATGCACTCATCGACGGCACGGAGGACAACGACTAATGCTTGTCCTCAGTGTCAGAGAGGGGGAGAAGGTTCTGATTCGAGACGGCAACGGAACG
>Ga0310345_10003478_pt1 | contig 14947 bp, 12 predicted proteins | sample HC15DNA20500_MG_FD_204667 | JGI IMG/M metagenome (GOLD analysis project Ga0310345, IMG submission 204667) | Marine microbial communities from station ALOHA, North Pacific Subtropical Gyre - HC15-DNA-20-500_MG | ecosystem: Environmental > Aquatic > Marine > Oceanic | place: Pacific Ocean: North... | reverse complement strand
GCAAGCGCCGCCGCCGCGGGATCGAGGAGCCGCGCCTGCGCGCCGCCTGGACGGGGGTGGTCGTGGGCACGCCGGTGGCCCTGCTGGCGACCGTCGCCGCGCGGGTCGCGATCGGCAACGAGGCCCCGTTCGCGGCGATCTTCTGGATCGCCCTCGCCGCCTGGATCGCCGCCGCCGTCACCCTGGCCGCCCGCCGCTGCCGGATGCCTTCACGCGAGCGGAGCGCGCTGCGGGACCGGCAGCCGCTCGATCACGCCATCCCGATCGTAGTAGGGCCCATCGTATCCGGGATAGACAGTGGCTCGGACCCGGCGTTTGATTTCGTCTGGGGTCATGTCGTCGGTCAGGCGCTTGAGCGCATTCATTTCCTTGAAGGTGTACGGCGTGCGCGACCAGCTCCGGTCCGCTCGCAGCAGAGGGTGCCCCTCGGCCAGCAAGGCGCAGATGTCGCGAAACATGCCGAGCATGGTTTCCATCGTCGCAAGCTTCAGCGTCTCCACCGAGTCGCTCGCCTTCACCGGGAAGCGCCGCTCGAGGATCACGTCCCCGGTGTCGACCTTCGGAAGCATGTGGTGGCAGGTAGCCCCATACTCCGGCGCCTCGTCGTAAAGCGCGAAGTTGTAGCAGCCGCTGCCGGGGTAGTCCGTGGACGCCGGGTGGAAGTTGATCGCAGTACGAAAGCGGGCGAGCTCGGCCCGCGTGACGATCCACGGCGAGAGGAAAGAGATCAAGATGTCGCCCGCGCGCTCCAGGCAGGCAGGACGCTGGTCGCCAACCGCCCCGTCAGCACATTCGGCATCCGGCCAGTGAAGCCGCACAACAGATTGCGCGCTTTTGCAGAATCCATCCGCCTTGCTAAGAACAACCACCCTCATGATGATGACTGTAGCACAGAAATAACAAATAGACGAGTCCAATACTAGCGCCGCTCTCGTATCGATATACTAAGTATAACTTGTTGTCATTTTGCAATTTTTCCAAGGCGGGCTTCGCTCGGCAGAGGTGCGCAACACGGAGGCAGCGCTTGGATGACTCCCACACGAAGCTCAGCGCCAACTTCACTCTGGGCGAGCCGCCAGCCATATAAAGCCGGGTTCGAGGCGTGTGCGGCAAGGTGGAGGCAATCCGACCGCATGATGCAGCGGCGCGGGCAGGCTCGATCGATGCTGATGGGGGCTAGAGGACAGTGACGGTTACCCTGTCCGGGAAATGCGCCGCCAATGTCGATGCGATCTGCGGGCACGATACGGAGGCGCAGGTTGTGGCGGGAGTTGAACCAAACCAGCCGGACCTCCAGGGTTGCGCCGACTGGTCGATCGCAACCTCTGCGCCATAAGGCACGCAAGGCGCCCTCGTCTCATCCATCGCCGCATGCAGCCATCGGTGGTAATCGTCCACCCGCAGGATCCGGCATACGATTGCGTCCTTCACGACTGCCTCGGCAGCGCCGGTCATCACCATCGGATAGCAGTCGCCCCACTCGGATGGCGAGGACGAACGCGCGTTTTCCGCCCGAGCCGGCGCTTGGCCGCCAGCATTGGGTAAACGGCGGAAACCCGTGGGATTCGGCCGCAACAAACTGCAACACGATATGCCACCCCGATCTCAGAGCCGCGTCCGCAAGTGTTTGATCTTGGAGAAGGGAAAGCTGGATGCCCCGCGTGGATTCGAACCACGATTGACGGAGTCAGAGTCCGCGACATGCCCGCAGAGATGCTCGTTTTCTTGGGTGCATGCTGCATCCATGTCGCATCGAAACCTTTTTGAACCGTAGCTAGGTAGTCCAAGCGCATTCTGACCCACGCTGTCAGCGCATCAGCCTGCGAATAGAAAAGCAGCTCCCGCGTTTCTTCGCGAAGACCGGCCCCAACATGCTTCTTGTAGTCGATTCGTTCGGTTGCTAGTGGGGGCCATGTCGGGGAAAGCCAGCATGATCGAAGGTAGCGTTGGAAGCGAAACAGTCGCCGGCCATTGGGCTCACCGCCTCGGCTTGGCGCCGGTTCCCTTGTTCAGCGACGAGAGGGTAGAAGGCGCCAACCACGAAATATTACTCGACGGTGGGCTTGGAAGCTTCGCAATTTCGGAAACCACAGAGGAACTGTGGCGCGATCGGCGCGCAGCCGAATGGGCATGGTCCAGCGGCGTCGCCCATCATGTTACTGTCGTCAGAGATAAAGTCGCGGTAACTCGTTGGGACGCAAAGTCCCCCGAGCTGTTCTCAATAGGTAGTGTGCAGGAGCGGCTGGATGCCTTCTACCGCTACCTCGTCACCGATCGAGTTCGCTCAACCAACCGAGTGGTAGACGAGCTCGTGGATCTCTTCAGGAAGACCCGATCGGCAGTCGCTGACGCCCGGTTGGACGACATCGTAAGTGTGGACGTGTTTCTTGGCCTGCTCGCGGAAGGGGTCGAGAAGGAGGCTGGCACGCGACTGGCTGATGTGAATCGGGACGTTTTGAAATCGCTTCCACAGAGCAGTCACGATAGGCTGCTCGCTGAAGCTGTGGGCCAAGCGAGACAAAGTAATCTCCTCGGCCTGCGGCCAGACCTTGCGGTTCGTCATGCCGGAAGCGAGATATTTCAAGAGGCGCACTTTGTCCTCGGTCAAGCACCCACACCAGACCTTCTGGGATGGATTGGTCCCGCAACTGCACGACGCGAAACGCGCGGAACTGCACATTTCACTCCGCCAGCGCTCGCGCGGACGATTGTCGAACGCGCACTGCTCGAACTGGGAGACGTCAAGTCACGGTCGGTCTTGACCGTAATGGACCCAGCCTGTGGTTCGGGATCATTTTTATATGAGGCCGTTCGCGCTATCCGAAGAATGGGCTTCAATGGGAAGCTCAACGTCATTGGGCGAGATGTTTCAGCACCCGCCGTTGCAATGGCGCGGTTTGTCCTCTCGCTTGCATCATCCGATTGGTCTCCGGATGGTAAGCTCCATGTTGACCTTGCAGTGGCTGACTCCCTTCGCACGAAAATGCCCGAGTGTGACGTGCTATTCATGAACCCGCCCTTCCTCTCTTGGAATGCGATGGACAATGATCAACGCGAATTAACGCGCGAGTCGCTTGGAAGCCTACTGCAAGGGCGCGCAGATTTGAGCATGGTTTTTGTGAAGCAGGCGCTTTCAGCACTGTCGTCAAGAGGAGTGTTTGGCGCGCTTCTACCCGCAAGTCTCCTGACACTTCTTTCGGCCGAGAAGTGGCGCGGCTGGCTTACAGAACGCGTTGACGTTCGCATGCTGGCATTCCTTGGTGATTACGGGTTGTTCCGGCATGCTACAGTGCAGGTGGCTGGCCTCGTCTTGCAAAACGGCAAGGGGAGCCCCGAGAAGCCAGCGCTTGCCATGATTGCTGGCGACACCTCTCAATCCACCGGCGATGCTTTTCGAGCCGTGCGCCGAGGCTCGACACCGATCGAGGATCACGAAGGCCGTTGGCACGTGTTTCCGGTCGCCCCTAGCACGTTTGCATCTGCTGGCACCTGGCGTCTGGTGCCGCCAGCAGCAGCGGAAGCGCTACGCCGTCTCGAAACGCTAGGCGCCACAAAGAAAGTCGGTGAATTATTTAATGTGCGGCAAGGTATTAGGACGGGCCGGAACAGCCTTTTCCTTATCTCGGCTGCTGAATTAGCCAAACTCCCCTCTTCAGAACGCAAATGGTTTCGACCGGCAATGACCAGCGACAATCTAGTCGATGGTCAGCTCACCACCAGCGATTGGCTGTTCTATCCGAATGACGGTGACGCCCTGTGCATTGTCGATGAGGAGGACCTCAAGAGAAAGGTCCCACAGTTCTACGCTCGCCACCTCGTGCATGACCGTGCGGCACTGGCAAAGAGAGCAAGCATCTCCCGATCAGGGCGCACAGACTGGTGGGGACTTTCAGAACGAAGAAGCTGGAGTTCGAGCTCTGCTCCCCGCATTGTGTCGAAATATTTCGGCGCCCCAGGGAGCTTTGCTGTCGATATGGAGGGCCGCTACGCAGTTGTTCAGGGGTATGCTTGGTTCCCATGTATAGATAGCACGGAGGCTGGTGGGCTCCACGGCGATGACGACGACGGAGAGGATCAAGTCACCCCTTCAACCCCCGCCTTTCCGCCTGAACTGCTCCCCGCGTTCGGCGCGCTCTTCAATTCTGAACCGTTCCATGCCGTTTTGAGGTTATTCTCGTCGTATGTGGGCGGCGGCCAATACGACTTGAGTCCTCGCTTCGTGAAGAACGTTCCGATCCCCGACTTGGTAGGGGCGATGCGAGATGAACGTGGCGGCTCCATGCTCGCCCAATTGACGAGGCTGGGCAAGAACGCAGCGCTTCAGGATCCAGAGTGGCGGGCTCATGTCGGATCGCTCGTGCGGAGCCTATACGGCGAGGCACTCTTCGAGGACCTTTGACCGTTGAGACCCTTCAGGATCAATGGTGAAGCACTCGACGCGCATCGCATCGCGACTCAAGCGCTCATTACGTCGGCGAGCATCCCTCCAACCGTGGCTATAGAAAGCGAAAACTTGGGTGGGAAGGTCGCATTCGGCGTCGCTCGATGCGCTGGCGCCGAGCGGACATCCCGCAATAGGGGAGCTGATGTCTTCGTTGTGCCCCTGATGGATCTCGGCAGCGGCCTTTTGGCGTGGCTGGGCTACCGCGAAGAGTGGTCTTTGGAGGCGGTGGGCAAGTCGAAGCTATTCTCCTTCCAGTCGTCAAGCGCCACCATACATTTCGGGTTTGAAGGGATCGAACCGAAGCCGCAAATGTTTCGCGCCGAATGGGCCGGACTGGTCAAGGACGGCAAGGGTTGGGGCTTCCAGGCGGGAGATGCCGGACACCCGCATTGGCAATTTGATGGGCTGGAAAGCATCGCGACGACAGAAGATGCCGAAGCTGTGGCAGAGCTAATCCGTGCGGATAGGCCGGAACCAGCGCTGCGTGAATTCGGTGTTGCGACCATCGACATGCCGGAGGTCAAAGCGGTTGCGTCTTCGCGAGCGACCGGCTCCATACACTTTGCAAGCGCCGCAGCATGGTGGCGATCGCACCCTTCGGACGCACACGCACATCATCCCGAGAATGTGCAACAGATTCAGCGTTGGCTCTCTCGCACGCTGTCATATATCTCCGTGGAGTTAAGGCGCGTATGATAAGCTTCGCGATGGTGCCGACCTTCGTGCTCCGCAGCGCAGTCAGTCGAGGAACCCATTTGTGCTCCATGGCCTCGCCGAAAGAGATCAGGGCTGGGGGCCAAACAACGCCCGCCCAATGGCGTCCCTGTCCGAAGCCCCATGATCTCGCTCCTCGAAAAGGTGACCATAGGTGTCGAAGGTCACCTGAATGGAGCTGTGCCCCACAAGGGTCTGGACACGCTTGGGATTGAGGCCCTGGTCGATCCAAAGCGAGGCAGCAGCATGCCGAAAGACATGGGCTGTATACTTCGCAACCGCCTCATCCTCGTCCTCGCCGGGCTTTGTGACCCCTGCGGCGACGAGGATTGGCTTGAGGTAGTTTTTCGCCATGACGCCATGCGACAGCACCCGCCCTTTGGGGCTCGGAAACACAAGGTCATCGGCGTGATGCGGACAAGCCAGTTTCCACTGGCGGAGGGTGGCGACTACTCCCACAGGTATGGGCACGATCCTTACGCCGGCCACTGATTTTGGAGCGTCATGAATCCCACGAGCGTCCGCACGGCTCTCGACGCTCACCTTGCCGTTCTTCAGATCCACAAACCGCCACGCAAGCCCCCGAACTTCGGAGGCACGCAGGCCAGTGTAAATAATCAACTCGACCATGGCCCGAGCCATCAAATCTTCGGATGCAGCGGCAGCAGCAAGGATCGCTCGAAGTTCGTCCTTCGAGGGGATCATGACCTTACTGCGCTTGCGCGGGGCCGTCGGGATCTTGACGGCAAGCGCCACATTTTGTGCCAGTAGGCCGCGTGCCTGCGCCTCGGTGAGGATGGCCTTGAAGCTTCGGAATACCCGCGTTGCCATAGGACGCGACAGGTCCTTCAACCAGCCATCAAGCAGTTCACGGACCTTGGGCGCAGTCAACTGGGAAAGCTTGGTCGCACCGCAGCGAGGCACGATATGAAGCCTTACGTGCTGTTCGTATGCCGCAATGGTCGTCGGCTCCCGATTGCTGTCACGAACGCGATCCAACCATTTGGCCGCAGCGTTGGCGACGGTGATCGACATGCTGTCCGGTGTATGAACACCGCGCTGAACCTCGGCGAGCGCATTGACGGCCCATGCGTCCGCGTCCTTCTTCCGCGCGAACTGCTTCGATCGCCGTCGGCCGGCAGGATCGCGATAATCGACCAGCCAAGCAGTGCGCTTTTCGCCTGCCGGTGTGATCCATGTCCGCTTACGGATGGACGACATGGTCTGTGGCCCGAGCGAGAAGGTCGAGTGCGAGCGCGACCCCCTCGACACCTTTGATGTGGGCGATCGCCTTCACGAGCTTAACGAACAAGGTTCCGACGTCGATGTGGACGGCGGATAGTCCCATGCCAACAAGATGCAGATAGCTGCTCGCCTCAAATACCTCCCACGTAGCCACCCGGTATGCCTCATCTCGTGGGCCAGAAAGCAGCCGATGCATGGTGCACGAGGCTGTGACCGGGCGTTCACCCGGCCATTCACAGTCATCCCAAGGGGTCAACAGAGCTGCATTCAGATCATCCGACGATGGCTTCTGACGGGCTAGCAGTTCAAAGCACTCACGGATGGCACCGTCCGTATCCTCGACGGCCGATACTGCATAATCCGGCGAGAGGCCCGCATCGATCAGAGCGAGCGCGACAGACACATCGATCAGTTGCCCGAAGTCGAACCTGGCGACCTTACCTCGCCCGGTCACCAAGCCATGCGGACAGCCCTTCTTCCGCAAGTTTTCCAGGCGGGCACGTAGGGCAAGCTCATCGCCCTCGGGGACCTCGAAGACAAGCGCGGCGATCTTCTCGACATCTCGGGTGGTAAGCTGGATCATGAATATGACGGTAGACCTGCCGTCATCTATTGACAAGCGCAAAATGGTCCGCCATGGGCATGACGGCATTGCTACCGTCATATTCATGAAAGGACCAAAAAAATGAACTCGGATTTGATCGTTGGCGCTGATGGCGCCGCACACTACACAGGGCTGTCACGACGCACCGTCTATCGGCTGGTCGATGAGGGGCACCTTCCGGCGGTGCGCAAGGGCCGCCGCCTCTATTTCCGCAAGTCGGAACTCGACCGTGCATTCAGCACGCAGGAGTCAGTTCATTGAGCGAGAAGCGTCTCCGTGAGCTGTTCGAACTCTCGCCGACACAGCAAATTCGTCATTGGTCCGGGCTCGATCCGTGGAACGGACTTCGCCTCGACAATGATGTAGAGATTTCAGTGAACGCGGTGTTGCATGACCCCGACTGCAATATTACGCGCATGCCGCTTCTCATGAAGCCGTGTTTTGGGCAGCCCTTGGCATATGCGAGGCACGGGGGGCATCAGCCGATCTTTAATCCCAAGTTCGGCACCGTGAAGAGCCGTTGCATGCGATGCCACGCCAAGGAAGCCTGCGAGCGGATCGCCAAAGCACGGCTGACAGCAACATCAGACATCAAGAGCGCGTTCGTCCGTTTCGGCCAGGCAGGTGGAAGCTTCGGCCTGAAGAACCCCTCGGTTTGTCCAACTGCGCAAAGGGCATTTGATGGCCTTGTCGCTGCACTGGTCGCCCACGGCGGCTTCACTTCATTAAATGATGTAGCAGCGCTCGCAGAGCTTGACCGCCGAGATGCAGAGCGAAAGCGTCGAGAAGCGGAGAAGAAGCGTCTCGCGCGCCGCAAAGAAATCAAGTGTGGTGATTTTACTCCCGAATTTCTTGATCTTTTGGAGCGAGAGCGGAAACTGCGCGAGGAACAGCTGGTCCTGGCAACATCTTGGGAAGGGTTGCCGCCCAACCTCAATCGGATGCCGGTGCAGTCGGCCCAAATCACCGCAGATGTATGGTTTGTGCGCGAGTGCAAACGCATTCGCGGTGAGAAGATCAATCCGTCCTCAATCGCAAACGCTCTGATCGAGCGGTGGCCGGCCTCTTACCCCAAAGGGCGTTTCAATGCGCTGCGGCAGCGGACGGGCGCTGACCTCGATCGAGTTGCGACACTCGAACGGCACGTCGTGAAGGGCTTGCCGGCGCCGATCTGGCCGCGCTTTGACCTGGCAGCCGCACTTGATGAACTTGATGCTGCTGCCCCCTACACGCCGTGAGAAGGCTTTTGATAAGAAGCTCGGGGGTCCACCCCCTACAAACCGCCGGTCGTCAGAAATCACTACAACCGCAATCGATCGGCAAGGAATGGCCGAACTCCGCGAGTTTGCTGGCTACAAATAGCGTCTGGTCATAATGAAAAGAATACTATGATTCTTTTGCATGCACCTGTCTCGCGACAGGATGCCTGACGGAGTGTCATACACGGTCGTGCATAACCGTTCGACGTTGGCTGCTCATTCCCTCTCGGCGTGGTTGATTTTTGTTGGTGTTTTGTTGACTGGATTCAGGTGTTTTCGCGGCGATCGTTCTCCAGCGACACAATAAAATTCCCTGTGAAGTCGATTTCTGCCCTACACCGGCGCTTGCCTAGAAGCCCGAATATCCGCCGTTTTCAACGACCAGTGAAATTCACCGCCGGTTGACTCGCTCAACTTCTTCGCGGCGTGCACTTCCCATCGACGCCATCGCATTTCCCACCCGCGTCCAGCGCGGTGCGCTCGTAGACTGTTCTGCACCAACCACAGAAAGAAGGTCTGCACGCATGAAATTCCACCTCTACGAATGCATCATCAAGCGCGAGGACGGCGAGGTTCGCGGTCATATCGTCGCGCCCTCGAAGGACAGGGCATGGATGGTCGCGATCGAGCATGACGAAGCGCTCGGCCTCGACCACAAAGACCTGACGCTCGCCCGCGTGGACGAGACACTCGCTAGCGATCGCCGGCGTGGTCTCGGAGCGCTTCTGGAAAGCGCCCCGGTGGGGTTCGCCAGCTGGTGCGAGATCGGCTGGGTTGCGCACACCGCCCCGGTCCAGCAGCTTCAGCTCTACAGGCTCGTTGAAGACGGTGCTGACGATCTCTTTGCGATCGCCCCCAATATCGACATCGCAGCCTCGGTGTTCATGACCGCGTTGCGCGTGCCGATCGGTGGGACACGCATCCTTCAGATCGCGGACGGCATGAAGGACCTGCCGGACGACAAGATTTGCAACCTGCCGCAGCTTCTGGAGGTTGGCCCCATCGGCGTGGTCGCATTCGATCCCGCGAGCGGCTGGTCGCTGACTCAGCGGTAGGGACCTTGCATCGAATTGGTGTTCCGCTTCGAGGCAAGGTGGTTCGGTGCAAGGTCAGCCGGTCACCTCGGCGTCCGGCTGTCCTGCCATCAGCGCATTGATCCAGGCGAGCGCGAGGTCGCGGCTGCGGTAGCTGCCCCAGTTCGCGGTTTCCTGTCGCTCCACGATCGGGAATGTCGAGTAGATGTAACGGATGTCCTCGCGGCTGCTCGCGGCATTCTCGGGGTCGTAGATGCCATAGAGGATGAAATAGAGCGCATCGAGCTTGGCGCGCAGGTGCAGCCGACGCTCCTCGTCCCAGATGAAGGGGGGTAGCACCTCGCCTTCGTCATCAACATGCCCCAAGTTGCGCGCGAAGGCCGCCATGTCATGGGCAGTGTAGGTCAGCTCCAGCACCGCTTCGCGCGCGATTTCTGCGGCGGTCTTGGGGCCGAAGGTGCGGTCATAACGGTCGGGAGGGATGACCGGGAGCTGTTCGACGATAAACCAGTTCAGATGCTGGCCTTGCACCTTCTGACGAGCGACAAAGTCGTATGGAGTGCTGTTCAAGTTCGCAGCGAGCAATGCGACGTCGCCTGCATCGCTTTCATCGAGATCCAGCAGCGGGAGCGTGTTTCCCGCTGCGCCAGTCGGAATGAGTGCGGCGATCATCGTGCGCATATTGGTCGGCGCCGTAACGTCCTTGAACCCGAGCACGTAGGGTTCGCGCATCAATCCCTCGGTCGGTTGGACCCAAAACTGCGGATCAGCGAGCCACGCCGGATCTTGCAGGTCTTCCGCCGTCGCCGTGACCGGCTGGGCCGGACGGTTGACGTTCTCGATATTCACCACAACGCTCGCGGCACGGTGGTTGAACGCCTGCACCATCTTGCCTTCGTAGAGCGGCACCCACTCTCCATCGGCATTCTGATAGCGGTTTCCGCCGATCGACCACGCGCCCATGTCCTCTTCCAGCTCGGCGCGGGTGCGGAACAGGCCGCTGTCGTTGGTCATATGGAACATGGTCGCATAGCGCACCGGCCAGCTGCGGACCTCCTCGTCACCGGAGCGATCAATCAGGACAGGGCAGCGCGCATAGACGCCGGTGGTTATTTCCATGTCGCGGCGGGTGCGGAAGACCGGCGCAGTGCCGGTGTTCGGATTGACCCGCGCAAAGTCCTCGGCAGTGACGGGGAAAGCGTTATCTGGGTTCTCCCGTTCGCGCACCGCCTGGAGGAAGAACCCGCAATGCGTGGACGCGAACTCACGCTTCGGGCTGGCCGTCATCGCTGCGAACTTGAAGCGGCTGTCCACGTCGGGGAAGAACGGTTCGAGCCCATGCCGTGTGCGGCGGTTCTCGAAGTCGTAAAGCGACCTGATATGCCCACCGGTCGAGAGGCCGCGGAAGAACTCGGATGAGGACAGGTCGCCCGCAATCCCGCTCGGCGTGAGCAGGCCGACCATTCCTCGCGGCTGCACAAGGGCATGCGCGCGCTCCACGAACAGGCTGTAGAGGTTGATGTCGCCCTTGCTCATCAGCGGATAGTGCTCGGACGGGGCCTTCATGGTCTTGCCAGGCTGGTCGGGGTCGGGAATGCGCTTGCTGCCGTTGAAGCGCGCCATGCGCATGGCGTCGGCCGCGCGCTGGTCCGCCTTCTCGAAGTCAGCGTGTAGCGGATCGTTTGCATCCTTGAGCGCGGCGATCTTCTTCTTGCGGTCGGATGCGCGCTGGGCGCGGGCGATCTCAGGTTTGCGCGCCGCGAACCATTCGACCTGCTGGAGCTTCATTCGATCCCAAGGGGGGTTCCCGATGACCGCGTCGAAGCCGCCTTCGCGGCCCTTGCTCGCCCAGTTCTTCCACACACCGGGGAAGGCGATCTGCCAGTTGAGGAAGCGTTCTTCCTCGATCAGCTGGCGCGCCTTGCGCCAGATCGCGTGGAACCGCTCGGCTTCCTCCGGCTTGGCCCGCAGGGCCTCGGGTCCCTTCCGTCCGCGCGCGATCGGCAAGGGGTCGCCGAAGCCGCCATCGAGCCATTGGGTGACCAGCGGCTTGTCGTCGCGCGAGAGGTTCAGCCAGTCGAGCGCGTGCATGAAGCTGACGAAGCTGTCGAATGGGCCGATCTGGGACTCGATGCCGCGCCACATGTCGGCGCTGGACTCGGCCTCGGCGATCTCGGCATCGGTCAGCGCCTCGATCCGCTGCATGACCGCCGCCTGACGCTCCGCGTTGCGCAGATCGTCGATGTAGAGCAGCTCACCCGCCTTGCCCGCCTTGTCGACCGCGTCCCGCACCCACAGGCCGAACAAGCTGTCGCCGCAATGCAGGTGGTGGTCGATGAAGGAAAGCGGCGCGCCGACCGTGAAGGTGTGCAGCCACAGCGCGACCTTGGCGAGTTCGACCGCCATCGGATTCTTGTCCACGCCGTGGACGCAGCGCTTGAGCACCATGCGCTTGACCAGCTGCGGATCGTCGAGCTGTTCCTCGACGATCGCCCAGTCCTGCGCCTGCGCATTGTGCCAGATGGTCGAGCGGACGCTCTCGATCTCGGTCGCGATGGGGCTCTGGTAATCCTCGACACCCCCTGCGGCCGCTATCTCGACCGCCTTGGCCATCGCCTCGAGCGCGGCGTTGGTCAGGCGGTCCACCAGGCTGACGAGGAAGTGGCCTGACCCCATCGCGGGGTCGCATACGCGCAGCCGGGTAATCGCCTTGGCGGGGTCGGCTGCCTCCAGTGCCCGTAGCTTCGAGGCTTCGCTGTCGTTCTTGCCGAGCGATGTGATGGCTGTGTCGAACGCCGCATAAGCATCGTCGATGAGGGGCGCGAGCGTTTCGTCGATGATGAGGAGCACCAGCTCGTCCGGCGTGTAGTAGCTGCCGCTGTCCTTGCGCGCGAAGATGTTCGGCAGGACCTCGAACGCGCCATCGACCCGCTTCATCTCGAACTCCAGGAGGCGCTCGTAGATCGAACCGAGCTGCTGCACCGAGAGATCGCGGTAGTTGATGTAGCGGCGAACCCCCTCGCGCTGCTCCCACGAAAGGATGTCGAGCGCCTCGGCCATCACACTGTCGGGCAGGCGGATGGCGTTGAGCAGCGGCGTCTCCGTCGCGCTGAAGAGGCCACCGTTGTAGGGCGGCAGGCCGACCGACGGGTCACCCTTGTCAATCATCATCGCAAGGCTGGAGAAGCGGTCCCAGATGGGCGTGGCGACGGTGGAGAAGGTGTCTCCGGCGTCCTTGCGTTCTCCGACATCCTTGCGAGCCTCGCGCAAGGCGTAGTCGTCGTATCGCGAGTCCTTCACCGGAAGCAGGCCGCGATCCTCGGCGTAGAGGATGAACAGCAGCCGATAGAGCAGGATCAGGGTCGCGTTCCTGATCTCATCGATGTCGGTGTCGGCTGGTGCCTTGTCTGCTATGGCCTTGCCGAGTGCAGGGTAGAGCTTCGCGAAGACCAGATCGGACAGGTTCTTGGCGACCCGTTCCTCGTAGAATGCCGCTTCTCGGCGCGCACGGTCATGGAAGCTCGGTGCATCGGTCGCCTCCCGCTCGAATGCGGAGCGTGAGAACATCGCCGCGAAGACACGCAGCCAATGATCGCGCTCCTCATCCTCGACCGCGGTGTCGAAGACATCCTCCTCCAGCCCCATGATGCGGGCGAGGTCGATCTCTAGGTAATCGTCGATCGTGGACCGAGCGCCGGCATAGTAGAGTCGCCAGCGGGCGCCATTCGTGAGGATGCCCCAACGAAGCGAGCCGCTGGTCAGATCGTCGATACGCCGTAGATAGCGTAGCAGTTGGGTCGATGGGGTCTCCCGCTCCTCTCCGGTCCTGCCTTCGGCGCGATCGAGTGGCCGCGCCCACCGCTTGCTCTCGACTATCGCGGCACCGAAGTCATACCGCTTCCATTCCTCGGCATGCTCATTCGCCCGACCCTTGGCCGTGTCGTCGATGAAAAGGAGACCGTCAGGGACGTTGTCGCGACCGCGTGGAGAGAGGTTCTGCTGGGTGAGCCATGAAGACCACCCCAGAGCTTCTAGAACGGGCCATACGAGGTCGCTCTCGGTCGTTGCCTCGTTGGGGCGCGTCGCATGCGGGAATGCGTCCAGCAACGTCTCCAGACGCTCACGCACCATAGCGACATCGACGTCATTGTAGGCGCTGCTGCGCTTGATCCCCTCGACCAGATAATCCTGCGAGAACAGCGAACCACCAGTGAAGAGCGCAGCGTCGGTCATGACCATGTCTTACGATCTGACCGTTCGACCTCCAAGCCAGCCGACTAACGCGGCGGCTTTCCATCCCCATCTGCCTTTCAGGAGGCGACCGATGATGCTGTCGAAGCACCGGCGTGGTTCAACGCTCGTGGCGGAGCGAGAGGTCCTAGACGATCCCAAGCAGTGTGACCCTGATGGTGCCAATCAGGCGGTGACACCAGACTCTTTGCCATCCATCGGCGTGCTGCATGCGTGCTGCATGGAGTCGCCGGGCAACAACGAGAACGGGCGGAAATTAGCGGAAATACGAAGAACGTCGCAGGACACGCAAAACGACGAGCGGAAACCGCATAATTCTTTGAATTAAAAGTAAAAAGCTGGATGCCCCGCGTGGATTCGAACCACGATTGACGGAGTCAGAGTCCGTAGTCTTACCATTAGACGACGGGGCATTGTGCGCGACGGGTCGCGAGGGGGCGCATCTAGGTTTGCGCGCGGCGCAGGTCAAGCCCGTCTGTGCACCCCGCGCCCGGCGACGCCCCGGCGACCCGAAGGGCGCGCTTGCCGCCACCCCTCGCGCGCGCTAGCATCGGCGCCAGGTCCCCGCGCGGCCTTGCGCGGGAGGATAAAGAAAGCATTGGGAACATGGCGGATCTTTCTCCGCCGGACAGAGACAGGAGACCAGGCGCGCACAAGGGCAAGTCGTCCGGCAAGGTAGCTGACTTCCGCTACAAGCGCCCCGCGCCATCGGAGAGGAAAGCATCGGGCAAGCGCCCGGCGCGTCGCGGCGAATCCCGCCAGGGATCGCCCCAGCGGCGGCAGGCCTATGCCGCGCTGGACCTCGGCACCAACAATTGCCGGCTCCTGATCGCCCGCCCCTCGGGCGAGAACTTCACCGTGATCGACGCGTTCAGCCGCGTCGTGCGCCTGGGCGAAGGGCTCGCGAAATCGGGCCGGTTGAGCGAGGAAGCGATGGAGCGGACGCTCGGCGCGCTCCACGTCTGCGCCGACAAGCTGCGCCGGCGCAACGTCCACCTGGCCCGCTCGGTCGCGACCGAGGCCTGCCGCCGCGCGGCCAACGGCGAACAGTTCATCGAGCGGGTGCGCCGCGAAACCGGCATCGTGCTCGACATCATCTCCGCCCAGGAAGAGGCGCGCCTGGCGGTCCTGGGCTGTCACATCCTGCTCGAAGACGGGGCCGGCCCGGCGGTGATCTTCGACATCGGCGGCGGATCGACCGAACTGGTGCTGATCGAACCGGGCGGGCCGGTGCCGCGCATCCTCGACTGGCAGAGCGTGCCCTGGGGCGTCGTCTCGCTGACCGACACGGTCGGCCCGGTTTCGGGCGCGCCCGCCGCGCGCGAGGCGCGTTATGCCGAGATGCGCCGCGTCGTGGCCGAGAGCTTCGCCGCCTTCGCCCGGCGGATCGCCCCGG
>Ga0310345_10003476_pt1 | contig 14951 bp, 13 predicted proteins | sample HC15DNA20500_MG_FD_204667 | JGI IMG/M metagenome (GOLD analysis project Ga0310345, IMG submission 204667) | Marine microbial communities from station ALOHA, North Pacific Subtropical Gyre - HC15-DNA-20-500_MG | ecosystem: Environmental > Aquatic > Marine > Oceanic | place: Pacific Ocean: North... | reverse complement strand
CCCTGGAGAGTCCAAAGCAACGGGAGCGTTACAAATGGGCTCGCTTAAGCTTCTCCCGGTCCTGATCCTCCTCGGGCCGGCGGCCGCGCTAGCGCAGTCGCCCACGTTTGGGCTGGGAAGGACCCCGGGCGCAGATGAAGTCCGCGTTTGGGATATCTCCATCAGTCCCACAGGAGAAGAACTGCCTCCGGGACAGGGAATCGCCACGGGAGGCGCGCGTGTCTATCGATTGAGATGCGCGCGATGCCACGGGAGGGATGGCACCGAGGGGCGCGCCCCCAGATTGGTCAAGCGCGAGCGCCCGGCGGATACACACCCCTGGGACCTGGGGCGTATACTCCCGATCCGCGCGCCGTACGCGACGGCGGTATGGGATTACATCAATCGCGCCATGCCTCTCAATAGAGAAGGAACGCTCAGCGCCGATGAGGTCTACCAGCTGACGGCGTTGCTGCTCTATTGGAACGAGATCATCGCGGAGGACGAGGTGATGGACGCCAAGAGTCTGCCGCTGATCATCATGCCAAATCGAGACGCCTGGGCTGAGTTGCCGGATTGGAAACCCGGGACGGTGAGGCTTCTGGGTTACCCCTACTGACGTCACGTCCCGGGCACTATCGATCGGTAGGGACTCCCAACCATTGGTCTGCCTCTCAGGGGGTAGGGCCAAGTTCAACAGCCTCGTGATCGGGGCCTTTGCACTCATGGGTCTCATGCTGGCCAGCGCCGGCGTATTTGGGGTGACTTCCTATACAGTCGGACGTCGGACACGAGAGTTCGGGCTCCGAGTCGCGTTGGGTACGCAGCCCGTTCAAGTGCGACGGCTCGTCCTGCGCAACGCCGGGCTCATGGCGATGGCGGGCATCGGAGTCGGACTACTCACTGCGCTCATGTTGTCCGGCAGCCTGTCTGACTTGCTCTTCGAGGTGGAGGCGGTCGCCGGAGCCACGTATGGCGGTGTGGCCGTGCTTCTCGCGGGAGCGGTGTTTCCAGCCTCGTATGTGCCGGCGCGCCGCGCCACAAAGGTGGATCTGATGAGCGCGCTGAGGGGGGACTGAGCTGAGCGCTAGCTGCCGCCCGACGCTGTAAGCACGTCGGATACGATGAGTTCGCCGTGCTCGCGGCCGTTCTCGATGAAAATCTTGTTGGCGTTGTGGCCTGCTGCAATCACGCCGGCGATGTAGAGACCAGGAACGTTGGTCAGCATCGTGCACTTGTCGTGTGTCGGGATGCCCGTCTCAGGGTCGATTTCAACGCCGAGCGCCCGCAGAGGAGTGTGGTCTGCCCGCCACCCGGTCATCGCGACTACGAAATCGTTGTGAATCTCCGTATCGGTGCCGGTGGCCTCGTCGCGGAGGATGACCGACGAAGCACGAATCTCGACGACGCGGCTATTCCAATGCACGCCGATCTCGCCTCGCTCCAGACGATTGGTGATGTCGGGCACGACCCAGGGCTTTACGCCTCGATCGATCTTGTCGAGGAAGTGCACCATCGTGACTCGAGCGCCGTTCCTGAACATCTCGAGCGCGGATTCGACTGCCGAGTTGCCCGCTCCAACGACCAGAACGTCCTGGTCGTGGTAGGCGTAAGGCTCATGGTAATAATGGTGGACCCGGTCGAGGTCCTCTCCTGGTACGCCGAGCAGGTTAGGCTCATCGAAAATTCCGGTAGCTACGACGACCGAGGCGGCGTGGTAGGTCTCCTCCGTGCCGTCAGCTTTTCTCGTCTCGAGCGTGAAGTCGCCCTCCCGCCCACGTACCGACGTGACCTCTTGGTATTGGCGCACGTCCATCTCCCAGCGCTCGACCACCCTACGGTAGTACGCGAGCGCCTCGCGACGGCTCGGCTTCGCGTCGGGGATCGTGAACGGGACGTCGCCGACTTCCAGCATCACCGCGGTGCTGAAGAAAGTCATATAGTAGGGGTAGCTCATGAGCGAGCTCGTGACGCACCCCTTGTCGAAGAGCACGCACGATGCGCCGGCCTTCTTCGCCGCAGCGCCTACGGCGATGCCGCACGGGCCGGCACCGATGACGATGAGTTGGAATCGATCGTTCATGCGGGCAGACTACCCCCTTGGCTTGAGCGGTTCCAGCCCGTCGCCTTCACTGCTCCTGGCGCAATCCCTGCAACGACGTCCAGTTTGCCACCTTCGAAGGACCGTAGGACCATGCGATCACCGAGCGCGCGATGACATCTGCAGAATCAGAGGCACGCAAGTCGCTCAATCGGCTGCGGCGAGCCGCGGAGAAGGCGCAGCGCGAGCTCGATGCTCTTGAGGGGGCGCTAAGACACGCCGAGGGGAGCGATTTTCCGCTCGGGACGTACGAGCAGGTGGCCGAGTCGCTTAAGCGTGTGCTTGACTTCACGGAAGAGGAGGGGGCCAGGCTCCAGGAGAAGATCTTGCACGCCGGTGGCCTGGAGCCGGGCAGAGTGAAGCGCGGCGGATGACCGTGGACCGCTGGCGGGGGAGCATCGGCGCGCGGCGGATGAGCGTCGACAGTGGGCCGATGAGGACCGATCATGCGCACATGGGTTTCGATCACGGAGTGAGATCCTGAGACACCGCACCTTCGTCGGCGGACTTGGTCGCGTTCGGTCCCGGGGTCGTGGCGGATCAGGCCACCTTCGAGAATCCGCACCAGTACGCGGTGGGCATCCCGCTGGTGATCGTGAACGGCGTAGTGACGATTCGCGACGGTGAGCACACCGGAGAACTCGGGGGTCGCGCAGTGCGGGGACACGGAAGAGCGGTGGGTGGGGGGTGACAACACAGGTGCCCGATGGGGAGGGCGTTCAGGTGCTTTGACTCAGAACCGGTACACGTAGTTCATCTTCACCGACCCGCCGCGCGACAGGGTGATCAGGTCGCGGTCGTCCAGGATATTGCCCCCGAGGTTCTGCCAGTTGTGGGTATAGACCAGAAAGATGTCGTTGCCCGGTTTCACGATCCAGCGGAGGCGGGCGAAGAGGCCTATGAGTTGCGTCTGGTCGTCGTACCGGACCTGTCCGGTCATGCTGACCCACGGATTTGGACTCCAGTCGGTCTCGACCTCGTATAGGTTCGCGTCGAAGCTCCCTTGCGGAAGATCGACCTTGTTGATCTGCAGGTTGGTTCCGATGCTGACCCCCGGGTTCGGCCGGAAGGTGATGCGGCCTCCGAAATTGGTGCGGGTACCGCTCCAAAACCCCGACCGGGTGATGCCCCCAAAAACGGAAACCCGTCGCCGACCCGAAGTGCCGCCTCGCGCCGCGTACTCCCAGTTAGTGTATTCGCCGGGTTCAATCGCGATGCCCTCGCTCACCTCGTACCCGAAATCCAGATACTCGTAGGTCCGCTTGGCGCTGAAGTTGATGTTGTCTCCGCTCTCGAAGCGGATGCCGAGCACGGTGAAGTCCCACTCCCGCTCTTCCAGGATCCCTGTACCCAACTGGCTCTGGTTCCGGAATTGGGCCGAGAAGCTCAGGCTACGGATCCAGTCGATGCTTTCAGGACGCGGTGAGAATCGGATCTGAGGCTCGACTCGCCGGAAATTCCTTCGCGTGACGAAGCCTAGGGTAGGTCGGTAGTCACTGCCGAACTCCCGGTAGGACAGATGGCCGGACCAGCGATCATTGGGAAAATTCAAGCGAGCGCCACGTGCTGAAAGATCGCCGGCCGAGCGGGCTACGGCGGGGTCTGGGTTCGAGTTCCAGACCGCGAACGCCTCGAGTTCGGCGTTGTTGTTGCCCATGAAGTGGCGCGAAGCCATCTGTAGATCGACCCCTGCCGTGTGCCCGGCCTCCGGCATGAAGCCTGATGCGTCGGGCGAGGTCGCGCGTCGTGTATAGATGGCGCCGATCGAGGACTGCTCGAAGATGCGCCGCTTCACGCGGGCGGCTGTAAACCGCTCCGTGGGCACTGTCGTGTTGCCGACTCCCTCGGTGAAGAAGGTCTGCTCGCCGGTCCCGATCTGGTAGAATCCCACCTCGTACTGGCCGACCTGTCCCGTAACCCGCGTGCCGTAGTCGATCGGGATCTGCTGGCCCGACTTGAGCCCGATCTGCCGGGAGAAAAACGGCTGTACACCGCTGCGCGGAGCGAACGAGAAGACGCCCGATCCCTCCAGGAAGAAGTCGCGCCGCTCCGGAAAACGCGTAGGGAAGCGCGTCAGGTTCACCCGCCGCTGGTCGCTCTCGACCTCCGCGAAATCGGTGTTCACCGAGAACGACGTGCGTAGGCTGGACGTGACACTGTAGTTCAAGTCCAGGCTGATGTCGCGTGGGTAGGTCGTTGGCGTGGTATTCGTGGGTATGTCGCGCCAGCCCACGATCGAGGACGGTACCGCTTCGAGTCCGAGCCCCTGCGACATGCCATGGAGGCCCGTCAGCTGACCAGCGTAAACGGGTCGGCGGAGCCCCTCGTTGCGACGCCACCCGCGCCAGAGAATATCCTCGTTTCGGCGTCGGATGGTGCGTTGGAAGTTGATGCCCCACGTGTCCGACTCGGGGTCGAAGTTCAGCGTCCTAAACGGGATCCGGATTTCAGCAGACCAGCCGTCAGGGCGTATGGTGGTTCGGGCCTCCCAGACGCCGTCCCACGCCTTACTGCTGCTGCCGCCGAAGCCGCCTCGGCCGCTGCTACTACCGCTCATGAGGCCATCGCCCATGAGCCCCGCTGGGTTGATCTCGAAGAAATAGCCGGTACGCCCGTCCTGGAACGTATCGAGGATCCACTGGAAGCTGTCGTCGGTGCTCAAAAAGGCGTCGCGCTCGCGCTGGAAGGCGAGGATGCCGTCCGGATCGTCATAGATGATCGCCCCGATGTAGAGGTTGTCATCATCGTAGGCGACCCAGACCTCGGTGCGCTCGGACGGCTTGCCGCCCTCCACCGGATCCTGTTGCGTGAAGTCCGAGATGGGGACCGCGAGCGACCAGAACTCCTCCTCGATGCGACCGTCGAGTTGGATTTCCGTACCGTTGCTCAGCTGGTACGCTTGCAGTGTGAGGGGCTCGTCCTCGCTAGACTGCTGGGCAGCAGCGAAGGAATACGCACCCGACAGCGTGAGGCATAGGGTGGTAACGGCTGGCAGCGCCGCTCGCTTCATTCCGGTAGCTCCGGTCAAAATTTTCCCCAGGAGCGAGATCGCACCTGGGGACGCCATGCAAGACACGTAGTGACACGTCGTTGTTGCGCTCCGCCGGGTGCGCGGAGGAAGGGACGCGTACATTTTCCAGCATGACACTAAGCCGGGGAAGGAGCCCAATAAAGGCCGGGTCGGCTGCCGTCGACTTCGACGCACTCGCGACGGAACTGACGGCGCGATTCTCCGAGGGAGTCGATTCACCGTGGAGCGACTCCGATTTCGGGGCCCTTGCATCAAGAGTTTTCGAGTACCAGTTCGCGCACAATTCGACGTATCGGCTCTACAGCGAGCGACGCGGTGCGACCCCGCAAACGGTTCGGTCGTGGCGGGAGGTTCCGCTGGTACCTACAGACGCCTTCAAGCATCTGGATCTGGTGGCGGGTGAAGCGCAGGGGGTGGAGGCGGTGTTCCACACCAGTGGCACTGGCACGAAAGGTGTTGCGCCTGGCCGGCACCTCATTCCGCGCCTGTCGTTGTACCGGGCGTCACTGCTGGCACCGTTCAAAGCGCACCTGCTGCCCGACCGGGAAAGGCTCCGTTTCATCTCGCTCATCCCTTCGCCGGAGGAGCTTCCACGATCCTCGTTGTCGCACATGGTGGAGGTAGGAGCCCAGGCTTTTGCGAGCGAGGTGCAGTGGGTCGTCGATGGCACTGGCTTGATCGACCGAGAGCGGCTCGAGAGTGCGATGCGCGACTGCAGAAGGGACGGTGAGGCAGTCCTGTTGCTTGGAACCGCCTTTTCGTTTGTGCACGCGCTCGACCAAGATGCGCTGGGCGCCCTTCCCCCCGGTAGCAGGATCATGGAAACCGGCGGCTTCAAAGGCCGTTCCCGGGAGGTGGCGAACTCAGAGCTGTACCAGTCACTCTCGTCGCAGACGAAGGTCAGTCGCGACTGCATCGTGAACGAGTACGGTATGACGGAACTGCTGTCCCAACTCTACACGCCTGTGCTGAGCGAAGGGGCCGCAGACGGTGGTGCGCATGTGTTACCACCGTGGCTGAGGGTGCGGGTGCTCGACCCTTCGACGCTAGACGAGGTCGAGGAAGGGACCGAGGGCCTGCTTGCGTTCTTCGATCTGGCGAACGCCGGCTCGGTGTGTCACGTGCTCACCGAGGATGTAGGCTCGGTCCTCGGCGGTCGGCTACGTCTTGCCGGTCAGGTCACCGGAGCGGAGCCGCGGGGCTGTTCGATGGCGATGGACGACCTCATGGCCGCTTCGCAGACTTCGCGATGAGCGGGCCCTTCGACGCATGGGCCCTGCCACGCGGAGTCGACGCTCCTACGCGGTCGAGCCTATCGCTCGTGAGTGGTTCGTCGCAGCTGCGCTACCTCGATTCCGACCCCGACTGGTTGGCGCAGCTGCTCGACGCGCTGGCTGATGCACGAGTGGGCCTGCTGGACCGGCGCGCCGGCGATCTGTGCGCGGTACTCGGCTCGGTCGGCGCGCGCCTGCTCGATCCTCACGACGCGCTGCGCAAGCGGGCGCTCAAGCACCTACCAGCCGATTCGGGGTTGTCGCCCGAGATGGCCGCTCTGGTTCTGGACGGTATGGCGCGGGACTGGACCGAGGATCGGCTGAAGGCGCTACTCGTCTCGGAGTTCAGAGACGTCGCGTATCTCGATGGATTCGTCGAGCGCGACGGTCGAAGCTCGATGGCTGTGGGTCCAAGGCTTTGCTTTCAGGTCGTCGCGGGTAGCGTGCCCGGCGTCGGGGTATCGGCGCTGATCCGGAGCCTGCTCTTGAAGTCGCCCACGCTGCTCAAGCCCGGTCGCGGTGATTGCGTGCTGCCGGTCCTCTTCGCCTCAGCACTAGGCGAGGTGGACCCGGAGTTCGCAGCCGCGCTGGCGGTGGTGTATTGGCCGGGCGGCAGCGAGGTGCTCGAGGGCGTCGCGCTGCAGCGGGCGGACACGGTCGTCGCATACGGACGCGACGAGAGCGTCGCCGCGCTTCGGAACCGAGTGCCGGTCACGAAGCGATTTGTGGCGTACCATCATCGCTTCAGCGTTGCCGTCGTGGGGGTGGAGGCGCTCGGTGGGCCTCAGGTCGAGGCATGCGCAGCCGATCTAGCGAATGCGGTGGCGATCTTCGACCAACGCGGCTGCGTTTCGCCTCGCGTGGTATACGCCGAGCAGGGGGGTGCGGTCAGCCCGAGGGCGTTGGCGAGATTGCTCGCACGGAGCCTCGCCGACCTGGAACACACACTCCCCAGTGGGGCCCTCGACGGCGCCGAAGCTTCTGCGCTCCACCAGGTCAGGGGGACTGCCGAGTTGTTGGCCGCGTCGGACTCAGGGGCGGAGGTCCATCATGGCGGTGGAGCCTCGTGGACGGTGATCTTCGATCCGGGGCTTACGGTGCTCGAACCGTGCTTGGGCCGGATGGTCCAGGTGGTGCCACTCGCCGACGTCGCGCAGTTCCCCGACATATTGGCTGGTTCAGGCGTGCACCTACAGACCGTGGGCATCGCGGGACTCGGAGATCGTGAGAAAGGACTCGCGTTGCGCCTGGGCCACGCAGGGGTGTCACGAGTCGTACCGCTTGCTGAGGCGCCTTTCCCTCCGCCGTGGTGGCATCACGATGGCGGAAGCCCGTTGGGAGACCTGATACGGTGGGTCGATCTCGGAGACGGGTGAAGAGTAGTGTGCTCTACTCCTCGTCGTCGGGCTGTTGCTCAGCCCGCCAGATGACCATTTGACGCTCCCCACGTGGATTCCCCTCGACCCGGACGGTCAGAGAGTCCCCCTCATCGATTCCCAAGTCTTCTCTCATACCCTGGGGAATCGTTACCCGCCCACCGACGCCGACCGTGACATCCGTATAATAGAGGGTACGATAGATGGCCATTCAGCCTCCTCGTGGGTTCTTTCTATAGCCACATAAGCTAAGCAAAAGCGCGGCGGCTCTGAAGAGAGTCGGCGCGGGCGTCGTACCCACCCTGTTCCTTCCCTTCAGACGAGCGTGAGCATGAGCGACGACGGATTTGCGGTGAAGCTAGAAGGCGTGACCAAGCGCTTCGGAAAGCACACCGCGGTCTCGGACTTCGACTTCGAGGTTCCACGGGGCACGATCTGCGGACTTCTGGGCCCGAACGGGTCCGGCAAGACGACGAGCATCCGCATGATCATGGGCATCCTGCACCCGGACGAGGGCCGGGTCAGCCTTTTTGGCTCGGACCCCGACGTTACCCGGCGCACCAAGGTCGGATACTTGCCGGAGGAGCGGGGCCTCTACAAGAAGATGAAGGTCTTGGAGTTACTCACGTTTCTAGCCGAGATCCGAGGTGTGAGTCGGTCGGAAGGTCGGAAGTGCGCCGGAGTTTGGCTGGAGCGCCTCGGACTGACCGAATGGTCCGACAAGCGCGCCGAGGACCTCTCGAAGGGCATGCAGCAGAAGGTCCAGTTCATAGGCACAGTCTTGCACGATCCTGAGCTACTCATCCTGGACGAGCCATTCAGCGGACTCGACCCCATCAACCAGGACGTGCTCGAGGAAATCGTGCGCAACTACCATGCCAAGGGCACGACGATCCTCTTCTCGACGCACCTGATGCACCAGGCCGAAAAGCTGTGTGAGCGCGTCTGCCTGATCTCGAACTCGAAGAAGGTCTTGGATGCCGAACTCAAGGAGCTCAAGGCGGCGGAGCGCGCGGGCGTCGTCGCCGTGGAGTTCGAGGGCCCGGATACGTGGATTCGCGGCCCCGAGGTGGACCATGTGGAAGAAGTCAACGGCGCGCTCCATCTGATTCTGCGGGACGGAGCCGATCACCAAGCGATCTTGGCGCGCGGTGTTCAGTCCGAAGCGCGCATCCTGCGCTTCGACCTGGTCGAGCCGACCCTGCACGAGATCTTCGTTCGACACGCGGGCGCGGATGCCGTCGGTGACGCGGGCATGCCAGTGCTCGCGGGCGCCAGCGGCACCTGATGTGGCACAACGTCTGGGCGGTCATCCGCCGGGAGTATCTGCAACGTGTGCGCTCGAAATGGTTCATCATGGTGACCCTTTTAGCGCCGATCATCATGATCGCGATGATCGTCATTCCCGCCTTCATCGCGGCACGTAGTGATCGGTCCGACCGCGACCTGCTCATCATGGACGGCTCGGGCGTGCTGTACGAGCGACTGGCGTCCGACTTCGAGGCAAGCGGCTACACGGTGGCCGAGGAGCCATGGACGGTCGACGTTGTCACGGATCTGCGGCAGCAGGCTTCGGACGGTGAGATCGGCGGCTTTCTCGTACTCGATAACCTGACGCTCGAGACTGGCGAGGCGGTCCTGTATGCGAACGAGCGTCCCTCTCTGATCCGTCGCATGACACTGCGTAGCGCCATCGCTAGTGCTGCGCTCGAGTACCAGCTCGGGCAACAGGGTCTCGACGCCGGCGCGATGCTCGCGGGCGGCGAACTCCGAGTCGAGATGCTCGTCGACGAGGGCTCTGACACAGATGACCCGCAGTTCTTCGTCGCCTACACGGGTACGATGTTCCTCTACATGGTCATTCTGATTTACGCGGTCTCCGTGATGCGGGCGACGCTGGAAGAGAAGACCAGCCGCATCGTGGAAGTCATCGTTTCCTCCATGAAGCCCTGGCATCTCATGCTGGGCAAGATCCTCGGAGTCGGCGCCGTGAGCCTCACCCAGATCGCGGTGTGGCTGTCCATGGGCGCTCTCGCGGTGGGCGCCGGCATCCCCATGCTGATTGCCGCGCGACCAGAATTGGCGAATCTCGACACCGTTGTGGCAGTGCTGCCTGGTCTGTGGCTTCTCATCCTGTTCGTCGGGCTCTTCCTGTTCGGGTTCTTCATGTACTCGGGACTGTACGCGGCCGTGGGGGGCATGTGTAGCACCGACGAAGAAGCTCAGCAGGCTCAGTTCCCGGTCATGATGTTTCTCATCATCCCCATCCTGTTCGTACTGCAAGCGATTCAGGAGCCGCTCACGCCTCTCGTCACGTGGCTTTCGCTCTTCCCGCTCTTCTCGCCGGTTCTGATGTGGGCGCGCGTGGCCGGAGGGGGCGTCCCGGGATGGCAGATCGGCCTCTCGTTCGTGCTGATGGGTGCCGCCGTGATCGGGGTGGCGTGGTTGGCCGGTAGGATCTACAAGGTCGGGATTCTGATGGCCGGCAAGAAGCCGAGTCTGCCGGAGCTGTGGCGCTGGGTGAGGGAAGCATGATGGGCACCGCGATGACCTCGATTGGGGCGGTGATTCGGCGGGAGTACCTACAGAGGGTGCGGTCGAAGTGGTTTCTGGTGGCGACGATCGCCGGACCGCTTCTCATGGGGGCGCTCTTTTTCGTACCGGTGTACCTCGATTCTCGTAACGAGTCGACGGAGCGGGACCTGGTGGTCACCGACGCCACCGACCGCCTCGCGGACCGTGTCGCGTCACGGCTCGAGGACGTGGGCTACACGGTGCGCGTCGAGCCCTGGAGTGCAGCGGCTGTGGAACAGCTCTCCCAGCAAGCGATCGACGGCGACTTCGGGGGATTCATACGGTTGGACGACGAGACGCTCGAGACTGGGAATGCGTCCTTCTTCACCACGTCGCGCCCGTCATCGATACGTCGGCTGATGATGCAGTCGCTCATCAGCCGGTCGGTGCTCGAGGCAGCACTTGGGGTCGACGGGGTGGATGCCGCTGCGTTACTCGCAGGTGGTGATTTGCGCGTCGAGGTGCTGGACGAGGAAGGGGACAGCGACGATGCCAATTTCCTGATCGGATTCCTCGGGTCCATGATGCTCTACATGGTCATCCTTCTGTGTGCAGTGGCTGTGATGCGCGCTACGCTCGAGGAGAAAACCAGCCGCATCGCGGAGATCATCGTGTCCGCGATGAGGCCGACGTATCTGATGCTCGGCAAGATCATCGGGGTTGGGGCGGTCGGGCTCACGCAGATGTTCGTGTGGGCTGTGTCGCTCGCCTTGGTGCTGGTGTTCGCGCTGCCCGCGATCGTCGCGGCGCGCCCCGAGCTCGCAGCGCTGCAGGAAGTGCCCGCCATGCTGCCCGGGCCGGGAGCGCTGACGCTCTTCGTGGGTTATTTCCTCTTCGGCTTCTTCATTTTTGCCGGCATGTATGCTGCGGTGGGCGCGATGTGCAACAGCGACGAAGAAGTGCAGCAGGCGCAGATCCCCGTGATCTTCTTGATCATTACGCCAGTCATGTTCCTCACACCCGTAATCGAGGACCCGAGCAGCACGTTGTCGGTCAGCCTCTCGCTCTTCCCGTTCTTCTCACCGATTCTGATGTGGCCGAGAGTGGTCGCCTCAGCGGCGCCAGTGTGGCAGATCGCGCTGTCGTTCGTGCTCATGGCGGGCGCGGTATTCGCGGTCGCCTGGCTTGCGGGGAGGATCTACAAGGTGGGGCTGCTCATGACCGGCAAGCGGCCGACGCTGCCGGAGCTACTCAGGTGGGTGCGGGAAGCCTAGGGGATGGCGCGAAGCCGGCGCTATTCCACCTCGTCCGGTAGAGCAGAGCGCAGCAGCCCTTGCAGCTGACGGTCGTCGAAGCTGCGCGCCTTGGCGACTGCCTCTTCGTAGCTCTGCTCGATGACGATGACGGTTGTCCTTACGGGTTCGCCCACGAAGTCGCTCGCGTCAGCGGCGTCGAATCTGAGGCGCGCGCGGTACAGATCCGGCCGATGGGGGTCGTCGTCGAACTCGAGGTATGCGTCCCAGATCCGCCTTCGGTGCGCGATGGTCGCGACATGAAGGCCTGGGACAGAGCCGGGGGCGGAGGGGTGCTGACCAGGCGTCATGCTTGGACCATACGCGCCGTGCCGTGGTGACGGTAGGTCACGCTTTGGCGCGGAGGGTCTTGCGTGCGACGCCGAGCGCCTCGCTCATCTCGCGAAGTTCGGACTCACCAAGAGTTTCGCCCCCGTAGCGCGCGCGCAGATAAAGGTCGACTACGCGTTCCGCGGCTCGTCCCGCGGTTGTGCGCCGCTCGCGGACTCGGGCCACCAGTGCCAGTGGCGTCAGCCCGGGCGTGACGCCCAGTTCCGCGCGCGCGCACGCTTCCCGCAACTGAAGGTAGGCGCGCGTGGCGGGCGTTATCTCGCGGCCGCCGCGGCGCGCCCAGTATAGGCCCCCGCCGAGCAGGAGCAGAAGCAGCGCTACCCCAAAGGGATTTCGCCGAGCTACGTCGTTCGCGCCGCCGGCGGATTCATTCGTCCGGTTTCCCAAAAGCCCCGACCAGCGGTCGAACAGGCCTATCTGATCGTCGGCGTTGTAGTTGAGTACCCACTTGCTCCACCGGTGCTGGAGGCCGTCGAAGAAGACGCGTCCCGGCCAGAACCAGGAAGTGAGCTGCGACGATGATGCAGCGCCGGCGGGCGTGGGGTCGATCATCACCCAGCCGTATCCGGGGAACCAGACCTCGACCCAGGAGTGTGCCTCGTTCTGCGTCACGACCAGATAGTCGCCGAACGCGCTCCACTGCCCGCCCAGGAAGCCATTCACGTTTCGCGTCTGGATGCCGATCGTACTCAGCATGACCGCCAGCGCGGTGCTGAAGTACTCGCAGTGGCCGGCTTGGCGCTCGAAGAGGAAGTGCTCGAGCGTGGTCTCGCGCGCCGTGGCGGGCAGGTCCCGTGTGTACTCGAAGCTTTGCAGATACCGCTGGATCGCGACCACGCGGTCGTAGGGGTTGTCGAGTCCGGTGGTTAAGGAGTCCGCGAGCGCCGTGATGCGTGGATCGAGATCGTTCGACAGCTGCGCGAACTGACGGGGGCGGGGTGTGTAAGCCTCGGCGGAGCGGAGGGAGTCAGGCCCCGGCGGTTGAGATCGGGAGTACGCGGTATACGAAGGCGCTCCGCTACCCCAGTAAAGGTGGTCGCCAGCATTGTCGAGGAGAGGCTGGATTCCATTTTCCGCCTCGATCTCGATGGTAGGGTGAAGCGCAAAGAGCACACGCACGTCGAGCGGAGCGGCGAAGATCTTCTGCTCGATTACGCCGCCGCTCCAACGATCCCTGTAGAAGCGCGGCAGCGCCGACGGCGAGAGACTTTGCGATCGGCTCCAACGGATGCCGTCGAAGCGGTCGTAAGAGCGACCGCGCCAGTGTAGCGAGGCGATGTCCTCAGGCGGTCCCTCCGGGAACTCGACACGAAGCACGATCTCCGGGTTGCCGAGGATCGTGGAGCCGAACTGTCCGAGGGAGATCTGATCACTGAATCCCGCGATCGACGTAGCCAGGGTCTCGCCTCGTCCCGCCCACCCTTGAGACACGCGCGGGAATGTGACGAAGACTGCAAGCGCCACCATCAGGATTACGCCGGCTAGGGCCCCCGTAGTAGCAACGAGCCCTCTGCCGAGCGGAAGGTCCCGGACCTTGTGGGATTCAGCCTCCCGGCGCAGGTGTCCGACCATGAGCGCGAGCGTCGAGAGACCGATGTAGGCGACAAAGGCCATCAGGAACACGATACCAGGGCGATATGCTGTGGACGCCAGGATCAGCGCGAAAGAGAGCGCGTAGAGCCGCACATCGTTGGGAGCGTCTAGTGAGCGCAGGGCTTCCGCCGCCATCAACAGCAGTAGCAGATCGACGACCGGGATCACCACATCGCCGTCGACGACGAAAACGATCAGCGCACGCGCCAGCAGCAGGGCAGCGAGAGGCAAGAAGACCTTCTCCATGCGCTCGGACAGATCGCGCGGCGGGTGCCAGAACAAAGCGGTCACGAGCGCTGTCGCTGCCAGCGTCGCGGAGATCGGCTCGAAGCGTGCTCCGCCCGCGAACGCGAGCAAACCGGTGAGACCCATGGAAACGGCGAGCCGTCTGTGCAGCAACCTCAGACTCACGCGGCCTCCTCTGGGTCCAACTGCGCGTCCCCACCCACGGCCAACACATCGCCGAAGCCGCTGCCGCCCCCGACACAGACGAGCACGCACGACGCCGGATCCACGGGAGGGGAAGGCGCCGGGTTCGTCGGTAGGAAGTCGACGCGAGCCAGAACATCGAGGATGCGTTCGAGTTGACCGGGGCCCTCGCCGGGCTCGATCACCACATCTCCAACTGCGAGCGCCACCGGCCTACCTTCGGCGATGGCGCTCGCCGCCAGCGAAGCAGCGACTTCGACCGCTACTTCCGAGGCGTCTGTCGGCTCTGCTCGCGTATCGAGGCACATCCAGCGTGTCTCTGCGCCGTCGCGCTCGTACTCGCGAATGACGGGCTCGCGCAGCCGAGCGGACGAACGCCAATGGATGTCGCGGGGGTCGTCGCCCGGGCGGTAAGCTCTCAGGCTTCGGTACTCGCCCGTGGTGCCCGCGGCGCCACGCGCCGAAACGCCGAGCCGAGGTACGCGCCCGCCGCCGGGTGACGGTGTGCGCACGGGCCGGTCACAGCGCGGCCACACGACGACTTCGCCGGCGATCTCGATGTCCCGTTGCTTCAGGAACATGCCGAAGGGGAACGCCGTCGAGAGCGTCACGGTCGACAGCGGGTAGATTCCACGGCGCACGAAACGGTTCGTAGAACGGGCCTCCGCGGTGCCGCCTGCCGGGACGTGCGCCAGGAATGCGCTTTGCGGCAGGCCCTCCTCGAAGATCTCCACCGCGAGGCTCGGTAGCCACCTCTTGAGGTTGCGCACGTGGTAGCCCAGTCGCATCGGTTGCCCCACGGTGACCGCGCGCGGAAGGTGTCGTTCGATGCTCAGCTTCCAGATGGCCTGCTCAGAGAGCCAGCCACTCACGGTGATGAAGCCGAGCATGGAACCGAGCAGCAGGTAGAGCAGGTTGTTGCCCGTGTTCATCGCCGCGAAGCCGACCGCGAGCGCTCCGATCGAGAAGACGAGCCCGCCGGACGTGAAGCTGATGCGGCGCCAGCCCCGG
>Ga0310345_10003475_pt1 | contig 14954 bp, 15 predicted proteins | sample HC15DNA20500_MG_FD_204667 | JGI IMG/M metagenome (GOLD analysis project Ga0310345, IMG submission 204667) | Marine microbial communities from station ALOHA, North Pacific Subtropical Gyre - HC15-DNA-20-500_MG | ecosystem: Environmental > Aquatic > Marine > Oceanic | place: Pacific Ocean: North... | reverse complement strand
CCATGCCTGGTTCGACCATGAGTGGTCTTCCCAGCCGCTGTCGGATCGCCAGACCGGCTGGGACTGGTTCTCGCTGTCCTTCGAGGGCGGTGCCAAGCTGATGGGCTTCCAGCTTCGCGAAAACGATGCGGCAGGCTACAGTTACGCCAGTTGGATCGCGCCGGACGGGACGCTCACCCCCTATGTGGGCGACTTCGAGGCCGAACCGCTGGAGATGGCGTCGCTCGACGGGGTGGAGGTGCCGGTGCGCTGGGCGGTGCGGTTGCCGCAAAGGGAGGTTGCGGTTGAGGTGACCGCGCTGAACCCGGCGGCATGGAACGCGCTGTCGCCCCCTTACTGGGAGGGGCCGGTGACGGTAACGGGAAGCCATGAGGGCAGGGGATATCTGGAGATGACGGGTTATGAGTGACATCACGACGCTTTCGGGGCTGCTCGATCTGGTGCGCGCGCGCATTGGGGCGGGTCTCGTGGACCGCGACGCGGCGGCGCGGCTGCCGGTGCTGGCGACGCGCGACGCGCAGGGCTGGCCCTCGGCGCGCACCATGGTGCTGCGCGGCTTCGATGCGGCCGACTGGACGCTCGACCTGCATTCCGATGCCGACGCCGCCAAGGTGCTGCAGCTGACCGACGGACCGCGAGCGGCGCTGCATGTCTGGGACGCCGAAGCGTCGTTGCAGGTGCGGATGCGGGCCCATGTGGTGCGGCTGCCGCATGAGGAGGAGAAGACGCTCTGGGAGGAGGTCCCCGAGGAGGCCCGCGCCCGCTACGGAACGGTGCCGCCGCCCGGCACGCCGATCGCCTCGGCCGAGGCCTGGCATCCGAACCCGCGCCCGGCGCGCTTCGCGGTGCTGCGCGCGCGGGTGCTCCGGATCGAGGCACTGCATCTGGGCGACATCCACCGCCGCGCCCGCTACGAGCGCGAGGAGGGCTGGCAGGGCAGCTGGCTGGTGCCGTGAGCACGGGCGGCTCTGGCGCGAAGATGGGCGGGGCGATAGATCCCCGCGCATGACGCCCCTCATCCCCCTGACCCGCGACCTCGTTCTGATCGGCGGCGGCCACGCCCATGCGTTGGTGCTCAAGCGGTGGGGCATGGACCCGCTGCCGGGTGTGCGCCTGACACTGATCGATCCCGGCCCGCTTACCGCCTATTCCGGCATGCTGCCGGGCTATGTGGCGGGGCATTACGATGCCGACACCCCGCAGATCGATCTGGTGCGGCTGGCGCGCTTCGCGGGGGCGCGGCTGATCCTTGGCCGGGCCGAAGGACTGGATCTCGTCGCGCGCGAAGTGATCGTCGGCGCGCGGCGCATCGGTTTCGACGCGGCCTCCTTCGATGTCGGCGTGACCAGCCAGATGCCGCAGGTAGCGGGCTTTGCCGAGCACGGCGTGCCGGCCAAGCCGCTGGGGCGGCTGGCCCGCGACTGGGGCCTCTTTCGGGCGGGCAAGGGACCGGCCCGCGTCGCGGTAATCGGCGGCGGCGTTGCCGGGGCCGAGCTGACCATGGCGGCCGCCTTCGGGCTGCGGCACCGCGAGGCGCAGGTGACGGTGATCGACAAGGACCGATTGCTTTCGGAGACCTCCGACGGCGCCCGCCGCCTCGTGCTGGACCGGATGGCACGGCTCGGTATCGAGGTGATCGAGAATGCCGGCGTCGCGCGGATCGAAGCGGACCGAGTGCTGCTCGAAGATGGGCGCGAGATCGCTTCCGACTTTACTATCGGCGCCGCCGGGGCGCGTCCGCAGGGCTGGCTGGCCGGGACCGGGCTGGCGCTGGATGACGGCTTCATCCGGGTCGCGCCGACGCTGGAGACCAGCGCGGCCGGTGTCTTCGCCGTGGGCGACTGCGCGCATATGGCCCGGACCCCGCGCCCCAAGGCCGGGGTCTATGCGGTGCGGCAGGCGCCGATCCTGCATCACAACCTGCGTGCCGCGCTCTCGGGCGGGACGATGCGCGATTACCGGCCGCAGAAGGACTATCTCAAGCTGGTCTCGCTGGGCGGCAAATCCGCGATGGCCGAGAAATGGGGGCGCGCCGTGGCGCATCCGGTGCTCTGGCGCTGGAAGGACCGGATCGATCGCAAGTTCATGAGCAAGCTATCGGATCTGCCGGAGATGGGCGCGCCGAAGCTGCCCGATCTCTTGGCCGAAGGGGTGGTCGAGGCGCTCGGGGACAAGCCGATGTGCGGCGGCTGCGGTGCCAAGGTTGGGCGCGGCGCGCTGCGCGAGGTGCTGGCCGGTCTGCCCGTGCGTGCCCGCGAGGACGTGCTGCCGCTGCCCGGCGACGATGCCGGGCTGATCGTCACCGGCGGCGCGAAGCAGGTGATCTCGACCGACCACCTGCGTGCCATGGTCGAGGACCCCGACCTGATGACCCGGATCGCGGCGATACATGCGCTGGGCGATGTCTGGGCCATGGCCGCGAAGCCGCAGGCCGCGACGGTGAGCCTGATCCTGCCGCGCATGAGCGCCGAGATGCAGCGCCGCACCATGGCCGAGATCATGGCCGCGGCGCGCGAGGTGATGGATGCGGCCGGCGCGCATATCCTCGGCGGCCACAGCTCGCTCGGCTCGGAGCTGACGGTGGGCTTTACCGTCACCGGCCTCTGCGAGGGCGAGCCGGTGACGCTGGCGGGCGCGCGGCCCGGCGCGGCGCTGATCCTCACCAAGCCGGTGGGATCGGGTACGATCATGGCCGCCGAAATGGCGCGCGCCGCGCCGGGGCGGGTCGTGGCCGGGGCATGGGAGGCGATGCTGCAGCCGCAGGGCAGGGCCTCCGCGATTCTTGCAGGCGCGCAGGCGATGACCGACGTGACCGGCTTCGGCCTCGCGGGCCATCTCTCGGGGATTTGCGAGGCGAGCGGCTGCGGCGCCGAACTGCGCGTCGCCGATGTGCCGCTGATGGAGGGGGCGCTGGAGCTGGCCGAGACGGGCACGCGCTCGACGCTCTTCGCCGACAACATGGCCGGGGCGGGGGCGGTCATCATCGGCGCGGGCGGTCCGCGCGCCGACCTGATGTTCGACCCGCAGACCGCCGGGGGGCTGCTCGCCGCCGTCGATGCGGCGCAGGCCGAGCGACTGCTCGCCGAGCTGCGCGCGGCGGGCTACCCGGCGGCGCTGATCGGGCGGATGACCGAAGGGCAGGGGCTGCGGCTGGTCTGAACCGATGCGGCGACCTGCTTTGCGGGGTGCCTGGGTGAGCCGTCGGATTGCGTATTTGTAGAACAAAGTTGCCCATGCCGCGTGCACCGGCTTGCGCAGGCGCCGTCCCCGGCGTAATCCCGCGCGCCATGTTCACCGTCGCCGCCCTCTATCATTTCGCGCCCCTCTCGGACGCGCCCGAGCGCCGCGAGGCGCTGCTCGAATTGTGTGCCGCGCGCGGGATCATCGGCACGCTGATCCTCGCGGCCGAGGGGATCAACGGCACCGTCGCCGCCCCGGACCGCGACGCGATCCTCGAACTGATCGCGCATCTGCGTGGCTGGCCGGGATTCGCGGGGCTCGAATGGAAGGAGAGCGATGCCGAGATCGCCCCCTTCCGCCGTCTCAAGGTCCGGCTCAAGCGAGAAATCGTCACAATGGGCCAGCCCGGCGTCGACCCGCTGGGGCAGGTCGGCACCCATGTCGATCCCGCCGAATGGAACGCGCTGATCTCCGCCCCCGATGTCGCGGTGATCGACACCCGCAACGGCTACGAGGTCGCGGTGGGCAGCTTCGAGGGCGCGGTTGATCCGGGTACCGCGAGCTTCCGCGAGTTTCCCGACTGGTGGGAGGCCAACCGCGAGGCGCTCGCGGGCAAGCGCATCGCCATGTTCTGCACCGGCGGCATCCGCTGCGAGAAATCGACCTCTTTTCTCAAGGCGCAGGGGGTGGAGGACGTCTTTCACCTCAAGGGCGGTATCCTGAAATACCTCGAGGAGGTGCCGGCCGAGCAGAGCCTGTGGCGGGGCGAATGCTTCGTCTTCGACGAGCGGGTCGCGGTGGGCCACGGGCTGGAGCCCGGCTCCCACGTGCTGTGCCGGGCCTGCCGGATGCCGGTCTCGCCGCGGGCGATGCAGGATCCTGCCTATGTGGAGGGCATTTCCTGCCCCGGCTGCATCGACGAGCGGAGCGATGCCGACCGTGCCCGCTATGCCGAGCGGCAGCGGCAATTGCACCGCTGATCCCCCTACACCTCCACCCGCCGCGACGTTAAGCAGGCGGTATGGATGATGTCGTCATGTATCTGCGCGGCCTCGTGCCGGGGCGCCGCGCCGTCTTTGCCTTGGCCATCGGCGCACTGTCGGGCTGGCTTGCGAGTCTCGCGGGCATGCCGCTGCCCTGGATGCTGGGGCCGATGATCGGCAACACGCTGGCGGCGGTTCTGTCGCTGCCGGTGCGGGGGCCGGATCGGCTGCGGCCTTTTGTGATCCCGGTCATCGGCGTGATGCTCGGCTCGGCGATGCGGCCCGAGATGTTTGCCGCCGCGTCGCGCTATGCCGCAAGCTTCGCGCTGCTGCTGCCGTTCCTCGCGCTGACGGCACTGGCCTCCTACGCGGTCTATCGCCGGATCGGGCGCTACGACCCGGTCACCGCCTTCTTCTCGGCCATGCCGGGTGGGCTCAACGACATGCTGATCCTCGGCGGCGCGGCGGGCGGCAATGAGAAGCGGATCGCGCTGGCCCATGCCGCGCGGGTGCTGCTCGTCATCCTCTTCGTGGTTCTGTTTTACGGCTACGCGCTCGATGTCAGCTCGGGCGAGGTGGCGCGCGGCACTGCCGCCTCGTCGCTGTCGCCGCTCGACTGGGCGCTTTTGGGGGCCGCGGCCGTGGCCGGGGTGCCGCTGGGCAAGTCGCTGCGGCTGCCGGCGCCGCAGATCACCGGGCCGATGCTGCTGAGCGGGGCGCTGCATCTCGCCGGGCTCGTCACCGTGGCGCCGCCGGGATTTCTGATCGTGGTGGCGCAGCTGGTGATCGGCACGGTGATCGGCTGCCGCTTCATCGGGGTCAGCGCCCGCCAGATCGGTCGCGACCTGTCGCTGGGGGCGCTGTCATCGGTAGTGATGATCGGTGTCGCGGTGATTTTCGCCTGGGGGCTGACCGCGATCACCGGGCTGCCGCTGTCACTCAGCTTTCTGGGCTATTCGCCGGGCGGGCTCACCGAGATGAGCCTGCTGGCGTTGGCGATGGGGCAGGACGTCGCCTATGTCTCGGTCCTGCACCTGGTGCGGATCATGCTGGTGATCTTCGCCGCGCAGCCGGTGTTCCGGCTGACGCGGCCCAGATCGGAGAGGGATCAGACCGGGACGAAATCGCCGCGATCGGAATCGTAGCATTCGAGCCCGCCGGCGCCGATGTCGGTCCAGAGCCCGTGCAGCGTCAGCTTGCCCTGCTCGACCGCTTCCTTCACGTAGGGAAAGCTCATCAGGTTCTCGAGCGAGACCAGCACCGCCTGCTTTTCCAGCGCCGTGACGCGCTCGGCCTCGGTGCCCTCGGGCAGCCGCGCATAGCCGGTGCGCAGCAGGTCCATCCAGCGGCCCACGAAGCTCGACTTCTCCTCGAGCGCCGGGGCGTGGCCCTCGCACATGTCGAAGCAGCCGCGCACGCCACCGCAGCTGGAATGGCCGATCACGATGAGATGCGGCACCTTGAGCGCGGTCACCGCGTATTCGATCGCCGCCGAGGTGCCGTGCTGATTGCCGTCGGGGGCATAGGGCGGCACGAGGTTGGCGATGTTGCGGTGAATGAAGAATTCGCCCGGATCCGCGCCGAAGATCGAGGTGACATGCACCCGGCTGTCGCAGCACGAGATCACCATGGCGCGCGGATGCTGGCCGTCATCGGCCAGCTTGCGGTACCAGGCGCTGTTCTCCGCATAGGCGGTCGCCTTCCAGCCGTGATAGCGTTTCACGAGATAGTCGGGGAGGGGTCTGGCGATGGTCATCAGCGTCTCCATGCGTCGTTCCGTTGCAAATAGGCGGAATTGAGCTTGGATTCGAGACATATCTCGCGGTCCGGGCAACGCTTTCCACATTGGGTGGCGTCAGACTGGACGCATGAGAGATGTCGACCGATCCCTTGCCCCGCCATGCGCGCTTGCGCCGCGCCTGCCGCTGCCGGAGCCACCGCCGGAGGCGCTGATGCGGGCACGACGGCTGGGCGCGGCGGGATCGGGCCGGCGGCGCGGGCTGTCGCCGGCAAGCGACCTGTCGGTGCGGCTGAGCCGGATCGAGGCGCAGCTCGCCGCCTGCGCCTTTGGTCGGCTGCGCATCGAGGCGCGGGGGCTGCACCGGCTGGCGCTGCGGCTTGGCCTGTCCGAGATGGCCCGCGTCGCGGCCAGCGTCGAGGATTGCGCCGCCTCCGGCGACGCGGCGGCGCTCGGGGCGGTGGTGGCGCGGCTGTGGCGCATCGGCGCCGGGGCGCTGGCGGCGCTGCGCCGCCCGGGCTGAGCCGCGATCCTGGTTGCGGCTGCGGCGGGGCGGGCTAGTCTCGCCCCGACACCGCCGCCCAAGCCGCCCAAGGAGCACGCCCATGCCCATGCCCGATTTCGCCGCCCCCGACCCGTCCGCCCTGCCGCTGCGCCTCGTGACGCCCGAGGGCCTGGATGCGGCACTGGCCGATCTGCCCGAGACCGCGCGCGGCTGGGCCGTGGCGCAGGGCTTCAGCGCCGGGGCGGGCGCGGTGCTGCCGCTGCCCGACGCCGCGGGCGGGTTGTGGGGGGCGCTGGTGGGCCTGGGCGACGACAAGGCACGGGCGCGAGGCCGCTTCGTCGCGGCGGGCGCCGCCTCGAAACTGCCCGAGGGGACCTATGCGCTCGACGCCGCCACCGATCCCGAGCTTGCCCGGGAAACCGCCTTGGGATGGCTTCTGGAGAGCTACCGCTTCGACCGCTATGCCAAGCAGGCTGCGCCGAAGGCGCGGCTAGTGGCACCGAAGGGCGTCGATGCGGAGCGACTGCGCGCCATCGCGGCGGGCGAGGTGTTGACCCGCGACCTGATCAACACCCCGGCTTCGGATATGGGCCCGGCCGAACTGCAGGCTGCCGCCGCCGCTCTGGCGGAGCGCTTTGGCGCGCGGATGGCGGTGACCACAGGCGAAGAGCTTCTGGCGCGCAACCTGCCGCTGATCCATGCCGTGGGCCGGGCCGCGGCCGCCGATCGCGCTCCCCGGCTGATCGACATGCGCTGGGGCGAAAGTGGCCCGACGCTGATGCTGGTCGGCAAGGGGGTCTGCTTCGACACCGGCGGGCTCAATCTCAAGCCGGGCAGCTCCATGGGGCTGATGAAGAAGGACATGGGCGGCGCCGCCACCGTGCTGGGCCTCGCGCAGATGATCATGGCGCTGGGGCTGAAGCTGCGGCTGCGAGTGCTGATCCCGGCGGTCGAGAATTCGGTCTCGGCCGATGCCTTCCGCCCGGGCGATATCCTTGCCTCGCGCAAGGGGCTCAGCGTCGAGATCAACAACACCGATGCCGAGGGACGGCTGGTGCTGGCCGATGCGCTGGCCATGGGGGCCGAGGAGAGCCCCGATCTGATGATCTCGATGGCGACGCTCACCGGCGCGGCGCGGGTCGCGGTCGGCCCCGACCTCGCGCCGTTCTATACCGATGCGGATGCCGACGCGGCGGCGATCTCGCGCGGCGCGGCGAAAGCGGCCGACCCGGTCTGGCGGATGCCGTTCCACGCCCCCTACGAGGCGATGATCGAGCCGGGCATCGCCGATCTCGACAACGCGCCCTCGGGCGGCATGGCGGGCTCGATCACCGCGGCGCTGTTCCTGCGTCGCTTTGCCGAACCGGTGCGCTATGCGCATTTCGATATCTACGGCTGGAACCCCAAACCGGCCCCGGCGCGGCCCAAGGGCGGCGTCGGAATGGGCGCGCGGGCGCTGCTCGAGGCGATGCCCGATCTCCTCGGGCTGGAATGACTGCCATGGACCGCCGACTGACCCCGGCCAATGGCCGTGTCGCGGCGCTGGAACTGGCGGGCAAGATCGACGCCGAGCGCTATGTCCCGGCCGAGGGGGCGCGGGTGACGCGTCCGGTGCTCGACCTGCTGGCCGCACCCGGCGGCGCGCGCGAGCGGCAGCTGCTGCTGGGCGAGGGCGTCGAGGTCTACGAGCGGCGCGATGGCTCGGCCTTCATCCGCGCCGGGCGCGATGGCTATTGCGGCTATGTCGAAGAGCCGGGCCTCGGCGCGCCCCGCGCGGCGACCCATATCGTCGCGACGCCGGCCACCCATCTCTATGCCGAGGAGAGCATCAAGTCGCCTGACCTCGCGCATCTGAGCTTCGGCAGCCGGATCACCGTGCTGCACGAGCGGCGCGAACTGTTCGAGACGCCTGAGGGCTTCATCCCCAAGAAGCACCTGCGCGAGATCGACCGGCCCTTTTCGGATCCGGTGACGGTGGCGCAGATGTTCTTCGGCACGCCCTATCTCTGGGGCGGAAACTCGCGGCTGGGCATCGATTGCTCGGGGCTGGTGCAGGCGGCGCTACTGGCCTGCGGCGTGGCCTGCCCCGGTGACAGCGACCTGCAGCAGGCGCTGGGCCGTGACGCCGAGGGCGAGGCGCCGCAGCGCGGCGACCTGTGGTTCTGGAAGGGGCACGTGGCGCTGATGGTGGATGCCGAGACGATCATCCATGCCAATGGTCATGCCATGGCCGTGACCTATGAGGGCGCGACCAAGGCCGCGCTTCGGATCGAGGCGCAGGGCGGCGGACCGGTAACGCATCGCCGCAGGCTCTGAGGGCTATTCGATCACCCGGAAGCGGCGCGCGTCGAAGACCTTGAGCACTTGGGCCAGCTCGTCGCCCCGGCGCAGCACCTGCCCCTCGGGGCCGAGCACCGAGAACTGTCCTTGCCGGTGCCGCAACTTCGGTCGTTTCTCGATGCGGTAGAGCGGCGTTTCGGCGGTGCGGCGAAACACCGAGAACACGGCTATCTCGCGCAGGGAGGAGATCGCGTAGTCGCGCCATTCGCCCGCCGCGACCATGCGCCCGTATACGGAGAGGATGGGCCCCAGCTCGGTCCGGTGAAAGGCGACCTGTTCTGGCAGGCGGCCGGGAAACGGCGTGGGGGGCTGAAGCGTCATGCCCTCAGAGTTACGCGGGCGGGGCCTCTTTTCAAGCCCGGCCGCCGTCACGGGACGCTGCGCCATGCGAATGCCGCGAAATCACCCTCCCCTTGGCCACCGCGCACCCCACCCGTGCCGCGGATCATCGGCACAAAGGGTTCAGCGGCAGGCCAACCGTCCCTTCGTGGCGATAATAGCCCCCACCTGACCCGCGATGGGGCGGGGCCTGTTTGCAAATCCGACACGGCCCGGGGGCGGCAATCCTTGCCTCCGGGCCGTCCTCGTCCCCGACGCGGGGGCGAGGACGGCCACGCCCATTCAGCCGCAATAGACCCGGGCGATCCGCTCCATGGCGTCGATCTCGAAATTGATCCGGTCGGGGCGGAAATCCATCGTCACCACGTCCCCGGGCCGGATGATCCGCACCGGACCGAGGATCAGCTCGCGCTCGAGCGCGGTGACCGGCGCACCGACAAGTCTCTGACGCTCGGCTGCGCCGCAGGCGCCGGGCTCCGCCGCCGGCGGGGACGGGACCGGTTCGGGCGCCGGAGGATAGGCGGCGCAGGCCGCGAGGAGGAGGGGCAGGATCAGGTATCGCATGGGGCCGAGCCTGACCCGGCGCACGGTCCCGCGCAAGAGGCTGCGGCATTGATCTCAGCCCCGCTTTCCGCGACCTTGACGCGCGAAGCGCGTCGCCTCCCCGGCGCGTGCCAACACGGAGGTCATCCCATGCGCACACGTGCCGCAGTCGCCACCCAGGCCGGTAAGCCGCTCGAGATCATGGAGGTCAATCTCGAAGGCCCCAAGGCGGGAGAGGTCCTCGTCGAGATTAAGGCCACGGGCATCTGCCATACCGATGAATTCACCCTGTCGGGCGCCGATCCCGAGGGGCTGTTTCCGGCGATCCTCGGGCATGAGGGCGCGGGCGTGGTAGTCGAGGTCGGCGAAGGCGTGACTTCGCTCAAGCCCGGCGATCACGTGATCCCGCTCTACACCCCCGAATGCCGGCAATGCCCGTCCTGCCTGAGCCAGAAGACCAATCTGTGCACTTCGATCCGCGCCACCCAAGGCCAAGGGCTGATGCCCGACGGCAGCTCGCGCTTCTCGACACTCGATGGCGACCCGATCCTGCACTACATGGGCTGCTCGACCTTCTCGAACCACACCGTGCTGCCCGAGATCGCGCTCGCCAAGGTGCGCGAGGACGCGCCCTTCGACAAGATCTGCTACATCGGCTGCGGCGTCACCACCGGCGTCGGCGCGGTGATCAACACCGCGCAGGTCGAGGTGGGCTCCACGGCGGTGGTGTTCGGGCTGGGCGGCATCGGCCTCAACGTGATCCAGGGGCTGCGGCTGGCCGGCGCCGACATGATCATCGGCGTCGATCTCAACAACGACAAGAAGGAATGGGGCGAGCGCTTCGGCATGACCCATTTCGTGAACCCCAAGGAGATCGACGGCGACATCGTCCCGCATCTGGTCAACATGACCAAGCGGCGCGGCGACCTGATCGGCGGCGCGGACTACACCTTCGACTGCACCGGCAACGTCACGGTGATGCGGCAGGCGCTGGAATCGGCGCATCGCGGTTGGGGCGTTTCGGTGGTGATCGGCGTGGCGCCGGCGGGAGCCGAGATCTCGACCCGGCCGTTCCAGCTGGTCACCGGCCGCACCTGGAAGGGCACCGCCTTCGGCGGCGCGCGCGGCCGCACCGACGTGCCGAAGATCGTCGACTGGTACATGGAAGGGAAGATCGAGATCGACCCGATGATCACCCATCAGCTGAAGCTCGACGACATCAACAAGGGCTTCGACCTGATGCATGCGGGTGAAAGCATCCGCTCGGTCGTGGTCTACTGAGACAAGGATCTTCGAAGATCCTTGCCAAAACTCTTGCAAGAGTTTTGCCCCCGCCCGGCTTGACGCCGCGGGGCGGGGGCGCGATGGGCGAGTGAAACCCAGGAGGACCAGATGCCCGAGACCCGCCCGCTCTATGCCGTGCTGATCGACGCCGACAACATCCCGGCGCGCTTCGCCAAGCCGATCCTCAAGGAGATCACCTCCTTCGGCGAGCCGGCGCTGCGCCGCGTCTATGGCGACTGGTCGGCCGAGCGGCTGCGCGGTTGGGCCGACAATGTCCGGGCGCTTGGGCTCGTGGCGCATCAGGAAACCGCCAATACCAAGGGCAAGAACGCCTCCGATATCGGCCTGGTGATCGATGCCATGGACATCCTGCATACGGGCCGTTTCGACGGCTTCGTGCTGGTGTCCTCGGACAGCGATTTCACCGCCCTGGCCAACCGCATCCGCGAGCAGGGGCTCGACGTGATTGGCATCGGCGAGGCCAAGGCGCCCGAGAGCCTGCGCAACGTCTGCAACCGCTTCGTGCTGATCGAGAACATCGTGGACGAACCGGCGGCCACCAAGCCAGACGCCGCGCCGGGCGAGACGCCGGCCGCGCCGGCGGGCAAGAAGTCGCCGCTCGAGGCGGTGCCGCTGATCCTGCGGGCGATGGACAAGATCGAGCAGGATGACGACGAGTGGTACCCGCTCGGGCCGATCGGCCAGTATATCACCGCCGACAATCCCGATTTCGACGTGCGCAGCTACGGCAAGCGCAAGCTGTCCGAACTGGTGCAGGAGCTCAAGCGCTTCGAGACCCGCAAACAGGGCAACCAGCTGCAGGTGCGGCGCAAGGACTAGGCGCCGTAGCGGGCCAGAAAGGTATCGACCGCGCCATCCGCGACGCGGTCGCACTCCTCGGTGGTGAACTGGTCGGTGACGCTGAAGATCGCGCGGTAGAACAGGTCGGCGCGGCACAGCTCGTGGAACTGGTCGGCCGCCAGTTCGAAATCCTCGATCACCAGTTCGCCGCGCTCCACCGCCTCACGGAAGTAATCCACGAGCAGCGCGCGGCCCATCTCCGGACCGCTGCGATAGAAGGCGCGACCGATATCGGGAAAACGCGCGCTTTCGGCGACGAAGACGCGGAAGACCCGCAGCCCGAAATCGGAGGTGTAGAAGGCGATCATCCGCCGCGCCGTCATGCGCAGCACCTTGTCCGGCGGGCCCGAACCCTTGACCTCGGCCAGCGCGTTGTCGGCATGGCGTCGGCACTCGTTGCGCGTAACTTCCAGGAACAGCAGCCGCTTGTCGGGGAAATAGCTGTAGAGCGTCGCCTTCGAGACGCCCGCCGCGCGGGCGATGTCGTCGACGCTGGCGCCTTCGAAACCTTCTCCGAGAAACACCTCGCGTGCCCCTTCAAGCACCTGGTCGTATTTGCGGCCCTTGCGGATCTCTTGCGCCTCGGCGGTCATCTCGTCTCCTGTGGATCGTCGATAGCATAGGCATCCCGCCGGGCGACGGCCAGCCATGCCGTGACGCCGGGTTGCGTCACCCGGATGCCGCGATAGATTGGAATCGTTCTAAAGAAGGTGCGGTCATGATTCCCGGATTCTCCTCCCGACGCCGTTTCAACGATCTCAGCGAACAGGAGGTCCTCGCGCTGGCGATCTCCTCCGAGGAGGACGATGCACGGATCTACAGGCTCTATGCCGAGCGACTGCGCACGGGCTACCCGGCCACGGCCGCGGTGTTCGACGGCATGGCCGAAGAGGAGGATGATCACCGGCGCCAGCTGATCGCGCTGCACCGCGACCGTTTCGGCGAAGTGATCCCGCTGCTCCGCCGCGAGCACGTGGCCGGGTTCCACGCCCGCCGTCCGGTCTGGCTGGTCGAGAATCTCGGGCTCGAGACGATCCGCGCCCAGGCCGCTGAGATGGAGCGCGAGGCCGGGGCCTTCTACGCGCGCGCTGCCGCCAATGCGCGCGATGCCGCGACCCGCACGCTTCTGGGCGATCTCGCCGCCGCCGAAGCGGGGCACCAGAACACCGCGCAGACGCTGGCGGCGGAGCATTTGCACCACGAGGCCCGCGCCGACGAGGACCACGCGGCGCGGCGGCAGTTCGTGCTGACCTACGTGCAGCCGGGGCTGGCGGGGCTGATGGATGGCTCCGTCTCGACCCTGGCGCCGATCTTCGCCACCGCCTTTGCCACCCAGGACACCCACACCACTTTCCTCGTCGGACTTGCCGCCAGCGTCGGCGCGGGCATCTCAATGGGCTTCACCGAAGCCGCCTCGGATGACGGGCAGCTCTCGGGGCGCGGCTCGCCGGTCAAGCGCGGCCTCGCCACGGGGATCATGACCACGATCGGCGGGTTGGGCCACGCGTTGCCCTACCTGATCCCGCATTTCTGGACTGCGACGATCACCGCCATCGTGATCGTCTTCATCGAGCTCTGGGCCATCGCCTGGATCCAGAGCCGCTACATGGACACGCCGTTCTTCCGCGCTGCCTTCCAGGTGGTGCTGGGCGGCTCGCTGGTCTTCGCGGCGGGGGTGCTGATCGGCGGCGGCTGAGGCGGGTTGCGCCCGGCAGGGGCATTGGAGAGACTGCCCACTCGCAAGGGGAGGGCGCGATGAGCTTCGAGACGACGAATTACAGGCCCACGCCACTGCCGGACCGGCGCGAGATGTCCGACGCGGCGATGATCGAGGCCGCCCGCGTGCATTTCGACGCGATGGCGACGCGCCACAGTGTGCGGGAATTCTGCGACCGCCCCGTGCCGCGCGAGGTGATCGAGACGGCGATCGCCACGGCCGGGCGTGCGCCCTCGGGCGCGAACCAGCAGCCCTGGCATTTCGTCGCGATCTCGGACCCGGACATGAAGGCGCGGATCCGCGCCGCGGCCGAGGAGGAAGAGCGCGCCTTCTACGGCGGTGGCGCGCCCGACGAATGGATCGCCGCGCTGGAGCCGATCGGCACCGGGGCCTCGAAGCCGCATCTCGAAGTGGCGCCCTGGCTGATCGTGGTCTTCGCGCAGCGCTGGGGCACCCGGCCCGACGGCTCGCGCTACAAGCACTACTACGTGCCCGAAAGCGTCGGCCTCGCCACCGGCTTCCTGATCGGCGCGCTGCATCTCTCGGGGCTCTCGGTGCTCACCCATACGCCGAGCCCGATGAAGTTCCTCACCGAGCTTTGCGACCGTCCGGTGGCCGAGAAGCCGGTGATGATCCTCGCCGTCGGCCACCCCGCCGAAGACGCCACCGTGCCGGCGGCGGCATTGAACAAGAAACCGCTCAAAGAGATCCTGACGGTGATCGGGGCGCAGACGGAGACGACATGAAGACGATCAGCGAGAACACCTGTTTCGGGGGCGTGCAGGGGGTCTATTCCCATGCCAGCGAGGCGACCGGCACCGAGATGACCTTCGGGCTGTTCCTCCCGAGCGAGGCGCAGGAGGGGCCGGTGCCCGTGCTGTGGTTCCTCTCGGGTCTCACCTGCACCCACGAGAACGCGATGACCAAGTCGGGCGCGCAGCGTTGGGCCGCCGAACAGGGCATCGCGCTGGTGTTTCCCGACACCTCGCCCCGTGGAGCGGGTGTGGCCGACGACGACGGCTTCGACATGGGGCAGGGGGCGGGGTTCTACCTCAACGCCACCGAAGATCCTTGGGCAGAGCACTACCAGATGTGGGACTACGTGACCGAGGAACTGCCCGGCCTGCTGGAGGGACAGTTCGCCATCGACGAGGGGCGCCAGTCGATCACCGGCCATTCGATGGGCGGGCATGGCGCGCTGACCATGGCGATGCGGCTGCCGGGACGATACCGCTCGGTCTCGGCCTTCGCGCCGATCTGCCACCCGACCCAGAGCGAATGGGGCCGCCGCCAGTTCGCTGCCTATCTCGGCGCGGACGAAGCCGCTTGGGCGCGGCACGACGCGACGCTCCTGATGACAAAGACCGGCTTCGACGGGCCGCTTCTGGTGGACACCGGCACCGCCGACCAGTTCGGCGACAAGCTCGGCACCGAGCATTTCGCCCGCGCCATGGCCGAGCGGCG
>Ga0310345_10003473_pt1 | contig 14966 bp, 24 predicted proteins | sample HC15DNA20500_MG_FD_204667 | JGI IMG/M metagenome (GOLD analysis project Ga0310345, IMG submission 204667) | Marine microbial communities from station ALOHA, North Pacific Subtropical Gyre - HC15-DNA-20-500_MG | ecosystem: Environmental > Aquatic > Marine > Oceanic | place: Pacific Ocean: North... | reverse complement strand
GGTCAGGCTCGGATCAGACGGCGAACATCAGCAGCAGCGAGACGAGGAAGGCGAAGATGCCCAGTGCCTCGGCGAACGCGATGCCGATGAAGAGGGTCGCGGTCTGCGAGGCAGCCGCCGAGGGGTTACGCAATGCGCCGGACAGGAAGTTGCCCGCAACGTTACCCACACCGATTGCGGCTGCGCCGGAACCAATTGCTGCGAGGCCTGCGCCGATGTGTGCCATATCGCCTTCCATGATGTCTCTCCTTACGATGGAATTGGTGATTTCGTGGTCATGGGCGCAAGCGCCCGGGTTGATCGTCCCGGCCCGGAGGCCGGGGGTGTTCCGTAGGCCGGGCTTCAGCCCGGTATGGCCTCAGTGTGCCGGGTGCAGCGCGTCCTTCAGGTAGACGCAGGTCAGGATGGTGAACACGTAGGCCTGGATGAAGGCCACGAGCACTTCCAGCCCGTACATCGCGGTCACGGCCACGACCGACAGCGGCGCGATGGCGGCGATCGCGGCGAAGCCGGCGAACACCTTGATCACGGCGTGCCCGGCCATCATGTTGCCCGCCAGACGGACGGAGTGGCTGACCGGCCGCACGAAGTAGGAGATCAGCTCGATCACCGCGAGGATCGGGCGCAGTGCCAGCGGTGCCGACTTGACCCAGAACAGCTCGAGGAAATGAGCGCCGTTCTTCACGAAGCCCAGCACGGTGACGGTGATGAACACGGCAAAGGCCAGCACGGCGGTCACGGCGATGTGGCTGGTCGGCGTGAAGGCCAGCGGCAGCAGCCCGAGGAAGTTCGCAAAGACGATGAACATGAACAGCGTCATGACATAGGGGAAGTATTTCACCCCGTCCTTGCCGGTCACGTCCTCGATCATCTTGTAGACGAAGCCGTAGGCCAGTTCGGCGACCGACTGCGTCCGGCTGGGGATCGTCGCACGCTTGGAGGTGCCGACGACAAGCAGCAGGATCACGGCCAGAGCGGTCATCGCCATCCAGAAGGTCGCGTTGGTGATCGTGTACCAGTGCACCGGACCGGCCCCGAACAGCGGCTCCACGATGAACTGATCCATCGGGTGGAACTGAAGCCCGCCCTCTTCCGCGCCATGTGCCGCCGCAGCCGTTTCCGTCGCCATCTCAGCCCTCTTCGTCCCTGTCCCCTTTCGGGGGCGTATCCCTGCCGGTCGGTTCGACCGTCCATTCCCTTTGGATTTCCTGGGCCGAGCGAAGCATCGTCTTCACCCCGGCCACGAAACCCAGCAGCGTGAAGACGATCATCCCGAAGGGCGCCGTCCCCGCCACGAAATCCAGCCCGTAGCCGATCACCGCCCCGATGCCGAGGCCCGCGACCAGCTCCGTCACCATCCGCCACGCAAGCTGCGCCTGCGAATGGTGGTCGTCCTTGCGGGGGGCCGGTTCCTGCGACTTCTTCATCGCGGCAAGCCGTTGCTCAAGCTGCGCCATGCGCTCCTTGTGATCTGGCTCGGACACCGTAATTCCCCTGCGGACGTCCGCGATGTTGCTATGCGGCATCGCAGAACGAGTCAAGCGGAGGTGGGCGCGGGCGTCACTCCATGTAACCTATTGCTTTTATTGGATTCAGTCCGCACCGCCCTCGATCTCTCGGGCAGCGCCCCAGCGTCAAACGCCGGGATCCTGCGCTTCACCCTTATTCAACCCCGGGGTTGAACAACACGACCCCGGCTTGACCCGCCCCCGCCGCCGGGCCTTATGGGGCACATGACGCGCGACCTCGATCAGGTGTTCTCGGCCCTCGCCGATCCGACCCGGCGCCGCATCCTCGGGATGCTGCTGGAGGACGACATGGCCGTGACCGACGTCGCGGACCCTTTCGACGTCTCCCTTGCCGCGATCTCCAAGCATCTTGGCATCCTCACCCGCGCCGGCCTCATCAGCCAGGAGAAGCGCGGCCGCATCACATGGTGCAAGCTGGAGCCCAAGGGACTTTTCGACGCGTCGGTCTGGATGCAGGGATTCGGCCAGTTCGAGCCCGTGAACCTCGACGATTTCGAACGCTACCTGCGCGACCTCCTCGGCGAGACTCTGCCGGACACCAGCCCTGACGCCGCGTCAGAGTAACCATTTGGCAACAGCTGTGGCGCTTTCGCCGCCGGAACCCCGAAGTCTGTCGAATTCCCGCCCAAATCGGACGCTAGTTGCCCTTCGTCATGACCACGCACACCGCCACCACGCCGACTCACGGCACCTCCGCACCCGTCGCACCGCGCCGCGCCGCCACGTGGCAGCGCCATCTTCTGGCACTTTTCATGCGACAACGGGACGGCGCGGGCGAGGCCGGTCGGGAACGCGGGCAGACCCTGATCGACAGCCTCCTGTTCCTGCTGGTGATCTGCGCAATGCTGCTGCCGACGACGGCGGGCTACGAACTCGCCACCGCCGCGGCGCAATCGGTGGTCGGCCTGCCCTTCGCGGTCGTGATGTTCCTCAGCCCCTTCGCCGTCATGGCGCTGCTGCCGCTCCGGCTGCTGCAGGTGACGATCGACGGGCTCTTCGGCATTCGCCTCCGGCTCAGCCTGCTGGCTCCGCTGTCGCTGGTCAGCCTCGCCGTCTTCCTGTTCCTCGGCCCGCTCGACGTCCGGCCCGCGCCCACGGACGTGGCGGGCGGCCGGGCCCCGGCCAACGCGATCGCCGACAATTCCTGACCGCCTGCGGCTCAGTCCTCCCGCAGGAGCAGGAGCAGCGCCACCGCAGTCAGCGCCACGCCGACGAAGATCACCGGCGGCGGCACCCCGTGGCCGAGCGCGACCTCCCACACGATCACCCAGGACGGGGTGAGATAGGTATAGGCCATCACCTTGGCCGAGGGCAGGTGCAGCGTGGCGAACTGGAGCAAGGTGAAGGTGCCCGCGCTGGCGAAGACGGCGACGTAGGCCAGCGTCACCCACACGATCGGCGGCAGGTTCGCCCATTCGGTCGCCACGATCCCGGGCCAGGCGTAGGCAGACAGCACGAGACAGCCCGCGATCAGCGTCCCGAAGGTGAAAACCACCGGCGACTCGCCCCGGTTCAGCCGGGCTACCAGCGGCGTGTAGATCGCGTGGGCGACGCAGCCCCAGAAATAAACCACCTCCCCACGCCCGATCTCCATCCGCATCAGCGCGGCCGGATCGCCCCGGAAGATCACCCAGAGCGCCCCCGCCCCTCCGACCGCCAGCGCCAGCGCCATGCGCGGGGTGGTGACCTGCCGCAACAGGACCCAGCCCGCGAGGCCCGACATGATCGGCGTCAGCGTGAACACGGCCGAGGTCGAGACCGCGGGCGCGGTCTTCAGCCCCTCGAACATCAGCACGAAGTAGATCGCGAAGATCCCGCCCAGCAGGAAATAACGCCACGGCGCCCGCAGCGCGCTGCGCGGCACACCCGAGGTCGCGAAGGCCACCGCGCCGACGAGGATCCCCGCCAGCAGGAAACGCGCCGCGTTCAGCGCCGCCGCGTCCACATGCGGCGCGGCCAGCGACCCCAGCGAAAAGGATCCGGCCACCATGGCCGAGAACGCCAGCATCGCCGCATGGCCGCGCATCGGCTGGCGCTCGCGCGCGAAGGGCATGGCGGTCACGCGGCCTTACCTTCCTTGAACCAGTCCTTGAGGAAGTTGAGGAAGGTCTGCACCTTGGTCGTCCGGTGCAGGTCCATGTGTGTCACCAGCCAGAGCCGGCTCTGCCATTCGTCCATCGGGGCGTGCACCTCGACCAGTTCGGGATGCTGCAACGCCTCGTCCCGGCGCAGGAACCCCAGCCCGATCCCCGCCACGATCGCGCGCTGCACCGCGCGGTTGTCGCCCGAGCGGAAGACGACCTGCGACGAGGGCACGGATTCCCGCAGCCATTGGGCATAAGGCGCCCGGCTGGCGGGATCGTCGAAGCCGACGAAGCGGTGCTTGACCACCTCTTCCACAGTCTCCGGCCGCCCATGCCGCGCGATGTAGGCGGGGGCGGCGTAGATCGCCCAGTTGAGCTGCATGAAAGGCTGGACCACGTTGTCCGGCTGCTGCGGCGGGCTGCCCGCGCGGATCGCCACATGCGCCTCGCCGTATTCCAGCCGGAACAGCCGCTGCGAGGTCAGGTAACGCAGGATGACCTCGGGATATTCCTCCTGGAACGCGGCCAGCGGCGGCACGAGGAGCTGCGAGAAGCCGGAAAGCGTGGTGACAACCAATTCACCCGACACCGCGTTGCCGCGCCCCTTGATCCGCCCGGCGAGCTGGCTGAACTGGTCGTCCGTCGCCTGCGCGACGCGCAGCAGGTCCTGCCCCGCCTCGGTCGGTGTGTAGCCGCGCGCGTGGCGCTGGAAGAGCTTGACCCCCAGCCGCCCCTCGAGCGCGTCGATATGGCGGATCACCGTGGCGTGGTGAACGCCCAGCACCTCCGCCGCGCCCGAAACGGTTCCCAGCCGGGCGACCTGATAGGCGGTGCGGATTTCGTCCCAATTGTCCATGACGGGGCTCTTCGTGTGCGTGTGATAACAGTTACCGGTATCGATGCGCTTTGCGTGCGGAGATGCAAGGGGGCGGCGCGCCCTTCCGGAACCGCCTGCCGCAGTGCGGCGTTGAAACCGGTCGGGGAGGACAGGTCACATTCGTGGAGAGACCGGATGAACAACTACCTGAAAGCTTGGCTCAGCGCCGCGACCCTTCCGGTCTGGCTCGCTTCGGCCTGCTGGTTCGACGCCATGAAGCTGGCGGGCGCGTCGGCGAAACCGCACACCGACACGCAGCGCGAGACGGGATGAGCCGGTCCAGCGGCGACACCGTGCCGAGCGCGCAGATTACGCTGGAACGCCACGCGCGGGTGCTGCGTTTCCCGGCCACACGGGCTAAGACAGCCCGGCGCAGCACAGGAGCCCCTGCAATGCCCTTCTTTCAGAACGCCCTGATCATGTGGACCTTGCCGATGCAGGCGTCGGCCGCCTTCTGGACGACGTACTGGCGGAACATGTCCGGCCTCATGGCCGGCCCTGTGGCCGAAGCCACAGGCGAGGTGACCGAAGCCGCCGCCGCAGGCGCTAAGGCCGTTTCGTCGGGCACGGGCACCTCCACGCCGGTGTGATCTCCGCGCCGGGCTGATCGCCGCCGCGGCCTTCAACCGTCCGATCTGCGCCCGGCGGGTCGATCGGCCTCTCCGCCGGGGCGCACCCGCCCCGGCCCTTCACCCCCGGAACACCTCCAACCTTGACTCCGCGCGGGCGGGCGCATAAACGCGCCCCCAATACCCGGAAGCCAAGGCACTTCCGGTCCCATTGCCGTTCGAGCAGGGATCGCCACCAGTCAGCGCGTTGCGCCCACTGGTGCCATCGTCGTTTGGGCGCGTGCCTCTGGCGCGTGCTTGCTTATCTCACCGTCCCCGCCCACATCGGGGGCATGTCGCATCTGTAGGGCCGCAGGAGGGCCGGGCATGTTTGAAAATCTTTCCGAACGCCTCTCCGGCGTCTTCGACCGGCTGACGAAACAGGGCGCGCTGTCCGAAGACGACGTGAAGACGGCCCTGCGCGAGGTGCGGGTGGCGCTGCTGGAAGCGGACGTCTCGCTCCCGGTCGCGCGCGACTTCGTCAAGGCGGTGCAGGACAAGGCAACCGGGCAGGCGGTGACGAAGTCCGTCACGCCGGGCCAGCAGGTCGTCAAGATCGTCCATGACGAACTGGTCCACGTGCTCAGCGGCGACGAGGATCCCGGCAAGCTCAAGATCGACAACGCCCCCGCCCCGATCCTGATGGTCGGCCTGCAGGGCTCGGGCAAGACGACCACCACCGCCAAGCTCGCCAAGCGCCTGAAGGAGCGGGACGGCAAGCGCGTTCTGATGGCCTCGCTCGACGTGAACCGCCCGGCGGCGATGGAGCAGCTTCAGATCCTTGGCGTGCAGATCGGCGTGGACACCCTGCCGATCGTCAAGGGCGAGACGCCGGTGCAGATCGCCAAGCGCGCCAAGACGCAGGCGAGCCTTGGCGGCTACGATGTCTACATGCTCGACACCGCCGGTCGCCTGCACATCGACCAGGAGCTCATCCAGCAGGCCGCAGACGTCCGCGACGTGGTGAACCCGCGCGAGACGCTGCTGGTGGTCGACGGCCTGACCGGGCAGGTCGCCGTCGAGGTGGCCGAGGAGTTCGACGACAAGATCGGCGTGTCGGGCGTGGTCCTGACCCGGATGGACGGCGACGGCCGCGGCGGCGCAGCGCTGTCGATGCGCGCAGTGACCGGCAAGCCGATCCGCTTCGTGGGTCTGGGCGAGAAGATGGACGCCATCGAGACCTTCGAGCCCGAGCGGATCGCCGGCCGGATCCTCGGCATGGGCGACATCGTGGCCCTCGTGGAAAAGGCGCAGGCGACGATCGAGGCCGAACAGGCCGAGCGCATGATGAAGCGCTTCGCCAAGGGCCAGTTCAACATGAACGACATGCGCGAACAGCTCGACCAGATGCTCAAGATGGGCGGCATGGAAGGCGTGATGGGCATGCTCCCCGGCATGGGCAAGATGGCCAAGCAGGTCCAGCAGGCCGGCTTCGACGACAGCGCCATTAAGCACCAGATCGCCATGATCCAGTCGATGACCAAGCGCGAACGCGCCAACCCGGGCCTTCTGCAGGCGAGCCGCAAGAAGCGGATCGCAGCGGGCTCGGGCATGGAAGTTTCCGACCTGAACAAGCTTCTCAAGATGCACCGCCAGATGGCGGACATGATGAAGAAGATGGGCAAGATGGGCAAAGGCGGGATGCTCAAGCAGGCGATGAAGGCCATGGGCGGCAAGGGTGGCATGGACCCGTCGCAGATGGACCCGCAGGCAATGGAAGCGGCGGCCAAGCAGATGGGCCGCACCATGCCCGGCGGCAAGATGCCCGGCGGGTTCGGCGGCATGGGCGGCGGCGCGGCGCTGCCCCCCGGCCTCAGCGGCTTCGGGAAGAAGAAGTGATGACACCCCCCGCCCGCCTCAGCGACCTGACGGTCGCGCCGACGCTCACCACCCCCCGGCTGCGCCTGCGCATGCCGGTGCTGGCGGATTTCGAGCATCGGGCGGGCTTCTACGCCTCCGACCGGTCGGTGTGGGAAGACGGGCCTTTCCCCCGCGCGCAGGCATGGCGCATCTGGGCCTCCGAAGTAGCGCAGTGGCCCCTGATGGGGGCCGGGCCCTTCTCGGTCGAGGGGCTGGACGGCACCTATCTCGGCGAAGTCGGCATCTACCAGCCCGAGGGCTACCCGGAGCCGGAACTCGGCTGGTTCGTCGTGCCGCAGGCCGAAGGCCGCGGCATCGCGCGGGAGGCGGCGCGCGCCGTGCTGCACTGGGCGCGCGACACGCTGGGCCTCGACCACCTCGTCAATTACATCGCCCCCGGCAACGCCCGCTCCATCGCGCTTGGCGAACGGCTGGGCGGTGTGCGCCGCCCCGATCTGCCGGGGACCGGGCCGGGCGACGTGGTGATCTTCCACGACCTGACCGCCCTGCCGGCGGAGGCCGCGTCATGATGCGCCCCGGCCTGCCCGCCTATCCCGAGATCACGACCGAGCGCCTGCGCCTCGTCTGCCCCGCCGCGCCGGATTTCGACGCGACGGCGGCCTACCTGATGGCCGGCGCCCGTCCCTTCGTGGACCAGTACCCGGACGAAGAGGCCGTCTGGTGGTCCGTCGCCACGATCATCGGCCACTGGCACCTGCGCGGCTATGGCCATTTCGCGGTGATGGAAAAGGCCACGGGCCTGCACGTCGGCCTTGTCGGTCCCTGGTACCCGAAGGGCTGGCCCGAGCCGGAGCTGTCCTGGCAGCTCCTGGAAGGGGCCGAGGGCAAGGGCTACGCCACCGAGGCCGCGCGTGGCGTGCTCGACTGGCTGTTCCGCGAAAAGGGCTGGGCCTCGTGCATCTCGCTGGTGGACGAGGACAACCCCCGCTCCACCGCGCTGGTGGCCCGGCTGGGCGCGCGGTCCGAGGGGCTGTTCGACCACAAGATGACCGGAGAGATGCGGATCTGGCGCCACCTGCCCAAGACGCAGGCGGGCCGCAAGCTGCTGGAGGGGCTGGCATGACCCCCATCGCCGCCGAGACCCTGACGACCGGACGCCTGATCCTCCGCCGCCCGGAGCCGGGCGATCTGGAGCATTACAGCGCCTACCTCCTGTCGGACCGGACCCGCTACATCGGCGGGCCGAAGACCCGGAAGGAGGCGTTCCAGCGCTTCTGCGGCCTCGCCGGGCACTGGCTGGTGCGCGGTTACGGGCGCTACACGATCACCGACCGCGCCACCGGACGGCCGATGGGCCACGTGGGCGCCTTCCAGCCCGACGACACGATCCCGCCCGAACACACCTGGACCCTCTGGTCCGGAGAGGACGAGGGGCAGGGCTATGCCCGCGAGGCCGCCACAGCCGCGTTCCTGCATTACCGGGACGATCTGTGCTGGCCGGAGCTGACAGCCTTCATCCATCCGGACAACGCCGGCTCCGTCGCCGTGGCCCGCGCCCTCGGCGCCGCGCCAAGCGCGCTGCCGGGGCGCCCGCCGCTCGACCTGCGGATGGATTTCGACATGAGCGCGAGGGCCGCATGACCGAAATCCCCACCCTTCACACCGAACGCCTGACGCTCCGCGGCCCCGACGCCCGCGACATCGAGCCGATGCGCGCCTTCTACGCCTCGGACCGGTCGAAATTCGTCGGCGGCCCGCTGACGGCGGAACTCGCCTGGCGCCAGCTGGGCTGCGAGATCGGGCACTGGACGCTGCGGGGCTACGGCCGCTGGATGGTGGACGTGACCGAGACCGGTGAGATCGTTGGCAACGTCGGCCTCTGGAACCCCGAAGGCTGGCCCGAACCGGAAATCGGCTGGGACCTCTTCGAAGGCGCCGCGGGCAAGGGCTATGCCACCGAAGCCGCGCTCGCCGCACGGGCCTATGCCTATGACGTGCTGGGCTGGACCACCGCGATTTCACTGGTGAAGCCCGCGAATGCAGCCTCCGCCAAGGTTGCCGCGCGGATGGGCGCAACGCTCGACAGGGAATTCACCCACGAACGCTGGGGCGCGATGCAGATCTGGCGTCACCCCGCGCCCGCCGACATCGCCGAGGGCGGGATGGAGGCCTATTCATGAGCTGCCGCGCCCCCATCCCGGTGATCGAGACCGAGCGCCTGATCCTGCGCGGCCCGCGCGACGCGGACCTGCCGGCCTATGCGCATTACTTCTCCACACCCCGTGCCGATTTCACCGGCGGCCAGCGGGACGAGGCGGATTCTTACGGCATGCTGATGAAGCAGGCCGGGCACTGGCACATGCGCGGCTACGGGCTCTGGACGATCGAGTACCGCGAGAGCGGCGCGACCGCGGGCTGGACCGGCATCCTGCACAATCACGACTGGCCCGAGCCGGAACTGGGCTGGACCATCTTCGAAGGGTTCGAGGGGCAGGGACTGGCCCACGAGGCCGCGCTGGCCGCCCGCAGCTTTGCCGCCGCCCGGCAGCGCATCATCGCGCCGATCAGCCTGATCGTGCCGCACAACGCGCGCTCCGCCGCGCTCGCCACACGGCTGGGGGCACGGATCGAACGGCCTTTCGAGCTGCACGGCACCGCCTGCAACATCTGGCGCCATCCCGACGGGACGGAGGCCGCGGCATGACCCGACTGCCCTGCGAAACCGCGCCCTCTGGCGCCAGCGCCCGGCTCGCCCGGCGCGTCGCCGCCGGGATCCCCGAGCTGGTGACCGAGCGGCTGCGCCTGCGCGCGCCGCTCTGCGAGGATTTCGCGATCTATGCCGAAATCGTGCTGGGCCCGCGCGGCAAGCACCTCGGGCTCGCCACCCGGGAGGAGGCGTGGCTCGACTTCGCGCAGATGGTCGCGGGCTGGACGCTTCGCGGCCACGGCGTCTGGACGGTGGAGCCGAAGGACGGCGGCGAGGCGTTCGGCTTCGTCCTGCTCGGCTTCGATCAGGAGGATCCGGAGCCGGAGCTGGGCTACCTCTTCACCGGGCGGGCCGAGGGACGGGGCATCGCCTCGGAGGCCGCGCGCGCGGCGCGGGATTTCGCCTTTGCCGAGTTGGGGTGGAAGACGCTGACCAGCTACGTCGCCGACGGCAACGCCCGCTCCGCCGCGCTGGCGGAACGGCTGGGCGGCAAGCTGGACGGTCGGCTGCCCGATGCCGGGGGCGACACGCTGGTCTACCGCTACAAGGGCGGCGAGGTGCGGGCATGACGCTGGACATCCCCACGATCGAGACCGACCGCCTGATACTCCGCGCCCCGCGCGAGGAAGATTTCGAGACGGTCGCCGAATTCGCCCAATCCCCCCGCACCGAATACATCGGCGGCCCGCAGGACCGCTTCGGCGCGTGGCAGGGCCTGCTGGCGCAGATCGGGCACTGGGCGGTGCGTGGCTATGGCCTGTGGATGATCGAGGCGAAGGAGACCGGCGAAGCGGTCGGCCGCACCGGCGTGATCCGCCACGATGGCTGGCCCGAGCCGGAACTGGGCTGGGTCATCTTCGAGGGTCAGGAAGGCCGGGGCTATGCCCGCGAGGCCGCCGAGGCCGCCCGCCTCCATGCTGCCGAGGAATGGGGCTTCACGCGCCTGATTTCGCAGATCCACCCGGAGAACGGGCGTTCGATCTCTCTGGCCCTGCGGCTCGGCGCGCAGCAGGAAGAGGAATCGACGCTTCTGGGCGAACCCTGCCTGATCTTCCGCCATCCCGACCCGAGGGAGGCCGAAGATGCCGCATGAGGACATCCCCGTGATCGAGACGGCGCGCCTTGTCCTGCGCGGGCCGGAGCCGGGGGATTACCCGGACTTCAAGGCAACCTTCGCCTCCTACCGGTCGCGCTTCATGGGCGGGCCGCTCAATCCCTACGAGGCGTGGATGCTCTACGCCGCCGAGATCGGGCACTGGCGGATCCGGGGCTACGGGATGTGGATGATCCATGACCGGGAAAACGACCGCACGCTTGGCATGGCCGGCGGCTGGAAGCCCGCGCAATGGCCCGAGGCCGAGATCGCCTGGATCATCTGGCCCGAGACCGCCGGCCGGGGCTATGCGCTGGAGGCGACCCACGCCGCCCGCCGCCATTTCTACGACCGGCTTGGATGGGACGGCGCGGTCAGCTACATCGACCCGAAGAACCTCGATTCCATCCGCCTTGCCGAACGGCTGGGCGCGAAGAGGGACCCCGAGGCGCGGACCGTGGACGGCACCGACGTCTGCTACCGCCACCCTTCGCCCGCCGCGCTGCGCAACAGCCAGATCACCGACGCCATCGCGCTGGAGATCGCGCATTACGCCAACCCGAAGTTCCGGCCCGAGGGCTACGCCCTGGACTGAATCGCCCCGCCGCCCGATGTGAAACCGACGCCAGAGACGAGACCATGAACGACATGACAGACACCGACCCGGTCGCCCGTGCGGCAGCTCTGCTCAAGGAGCACCGCGAGAGCATCGACCGCCTCGACGCGATCCTCGTCTACACGCTGGGCGAGCGGTTCAAGCACACCCAGGCCGTGGGGAAACTCAAGGCCGAACACGACCTTCCGCCGTCCGATCCCACGCGTGAAGCCACGCAGATCGCCCGGCTCGAAGATTTGGCGGTCCGGGCCGATCTGGATCCGGATTTCGCCAAGAAGTTCCTGAACTTCATCATCGCCGAAGTCATTCGGCACCATCAGCAGCACCAATCGTAAGGCGGGCCTGTCCCGTCGAACCTCAAGCCATTCCAAGGAGATACCACAATGGCCATGAAAATTCGCCTCGCCCGCGGCGGCTCCAAGAAACGCCCCTTCTACCGCATCGTCGCGGCAGATTCGCGCATGCCGCGCGACGGCCGCTTCATCGAGAAGCTGGGCACCTACAACCCGCTCCTGCCGAAGGACAGCGAAGAGCGCGTGAAGATCGACCTGGAGCGCGTGCAGTACTGGCTGGGCCAAGGCGCGCAGACCACCGACCGCGTGTCGCGCATGCTGGAAGCCGCCGGCGTCGTCGACAAGAAAGAGCGCAACAACCCCAAGAAGGGCACCCCGGGCAAGGCCGCGCAGGAGCGCGCCGAAGCCAAGGCCGCTAAAGCCGCCGCTCCGGCCGACGCCGAGGAGTGATCCTGCCGGGCGCGGGGGTGGGGGTGCACCCCGCGACGCGCCCGACCCCCGCCACGACACACGCGGGCCGGCACCTGCCCGGCCCGCGTCTTCATGCGGCCCCCACCAATTGCCAATTGGCAACCCCGGTCCCACTCCATGCGCACCCTGATCCTCATCGCAATCGCCTTCGTCTCGGGCATCCTGTATGAACGCACCCGCGAGGCGGAGCGCTGCGTTGACCGCGCGGGCGTCCTGTCGGAACTGCTCTGCGAGAGGACCCAATGAGCGACTTGGCCATGAACGAAAAGGTCTGCGTCGGCGCGATCGCCGGCTCCTTCGGGGTCAAGGGCGAAGTCCGCTTGAAATCCTTCTGCGCGGAGCCCGAGGCGATCGCCGACTACGCCCCGCTGACGACGGAGGACGGCGCGACCGCCTTCACCGTCACCATCACGCGCCCGATCAAGAACGGCCTCGCCGCCCGGCTCGGCGGCATCCGGACAAAGGAACAGGCCGATGCGCTCAGGGGCGTCCGCCTCTACGCCCCGCGCGACCGGCTGCCCGCGCTGCCCGACGACGAATTCTATCACGCCGACCTGATCGGCCTCACCGTGCTCGACACCGGGGGGACGGAGCTGGGCCGCGTCAAGGCGGTGCTGAACCACGGCGCCGACGACCTGCTGGAAATTCACATGCCGGGCGGGCCAAAGACCTTCCTCCTGCCCTTCACCCGCGCCTGCGTGCCCACCGTGGACCTGGCCGGGGGCCGGGTCATCGCGGACCCGCCCGAAGGGCTGATCTGATGCACCTCTGCGTGCACGCGGGCTTTCACAAGACCGGCACGACCACCCTGCAGCAGGCGCTCGCCGCCAACCGCGCGGCACTCGCCCCCGCAGCCCGCGTGATGCTCAAGGGCGACATGCCGGGTCTGACCGAAGCCGCGCGCGCCTATTCCCGCACCGGGGACGGGGTGGACTGGGCGCTCTACCGGCACGAGGCCGCGCGCACCCTTGCCACGCTCGACCCGGACGATCCGCGCCCGGTGCTGATCTCGGCCGAGGATCTCTCCGGCCACATGCCCTTCCGCCACGGCCTCACCGGCTATGATGCCGCGCCCCGCCTGATGTCCGGCCTGCTTGACATGGCGGCCGAGGTGCTGCCCGCCGCGCGCCTTTCGTTCCTCTACACCACCCGCGCCGCCGAGCCCTGGGTGCGCAGCTGCCACGCGCAGCACCTGGCCGCCGACCGGATGACCGACACGCTCGCCGAATACACCGCCCGCGCCCTGCCCCACGCCGACCTCGACGCGATGGCCAACCGGGTCGCCGCCGCCGTCGCCCCCGCGCCGCTGCACCGCGCCCGGCTGGAGGATCTCGCCGCCCGCGCCCTCGGCCCGCTCGACGCGCTGCTCGACCTCGCGGGCGTCGACCCGGAGCTGCGCACCCGCCTCGCGCCCGTCCCGCCGGCGAACCGGGCCCTGCCGGACGGCGTGCTGCACGCGCTGCTCGCCCTCAACCGCTCCGACCGGCCCTGGCCCGAGATCCGCGCCGAGAAGACGGCGCTGATCCGCCGCGCCCGCCGGACCGCCACCGCAACCGCAACCGCCACGGCAGAGACATGACGACGCCCAAGAGCCACGGCCGCAAATCCATCCGCCCCACGCTGACGCCGCGCGACCTGATGGCCGAACCGGTGCAGCTGTCCGGCGTCTGGACCGCGCGGATCATCACCCTCTTTCCGCAGGCCTTCCCCGGCGTGCTGGGCGAAAGCCTGACCGGCCGTGCGCTGAAGGACGGGCTCTGGCAGCTGGACACCATCGACCTGCGCGACTTCGGGATCGGCCGGCACCGCAACGTCGACGACACGCCCGCAGGCGGCGGCGCGGGTATGGTGCTGCGCCCCGACGTGCTGGGCGCGGCGATCGAGCAGGCGCAGGCGACCGCGCGGGGCGCGTGGCCTCTGGTCTACCTCTCGCCCCGGGGCGCGCGGTTCGACCAGCCGATGGCCCGCCGCCTGGCCCGCGCCGACGGCATCACCATGATCTGCGGCCGGTTCGAGGGCGTCGACCAGCGCGTGCTGGACCACTACGGCGTGCAGGAGGTTTCCCTGGGCGATTTCGTCCTGACCGGCGGAGAGATCGCGGCGCAGGCGATGATCGACGCCACGGTCCGCCTGCTCCCCGGCGTGCTGGGCAACGCCGCCTCGACCGAGGAGGAGAGCTTTTCCGAGGGGCTTCTCGAACACCCCCAATACACCCGCCCCGCCGAATGGCAGGGGCGCACTATCCCGGACGTGCTCATGTCGGGCCACCACGGCGAGATCGCCAAGTGGCGCCGTGCGATGTCCGAGGAGATCACCAGGGCCCGCCGCCCGGACCTCTGGGCCGCGCACACCGGCCGGGGGGCAAAGGACTGATCCCCACCTTCCTCTGGTCAATGTATCCTGGGGGGTGAATGCCGGTTGCCCGCAACCGGCAGAGGGGGGCAACGCCCCCCGCCGCCGCCCCGTCCGCCCAAACCCCCGCTTGATCGCAGCGCCCCCGCCCTGTATACGCGCCCTGTCCGGCGCTCCCTGCGAGTCGCCGGGCCTGTTTTTCGTGGCAGCGGCCTTCTTCGGCCCGGCACATTCCGCGGGAAACGGGCGACAGCAAGCAACACGGCGTGACCTCCGGCGGGCGCTCAGGCGGACCCGGCAGAAGACCAGGAGCTCTCTCGATCCGACCACCTTCGCGGGCCAAACCGCGAGCAGATAGGAGTTGATCAGATGGACCTGATCGCACAGCTCGAGGCGGAACAGATCGCCTCGCTGGGGAAAGAGATCCCCGACTTCAAGGCCGGCGACACCGTGCGCGTCGGCTACAAGGTGACCGAAGGCACCCGCAGCCGCGTCCAGAACTACGAGGGCGTGGT
>Ga0310345_10003472_pt1 | contig 14968 bp, 9 predicted proteins | sample HC15DNA20500_MG_FD_204667 | JGI IMG/M metagenome (GOLD analysis project Ga0310345, IMG submission 204667) | Marine microbial communities from station ALOHA, North Pacific Subtropical Gyre - HC15-DNA-20-500_MG | ecosystem: Environmental > Aquatic > Marine > Oceanic | place: Pacific Ocean: North... | reverse complement strand
GCGTCAACGCGGTGCAGCCGGGCTTCATCAACACCAACATCTTCACCACCTCGCTCGAAGTCCCCGCCGAACTCGAGGAGCAGGCCAAGGGCGCCATCGCGATGATGAGCCAGGCCGCCCAGCCCGTCGCGCGCGGCGGCCAGCCGAGCGACATTGCCGAAGCCGTGGCGTACCTGTGCAGCGAGGCGGCAAGCTTCGTGAACGGCACCTCGATCATCGTCGACGGCGGCCTCACCATCGGCCCGCGCCACTCGTGGGATCCCGAAGTGCCGGACCTGTTCGAAGCGCTCCGCCAGATGAAAGCGGCAGCGGAAGCACAGGCCTGATCTTTCTGCGCTTGATCTGGCGCAAGGTTTAACCGACAGATTAAATCAAGAGACAAGAACGGTGCCGTCCGGCGCACCGCAGGAGAGCAAGCATGGATTTCGAACCCACCGAACGGCAGGTCTACTGGCGCAACCGCGTGCGCGATTTCATCGAGACCAACGTCCGCCCGCGCCACAAGGACTACAAGGCCGAGCAGGCCAGCGGCGGCCGCTGGAAAGTGCTGCAGGTGGTCGAAGAGGAGAAAGCCAAGGCCAAGGCCGCCGGCATCTGGAACCTGTTCATGCCCCCGCGCAACGCCGGGCATCACCATGTCGATGAAACGTTCGAGTTCGAAGGCCCCGGTCTCACCAACCTTGAATATGCGCTTTGTGCCGAAGAAATGGGCCGCATCGGCTGGGCCAGCGAAGTGTTCAACTGCTCCGCGCCCGATACCGGCAACATGGAAGTGTTCCACCGCTACGGCACGCTGGAGCAGAAGGAGCGCTGGCTGCGCCCGCTGATGAACGGCGAGATCCGCTCCGCCTTCCTGATGACCGAGCCGCTGGTCGCCTCGTCGGACGCCACCAACATCGAAACGCGCATGGTCCGCGAAGGCGACGAATACGTCATCAATGGCCGCAAGTGGTGGTCTTCGGGCCTCGGCGATCCGCGCTGCAAGATCGCCATCGTCATGGGCAAGACCGACACCAGCGCCAAGCGCCACCAGCAGCAGTCGCAGGTGCTTGTTCCGATGGACGCGCCGGGGGTGAACATCATCCGCCACCTTCCGGTGTTCGGCTACGATGATGCGCCGCATGGCCACATGGAAGTCGTGCTCGAAAACGTCCGCGTCCCCGTTTCCAACGTCGTCCTCGGCGAAGGCCGCGGGTTCGAGATCGCGCAAGGCCGCCTCGGGCCGGGCCGCATCCACCACTGCATGCGCACCATCGGCGTCGCCGAAGAAGCACTCGCCAAGATGGCCAAGCGCCTCCAGTCGCGCATCGCGTTCGGCAAGCGGATTTCCGAGCATTCGGTCTGGGAAGAACGCATCGCCCGCGCCCGCATCGACATCGAGATGACCCGCCTGCTCTGCCTCAAGGCGGCGGACATGATGGACAAGGTCGGCAACAAGGCCGCCGCGCTCGAAATCGCGATGATCAAGGTGCAGGCCCCCAACATGGCGCTGCGCATCATCGACGATGCGATCCAGGCCCACGGCGGCGGCGGCGTCTCCGAGGACTTCGGCCTCGCCGAAGCCTACGCCCACCAGCGCACGCTGCGGCTTGCGGACGGTCCGGACGAAGTCCACGCCCGTGCCATCGCCCGCATCGAATATGCGCGCCACACCGATCTGCCGAGCGATCCGGGCTTCAGCTCGGGCGACATGGCGATCTCGCGGTAAGGCGATCAGACCCGCTCCGGCCTTCCCCCTCCCTGTGAGGGGAGGGTCGGGGAGGGGCGTTCCGCCGTCAGAAAGGCATTCCACCCCCTCGACTTCGCTCGGGGCGAACGGATAGAAATGGTAACACAGACCCCTATCCCGTTCGTCCCGAGCGAAGTCGAGGGACCTTGGCCGAGCGAAGCCGAGGCCAGCACCGTCCCAACCGGAGACCCGACATGAAAGCCGCCATCCTCGAAGCCGCCGGCCAGCCGCTCGTCATCGACCAGCTCACCGTGTCGAAGCCCGGCCCGCATGAAGTGCTGATCCGCACCGCCGCCTGCGGCCTGTGCCATTCGGACCTGCACTTCATCGAAGGCACCTACCCGCACCCGATGCCCTGCGTCGGCGGACACGAGGCGGCGGGCATTGTCGAGGAAGTCGGCAGCGAAGTGCGCACGGTGAAAAAGGGCGATGCAGTCGTCACCTGCCTTTCCGCCTTCTGCGGCCACTGCGAATTCTGCGTCACCGGCCGAATGGCGCTCTGCCTCGGCGGTGATACCCGCCGCCGCCCCGGCGAAGCCCCGCGCCTCACCCGCAGCAGCGACGGCAGCGTCGTCAATCAGATGCTCAATCTCTCGGCCTTCGCCGAAATGATGCTGATCCACGAGCACGCCTGCGTCGCGATCAATCCCGAGATGCCGCTCGACCGCGCCGCCGTCATTGGCTGCGCCGTCACCACCGGCGCGGGCACGATCTTCAACGCCTGCAAGGTCACGCCGGGTGAGACCGTCGCCGTCATCGGCTGCGGCGGCGTCGGCCTCGCCACCATCAACGCCGCCAAGATCGCCGGCGCCGGCCGCATCATCGCCGCCGATCCGATGCCGGAGAAACGCGAACTCGCGATCAAGCTCGGCGCCACCGATGTGGTGGATGCACTCGCCCCCGATGCCGCCAAGCAGATCGTCGAAATGACCAAGGGCGGCGTCGATCACGCGGTCGAAGCCGTCGGCCGCCCCGCCTCGGGCGATCTCGCGGTCGCCTCGCTGCGCCGCGGCGGCACCGCCACGATCCTCGGGATGATGCCGCTCCAGCACAAGGTCGGCCTCTCCGCCTTCGATCTGCTCTCGGGCAAGAAGCTGCAGGGCGCGATCATGGGCATGAACCACTTCCCGGTCGATCTCCCGCGCCTCGTCGATTTCTACATGCGCGGCCTGCTCGATCTCGACACGATCATCGCCGAGCGCATCCCGCTCGAAGGCATCAACGACGGCTTCGAGAAGATGAAGGCCGGCCACTCGGCGCGGTCGGTGATCGTGTTCGACCAGTAACGTCCCCTACCCCCGTCCGTCCTGAGCTTGTCGAAGGACTGTCCTTCCTTTGCGGCCTCACGACTGGCTCAAACAATAGGACGCCCCTTCGACAAGCTCAGGGTAGACGGGGTGGGAAATTCAGCCTGCTCAAACGGAATCCCTGCCATGACCGAAGCTATCGACGCACAGGCCGCCTTCACCGGCACCGTTACCCCCGAAGGCGCGGACAAGCTCGACGAAGCAAAGCTCACTGCGTGGTTCGAGGCCAATGTCGCGGGCTTCCTGGGTCCGCTCACCGTCTCGAAGTTCAAGGGCGGCCAGTCGAACCCCACCTACAAGATCGACGCCCCTTCGGGCCCCTACGTCCTGCGCCGCAAGCCCTTCGGCAAGCTGCTGCCCAGTGCCCACGCAGTCGACCGCGAATACAAGGTCCAGGCCGCGCTCGCGCCGACCGGCTTCCCGGTTGCCCCGCAATATGGCCTGTGCACCGATGAAGAGGTCGTCGGCTCGTGGTTCTACGTCATGGGCTGCGTCGATGGCCGCACGATCTGGGACGGCGCCATGCCTGGCGCGACCCCCGAAGAACGCCGCGCCACCTATTTCGCCATGGTCGATACCCTTGCCGCGCTTCACAGCGTGGACGTCGATGCCGTCGGCCTCTCCGATTTCGGCAAGCCCGGCAACTACTTCGGCCGCCAGGTCGATCGCTGGACCAAGCAGTACCGCCTCTCCGAAACCGAACGCATGGAGCCGATGGAGCGCCTGATCGAGTGGCTCCCGCGTACGCTCCCCGAACAGACCCGCACCAGCGTGGTCCACGGCGACTACCGCATCGACAACATGATCTTCGCGCACGGTGAGCCCAAGCCGCTGGCGGTGCTCGACTGGGAGCTTTCCACCCTCGGCGATCCGCTCGCCGATTTCACTTACTTCTGCATGGCCTGGTCCACCGACAACGGCGGCCGCTCGGGCGTCGCCGACCTCGACCGTGCTGCGCTGGGCATCCCGGAGCTCGACGAGGTCGTCGCCCGCTACTGCGAGAAGACCCAGCGCGACGGCCTCCCCGGCATGGACTGGTACCTCGCCTACAACTACTTCCGCCTCGCGGGCATCATCCAGGGCATCAAGAAGCGCTACCTCGACGGCACCGCCAGCAGCGCCCACGCCAAGGCCATGTCCGACCGCGTCGGCCCGCTCGCCGATACCGCATGGGAATATGCGCTGAAGGCCGGCGCCTAAGGTCCTCCCCATTTTTCCCGCAGGGACAAATGGGGAGGTGGCCCGCCGCAGGCGGGTCGGAGGGGTAATGGCTTGCCCGCCAGCCCCAATCCGCTAACGGCGCCCCATGTCCTGCACCGTCGCCGCGCTCTACCGCTTCGCCCGCTTCGAGGACCCGGCCGCCCTGCGCGCGCCGCTCCTGACGCTTGCGGATGCGCAAGGCATCAAGGGCACCCTCATCCTCGCCCGCGAAGGCATCAACGGCACCATCGCCGGCAGCGCGGATGGCATCGCGGCCATCATTGCCCACATCCGCGCCATGCCGGGCTGCGCCGATCTCGACGCCAAGTATTCCACCGCCACCGAAATGCCCTTCGGCCGCCTGAAGGTCCGCCTGAAGCGCGAGATCGTTACCATGGGCCAGCCCGACATCGATCCGCTGGCGAGCGTGGGCACTTACGTTGCCCCGCATGACTGGAACGCGCTGATCAGCGATCCTGACACCATAGTCATCGACACCCGCAACGACTACGAAGTCGCCGTCGGCACTTTCCCCGGGGCGATCAATCCCGAAACGCGCTCGTTCCGCGAGTTCCCCGCCTGGTTCCGCCGCGAACGCGAACGGCTGCTGGGAAACGGCAAGCAGCCCAAAGTCGCCATGTTCTGCACCGGCGGTATCCGCTGCGAAAAGTCGACCGCCTTCCTCAAGGCCGAAGGCGTCGAAGAGGTCTACCACCTCAAGGGCGGCATCCTGCGCTACCTGGAAGATGTGCCCGCCGAGCAGAGCCTCTGGCAGGGCGAATGCTTCGTGTTCGACGAACGCGTAGCCCTCGGCCATGGGCTGACCGAGGGCGAGCATGTGCTGTGCAAAAGCTGCGGCCGGGCCATACCGGCGGGCGAGAGCTGCGCCTGCACCCGAAACTGACCTGCCCCTCCCCCGCTCGGGGGAGGCCGGGTGGGGGTAACAAGCGCTCGAACCGCAGGCGCAGTCTCCCCTCCCCCAACCCCTCCCCGCCGGCGAGGGGAGCCAGATGGCTCAGGCAACCAAGAACGTCAGCGCGCCATCGCCCTCGTCGATCCGCACCGTGCTGCCATCGGGGATCTCGCCCCCCAGCAGCCGCTCGGCCAGCGGGTCCTGCACATAGCGCTGCACCGCGCGCTTCAGCGGCCTCGCGCCATAGACCGGATCGTAGCCCACCCTGCCCAGCCAGCGCTTCGCCGCATCGGTGAGGTCGATCGTGATCTTGCGCTCCTTCAGCAACGCCTGCACCCGCGCCACCTGCAGATCGACGATCGGCGCCATGTGCTCGTGGCCCAGCCGGTGGAACAGGATGATCTCGTCCAGCCGATTGAGGAACTCCGGCCGGAAGTGGGCCCGCACCACGTCCATCACCTGCGGCTCGACGCTGGAGACGTCCTGTCCCTCTTCCAGATTGGCAAGGTACTGGCTGCCGAGGTTCGAGGTCAGCACGATCAGCGTGTTGGTGAAGTCGACCACCCGGCCCTGCCCGTCGGTCAGCCGTCCATCGTCGAGCACTTGCAGCAGCACGTTGAACACGTCCTGATGCGCCTTCTCCACCTCGTCGAACAGCACGACCTGATAGGGCCGCCGCCGCACCGCCTCGGTCAGCACGCCGCCTTCGTCATAGCCGACATAGCCCGGAGGGGCGCCGATCAGCCGGCTCACGGAGTGCTTCTCCATGAACTCGGACATGTCGATGCGCACCATCGCGTTGTCGTCGTCGAACAGGAAGCCCGCGAGCGCCTTGGTCAGTTCGGTCTTGCCGACGCCCGTGGGGCCGAGGAACAGGAACGAGCCCAAGGGCCGGTTCGGATCCTGCAAACCCGCCCGCGCGCGGCGCACGGCCTTCGAGACCGCGACCACCGCATCGCGCTGGCCGATCACCCGCTTGCCGATGATCTCTTCCATCTTCAGCAGCTTCTCGCGCTCGCCCTGCAGCATCCGTTCGACCGGCACACCGGTCCAGCGGCTGACCACGCCCGCGATATCGTCCGCGGTCACTTCTTCGCGCAGCAGGGCGTTTTCCGCCTGCCCTTGCGCTTCGGCAAGCTGCCGTTCCAGCTCGGGAATCCGGCCATAGGCCAGCTCGCCCGCCTTGCCGAGATCGCCCTGCCGCTGCGCCTGCTCGAGCTCGATCCGCGCCGCGTCGAGCGCTTCCTTGATCTTGCCTTCCGCCGCGATCTTGTCGCGCTCGTTCTGCCAGCGGGTGGTGAGCTCGCTTGACTGCTGCTCGAGGTTCGCCAGCTCCTCGCGCAGCGCCGCCAGCCGGTCCTTCGAGGCCGTGTCGCTTTCCTTGGCGAGCGCCATTTCCTCGATCTTGAGCTGGATGATCCGCCGGTCGAGATTCTCGATCTCCTCGGGCTTGCTCTCCACCTCCATGCGCAGACGGCTGGCGGCTTCGTCCATCAGGTCGATCGCCTTGTCCGGCAGGAAGCGGTCCGCGATGTAGCGGTTGCTGAGCGTCGCCGCCGCGACAATCGCGCCGTCGGTGATCCGCACGCCATGGTGCAGCTCGTACTTCTCCTTCAGCCCGCGCAGGATCGAGATGGTATCCTCCACCGTCGGTTCGCCCACGAACACCGGCTGGAACCGCCGCTGCAGCGCGGGGTCCTTCTCGACATACTTCTGGTACTCATCGAGCGTCGTCGCGCCGATGCAGTGCAGCTCGCCGCGCGCCAGCGCCGGCTTAAGCAGGTTGCCCGCATCCATCGCGCCTTCGGATTTGCCTGCGCCGATCAGCGTGTGCATCTCGTCGATGAACAGGATGATCTCGCCTTCCGCGCCCTTCACTTCGTCGAGCACGGCCTTGAGGCGCTCCTCGAACTCGCCGCGATACTTCGCGCCCGCGATCAGGCTGCCCATGTCGAGCGCCATCAGGCGGCGGTGCTTGAGGCTGTCGGGCACGTCGCCATTGGCGATGCGCAGCGCAAGGCCTTCCGCAATCGCGGTCTTGCCCACGCCCGGCTCGCCGATCAGCGCCGGGTTGTTCTTGGTCCGCCGGGCAAGGATCTGGATCGTGCGCCGGATTTCCTCGTCGCGTCCGATCACGGGGTCGAGCTTGCCCTCGCGCGCCGCTTCGGTGAGATCGCGGGCATACTTCTTCATCGCCTCATAGGCGTTCTCGGCCCCGGCGCTGTCCGCCGTCCGGCCGCCGCGCAGCGCCGTGATCGCCGCTTCCAGCGCTTGCGGCGTGACGTTCGCCGCCTTCAAGGCCTGCCCCGCCGCCGTCGTGGTGGCGAGCGTCAGCGCAACGAGCATGCGCTCGACGGTCACGTAAGCATCGCCGCTCTTCGCCGCGATCTGCTCGGCGGAATCGAGCACGCGCACGGCATCGTTGTCGAGGCCGGGCGTCGCTTGCGCCCCGCCGCCGGAAACGGCCGGAATCTTGGCAAGCGCCTTGTCCACTTCGGCAAGGGCAATCGAAGCCGTGCCGCCCGCGCGCTGGATCAGCCCGGAGGCCATGCCCTCGCTGTCTTCCAGCAAGGCCTTGAGCACGTGTTCGGGCGAAATCCGCTGGTGGCTCATGCGGATGGCAACGGTCTGCGCCGCCTGCAGAAAGCCCTTGGCGCGGTCGGTGAATTTCTCGAGGTTCATGGTGTGAACGTCCTCCTATGGCCCCAGAGGTAGTGTGTCATTTCGGCCACACAAGGAGCTGGATCAAAATTCCGCAGCCGTTTGTCGAAGCTCTTCGGGCGTCCATCCCGCAGGTTCGGCAAGCATGCCTGGCCCCAGCCCCTCAACGCACTGGTTCTCGGTCGGTGCCGCAGCGACGTTCGTCGGGCGCTCGCTGTCCTACAGGGAGCAAACCCGCTATGGCCATGTTGATGACTATTGGCCGCGAACCCTTGCCAAACCGGATGATCGATCCAGTCGATCAAAACGCCCACACTGATCGAACCGAGTTATTCCTCAGGACTGTGTCAACCGTGTCAACCCCCACCCCGAATGGGCCAAGCGGCTCCCGAATCGATTTTGCTTCTGTTCAGCCACCGCATGCTCTGGAACAGAGCGCCTACCCTTCCCGGCGCGGCCGCCAGCTGGCAGCCCGCCCCAGCCGCAGGATCACCATGCCCCGTTCGTTGATGGCCTCCTTCCTCGCGCTTCCCGTCCTTCTCGCCGCCGTCCCTGCGCTGGCTGCCGATCCGGCTGCTCCCGCAATCAAGGCAGCGCCGGTCGCCGATCTCGTCAAGGCGGTCGACATCCCCTACGAGCGCTTCACCCTGCCCAACGGCCTCACCGTCCTCGTCCACACCGATCGCAAGGCGCCGGTCGTCGGTGTTTCCGTCTGGTACAAGGTCGGCTCGAAGAACGAACCGCGCGGCAAGACCGGGTTCGCCCACCTCTTCGAGCACCTGATGTTCAACGGTTCGGAAAACGCGCCGGAAGACTTCTTCACCCCGCTCAAGGAAGTCGGTGCGACCGATGCCAACGGCACGACCTGGTTCGACCGCACCAACTATTACGAGACCGTGCCCAAGGCCGCACTCGACCGCGCACTGATGCTCGAAAGCGACCGCATGGGCCACCTGCTCGGCGCGGTGACGCAGGAGAAGCTCGATAACCAGCGCGGCGTCGTCCAGAACGAGAAGCGGCAGGGCGACAACGCGCCCTTCGGCCTCATCGAATATGAAGAGTTCGAGACGCTCTACCCCGCCGGACATCCCTATCACCACACCACGATCGGCTCTATGGCGGACCTCGACAGCGCCAGCCTTGCCGACGTGAAGGGCTGGTTCCGCGATCACTACGGCCCCAACAACGCGATCCTCGTCCTCGCGGGCGATATCGACGCCGCCACCGCCAAGGCCAAAGTGGAGAAATGGTTCGGCGCCATCCCCGCCGGCCCCGCCGTCCAGCCGGTCAGCGTGCCGGTGCCGACGCTCCCCGCCCCCATCGCCCGCACGGTGCAGGACCGCGTCGCCACCACCCGCGTCTACCGCATGTGGGCGATCCCCGGGCTCGACAATCCGGACTACCTGCCGCTGCAGGTCGGCGGCCTGATCCTCGGCGGCCTTGCCAGTTCGCGGCTCGACGATGCGCTGGTGCGCGGCGCGCAGACCGCCGTCTCCGCCTCCGCCCACGCCGATGTCTTCGCGCAGGGCGGCCAGTTCATCATGGAAGCCGATGTGAAGCCCGGCGCAGACCCCGCCAAGGTCGGCGCGGCGCTCGACGCCGAACTGACGCGGCTGATGACCGAGGGCCCAACGGCAGATGAGCTTGCCCGCGCCGCGACCTCGTTCGCCGCCAGCGAGATCCGCTCGCTCGAATCGGTCGGTGGCGGCGGCGGCAAGGCTGCCACCCTCGCCGAGGGACTGCTCTATTCGGGCGATCCGGCCAACTACCGCAAGGAACTCGAAGCCGCGGCCAAGCTTACCCCAGCCGCGGTGCGCGATGCGATGGCCAAGTGGCTCAAGCGCCCGGTCTTCGCGCTGACGGTCGTGCCGGGCAATCGCACCGGCGGCGGCGAAGCGCGCGGCGGCGATGCGGCGCTGCCTCCGGCTGCCCCGGCACCGGCCGTGACGGCCGCAGCGGCGACCACGGTGGATGCCGACCGCAGCAAGATTCCATCCGGCGGCGAAGTCCCCACGCTCGATTTCCCCGCCATCGAGCGCACCAGCCTCAAGAACGGTATCAAGGTCGTCTTCGCCCGCCGCAGCGCGGTGCCGGTCGTCTCGGTGCGCGTCTCGTTCGATGCGGGCTATGCCGCCGATCCCAAGGACGCGCGCGGCACCACGTCGCTGCTGCTGCGGCTGATGAACGAGGGCACCACCAGCCTCGATTCGTCCGCCCTCGCCCGCGCCAAGGAAACGCTGGGCGCTTCGATCAACGGCGTCGGCCTGCCCGATTCGACAGCGTTCGAACTCAACGCGCTGGTGCCCAACCTCGCGCCCTCGCTCGATCTCCTCGCCGATTACGTGCGCCACCCCGCGCTCGATCCAGCGGAGCTTGAACGCGTGCGCGCGCAGCAACTCAGCACGATCCAGTCCGAGCGCACCGATCCCTATTCGCTCGCCAGCCGTGTGCTCTATCCTACGATCTACGGCCCCGCGCACCCCTATGGCTACGCGCCGACGGGCACCGGCGAGGCCGATGTGGTGAAGAAGCTTACCCGCGCCGATCTCGCCGCCTTCCACACCCGCTGGCTGCGTCCGGACCAGGCGACGATCTATGTCGTGGGCGATACGACGCTTGGCCAGGTCGTGCCGCTGCTGGAGAAGAGCTTCGGAAACTGGCCAGCCAACCGCATGGCCCCGCCGGTGAAGGACTTCTCCTCGCCCATCCCCGCGCCGCAGCCCCGCATCGTGCTGATCGACCGGCCCGGCTCGCCGCAGTCGATGATCCTCGGCGGTGAAGTGATCTCGGCCAAGGGCACCGACGACACCGTCACCCTGCGCACCGCCAACGACGTGCTCGGCGGCGACTTTCTCAGCCGCATGAACACCAACCTGCGCGAGACCAAGGGTTGGTCCTACGGTGTCTCCAGCCTGATCAGCGACCGCGCCGACCGCCTTCTTTTCGCGGTCTACGCTCCCGTCCAAACCGACCAGACCGGCCCCTCGATCCGCGAGCTGCAGGGTGAGATGACCCGCTATCTCGGCGCCAAGGGCACGACGCCGGAAGAAACCGCGCTTGCCACCCAAGGTAGCGCGCGCGAACTGCCCGGCGCGTTCGAAACCTCGGGCGCGGTGCTCGACGGGATCGCCAAGATCGAGACCTACAAGCGGCCGGACAACTACTACGCCACGCTTCCGGCCCGCTACCGCGCGATGACGCCCGCCGACCTCGACGCGGCGGCCCGCAAGATCATCGATCCCAGCCGCATTGTCTGGGTCGTGGTCGGCGATGCGGCCAAGGTCAGGCCGCAGCTCGACGGGCTGGGCCTGCCGGTGGAAGTGATGAAGCCGGAGTAAGGCGCGCTGGGCGAAGCCGGCCTCAGGCCAGCTTCGCCTTCAGCACTTCGTTGACGAGCTGCGGATTGCCCTTGCCCTGCATGGCTTTCATCGTCTGGCCGACGAAGAAACCGAACAGGGCTTCCTTGCCGCCCTTGTACTGCGCCACCTTGTCGGCATTCGCGGCAAGCACGGCATCGACCGCCGATTCGATCGCGCCGGTGTCGGAGGTCTGCGTCAGGCCCTCGCGCTCGACGATCGCGCCCGGCGCATCCCCCGTCTCGAGCATCTTCTCGAGCACCTGCTTGGCTGCGCTGCCCGAGATTGTGCCCTTGCCGACGAGCGCCAGCAGCTCTCCGCCCGCATCGGGGCTGACGGGGCTTTCGGCAAGACCCTTGCCGAGCTTGTTGAGTGCACCGAACAGTTCGGAGGTCAGCCAGTTGGCCGCCTGCTTGGCAACTTCGCCTTCCGGCTTGCCCTGCTTGGCCGCGCTCGCCGCGAGCAGCGCCTCGAACCAGCGCGAGGTCTCGACTTCGGCGGTCAGCACGCCCGCGTTGTAGGCCGAGAGGCCCAGCGCGGTTTCATAGCGGTGGCGCTTGGCATCGGGGAGTTCAGGCAGGCTCGCGCGGCACTCCTCCAGGAAAGCGTCGTCCAGCTCGACCGGCAGCAGATCCGGATCGGGGAAGTAGCGATAGTCGTGCGCGTCTTCCTTGCTGCGCATCGAGCGGGTCTCGTTGCGGTCCGGATCGTAGAGCCTGGTTTCCTGCACGACCGCGCCGCCGTCCTCCAGCAGCGCGACCTGGCGCTTGGCTTCCTGCTCGACCACGGCCATCACGAAGCGCACCGAGTTGACGTTCTTCGTCTCGGTCCGCGTGCCGAACGGCTCGCCCGGGCGGCGCACCGAGACGTTGACGTCCGCGCGCATCGAGCCCTGATCCATGTTGCCATCGCACGAGCCGACATAGCGCAGGATCGTGCGCAGCTTCGACAGGTACGCCCCCGCTTCCGCGGGCGAACGCATGTCCGGCCGGCTGACGATTTCCATCAGCGCCACGCCCGAGCGGTTCAGGTCGACGTAGGACATCGTCGGGTGCTGATCGTGCATCAGCTTGCCCGCGTCCTGCTCGACGTGGATGCGCTCGATACCGATGGTCTTGGTGCTCTCGGGGTTCTTGTCGTCGAGTTGCACCTCGATCGCGCCTTCGCCCACGATCGGGTGGTAGAGCTGGCTGATCTGGTAGCCCTGCGGCAAATCCGCGTAGAAGTAGTTCTTGCGGTCGAAGCGCGACCACTTGTTGATCTGCGCATTGATCGCGAGACCGGTGCGCACGGCCTGCCGGATGCATTCCATGTTGGGCACGGGCAGCATGCCGGGCATCGCCGCATCGACGAGGCTGACCTGCGTGTTGGGCTCCGCCCCGAACGCGGTGGCCGCGCCCGAAAACAGCTTCGCCTGCGTGCTGATCTGCGCATGGACTTCGAGGCCGACAACGACCTCCCATTCGCCGGTTGCGCCATGGATACGATAATCGCTCATATCACCAATCTACCGTAAAGATTACATTCAATCCCGAGGCAGCTGCGCCCCGATAGAAATCTCGCAGACTGACAAACCTTGTGGCGGCGTCAGTTATCAGTTTGGGGCCAATGTACTCACATTTGTGCTGGGCAATAAGGTTCGATAGACGCTCAGAAAACTCGGCCTCCGAGATAGCTTCCATGGCTTCCACAACAGAAACAACGTCTGGCTGCCTGACCAAGCCGATCAGATAATCATCAGGCGATCGTAGGTACACGCGCCCCAAGATTGCCCAAGAAGAGGGGTGATCGCGCATACGATCCAATGAGTCAGCGCATGGATTGCTTCCCTGCATGGTGCAGTGAATCAAGCCCCACGATTTATCTGTCTCGCAGTAACGGCTTTCCGGCCAGCCTTCTTCAATAACGTTCGCAATCAGTTCGACCACCGAGTCAGGCGAGTCCATTCCTGCGATGTATGCCAAAGTAGCATCGCTGATCGCAAAATGAACGCCGCGCATAGCCATCTTACCACCACTTCGCCGGACGCGCGGTGAACCCCGCGCGGGCTTCGATTGCCAGACCCGCATCGAGCACGCCCTGTTCGTCGAACGGACGGCCGATCAGCTGAAGACCCAGCGGCAGGCCCTGCCGGTCGAGGCCCGCAGGAACCGACATGGCGGGGAGCCCGGCCAGCGAGGCGGGCACGGCGAACACGTCGTTGAGGTACATTGCCAGCGGATCGCTCACCATTTCGCCAAGGCCGAAGGCGGCGGTCGGCGCGGTCGGGGCGAGGATGACGTCGACGGTCTGGAATGCGTCCATGAAGTCGCGGCTGATCAAGGTGCGGACCTTCTGCGCCTGCGTGTAGTAGGCATCGTAGAAGCCGGCCGAGAGCACGTAAGTGCCGATCATGATGCGGCGCTTCACTTCGGCGCCGAACCCTGCAGCGCGGGTGGCGGCATACATGTCCTGCAGGCCGGCGCCCTGCGGCAGATCGCGCAGGCCATAGCGCACGCCGTCGTAGCGGGCGAGGTTGGACGAGGCTTCGGCGGGCGCGATGATGTAGTACGCGGGCAGCGCGTACTTGGTGTGCGCGAGATTGATGTCGACGATCTCGGCGCCCGCGTCCTTCAGCCACGCAATGCCTTCGTCCCACACGCGGGCGACGTCGGCATCCATCCCGTCCATGCGGTATTCGCGCGGGATGCCGACCTTCTTGCCGCGCATGTCGGCGTTGAGGTTCGCTTCCCACTCCGGCACGGGCAAATCGAGGCTAGTCGAATCCTTGGGATCGAAGCCCGCCATGGCTTCGAGCATGATCGCGCAGTCGCGCACGTCGCGCGCCATGGGGCCGGCCTGATCGAGGCTGGACGCGAAGGCGACGATGCCCCAGCGCGAGCAGCGGCCGTAGGTCGGCTTGATGCCCGAAATGCCGGTAAAGGCGGCAGGCTGGCGGATCGAGCCGCCGGTGTCGGTGCCGGTCGCGGCGGGCGCGATGCGTGCGGAAACGGCTGCGGAGGAACCGCCCGACGAGCCCCCGGGGGCAAGCTGCGCATCACTGCCTTCACGGCGCCACGGCGAAATGACGTTGCCGAACGCGCTTGTCTCGTTCGACGAGCCCATCGCAAACTGGTCGAGATTGAGCTTGCCGAGCATGCCCGCGCCCGCATCCCAAAGCTTCTGCGAAACGGTGGATTCGTAGGGCGGCACGAAGTTGCCGAGGATGTGCGAGGCGGCGGTGGTCTTGGTGCCGGTCGTGGCGAACAAGTCCTTCATGCCGATCGGCACCCCGGCCATCTTGCCGAGCGGCTTGCCGGCCGCGCGGTCCGCATCGACAGCGGCCGCAGCTTCGAGCGCCTTCTCGGGAGTCAGCGTGATGAAGGCATTGAGCGCGTCCTGCGCTTCGGCGACGGCGGCGTTGAACGCGCCGGCCACTTCGACAGCTGTAAAGTCGCCCTTCGCCACGCCCTCGCGGATCGCGGCGACGCCGAGGTCGGTGAGATTGGTCATTATTCGATCACCTTGGGCACGCCGAAGAAGCCATGTTCACCGGCGGGCGCATTGGAGAGCACCTTGTCGCGCACGTCGCCGCCGGTCAGCGGATCGGCATTGACGACGTCTGCGCGCAGGCGCTGCTTGTTGGGGATCACCGCCGTCATCGGCGCGATGCCTTCGACGTTGACTTCACCGAGCTGCTCGACCCACGCGAGGATGCCGTTGAGTTCGGGCACCATCGCCGCGATCTCGTCTTCGGTCACCTTGATGCGGGCCAGCGAGGCGATCCTGGCCACCGTGGCGGTGTCTACGGACATGGCTGTCT
>Ga0310345_10003470_pt1 | contig 14969 bp, 12 predicted proteins | sample HC15DNA20500_MG_FD_204667 | JGI IMG/M metagenome (GOLD analysis project Ga0310345, IMG submission 204667) | Marine microbial communities from station ALOHA, North Pacific Subtropical Gyre - HC15-DNA-20-500_MG | ecosystem: Environmental > Aquatic > Marine > Oceanic | place: Pacific Ocean: North... | reverse complement strand
TGGCACACGAACCTCGACACCTACGACAAGATCGTCTTCGACGACCTCAAGCAGAACGCGACGCTCGCGGCCATGCTGGTCTACGGGGCCTCCGAGGACCCCGGGCGCGTGACGCGCGAGCTCGCCAATCTGCCCGTCGACCCGCGGACGGGCGAGCCGCGGACGTTCGGCCCGTGCCGGACGCCGATGCGCGAGGCGCCGTCGCGGTAGGCGCTGGCGGGCACACCCCGCTGGCGGGCGTCACTCCAGTTCCAGCACCCACGCCGTCCGCGCCGGGACCGTCAGCGTCGGCCTCGTGAGGTCGACGGCGTCGCCCGTCACGACGTCTCGGCCGGAGGCGTAGCCCCCGGTCCGCTCCGCGAAGCGCCCGAGGCCGAGGGTCCGGGCCTCCGCGGCCGCGTTGAGCACGACCATCACCGTGTCGTCGTCGTCCCACCGGAAGTAGACGTAGACGTCGTCGCGCGGGATGAACTGCGTGAGGCGGCCGTGGTGGACCACGCCGGCCGTGCGGCGCCAGCGCGTAAGGGCGCGGACGAACGCGAACGCCTCCGCCTCGCGGTCCGTCCGGTCCGCCTCGTCGAAGACGGAGCGCGGGTCGGCCGGCCAGCCGCCGGGCATGTCGAGCCGCTTGTGGCCGTCACCGCCGAGGCTCGCGTCGCCGTTGGGCAGGGCCACCTCCGTCCCGTAGTAGACCTGCGGGATCCCACGCGTCGTCAGCAGGAAGGCGTAGCCGAGCCTCAGCGCCGAGAGGTCGTCGGCGTCCGCGTAGGCGCGCGTGAGGTCGTGGTTGTCGAAGAACGTCACCATGAGGTTCGGCTCGGGGTAGACGTGGTCCTGCGCGAGCGTCTCGTAGATCGGGTAGGGGCCGCCGCCCGTGAACGCGCCGCGCATGGCGAACGCGAGCGGAAAGTCGGTCACGCTGGGGAGCTCCGAGTCGTAGCCGTCGCCGGGCGCCGCGAAGTCGTCCTGCCAGTAGGCCTCGTGCGGGACGCTGGTCACCCAGCTCTCGCCCACGATGTTGAAGTCGGGGTAGGCGTCGAGGACGTAGCGCGCCCACCGGGCCATGTAGGCCTTGTCCGGGTAGAGGTACGTGTCCATCCGGATCCCGTCGATGCCCGTGTGCTCGATCCACCAGACGGTGTTCTGGAGGAGGTACTGCGCTAGGAGCGGGTTCTTCTGGTTGAGGTCCGGCATCTCGCGGACGAACCAGCCGTCGACGAGCTGGCGACGGTCGGCCTCGGAGGCGTACGGGTCGATGGCGGCGGGGCCCGTAAAGTTGGTCTGCCCCACCTCGTCCCAGTCGTGGACCCAGTCCGGCGTCGGGAGGTCGTCCATCCACCAGTGCCGGTCGCCGACGTGGTTGTGGATCATGTCCATGATCACCTTCATCCCACGCCCGTGGACCGCGTCGACGAGCGCGACGAACTCGTCGGTCGTCCCGAAGCGGGGGTCGGTCGCGTACATGTCGGTGGCGGCGTAGCCGTGGTAGGCCCCGTACTCCGGCGTCATGTCGTTCTCGAAGACGGGCGTGAACCAGATGGCCGTCATGCCGAGGTCGTCGAGGTAGCCGAGGCGCTCGCGGACGCCCGCGAAGTCGCCGCCGTGGCGGGCGTTCGGGTCGGACCGGTCGGCGCCCTCGAGGAGGCCGGGCAGCGTGTCGTTCGACGGGTCGCCATTCGCGAAGCGGTCGGGCATCATGAGGTAGATGACGTCCTCGCTCGAGAAGCCTTGGGCGTAGGAGCCCGGCGCGCGCGTCCGTTCGCGGAGCTCGTAGTCGAGCGTCTGCGTGCCATCCGGCCCGTCGAGCGTGATTGCGAGCGTGCCCGCCTCGGCGTCCGGCCCGACCGTCATCTCCAAAAAGAGGTAGTTCGGGTTCTGGACGGACACGACGCGGTCGAGCGTGACGCCCGGCGTCGCGGCGAGTGTCGCGCGGGCGCCGCCGACGTTTTCGCCATGAAGCATCACCTGGAGCTCGGGGTGGTGCATCCCGGCCCACCAGAACGCGGGCTCGACGCGCTCGACGGTCTGCGCGGCGCCCCACGACGGGGCCAGGAGGACGAGGAGGAGAAGGACGAAGCGCATGGGGCCGGGCGGATCGGGAGACGGAAGAAACGATGGCCGGCGACGAGGGTACCGGGCGGACGCCCTCAGTCTCGTCATGCGCCTCCTGCTTCTCGCCCTCCTCCTCCCCCTCGCCGCCTGCGGCTCCGACGACGCGCCCGCCGAGGCGGCCGAGGCCGTGCCCGCCGGCGAGGCCGCCGTCGCCCAGCCGACGAGCACCGTCACGGTCGCCTACAAGGGCCGGCTGGAGGACGGGACGGTGTTCGACCAGAGCGACCGCTCGACGTTCAACCTCCAGCAGGTCATCCCCGGCTTCCGCGACGGCATCTCGGGGATGCGCGTCGGCGAGACGAAGGCGCTCATGGTACCGCCGGAGGAGGGCTACGGCGCCGACCCGCCGCCCGGCATCCCGCCGAACGTGACGCTCTACTTCGACGTCGAGCTCCTCGACGTCCGCTGACGCCCGTCACACGCGGACGGCCAGCCGCAGCAGGCGCAGGCCCGTGGCCCCGGGCAGGTCCTCGACGTCGAGGGCCTCGGGGGCGTCGTCGACGTAGCCGTTGGCCGCGAGGTACTCGGCGTAGCGGCGGTACTCGGCCTCCTCGGCGTCGGTCGAGTACACGACCGCGACCCGGTCGGGCTGGGTGACCCGCTCGCCGGTACCGGCGACGTGGGCCTTGTCGAGGCGCTTCTTGAGCAGCTCGAACCGGACGCCCGCGGCGCCCTCCACGTCGAACCGCGTCTCGTCGGTCCGGAAGCGGAGCGTGACCGGCGCGTGCTGGACGACGACGAGCTGGGCCACGTCGAGCGGCAACGGCAGCGTCTCGTTGAGCTGGCGGACCGCGCGGGCCACGTCGCACGCCGCGATCAGTTGGCGGAGGCGGAGGTTCTCGACGTAGGCCGGGTCGAACGGCCGGGCCGGCACGAGGCTCGCGCCGATGTACATCGTGTGGTCGACGCCGTCGGTCGTGGCGTGCTCGAAGTAGTGGGGGAACAGGCGCTGCGCCTCGGCCTGCTCGGCCAGGATCACGTCCGCGACGGCCCGGTTGACGGCCCGGCGGCTCGTCTCGTACGCCTCCGCGCGGGCGGCCTCGCCGTTCGACGCCGGGGCCCGGTAGGCGGCCAGGACCGGCGCGAGCGCCTCCCGGCCGGCGGCCATCCGCTCCAGCACCGGCTCCACCTCGTCGGCGAGAAACCGGGCGACCTCGCCCTCGTCGCCCGTGTTCCACGCCGCCTCGTACCGGGCGACGCGGCGGCCGAGCCGGAGGTCGAGCTCGTCGAGGATCGTGAGGGGCACGGCCTCGCGGACGGCGGCGAGCGCCCGGCGCGCCCGGCCCAGCCGCGCCAGGGCGTCGTGGCGGACGGCCTCGTTGCGGTGCCGCGTCGAGCTCCGGATGTCGGCGGCGCCGTAGAGCGGGCACACGTCGGCGAACGCGATCGGCGGGGGCTCGCCGCCCGTCTCCAGCATCTCGATCGTCGCCTCGCGGAAGCGCCACCGCACGCTCGGGTGGATGGCTGTGTAGGCGCGCTGGGTGGCCGACTCGACGCGCGTCTCGAACCGCTCCAGGTTCTGGGCCACGGCCAGCGACAGGACCGGCTGGAGCCGCCGCATCTTGAGCAGCGTCGACGCGTCGACCGTCCGCGCCTCGGGCGACGACAGCTCGAACAGCCCGACCGTCCGGCCGCCGGCGCGGAGCGGCTGGAGCGCGAGGCTCCGCACGTCGCGCGCGGCGAGCGCCTGGCGGAGCGGCCCGCCGAGGTCGGCCGCCTCGACGTCGGGGATCACGACGGGCTCGCCACCGTCGAGCGCGGCCTGGTACAGCGTGCCCCGCCAGTCGAGCGCCCCCCCGCGGAGCGCGTCGCGGATGGCCAAGCTGTTCCAGACCTTCCGCTCGGACTGGACGTTGAGCGCGCCGTCGGCCTGGAGCGAGGCGAGCCCGAGCCGCAGGCTGGCCGTCCCGAACAGCGTCCGGACCTCGGCCTCGAGCGCGTCGAACGTCTCGGCGGTGAGGTTCGCGTCGCTCGTGAGCACGAGGTGCGTGATGGCCGCCGTGGCCGTCTCGTTCGTGACGTCGGTGAGCCGCATCGCCGTGAGCCCGACGAACCGGAACCGCTCGGGCGGGAGGGCCGCCGTCCAGCGCGCGAGGTCGTCCACGTGGCCGAGCAGGTCGTCGAGCGTGCTTGGGGGGAGCTCGGGGAGCGGGCCGGTCGCCTCGATCGTCGCGAACCGGGTGCTCGCGTTGAGCTTGTAGTAGCGGCTCAGCCCAGTGTCCGCGTCGGGGACGATGAAGATGAGCGGCTGGTCGAGCCGCAGCGTGACGCCGTAGAACCGGCCCAGGATGGCCTTGTAGGCGTAGAGCGTCCGGAGGTAGTGGTCGTGCGAGTTGATCACGTCCATCCGGTCCGCGGAGTACCGGCCCATGATCCGCTCGTACTGCTCGGTTCGGAACAGCACCTGGCCGCCGAACGGCCCGCTCAGCGCGCGCGCCTCGGTCGTCCAGGCGGACGACGGGAGCAGGGGCCGGACCAGCCACTCGATCAGGTCGCCGTGGCGGGCCAGCGCGTTGGGCGCGTCGATGGGCCCGCCGAGCGCCGGCGCGTCGGCGAGGTCGCGCTGGAGGGCGGCCCAGGGCTCGGCGTACGTCTCGGGGTCCCGCTCCGCCAGCGCTCGCCAGTGCGCCACGAGGGGCGCGAGCGAGAGGACGGTCTCGAACGGGAACCCGACCTCGGGGGCCGCCCCCACCTGGTCGGCGAAGAGACGGTGCCGGGCGAGCGACGTGTCGGGCGGGTCGGTCATGCGGTCGCCGGGCTACTTGTAGGCGACCGCGGCGCTCGTCGGGCCCGCCAGCGGGAGCACGTCGAACCGCGTGAACCCGACCTCGCGGCCCCATCCCTGGAAGTCGGCGAAGGTGTAGTCGAAGGCGTCCCCGAACTCGATCAGCATGTTGAGCGACATCAGGAGTCCGAACGCGTTCTCGCGCCGCGCGTCGTCGATGAGGTTCTCGATGGCCACGAACGCGCCGCCCTCGGGGAGCGCGTCGTAGGCCTTCCGGATGAGCGTCCTCTTCCCGTCCAGGTCCCAGTCGTGCAGGATGTTGCCCATCGTGACGACGTCGGCCGGGGGGAGCGGGTCCTGGAAAAAGTCGCCTGAGACGACCGCGACCCGGTCGTCCATGCCCACGCGCTCGACGTGCCGCTCGGCGAGCGGGGCGACCGGCGGGAGGTCGAACGTGGTGAACCGGAGGTGCGGGTGCTCGGCGCCGACGACGCACGACAGGAGCCCGAGCGCGCCGCCGACGTCGGTCACGGTCTCGTAGCGCCCGAAGTCGAACCGCTCGGCGAGCAGCTGGAAGTTGGCGGCCTGGAAGCCCGTCATGGCCTCCAGGAACTGGCCGAGGCGGGCCTGGTCGGCGTAGAGCGCCTCGAACATCGGCTTGCCAGTGTGCTTGATCTCGTTCTGCGGCTCGCCCGTGCGGAGCGCCTCGCCGAGCCCGTCCCAGAACCCGAACAGCCGGGCGTTGAGCATCTCCGGCATCCCGCCGATGTAGCTCGGGCTCCCCTTGTCGAGGAAGGCCGCCGTCGCCGGCGTGTTGCGGTACCGGCCGTCCGGCCCGTCGCCCTCACGCTCGAGAAAGCCGAGGGCCACGAGCGCGTCGAAAAAGTCGAACCGGCCGCGGGGGTGGACCCCGAGCGCCTCCCCCAGCTCGTCGGCGGTCATCGACCGGCCGCTGAGGGTGGTGAACAGGTCGAACTCGACGGCCGTCAGCAGCGTTTTCGAGGCCCAGAAGGCCGTCGCCGTCTGCATGATGTGGTCCGGCGACGGGGCGGGCGGAGCCGCGTCGGGGGTGACCGGAGTGGCGGAACGGGCGGCGTCTGGCATGGGAGCGGGGCGAGGCGTGGGAGAAACGGCACGGGGTCCCGGGGCGGACGACGGCTCGTAGAGTCGCGATGCGACATCGTACGGCAGAGGCGGCGATCTCTGGAGAAGGCCGCGAGCAGGAACGCGCTCCCGTCGATCCACAGCCGCCATGGGAGACCCCGCCGCCGGTGGCGACCAGGCCTCCCGCCAGGCGCGGCACGTCGGCGGCGAGCCGCTCCGACGCCCTCCGCCGCAACGCCAGTCCAGGTCCCACGGAGGGGCCGGCCCATCGCGAGGTCGAGCAATGAGCACACGCCGGGGTGCTCCGAATGGGCGACGCCGGCGTGTTCACCGTCCACCGGTCTTCTCCCCGCGTAGGTTCGGGCCGTGCCCCGACTCCTCGCCCTCCTTCTCGCGCTCGCCGCCGTCGGCGCCGCGGCCCAGTCCGGCCGGCCGAACGTCGTCTACATCATGTCGGACGACCACGCGCTCCGCACGATCGGCGCGTACGGCCGCGGCTTCCACGACACGCCGAACCTCGACCGGATCGCGGCCGAGGGCGCGGTCTTCGCCAACGCGTTCGTGGGCAACTCGATCTGCGGGCCGAGCCGGGCGGCCATCCTCACCGGCACGCACGCCCACGTCAACGGCGTCACGGGCAACGCGCAGCCGTGGGACAGCACGCAGGCCGTCTTCCCGCGCATCCTCCAGCGGGCCGGCTACCGGACGGCCCTTTTCGGCAAGTGGCACCTCAACAGCCGGCCCTCTAGCGAGTACGACGAGTACACGATCCTGACGGGCGCCGGCAAGCAGGGCTTCTACTACAACCCGGAGGTGTTCTCGCCCGAGACGGGCACGCGGACGATCGAGGGCTACTCGACCGACATCGTCACGGACCTCTCGATCGACTGGCTCGACCGGCACGCCGGGGCCGAAGAGCCGTTCCTCCTGCTCGTCCAGTACAAGGCCGTCCACGTGCCGCGGATGCCGCCGCTCCGGCTCCTCGACCGCTACCGCGACGAGACCATCCCGGAGCCGCCGACGCTCTACGACGACCTCGCCACCCGCACCCCCAACGCGGCCGAGCCCAACTTCTTCCTGGACGGGTACCGGCCGATCCCGCCGCTCGCCGAGCACACGCCGGACCGCCGAGGGATCTACTTCGAGCGGATGACCGACGCCGAGTTCGCGGCCTACCACGCCGCCGTCGACCCGCAGAACGCGGCGTACGAGCGGCTGCGGGAATCGGGCGCCCTCGACGACCCACGGGCGATGCGCGCCTACCACTACCAGCGCTTTATCAAGGACTACCTCCGGATCGTCGACGCGCTCGACGAGAACGTCGGGCGCCTGCTCGACCGGATCGACGCCGACCCGGCGCTTCGCGAGAACACCATCGTGGTCTACGCCTCGGACCAGGGCTACTTCACGGGCGAGCACGGCTACGCCGAAAAGCGGCTGATGTACGAGGAGGCCGTCCGGATGCCGCTCCTCATGCGGTGGCCCGCCCGGATCGCGCCCGGCACGCGCGTCGAGGCGCTCGTCCAGAACATCGACCTCGCGCCGACCTTCCTGGAGGCGGCCGGGATCGCCCCGCTCGACCGGATGCAGGGCGTCTCGCTGGTGCCGCTCCTCGACGGCGTCGCCCCGCTCGACTGGCGGCGGTCGGTGTACTACCACTACTACGACCACGGCATCCACCGCGTCGCCCGCCACGCCGGCGTGCGGACGCAGACGCACAAGCTGGTCCACTTCTACACCGACGACACGTGGGAGCTCTACGACCTCGTGGCCGACCCGCACGAGCTCCGCAACCTCTACGGCGACCCGGCCGTCGCCGGCCTCCAGGCCGACCTCGAAGGCGAGTACCTGAGGCTCCGCGCGCACTACGGCGTGCCGCCCGAGACGTTCGAGGCGCCGTTCCCGGCCGCGCTCGCGCCGCCGGCGCCCTAGCCCGCCTCGGGACCGAGGCGGACCGGCTCACTCCTCGCAGGCCGGCGCGTACCCGGGGGCCAGCGCGGCCTCGGGGGTGCGGACGTACGTCACGGCGCGGGCCGGCGCCCAGACGCCACCCCGCCGCATCTCCGTGCTCGTCCGGAGGTGCCCCTCGGCGTCGACGTACGAGACCGAGCGGACGCGGTCGATCTCGGGGTGCCCCTCGACGGCCTCCTCGACCACGAGCGCGCCGTCGTCGCGCACGAGGCCCGTGCCCGACGTCGTGAACCCGCCCGACGTGACGTAAACGAACCGGAGCGAGTCGCCCTCGGCCCAGATCAGCGTCTCCCCGCCGTAGCCGCCGCCCTCGAGCGTGTGGACGTTGCGGAGCGCGTGCCCGCGCATGGCCCACTCAAACCGCGAGACGTCGGTGACGGTCTGGCCGTCTTGTTCGAACGTGCCCTGCCACGGCGCGCCGACGAGCGGCGCCAGCGGGGCGAGCGCGTCGGCCGGCGCCCACTCCTGGGCGGCGGCGGACGGGGCGAGAAGGACGGTGAGGGCGAGGAGCAGAGGGCGCATGGGGACGGGGGGCGGTCTGAGCGGGGGATACGGCGGCCGGCTGACACCCGAATGTCGCACACGTTCGCGACGCCGACTCTCCGTCTCGGCCCGCCGAGGCGGGGGACCCCGGCACGCGGGGCGGCGTGGCAGGGGCATGGCGCTGACCAACCCCGGCTCCTCCGGTCGCGTGCCCTCGACACGGGCCTCGCGACGGGCCGCCCGCGACACCGCCGACCTCTCCGTCCGCGAGCGGCTGGGCGCGTTGAAAAACGTGCCGCCCCTCTTCCGGCTCGTCTGGCAGACGAGCCCGCCCCTCTTCGCCGCGGGGCTGGCGCTCCGGCTCGTTCGCGCGCTCCTGCCCGTGTCGATGCTCTACGTCGGCAAGCTGATCGTGGACGAGGTGGTGCGTGTGGCGGGCGCGGACCCGGCGCTCGGCGGCGTCGCGGCGTGGGGGGGCGCGTTGGAGACGCTCGCGTGGCTGCTCGCGGCCGAGCTCGGGCTGGCCGTCCTGTCGGAGGTGCTGGGCCGGGCCGTCGCCCTCAGCGACTCGCTCCTCGGCGACCTGTTCACGAACGAGACGAGCGTCCGCCTCATGCGCCACGCGGCGGCCCTCGACCTCGCCCACTTCGAGGACGCCGACTTCTACGACCACCTCGAGCGCGCGCGCCGCCAGACGACCGGGCGGATGGTCCTGCTCGGGCAGATCCTCGGCCAGGTCCAGGACGCGATCACGGTCGCGTCCCTCGCGATCGGCCTCGCGGCCTACGCGCCGTGGCTCCTGCTGCTCCTGGCGGTCGCGCTCGTGCCGGCGTTCCTCGGCGAGGCCCACTTCAACGCCCAGAGCTACTCGCTCGCCTACTCGTGGACGCCCGAGCGCCGCGAGCTCGACTACCTCCGCTACGTCGGCGCGAGCGACGAGACGGCCAAGGAGGTCAAGGTGTTCGGGCTCAACGACTACCTCGCCGAGCGCTACCACGAGCTGGCCGACCGGTACTACCGCGCCAACCGGGCGCTCGCCGTCCGCCGCGCGTCGTGGGGGGGGCTCCTCTCGGCGGTCGGGAGCCTCGGCTACTACCTCGCCTACGCGTTCATCGTCTACCGGACGGCGGCGGGCGCCTTCTCCATCGGCGACCTCACGTTCCTGGCCGGCTCATTCGCCCGGATGCGGGGGCTGTTGGAGGGGATGCTCCAGGCGTTCTCGTCGGTGAGCGGCCAGGCACTCTACCTCGCCGACCTGTTCTCGTTTTTCGAGATCGAGCCGCGTGTGGTCTCCAAGCCCGGTGCTCAGCCCGTGCCCGAGCCGATCCGGGCGGGGTTCACGTTCGAGGACGTCGGCTTCCGGTATCCGGGCTCCGACCACTGGGCCGTCCGGCACCTGAGCTTTACGCTCCGGGCCGGCGAGGCCCTCGCGCTCGTCGGCGAGAACGGGGCCGGCAAGACGACGCTCGTCAAGCTCCTCGGCCGCCTCTACGACCCCGACGAGGGCCGCATCCTGCTCGACGGCAAGGACCTCCGCGACTACGACCTCGACAGCCTCCGCTCGGCCGTCGGCGTCATCTTCCAGGACTTCGTGCGGTACCACCTCACGGCGTCGGAGAACATCGCCGTCGGGCGGATCGCCGAGCGGGCGGACCGGCCGCGCATCGAGGGCGCCGCCGAGCGGTCCCTCGCCGACTCCGTCATCGCGGGGCTCCCCGAGGGCTACGACCAAGTCCTCGGGCGGCGGTTCAAGCAGGGGACCGAGCTCTCGGGCGGCCAGTGGCAGAAGGTGGCCCTCGGCCGGGCCTACATGCGCGACGCCCAGCTCCTCATCCTGGACGAACCGACGGCCGCGCTCGACGCCCGCGCCGAGTACGAGGTGTTCGAGCGGTTCAAGGACCTGACCGAGGGCAAGACGGCCGTGCTCATCTCGCACCGGTTCTCGACCGTCCGCATGGCCGACCGGATCCTTGTGCTGGAGGCCGGCGAGGTCGAGGAGGTCGGGACGCACGAGGAGCTGCTCGCGGCCGGCGGGCGCTACGCCGAGCTGTTCGAGCTCCAGGCGCAAGGCTACCGCTAGCGACTTTGCCGGCCTGACTGCGTCGACCTGACGGTTCGGCGCCGAGGCGGGCGGACGGGCACGTCAGTCCCGCGGGACTTCGTAGCGGATCTGGACGAACGTGTTGGCGAGCGGCGTCGCCGACACGAGCCGGAGCGGGGGCGTCGCGATCCGCCGCGGCAGGAGCGGGGCGCCGCCGCCGAGCGTCACCGGCGCGACGGTCACGATCAGCTCGTCGACGAGGCCGTGGTCGCAGAACTGGCCGACGAGGTCGCCGCCACCGACCAGCCAGACGTTCTTTCCCGCGGCCTCGGCCACCATCCGCTCGTGGACCGGGCGGACGTCCCCGCTCACGAAGCGGACGTCGGCGCCCGGAACTGCGGGGAGGTCGCGCGACGTGAAGACCCACGTCGGCTGCGCGTACGGCCACGGCTCGCCGGCCTCCGCCCCACCGAGGCTCTCCAGTACCCACTCGTACGTCGCCGAGCCCATCGCGACCGCGCCGACGTCCCGGATAAAGTCCGGGTAGTCGTCGGTCATGCCGAACTGGAGGAGCCAGTCGAGCGAGTGGCCCGGGTCGGCGATGAAGCCGTCGAGGCTGGTCGCGGTGTAGTACTGTGTTTTCATGGGCGGATCGGGAGGACCGGGGAGGATTCGCCCGGCCGGTGCCACCTCGCCTGTCATCGCCGGCCGCCGCCCCCAGCCGCACCCGCCGCGGCGCCGAGGCGGACCGCCCCCCCCGACTCCACCCCAACCCGCGCCAGCTCGGCGACGACGACGCCGCCGCGGACCAGCCGGAGCCGGGCGGGCGCGTCGGACGCGTCGATCTCGATCCCGCTCGTGCCGAGCAGCAGCAGACGCCCGTCCCTGAGACGGACGATCCGGCGGCGGTCCGAGTCCCAGTCCAGGTACAGGCCGCCGCCGACCACGCGGATCGCCGTCTCGGCAAAAGGGCCGGGGCCGGCATAGGAGCCCGCCAGCCCCGGGAGATCAGCGGCGTCCACCGCAGCGGCGCGGGGCAGCGTGGCCGGGTCGACGTAGCGACCATAGGCGCGGAGCGCGTCCTGGAGCCGGTCGGGCGGGAGGGCGTGGGCCACGAGGCTGTCGCGTCCCGTCATCGTCTCGGCGGCCACCATCGCGTTGAGGATGGCCTCCTCGGTCGCCTCGACCGTCGCCTCGAAGAGCCCGTTCATCGCGCCGTTGGGGAGCACGTCGAGCGTGGCCGTCGGGCGGGCGGCCCACGCGCCCGGGTTCCCCGTCGAGAAGGCCACGAAGATGTCGCCGGATCCGCTCGACCCGAGCCCGCCGAGCCGGCCGATCGCGAGCGGCACCCGCTCCGCCAGCCGTCGGAGCTGGGGCGGCAGGAGCGGCGCGTCGGTCGCCACCACGACGATGATCGAGCCGCGCGCGAGCACGTCGTAGTTCGGCATCAGGTCCGGGATCTCGCGGCCGGCCGGTACGCCGGCGACCGTGAACCGGGCCCGCCCGCCGTAGTTGGCCTGCACGAGGACGCCGAGCGTGTGGCCGCTCCCCGTCAGCCGCGACGCCGTCCCGATCCCGCCCTTGAACTGGTGCGCGATCATGCCCGTCCCGCCGCCCACGTTCCCCTCGGCGACCGGGCCGGGCGCGGCGGCGTCGAGCGCCTCGAAGGCGTGGGCCCGCGTGACGTGCTGTCCGAGGATGTCGTTGAGCACGTCGTAGGTCTCGGCCACGAGCGGGTACGTGTACCACATCCCGCCCGCGGGGTCCGCGTTGAGTCCCGTCGAGTCCATCCACGCGATAACGGCGTCGCGGACGACGCCGACGCTGAACGTGTTGGTGAGGGTGATCGGCGTCTCGAGGTACCCCGACTCCTCGATCCAGTGGACGCCGGTCATCTCGCCGTTCCCGTTGAGCGCGTACGTCGCGGCGAAGACGGGGTCGAATGCCCGGCCGCGCGGGAGAATCGCCGTCACGCCCGTCCGGACCGGCCCCTCCCCTTTCACAAGCGGCCCGGCGCCCCGGATGATCGTCGCGTGTCCGACCTCGACGCCCGGCACGTCGGTGATCGCGTTGAGCGGGCCGGGGACGCCCTCGAACGGGATGCCGAGGTCGCGGGCGCGAACGTCCTGCCCGCTGGCGGCCGGGGCGAGGACGAACGCGAGGCACACGAGGAGCAGAGGGCGACGGCGGTCGGGCATGGTCAAAGGCGGAGGGGCGCTGCAGGATACACGGCCCGCCCGGTCTGCCCACACCGCCTCCGCACCGAGGCGGACGGGGCTAGCCCCCACGCCTCGCCAACCACGCATGGAGGAGGCCGGCTTGGTAGACCGGCGCCGGCAGCTCGAACCCGCCCGCCTCGATGACGGACGCGACCTCGGCCGGGGACAGGATCGCTACGTCGGTCGCGTACGCGGCCCGCACCCGCTCCACCTGCTCGTCCGAGACATCCGCCCCAGCCATCACGCGCATCCACAGAGGGAGGAGCACGTCGAGGGCGTCGGCGGCCGTGGCCAGGTCGGCGCTCGCGAGGAGACCGCCGGGCACCAAGCGGTCGGCGATGGCGCGGAAGAACGCGGACCGGGCGTCCCGGTTGAGGACGAACTGGGAGACGAGGACGCACGTCGCCGCGTGGTGCCCGTCGTCCGGGGGCAGGGTGTCGAGCGTGCCCTCGTGGAAGGCGCACCGCGCCGCGAACCCCTCACGCTCGGCCCGCCGGCGGCACACGTCGAGCATCCGGCCCGAGGGGTCGACCGCCGTGAACCGCCAGCCGGGGAACTGGCGGGCGAGCGGCGCCAGTTCCGCCCCCGTCCCCACGCCGACGGCGAGGACGCGCGCGTCGTCCGGGAGGTCGGCGAACGCCGACGTCATGAGGCGGTGGAGGCCGTCGCGGATCGGGGCCATCGCCTCCCACTGCGCGTCGTAGCGCGCGGCCTGCCGGTCGAAGAGGTCGCGGAGTTCGTCGTCGCGCATGGAGAATGGACGCGCCCAGAGGCGGCCGCGCTTACTCGGGCCAGCGGAGGTCGAGCGTGACGCGGTGGCCGTCGGCGTCGGCGGCGTACGTCACGGTGCCCGAGAGGCCGGCCAGGTCGCCGGTCCCGGAGCCGGGCACGACGTTGCCGAACGACCGGGGCGCGTCGCCCCCGCCCACCACGCCGCCGTGCTGGACGACGAACGTGCCCGCGCGGCCGGCGAGCGTCCCGGTCACGACTTCGCTCGCCACGTAGCCCGCGCCCGCGCTGGGATCGGACGGGGCCTCCTGGCACAGCAGGAGCTCGGCGACGCTCTCGCCGTCGAGGTCGCCGCGGAACGCCTTCCGGACGGTCGCGCGGGCGAGGCGGGGGCCGGCCGAGGGCTCGTCGTAGGGCGTCTCGTCCCAGGCAGTGACGTCGAAGGCGGCGGTGAGGGGCGCGGGGTGGTCCATGGCGGATTCGGAAGGGCGCCGGAGGCTACGGCGCCGGTATGACGCCGGTGCGTCGCCGGGCGCCGGCTAGAGGTCGAGCCGGAGCCGTGGGAGGTCGCGCCGCTCGCCGAGCACGTCGGCCCGCGCCCACCCGACCCGCTCGGCGCCCATCCGCTGGTAGAACGGCTCGGCGGACGGGTCGGAGTCGATGAAGAGGGCCACCGCGCCCTGTTCGCATGCGGCCCGGGCGGCGTGCTCGAACAGGGCGCGGCCCAGTCCCCGGCCCATCGCGGCCGGCGCGACCCAGAGGTGCTCGACCTCCGCGGCGTCCCCGTCCACGCGGAGGGCGACGCACGCGACCGGCACGTCGTCCGCCTCGGTGGCGACCCAGACCGGGTGCGCCGCGGTCCAGCCCGGCGTGAACGTCAGGGCCTCGCGCCACGCGGCCATCCACGCCTCGGGGTACCCCCAGTGGCGCTTCGCCGCGTGGGCGACCTGGGTGAGGCGGTCGGCCTCGGTGGGTCGGGCGGGGCGGATCGTGGGCACGCCGAGGCGGGCGGGGCTACAGCCCGAACCAGTACGAGGCCTTGACCAGGAACACGTTCTGGACCGGCGCGCGGAACACCTCGCCCAGTTCCTCGGCCACGCCGAACCCGTCGTACAGCGCCGACTCGTTGCGGAGCTGCTGCCACACGACGAAGACCGTGCTCCCCGGCCGGTACTCCCACCGGACCACGGCGTTGCCGCGCAGCGAGCGGAAGTTGAAGTCGACGTCCCCGACCTCGAACGGGTCGCCGCCGTCGCCGGGGTCGATGGTGAAGCCCGTCACGGCGCCCGCCTCGTCCGTCGCAGGGGTGGCCGAGCCGCGGGCGACGCCGTACACGTCGAAGTCGTACGAGCCCGGCGTGGTGAACTCCTTGTAGTTCGAGTAGCGGCCCGCGAGGACGAACGGCTCGGCGTAGAGCTGGAGCGAGAGGTCGGGCGTGAACGTCCAGTTGGTGCGGAGGCCGAGGCTGAACGCCTCCTGCCGGATGTCGGCGAAGACGTACCGCGTGCCGAACGTGGACGCGGCCTCGGCCGCCTCGACAGACCGGACGAACTGGTCCGTGTCGAGCTCGACGCTGTACTCGGGC
>Ga0310345_10003468_pt1 | contig 14974 bp, 9 predicted proteins | sample HC15DNA20500_MG_FD_204667 | JGI IMG/M metagenome (GOLD analysis project Ga0310345, IMG submission 204667) | Marine microbial communities from station ALOHA, North Pacific Subtropical Gyre - HC15-DNA-20-500_MG | ecosystem: Environmental > Aquatic > Marine > Oceanic | place: Pacific Ocean: North... | reverse complement strand
CTGTGCCCAGCCCGGCAAGAGACACCCGAATTTTACCGTTCTTCGTCATCGCTCCTTCCTTCTTTTTACTGATTCGGCTGAAAAAGTATAACGCACCATCCAGCCGGTCGTCCGGATCCTTGTCGGATTTCGGGCAGCCATGCAACTTTTAGAAGGTTTTCTTCGTCTTGACCCTGGTATGATGCATCAGAATTAAACGATAACCTAAGCACAGAACCGATTAGCCCTGATTCAGTTCATGGAAACTCTGTTCACATTCTTTTTTAAATATGAACCCTTCTATTTTCGTAGAGGCGAGTTCACCTTCCAGTGGAGTCTGGATGCCTGGCTGACGGTCTTGATTTTGCTGGCGCTGGCGGCCTTCCTTTTTCTCGTTTACCGCCGCACTTTTCTTTATTCCCAGGGTCCTACCGGCTGGACCCTCCTGGGACTGCGTGCTGGCTTCTTTCTTTTGCTGTTTCTCCTGGCCATGAGGCCGAGTCTGGTCCTTTCCAGGTTGGTTCCCAAGGAGAACCTGCTGGCCGTGCTGGTCGACAACTCGCGAAGCATGGGCATCCCCACTGAAACCCTGCAATCCCGCGGCCTGCCCGTCCAGAAACTGGTCGAAAAGGAATCAAATTTCCTGCAAGCACTGGATGAACGATTCTATCTTCGTCTTTTTCGCTTTGACTCCAGAGCCACCCGGCCCGACGGCCCCCTGGAGTTGGATTGGCTGGGAGATCAAACCAATATCGTCTCCGGACTGGAAGGCGTCCTGGCCGATACCAAGAACCTGCCGCTAGCCGGGATCCTGCTTTTCTCAGACGGTTCGGACAACAGTTTTCGCAACTTCCAGGAGGTTCTGGCCGAGTTGAAGACCCGCCAGATTCCGGTTCACACCATTGGTGTGGGACCGGAAGCGCTGAGCAGGGACGTCGAAATGACCCAGGTCAGTGCTCCTCGCGTCTCCATTCCCGAAACCATTTTGGAGGTTCGGATCACCCTTCGTCACCGCGGGTTCGGGGGCAGCCGAGGACGCCTGGAAGTGCGTGAAGGCAGTTCACTGGTCGAAACCAAGGAAGTTTACTTCCCCCGCGACTCCAACACCCTCACCACGACGGTCAAGATCGTACCTAAATCGGCCGGCATCAAAAGCTACCAGTTTTCCCTCCAACCGCTGGAAGGTGAAGAGATCCAGGAAAACAACTCTCGCACCACCATCGTTCAGGTCCGCGACCTGCCGGCTCGGATCCTCTACGTCGAAGGTCACCCACGCTGGGAGTATAAGTTCCTACGACGGTCCCTGGTCGAAGACACCCATCTTCGCCTGGTCACCCTCCTGCGGACTGCACTCAACAAGTTCTACCGTCAGGGAATCGAGGAGGAAACCACTCTGGCGACCGGCTTCCCCTCGGAGCGGGACGAACTCTTCGACTACCAGGGCATCCTTTTTGGCAGTGTCGAATCCTCGTTTTTCACCTATCAGCAAATGGAAATGGTCCGTGATTTCGTGGGACAGCGGGGAGGTGGGTTTTTGATGCTGGGAGGCAGTAGCGCCTTTGCCTCTGGTCAATATCAAAACACGCCGATTGAAGAGATTCTCCCGGTCTGGCTCTATGGAGACGAAGAAGAAGGCGATCGAGACCGGTCGCTTTACATCCAGGGAGAAAGTAAGCTTCAACTCACTGATCAAGGTCTAGGACACCCCGCTTTCCAGCTCTCTGCTGACAATGAAAAAAGTACATCGCAGTGGGATTCCATCCCGGTGCTGCGAGACTGGAATGTGGTCCGGGGCATCAAATCAGGGGCCACCGTCCTGGCCATGCTGGACCCCTCCCTGGGAGTCAACCCCGACCGGAACAACCTTCCCCTTTTCGTTTTTCAACGCTACGGCCGCGGTCACACCCTGGCCATGCTCACGGGAAGCAGCTGGCAGTGGCAAATGCTCCGGGACCAGGAGGACCAGACCCATGAGACCTTCTGGAGGCAAGTCCTGAGATGGCTGGTCAGCTCGGCCAAGGATCCCATCACCGTTGAAACCGAACGTGAGGTCTATTCGCAAAACGAAAAGGTCCAGCTTCGGGCCGAGGTCAACGACAAGGCCTTCAACCGCATCAACGACGCCCAGGTTGAGGCCTCCATCACTTCTCCGGAAGGTGACATCACAACCCTGCCGCTCCAATGGGATGCGCGCGAAGACGGGGTATATCGAGCCGAGTGGACACCCCATGAAGATGGGTTCCATACGGTTGAGGTGACGGCCCAGGCCCAGGGCCTGGAAGCCACCAGTACCACCCCGGCCAGTACTTCGTTTTTGACCTCAACCGGCTCCCGCGAGTATTTCGATGCATTCCAGAAAAGGGATGTCCTGGAAAAGCTGGCCCTGGAAACGGGGGGAAACTACTACACCACTTCTGATGCCGACAGACTTCCCGAAGAGATCCTCTACACCCAATCCCAGACATCGGTGATCGAGGTCCTCGATCTGTGGGATATGCCCTTCAATCTGTTCTTGATGACGGCACTTCTTTTTGCAGAGTGGATCCTTCGAAAGAGACAAGGGGTTATTTAGAACGCTGAGCTGACGCTCAGCGTTAAAGAACAAGAAAAGCGCGGTGACGCGCGCGGAGACTAAAGAGAATCTAAGATATCGGGACGCGAAAACGTTAGCTGGGGTACTAAGACAGCATGAGACAGTATGCTCGAATTCGGGAAATTGATGCAAACCCGCTGGTTAAGGGGCTGCTCGTTTTCTCGTTTCTTCTCCTGTTCTCTTCCCCTGCGGCCGCCCAGGCCGCCGAGACCCGTGTCTGCCTGGTCATCACTGGCCTGGGCGGATTGCCGGAATACGAGGAGAATTTCCTGGACTGGGGAGGTGAAACCCAGACCATCTTCCAGGACCAGCTGGGCAGCAAGGTCTATTACCTGGATGGCCGAAGCCAAAAAAAAACAGACATTCTGGACACCTTCAAAACCATCTCTTCATCCGCCTCCCTGGATGAGGTCTGGATCTTCCTGATCGGGCATGCCAGCTATGACAATGGACATTATAAATTCAATATCTCAGGGCCTGATCTGACTGACGATGAGATCAAAACATTCCTGGATTCCCTGGGCGACACCCGAGTTTTCTTGATCGCCGCCACCAGCACCAGCGGCGTCCTGGCCTCCCAGTTGACCCGGACCAACCGCGTTATCGTCACCGCCACCAGAAGTCAGACCGAAAATCAACCGCCTTTGTTCATGTCGTTTTTCCTGGAAGCCGTCGCTTCTACCGCCGCGGACACCGACAAGAGCGGGCGCGTTTCCTTGCTGGAAGCCTATCTTTTCAGCCAGCAAAAGGTGGCAGACTGGTTTGAAGAGAAAGGTCGAATCCTGACCGAACATCCGCTTTTGGAGGACAACGGCCGAACTCGTCTGGGAGACAAGGAGGATCCCCTCCAGCAGAATCCCGGTACCCGGGCCAGCCTGCTGGCCTCGATGGCCTATCTTTCTCCACCCCTTGAACGAATCTACACTTCCCGACGGGCCGAGGAGCTGGCCGGCGAACGGGTTGGGATCGAACGAGAGATTGAAGATCTGAAATTTCGTAAATCCCAGCTTCCAGAAAGCCAATACTACAGCCAGCTGGAGGCACTTCTGGTCAAGCTGGCCACCCTGATGGAAGGAATAGAGGAGGCGGAAGAAGCACCGTGAAGCGGCTCCTGTTGTTCTTGACGATCGTTTTTCCCGCCCTGGGTTTTGCCCAGGAGAACCCGCCCGATCGTGCATCGGACACATTCCTTCTGGAGGTTCAGCAGTTGATGCAGGAGGGACGCTACGAAAGGGCGGAACAACGCCTTCAAAACGCGCCCGTTGACGATCCTTTTGCCTTGCGGATGCTGCTGGAGCTGGCCCAGCGGCAAGGCCGGGAAGATGAAACCAGCTCTTATGCCCGCCGGCTGCTTGCCCTGTACCAATCCAGACAGCTTCAGGGCTCCCAGGAAATCGCTCAGGCGGCATACGGTTCCTGGCAACTGGACCAGTTTCAGGATTCCAACCAGGTTTTCATCGAGGCCCAGCAAACCCCACCCACCACGGTTTCCATGTTCGTCGACTGGGGCCACCTGTACCTCACCAAGTACAACGCTGCCGAGGCCGAGACCATCTTCCGAGAAGGCATCACGGCGGGCCGGCCGCCTTCGGGCTACTACCGGTGGGGCGTGGATGCCGCCTACGTGGGGATGGCTCAAGCTCTTGACGCGCAGTTCAAGCCGGGCGTCGAGGAAGCGCTGGACAAGGCGCTGGAATTAAACCCCGACAATCTGGATGCTCGTGTCTTCAAGGCTGTGCTGGCGCTCAAAAAGAGTCGGTGGAAAGAAGCCGACGATGGTCTGGAGGAGGGGCTGGTACTCAATCCTCGCTATCTTCCCCTGCTGGAGGTCCGGTGTGCTTCCCACTTCCTTCAGGAACAGACCCGTGCCTTTGAAACGACCCGTGACCAGATTCTGGAGATCAATCCCAGCAACGGTGACCTTTTTGAAAGACTGGGGGATCTGGCCGCTTCCCAGAGACGCTTTGATCAGGCCATCGAGTTCTTGCGTCAGGCGTTGGAACTCGATCCTCGACTGGACTCGGCCCGGGCTTCCCTGGGGATCAATCTGCTGAGAATGGGCCACGAAGAGGAGGGCACCCAAGTTCTGGAAACGGCCTACTCCAGGGACCCTTTTAACATCTGGACGGTCAACACCCTGCGCCTGCTGGACAGCTTCGATCAATTCGTCCAGTTCGAAACGCCTCATCTTAACGTCAAGCTTCATCAAAGCGAATCGGCTGCCCTGAGACCCTACGCGGAAGAACTGGCGGAACGATCTTTGAAAACCCTCCAGCAGAAATACAATCACCAGATTTCCGGCAAGTACGTCTTTGAAATGTACCCCGACCATGCCGACTTTGCGGTTCGGACGCTCGGGCTTCCCGGTCTCGGGGCCCTGGGTGCCACTTTTGGAAGAATCGTGGCCATGGATTCGCCTTCCGCTCGTCCCAGGGGAGAGTTTCACTGGGGCTCAACCCTGTGGCACGAGATGGCCCACGTGGTGACGTTGTCATTAAGCAAGGACAAGGTTCCACGGTGGTTCACCGAAGGGATTTCGATGATGGAGGAACGCCAGGCAGGGGCCGGATGGGGAGATGCCTTGAATGTTGGCTTTGTCAGGGCCTACCAGAACGATGCCCTGCTTCCGCTTGCCGATCTAAACTCGGGCTTCGAACAGCCGAAGAACCCCCAGCAGCTGACCCTGAGCTACTTCCAGGCAGGTTGGGTCTGTGAGTTTCTGGCTCTTCAATATGGGTTCGACAAGATCACAGCCATGCTGGTGGCCTTCGGGGAGGAGGCCACCACCGAGGAGGTCTTCCAGCAGGTTCTGGGAGCTTCCATCGAAGAAGTGGACCAGCAGTTCCGTGAAGAGCTGGATGCAACCCTCCAACCTTTGACCCAGTACCTGAAGGAACTCTCCGGTTCGCCGCTGGAGGGCGTCCTCGGCGGAGAACTCCACCCCACCCCGGAGGACAGCCAGCCGGATCTGGCCGCCCTGGAAAGAGCGTGGCTGGGCAATCCCGACAATCACTTCTTGACCCTGCAACTGGGAACCACGCTCAAGACCCTGGGTCGCCTCAAGGAAGCGCTCCCCTATCTTGAGAAAGCCCTCGAGCTGTTCCCTACCCATGCGGATCTAGCCAGTCCCTATGCCCTTCTTTCTGAAATCCATGAGGAATTGGGTCAAGGGGATGCGGCCCTTGAAATGAGGCGACGCTGGTGGCAGGCTCGCCCCATGTACATAGAGAACGCCCACAAACTGGCGGACCTGCTCTCCAGCCGGGAGCGACACGACGAAGCGGCCCAGGTTCTGGAAGAAGTGATGTACCTGGATCCGTTTCAGGCGGAAACCCATGAGCGGTTGGGGGATATCTATTTCGAAACCGATCATTTCGATAAAGCGGTCCGTGAATCGGAAGTCTTTTTGAGCCTGGCCTCTGTTGATTTAGCCACCGCTCACTATAAATTGGCCCGGGCGCTCTTGCAAGCTGGCAATGCGGAGACTTCTCGAACCCATGTTCTTCTCTCACTGGAAATTGCACCCAGCTACCAGGAGGCCCAGAAGCTTTTACTCCAGCTGGTTCGAAGATGAGACAGGTGCTGTTTCTTAGTTTAGCCTTTTTGACTCTCTGGAGTACCTCGGTTTCCCTGCTGAGCCTCGATAAACCACCTCCCGAGGCAGACCCCAACGATCCGAACCTGTTCCAGTTCGTGCGCGTCCGCTACAACGGATACGTGAACTTTCTCGGTTCGCAACGATGGGGACCCCCGCCCTGGGCCCATGACTATCCTCGGGCCGAACGCAACCTGCTGCAGATTTTGCAGGAAATCACCTCCCTGGAAACCACTTCTGACTCCTATCTGGTTCTGGATCTGGACGACCCGGAGATCATGAACTACCCCTTTCTCTATGTGAGCGAGCCCGGCTACTGGAACATCACGGAGGAGGAAGCCGCCAATTTGCGCCAGTATCTACTGAGGGGAGGTTTTGTTGTTTTTGATGATTTTCGCGGAGAAGGCGAGTTGAAGAACCTCACCGATGCCATGAAGGAGGTCTTCCCCGAATCCAGCTTCCAGCTTTTGACGGCTGATCAGCCCATCTTCCACTGCTTTTACGATATCGACAATCTGGATATGATACCGCCTTATGATGTCCCCGGACCGCCCCAGTTTTACGGCTTGTTCGACTCCTACAACCGCCTGGTGGCCGTAGCCAATTACAACAATGACATTGGAGACTACTGGGAGTGGGCGGATGATTCCCTGACCCCTATTGATCTGTCCAACGAAGCCTTCAAATTGGGGGTCAATTACGTTATTTATGGAACGACGCATTGAACGCCCTCTGGGCGTAGAGAAAAAGAGCAGCGCGCTTACGCGCGCAGAGAAAAAAGAGAACGCGCTTCGCGCCCGGTTCTCCATGCCGAGCCTCAGCGAGGCATTTCTCCACGTGGAGCCTGAGCGACACGTTTCTCTGCCGAGCGCAAGCGAGGCGTTCTCCAGGTTGGACGGCAGCAGAATTCGACGAATAAAGAGTGCAGAAATAGAACAGTAGAGCCATAGAGGAGACGACAATGGAAGACGTTACTCAAGCTGAAGAGCCCGGGATACAGAAGTCAGTCGAAGCCATGCTGGATTCGCAAAAGCGAATCCTCGAGGAACTGCGAAAGGTAATCGTTGGTCAGGACGAGGTGATCGAGCAGGTTCTGATTTCGCTGTACGTGGGAGGCCATTGCCTGATCACGGGATTTCCGGGACTGGCAAAAACCCTTCTGGTCAGGAGCATTTCCCAAACCCTGGGACTGCGCTTCAAACGGATTCAGTTCACTCCCGATCTCATGCCCACCGACATCACCGGAACCGAGATCATCGAGGAAGATCCTGCCACGGGCCGCCGCAAACTGGAGTTTGTGAAGGGTCCTATTTTTGCCAATGTCATCCTGGCGGATGAGATCAATCGTACCCCTCCCAAGACCCAGGCGGCCTTGCTGGAAGCCATGCAGGAAAGGGAGGTAACGGCAAGGGGCATCACCTACCAACTGGATCCGCCGTTCTTCGTTCTCGCCACCCAGAACCCGATTGAACTGGAGGGAACCTACCCCCTGCCGGAGGCCCAGCTGGATCGCTTCATGTTCAACATTGTGATCGTCTACCTGCCTGCGGACCACGAGGTCCAGGTGGTCCAGCAGACCACCGGAGAAGTCCCGAAGACGATCGAACAGGTGGTCTCGGGTGAGGAAATCCTAAGCTTTCAGGGGCTGGTCAAAAAGATCCCCGCCAATGAAGAGGTCCTGAATTATGCCGTTCGACTCACGGGAGCCTCCCGCCCCGGAGACGACTCCGCGCCTGGTTTTATCGGGGATTGGATCCGCTATGGCGCCTCTCTGAGAGCCTCCCAGTTCATGGTGCTGGGAGGAAAGGTCCGAGCCCTGCTGCAGGGACGCCTGACCGTGTCAATAGAGGATATTCGAGCGCTGGCCAAACCGGTGCTTCGCCACCGTATCCTGACCAACTTTCATGCCGAGTCCGAGGGGGTCACAACCGACCAGGTCATCGAAAAACTGCTGGAGTCCATCTCGGCTCCCGAATCCGGGCTTTAGTCTTTATGAGAGCTTCCGCTTCCAACCGTTTCATCGATCCCCAGGTCCTGTCTCGCATCCGGGATCTTGAACTGGTTGCCAAAACCGTGGTGGAAGGTTTTCTCACCGGATTGCATCATTCCCCTTACCACGGCTTCAGTCTGGACTTCGTGGAATACCGGGAGTACGCACCCGGCGATGATCTTCGGCGGGTGGATTGGAACGTTTTTGGAAGAACCGACCGCTACTATGTGAAGAAGTACGAAGGGGACACCAACACTCAGCTCCACATCCTGCTGGATGTGAGCCGGAGCATGGGTTTCAGCAGCCACCAGGTTTCCAAGCTCGACTATGCTCGCTTTCTGGCAGCCTCCCTGGCCTACCTGGCGATGCGGCAAAAGGATGCCGCCGGAATCATGTCCTTCAATGTCGACATGATCAGCCACGTTCCTCCCCGCACCCAGCAAGGTCATTTCTTCACTCTCCTGAAACATCTGGAAACCCTGGAAATGGCAGGGAAAACGGACATCCTGGGAGCCATTGAGAAGATTACTCATCTGGTCCGCAGAAGAGCCCTGGTGGTCTTGATCAGCGATTTCTATCAGGACATCGACAAGATTGCCAAGACCCTGCGCTTTTTCCACTTTCGGGGAAACGATGTGATCCTGTTTCACATTCTGGATCCGGCTGAACTAGAGATGCCTTTCTCAGGCATTTCAACGCTGGAGGATATGGAAACCCAGGAATCCCTCCCCTATTCTCCGGAGCACTCACGCAGTGAGTACCTCAACCTTCTTGAAGGACATATCCAGGGGCTGAAAAAGGAGTGCCGGAGCATCCACATCGATTATGAAATGCTGAACACCGAAAAAGCCCTAGACCAGGCACTGCACCGCTATCTGTCGGTGAGGGAGAAAAGATATTGAACCCTGAGCTGGCGCTCAGGGTAGAGAAGGGGAGAAGAAGAGAAGCGCGCTGACGCGCGCCGAGAAAGGGAGAAGCTTCTCCACGTGGAGTGCAGCGACACGTTTATCCACGCCGAGCGTAGGCGAGGCGTTTCTCCGAGCGAAGCGAGAAATTATGACCTTTTTAGCACCACTATTCCTGCTGGCTACCGTTGCAATTGGAGTCCCCATCTATCTGCACCTGGTCCAGCGGGAAAAAATCAAACGCACCCCGTTCGCTTCCCTGATGTTCGTGGGGAAAATCCCCATCAAGGAACTACACAAGCGGCGGTTGACTCACCTCTTGTTACTTTTTTTGCGCTGCCTCGGCCTGATTCTCCTGGTCACGGCCTTTGGCCGGCCCGTGATCACGGCCTTGTGGCTCAACCAGGTCAATCCGCTGGCCGCCACCTCGGTGGTCATCCTGATCGACCACTCCATGAGCATGTCTCCCGAACCGGTCTGGGAACTGGCCCTAGAGGCCGCCGAAAAAAAAATCGATTCTCTGGATCAGGCCGACGAGGCACTGATTGTGCAGTTCGGTGAAACAGCCGAGGCTCTTTCCGGGTGGGATGACTCTCCGGAACGGTTGAGACAGGCTCTTCGCCAGCGAGCCGCGCCTTCCTGGGAGTCCACCTCCTACATCGAAGCCCTCAGGATCGCGGTGGATCAACTGGAGGATGCCCGAAACAGCCGAAAACAGATCTACCTGATCACCGATTTACAGAGTGCGGGGATGGCGGCTGCCGGGGGCTGGCGAGTCCCGCCCGAGGTTGTGGTTGAAATCGAAACCATCCCCGGGGAACCAACCAACCTCTTCGTAGAGGAAGTCCGTGTGGAACGCGATGTCTTTACCGACCAGTACCCACACACCATCCTGGCTCGAGTCAGAAGCGACTCCGAACAACCCGTGGAAGGCGAAGCCCAGCTCTTTTTAGAAGGGCAGCTCATCAATCGAGCGGAGTTCAAAACAAGCACCGAAGGCACCGTCAACCTGACCTTTAAACCCTTTGAGCTGGAAGAGGGAATTTCTCGCGGAAAGATCGTGCTGGAACCTTCCGATGCCCTGACCGATGACAACGTTTTTTACTTCGTGGTGGAACGACAACAACCCCGTCAGATCAGGGTCCTCCAGGAAGGCAACGCCTCTTCCTCCTTCTATCTGGAAAATGCCCTGACCTCAGGAGAAAATCTGCCCTTCAAAGTTGAGGTCTCCGCCCAGCTGCCCTCCGGCACCCTCGACCCTGCAGTGACACCTCTGGTGATCATCAACGATCTCGCCCGCCCACCCCGAGCCTCCGGTTTTGAAACCTACCTAGAGGCAGGCGGAGGTCTGGTAGTGATCCTCAGCAATAACGTTCAAGCTGGGAACTACAACCGGGAATGGGAAGACCTGTTGCCGGTGCAGCTCCTGGAACGCAACTTCGTTCGGCAACAGGACAAGCCCTTCACTTCCATCACCGAAGTGAACTGGGATCATCCCATTTTTTTCATCTTCCAGGATCTTCACAAGGCGGCGGTCGCCAGCACCCAGTTTTACGGCTACTGGCGGATGTCTCCCCGAGAGAATGCCACCGTCCTGGCTCGCTTTGACGAAGGGGATCCTGCCCTGATCGAAAGGGCGGTGGGAAAGGGGAAGGTGATCGTCTTTGCCTCCTCGCTGGATCCGGTCTGGACGGATTTTCCCTTGCGAAGTGCCTACGTTCCCTTCTGGTATCGCCTCGCCCAGTACACCGCCAGTTGGCAAAGCACTCCCGCAGCTCTGCGCATCAATCGCGTCTTGCCGGTAGAGGCCCCCGCCGGGGAAGGGGCGGGCGGATCCGGGTCCTGGAACGTGATTGATCCGAAAGGTCAGCGGGTACTCGGTCTGGACCAGGACAACCCGGACTTCATTCAGTTGAAAATGCCGGGCTACTATGAGGTTCGAAGCAACAAGAAGACCGACTGGATGGCCGTGAATACTCCGCCGGAGGAGTCTGATCTTTCACCCGTTTCACTGGAGGAGTTTCAGGCGGTGTTCGTGCCCCTTGAAGGTCGTGCTGAGCAGTCGAGCCTGGAATCATCGGTCCTGGAAAGGGACCGCCAACAGTCGCTTTGGTGGCTCCTGCTGGTGGTTGCTTCTCTTGTGTTCCTGACCGAATGGTGGGTTGCCAATCGGTCTCCCAGACCGGGAATGCTGCAGGAAAACACAGGTTTGTGACAGATAGCGGGCTCATAGTATGATGGGAGAAATTATGAGTTTCAAAATCACATCCACAATCCGAAACGTCAGACGAAAACTTCAGCTGGAGCGCATCGCCAAGGGCCTGGCCATCCTGATCGTCTTCCTCTTGCTGGGGTCTTTCCTTTCAACCTGGCTTCTGTCCCAGAACAACTTCTCGGACGCCTCCATATGGTGGCTTCGCATTGTCGGGATCCTGGCCTCCCTGGGTATCTGTGTTTTTTACATCTTCCGTCCACTGTGGAGTCCTCCCTCGAAAAGACAGGTGGCTCGCTTCATGGAAGAGCGCTACCCACAGCTCCAGGAGCGGGTTTCCACCGCGGTTGAGCTGGAGGAAAACCGCACCCTGATCCCGGCTGAGCTTCAAAAAATGATCGACAGCGATGCCGGAAGGCAGCTGAAAAAAATCTCTCAGCCTCGCTTTTATTATCCCCACCGGAGCCTCACCTCACTGGTGGCCCTGGTGCTTTCTCTGGCGGTCTTCGGCCTTTTGTTTCTGGCGGGTCCGGACGTCTATCCCTACAGCCTCGATAAACTTCTGGGCCTGTTCGACGACTCGAAACCCCCGCTCTACTCCATCGACGTCACTCCCGGAAATGCTACGATCGGAAAGCGTGCGGACCAGGAAATTCGGGCCTCCCTGCAGGGCTTTGATTCCGACAGGGTGCAGCTGGTGGTGCGCTACGAGAATCAACCTCTGTGGGAAGAAACCACCATGCGTCCCGATCCCAGGGGAAATGAGTTTGTCTTCGTCTTCTTCGACATCCGGGATCCCATCGAGTATTACGTCTCCGCCGATGGAATCCAGTCAGAGCTTTTCAGGATTGAGGTCTCCGAGATTCCACGGGTCGAGGAGCTCAGCATCGTCCTCCGCTTTCCAGGCTACACAGGGCTCTCTGATGTGACCCTGGATGACGGAGACATTCGCGCACTGGTCGGAACCGAGGCCGCCATCACCATCAAAACCGATCAGCCGGTTAACGGCGGCCATATCAAGCTGGAAAACGGCCCCGAGGTGCTGCTCGAAAGCGTCGGACCTCGGGAACTCACCGGAATGCTCAAGATCTCGGTGGATGACTATTACCGGTTCCACCTCGAGGATCAGGAGGATTTCTGGAATCCGGCCTCCGATGAATACTTCCTTGAAGCCCTGGAAGACCAACCTCCCATCATCAGCTTCAGCCGGCCCGGCCGGGACCGAAAAGTCAGCAACATTGAAGAAGTGTTCGCGGAAATCAAGGTCGAGGACGACTACGGAGTGAACCAGCTGGCCTTGCGCTTCTCCCTGAATGGAGAACCGGATCAGGAAGCGGCCCTGGACTATCCCCGCGGTTCCAGTTCCTTTTCCACACCTCACACCTTCTACATGGAAGAGTTTGACCTCCAGCCCGGAGATTTTGTGTCCTACTGGGCGGAGGCCCGAGATGCGGTCGCCACCGGGACCACCGATATTTACTTTCTGGAAGTGCAGCCCTTTGACCGCGAATACTACCAGTCCCAGCAGGGAGGGATGCCGGGCGGAGGCGGAGCCGGGAATGACATGATGCTGGCCCGAAGGCAAAAGGACATCATTGCCGCCACCTTCAAGCTGGAACGGGACAAGGAACGTCAGGCCCAGGCGGAACGTGAGGAGAACAGCCAGACCCTGGCCCTGGTCCAGCAGCGGCTGCAGGACGAAGCGCAGACCATCGTCGATCGCATGGACCGGCGTGCCGGAGCGGTTCAGGATCCGCGCTTCAAGAAGATGACCAAGCACCTGCAGCAGGCCATCACCCACATGGAACCGGCTCATCTTTTCTTGAATGAGCTAAAGACTCAGGAAGCCCTTCCCGAGGAACAAAAAGCCTTCCAGCAGCTGCTTCGTGCCGAAGCGCTTTTCAATGAGATTCAGGTCTCCTTCGGCCAGAATCAGGGCGGAGGTGGCGCCTCGGCCGAGGATCTGGCCGATCTGGTGGATCTGGAAATGGATCGCACCAAGAATCAGTACGAGACGCTGCAGCAGAATCGCGAGTTCAACAGTGAACAGAGCCTGGATGAGGCCCTGGAAAAGTTAAAGGAGCTGGCCAAACGCCAGGAGCAGATGGTGGAGCGCCATCGCCGGGAGGCCATGCAGGGAAGCTCGGGCTCCTCCAACATGTCTCAGCAGGAGTTAATCGATGAAGCCGAGCGGGTGGCACGCGAGCTGGAACGTCTTTCCCGCCAGAAGCAGGACCCGGAGCTTCAGAATATCAGCCGCAGTCTTCGCCAGGCGGTTCGCGACATGCGTCGAGCTCAATCCAGCGGCCAGGACAGCCAGGAGGCACAAATGCGTGCTCAACAGGCCCTCGAAAGGCTGCGGGAGGCACAATCGGGCCTGGGTCAGCAGCGCCAGCAGCAGGTGATGAAGGATCTCCAGCAGCTCAAAGAGCAGTCCCAGAACCTGGTCCAGGAGCAGAAGGACGTTCTCGAAAAAATGGATCAACTCGGTCCCAACGCGACCGAAGGGAGACTGACTCCCGAATTAGTTCAGAAATTTCGAGACATCCTGGGTCAAAAGACCGACTTGCAGGAAGATCTGCACAAACTGGAAGGACAACTCCATCAGAGTGCCCGTCAGATGGAGTCTCGACAGGAACAGGCTTCCCGCAAATTGAAACAGGCGGCTCTGGAAATCCGAGATCAACGCATACCCGAGAAGATGATGGACGGATCCGATCTTCTGGCTCGCCGCTGGGTGGACATGGCCGAGGAGCGCGAAGAAGGAGTCCTGGGAAACCTGGAAGAGCTGGCTGAGAAGATCGGAGAGGCGGAGCAAGCCCTGGGGCCGGGCAATGAACCCTCCCCTCAGGAAAAACTTCAGCAGGCACTCAATCAGGTGGGGTCACTGGTGGAGAACCTGGAATCGCTGGAGAATCGTGCCTCCGGTCAGCAGCAGGAAGGACAGCAGCCTGGACAGCAAGGAGATTCGCAGGATCAGGATCAGCAGGGTCAGTCTGACCAGCAAGGCAGCCCCCAGGATTCCCAGCAGGCACAACAGGGCAACGGCCGGCAGTCGGGTCAATCCGACCAGCAAGGTCAGCAGCAAGGCGATCCCCAGCAGGCGGGAACGGGAGGCATGGCCCGCCAGGCCGGGCCCGGTTCCAACAGCCGGGGCATCGATCCCCGACAACTGGGCCGAGAATGGCGTGAGCGCCTTTCCGATGCCACCGAGCTGCAGAATCTTCTGGAAGGCACCTCCGATCTGGGCCGAGACGTGGCCGGTCTGATCCGCCGGATGCGCCGACTGGATGCGGAGCGCATCTTTTCCGACGCCGAAGAACTGGCCCTCCTCAAAGGCCAGGTGATCGACGGCTTCCGGCAGGTGGAACTGGAGATCAACCGCTCGCTCGAAGAAGGAGACGAACAGTTCCTGCGCCTGGTGGACACCGACGAGATTCCCCCGGAATTCCGTGAACGGGTCGAGGAGTACTACCGAAACCTGGCCAATCGAGAAGCACCGTAGGGGTTCTCACCTCCAAGACGCAGAGAAGCCGCTCATAGAGCGGCCGCTACAAAATCGTGCCCACTGACAAAAGGGCACACGTTTGGACAATGCTCCCCCACGCGTCTCCTTCCCTCCCCTTTCCATGGTCTGATTCAGCTGGATTGAGCTATACTGCTTCCCTCTGTGCCGGAGTGGCGGAATTGGCAGACGCAC